>Ga0070698_100006004_pt1 | contig 13227 bp, 9 predicted proteins | sample KBSK1502metaG_FD_65477 | JGI IMG/M metagenome (GOLD analysis project Ga0070698, IMG submission 65477) | Corn, switchgrass and miscanthus rhizosphere microbial communities from Kellogg Biological Station, Michigan, USA - KBS K1-50-2 metaG | ecosystem: Host-associated > Plants > Roots >... | reverse complement strand
CGCGTGTTCTCGGTCTTCGCGTCGGAGTCGTAGTCAGGCACGCGCGTGCGCGAGTCGAACACGACGTTCTCCAGGATCGTGCCGAAGCTTTCGGTCGCGATGTAGATCTCCGGCTCCGACTCCTTCTTGATGCGGATCGTCTTCGCGTAGCAGCCGCCCTCGAAGTTGAAGACGCCGCGGTCGCTCCAACCGTGCTCGTCGTCGCCGATCAACCTGCGGGAGGGGTCGGCGGAGAGCGTCGTCTTGCCGGTGCCGCTCAGACCGAAGAACAGCGCCACGTCGTCACCGTCCGGGCTCATGTTCGCGGAGCAGTGCATCGGGAACACGTTCTGCGCGGGCAGGATGTAGTTCAACGCGGTGAAGATCGACTTCTTGATCTCGCCCGCGTAGCCGGTGCCGCCGATCAGCACGATGCGCCGGCCGAGGTTGACCAACACGAACGTCTCGCTGTGCGTCCCGTCGAGCGCTGGGTCGGCTTGCATCGACGGCAGCGCGATGACGGTGAAGTCGGGCTGGAAGTTCAAGAGCTCGTCGGTGGTCGGCCGGATGAACAGGTTGCGTGCGAAAAGGCTGTGCCATGCCATCTCGGTGATCACCCGCACGCGCAGCCGGAACCGTGGGTCGGCGCACGCGAACACGTCTTGCGTGTAGACGTCGTGCGTGGCCACGAACTGCTGCATGCGCTCGAGCAGGCCGTCGAACTTGGTCGACGCGATCGGCTGGTTGCCCGGATGCCACCAGATGGCGTCCTGGCTGGTCGGCTCCTTGACGAAGAACTTGTCCTTCGGGGAGCGGCCGGTGTGCTTGCCGGTTTCCGCGGTCAGCGCGCCCGTGGAAACGATGGCAGCCTCGTCTCGCCGGATCGCTTCTTCGTAGAGGGCGGCGGGACCCAGATTGCGTCGTTCGACGGCGACCTCACCCTTCGCGACCACCGCCTAAAGCTACTACGCGATGCGGGCGCGCCGGCTGCTGGCCCGGCGGCGCTGCTTGCCGTTCACGTAGTCGACCAGGATGTACTCGCCCAGCCGGTCGGGCGAAACGAAGAACGCCCGGCCCTTGTTGATCCGCGTCATCTGGTTGATGAACTCGGTCAGGTACGGCCCCCGCTCGAGCATGAACGTGTTGATCACGATGCGGTCTCGCGTGCAGCGCTTGACCTCGGTCAGCGTCTGCTGGATCGTCTTGTACGTCGGCGGATAGGCGAATGACGCGCGGCCGTTCTCCTCGAGGTGCGCGGTGGGCTCGCCGTCCGTGATCATGATCACCTGGCGGTTACCCCGATGCCTGGCGAGCAAGGATCGCGCCAGCTGGAAACCGTGCTGCATGTTGGTGCCGTAGACGTAGTCGTTCAGCGCGAGCTGCGGGAGCGTCTGCGGCTTCAGCTCGACCGCGTAGTTGGAGAACCCGACCACGTACAGCGAGTCACGCGGGTACTGCGAGCGGATCAGCGAGTCGAGCGCGATCGCCACCTTCTTGGCCGCGAGGAAGCATCCTCGCAGGAACATCGAGCGGCTCATGTCGATCATCAGCACGGTCGATGCCTGGGTCATGTGCTCGGTGCGGTGGACGATGAAGTCGGGCGCCGCCATCTTCACCGGCACCTTCGGCCCCTCGCGCACGATGGAGTTGAACAGCGTCTCCTTCATGTCGAGCAGGAACGGATCGCCGTACTCGTAAACCTTCAGCTCGTCCGACGCGTCGGTCCCGGTGCCGCCCCGCCACAGCTGGTGCTGGCCCATCCGCGTCTTCTTCAGCTGGTCGAAGATGTCGCGCAGCGCCGACTGGCCGATGCGTCGCATGCCGCGCGGCGTCAGCTCCAGCCGCCGGCCGCGGCGTTCGACGTAGCCCGCCTTCTCCAGGACGTCGGTGACCTGGCGCAGCTGGTCGAGCGCCTGCCTCGCCTCTGGGCCGAGCAGGTCTTGCGCCAGCGACCGGTCGACGTCATCAGGACGGAAGCTGCCGCGCTCCAGCTGCGACTCGAGGCGGTCCATCTGCTGCAGTCGCTCCATCAGGCCCATCGCCTCGCCCATCGACAGCGGGTCCTCGCCGAAGAACGGATACCGCTCGCTCAGCTCGGACGGGGGCATCATCGCCTGCATGAATCCCGACAAGCGCGCCAGCTCGAGCCGCAGCGAGTCGTCCTGGAGCAGCGCGTCCATCATCTGCCGAAGCTCCTCGCGCGCCTCGGGACTCAGCGACTGAAGGAGCGACTGCATCTGCGCCATCTGGCGCTGCAGGTGTTCCAGCAGCTCGTCCAGGCTGTTGATGCCGGGCGGGAACATGTCGCCGTACTTCTGCATGAACCCGTTGAAGTCGGGCGTGCGCCCTTCCATGCGCTGCTCGAGCATCTTGTTCAGGTCACGCACCATGTCGCGCACGCGCGACAGGTCCTGGCCCTGCATCTGCTCGAGCGATCCCTTGATGCCCTGGAACATCTGGTCGAGCATCTGCTTCTGCAGCGACTGCATCAGCTCCTCGAATTTCTGCCGCGCTTCGTCGTCTACGAACTCGTAGTTGCGTAGGCCCTTGACGCGGCCTCCGAGGTCGTCGGGCAGGCGGTCGAGCTGGTCGCGGCGCTGGCGAGCGATGCGGTCCAGGAGCTTGCGTGCGTCCGGCGTCGCCTCCTGCAGGCGCCGGTCGATGCCGCCGCGCTCGGTGTCGACCACCTCCTGCACCTTCTGCCGCAGCTCTTCGACTGTGGAGTCGAGGTTGTAGCGGCCGAGCTCTCGCTCACGCGCCTCCCGCAGCTGCTTCAGCAGCTGCTCCAGGCCCGGCATGTTCGGCGACCCCCACCGCAGGAACCTCTGCAGGGCCGCGTTCAGGTCGCCGTAGTTCATCAGGTCGTCGGAGAGCGCGTCGAGGACGTCTCCCGCGTCAAGCTCGTCGAGCTTCTGCGTCCCATCCCACCGGGAGTAACGGAACTTCACTAGCGGATCACGCTAGCAGGACGCCAACCTCCCAGCGCTTTTTCGATGGCCCGAGCGGCACGCAGCGCGATCAGGTCGTTGAAGTTGCGCGCCACGACCTGGACCCCGATCGGCATGTTCTCGGGCGACGTACCCGCCCGAACGACGACGCACGGGTTGCCGGACAGGCTGTACGGCACGGTGTAGCTGAACATGTGGTCGCCAACGACCTTGGCCTTGTACAGGGGCGCGACGTCCGGCGCCACCGGGCTGAGGACGACGTCGAACCGCGACATGAACTTCAGGACGGTGCCACGGAACGCGTCCCACCGCCGGAGCAGCCGCTGCTGGCTCATCGGGCGCCATCCCCAGTACGCGACGGTGACCTGCCAGGCCTCGGTGAGCTGCGGCAGCCTCTCCTCGGTGACCACGCACCCTTCGTCGGCCAGCGCTCGGGCGGCCGACCTGACCGCGGCGGCGACCTCTTTCGTCGGCTTCGCGATGCCGTCGTCCGCATACCAGGCCACCCTGAGCCCCGGCAGCTTGGGCGTGCGCCGGGGTAGGGGCACCGGGACGACCCCCGAGTCGACGCCGTCGGGACCGATCAACACCGGCAGCGTCAACGCGAGGTCGGAGACGTACCGCGCCATCGGGCCCACCTGGCTGCGCGAGTCGCTCAAACCGCCGGGCAAGCCGTACGCGCCGGTGACCGGGATGAGGCCGGCGCTTGGCTTCAGGGCGGCGATGCCGCAGTAGCTGGCCGGCATTCGGATGCTGCCGCCCGAATCGCTGCCGAGCCCGAGCGGCGAGCCCGCGGCCGCGATGATCGCCGCCTCACCGCTGCTGCTGCCACCGGGCGTGCGGCTGATGTCATACGGGTTGCGTGTCCCGCCGTGCATGGACTTCCAGCTCTCCACGCCGGCGCCGCCCGGAGGGCAGTTCGTCTTGCCGATGAGGATCGCGCCGGCTCGTCGCATGCGGGCGATCACCGTCGCGTCGTGGTCGGGGACGTGAGACCGCATCATGCGCAGGCCCGCAGTGGTCGGCAAGCCGGCGGTGTTGAAGATGTCTTTGGCGGTGAACGGGACCCCGTGCAGAGGACCGAGCACGTGCTTGCCGGTGTTGCGGCGGTCGGCGTTCCGCGCCTCTTTCAAGGCGCTCTCCGCCGTGGCGAAGACCACCGCGTTCAAGCGCGGGTTGACAGTGTGGATGTGTTCCAGGTGCGCCCGCACGACCTCGACCGAAGAGATCCGCTTCTCCCGGATGGCGCGCGCCAGCCAGCCCGCCGGCGCGCCAATGACATCCCTCACGTGGTGCTTCCCGGCGGAAGGATAGCCCCTGGAAGCGCGAATCGAGTTCGGTTAGACGGTGTCTCCCGGCTTGATGTCGAGCACCTTGACACCCGGTCCGACGAGCTCCTGGAGCTGGTCCGGCCGGCCCGACAGGATCGGGAACGTGGCGAAATGCATCGGGACCACGGTCTTCACTCTGAGCAGGGAGACCGCCTTGGCCGCCCGCTCCACGCCCATCGTGTAAAAGCCGCCGATCGGCAGGATCGCCACGTCGAACTTGCCCAGCTCGGCGATCAAGGCCATGTCCCCGAACACGTCCGTGTCGCCGGCGAAATAGATCGTGAACCCATTCTCGAACTCGATCACGAACCCGCAGGCCTCGCCCCCGTAGATGAGGTGTCCGTTCTCGGTGATGCCGCACGTGTGCTCGGCGTGGACCAGCGTGACCTTGATCCCCTCCACCTCGACCTGGCCGCCGATGTTGGCGGCCACGATCTTCTCGCTGTCCAGGCCCTTGGACCCGAGCCACACCCCGATCTCGTGGTTGCAAACGATCGTGGGCTTCGTGTGCCGCGCGATCTCGACCGCGTCATGGATGTGGTCGAAATGGCCATGCGTGATGAGCATCACGTCGCATCTGTCGACGGTCTTCAAGTTTTCTGGCGCCGCTGGATTGTTCATGACCCAGGGGTCGATGAGGATCTCTTTGCCCTTCGCGCTGCGCGCCTTCCAGGTCCCGTGACCGACCCACGTGAGCGAGACCGCGTTGTTGAGCGCCATCAGTCAGATTCTGGCACAGGCCCTGAGGGGTCACCGCGCCCGAAATGTTCGCGACGGAGGGCGAGCAGGCTCGCCGCCCACACCGCGACGACGCCGACCATCCCCATCTCGGCGAGGATGCGCAGGACGAAGAAGTTGGAGTAGCCGCTGATCAGCAGCGCCTGGAATCTGTTGTGTCCCGGGCCGATCAGCAAGAAGCCGAGCCCGACCAGGGCCAGCACAGCCCAGTCACGGCGGTGGATGCTCCAGGCGACCAGGACGAACATCGGCAGCAGCAGCAACACGAGGTGCGTGCCCCACGAGTAGCTGGTCACGATGGGCGTCACAGCGACGATGGCGGCAGCTTCCAGCCCGCGACCGGTCCGATAGCGCGCGGGCGACCTGATGACGACAAACGTGACCACGAGAGCCACGAGCGCGATCGCGATCGTGATGGCGCGGGCGGCCGGCGGGCTGCCACGGACCACACCCAGGAACGTGTCGGGCTCGATCAGCCGGGTGATGGTGCCGCCAGGGGAGTGGTTCTCGAACTGGCCGGTGCCGGCGCTGATCGCGGGCAGCACAGACGTGAGGTACTCCCAGAGGTACGGAGGCGTGGCCAGCAGCCACAGGCCCAGACCCGCGACCACGGCCGCCGCCAGCATCGACCAGCGTCGAGCCCACAGGATCAAGAGCCCGACCGGCGCCTGGATGATCTTGATCGCGGTCGCCAGGCCGATTCCGATGCCGCCCCACCAGCGATCCTCGACCCAGCCCCACAGCCACACGCCCGACAGCGCGAGCAGAACAAGGTTGACCTGGCCCTCGTCGATGTTGCCGATGACCGGCTCGAAGCTGAGGGCGATCAGCGTGAGCAGCACCGCCAGCTGCCAGTCGACGACCTTCAGTGCGCGCAGCGCGCAGAAGATGAAGAAGAACAGCGACGCGTTGAGGACAAGGATCGTCGCCACGGTGATGACGTGGCTGTCCACCGAGACCAATGGCTGCAGCGCCCACGCAAGCGGTGGGGGCATGACGTACTGCGGGCCGGTTGGTTCCAGGCATCCCGCGGTGCGGCACAGGTCGTACGGGTCGAGGCCGGCAGCGAGCCTGCGCGCCGCCCGCACGTAGCTCTCCTGGAAGTCGCCGAGATACGCGCCGAAGACGAGCGGCTGGATCAGCGCCTGCCACAGGTACACGATGGCGATCGGCACCCCGGCCAGGAGCAGCAGCAGGCTGCGAAAGTTGCGGTTGTCGAGCGCGCCCCGGCGCAGCGTTGCCGTCGCTTCCATCGAGCGGCAATTATCGGGATACACTCCGGCAGTTCCAGATGTTTGTGGTGGTCGGGTCGGGACCGGCGGGCGTCGCCTGCTCCCACGCCCTGCTGAAAAAGGGCGCCAGGGTCACGATGCTGGACGCCGGCCTCGACCTGGAAGCCGACCGCAAGGCCAGCGTGGCGAGGCTTGCGGCGGCGTCGCCGAGCCAGTGGGACGCCGACTCGCTGCGCTTCATCCGGGACGGCGTCAGCGTCGAAGCCGGCGGCATCCCGCTGAAGATGGCGTACGGGTCAGCCTTTCCCTACCGCGAGCCCACGCCGCTGCCCCTCGACCACGAGGGCACGGAGGGCAAGCCTTCGTACGCGCGCGGCGGGTTGAGCAACGTGTGGGGCGCGAGCGTCATGCCCTTCCGCACCGAGGACATGACGGAGTGGCCCATCACCGCGGAGGAGCTGGCGCCCCACTACAGGGCTGTGCTCGAGCTGATTCCGTACTCGGCCCGGGAAGACCTGCTGGCGGATGCGTTTCCGCTCTACAGCGCCCATCCCAGAGCGCTGCAAACCAGTGCCCAGGCCAGCGCGCTCCTGCACGACCTAGCGTCGTCGCACACGTCGTTGCGCTATGGCGCCTCGCGCCTGGCCGTCGACACGTCCTGCGTCTACTGCGGGCTGTGCATCTACGGCTGCCCCTACGGCTACATCTACAACTCGAGCGCGACGGTCGAAGATCTTCGCCGCGAGCCCGGGTTCACCTACCGGCCCGGGATCCTGATCGAACGTGTGCGCGAGGCTGCATCGCACGTCGAGCTCAGCGGAACGACCGTATACGGCGACACGCCATTTTCGATCTCGGTGGAGCGCGCGTTCCTCGCCTGCGGCGTGTACTCGACCGCGAGGATCCTGCTCGCCTCGCTGGACGCATTCGGCGAGAAGGTGCAGGCGGCCGACAACTGCTACTTCCTGCTCCCACTGCTCCGCTACCGCAATGAGAAGGACGCGAGGCGCGAGGCGCTGCACACGCTGGCGCAGGTCTTTCTCGAGGTGCTCGATCCCGCGATCGGGCCGCACGCCGTTCACCTCCAGGTCTACACGTACAACGAGCTCTTCCAGCAGCAGCTCCGCAACATGCTCGGGCCGTTCAGCGGAATCGCCGCGCGAGGCACGCTAGGTCGCCTGCTGCTCATCCAGGGATACCTGCACTCCGACCTGTCGCCCGGGATCAACGTGTCGCTGGACCGCGACGGAACGCTCTCGCTTGCAGTCGAACCGAACGCGAAGACGCGGCCGGCCCTCGCGGCGCTGCGCCGCCTGCTGTGGAGCGAGCGCGGCGCGATGCGCGCCATCCCGATGACCCCGGCGATGCGGGTGGGCAAGCCCGGCCGCGGGTTTCACACCGGCGGCACGTTTCCGATGCGGGCGCGGCCGCGCCGCCTAGAGACGGACACCGCCGGACGTCCTCACGGCTTCTCGCGGCTGCACGTCGTCGACGCCAGCGTCTTCCCGACCCTACCGGCGACGACGATCACGCTGAGTGTCATGGCCAATGCGCACCGCATCGGCACCGAAGCGGTCGTGTGAATTCAGTTAGCGCGGGACGCGCGTCCTGGTCGGGCTCTGCCCGGAGTACGCTCGCGCTGACCGGCGCCTCGGGCTATGTCGGGTCCAACCTCGCAAGCCGCTTCCAACGCGACGGCTGGAAGGTGGTCCCGCTCCAGTTTCGGCTCGGCGGCGAAGCCAAACCCGATGAGCTTCGCAACGTCGACGCGCTCGTCCACTGCGCCTATGACTTCCGGCCCGTGACGTGGGCCGACATCCACCGCATCAACGTCGACGGGTCGCGCCACCTGCTCGAGGCGGCGACCGGGGCCGGCGTGAGCCGCATCGTCGTGCTGTCGACGATCAGCGCGTTCCCAGGGTCCCGCTCGCTGTACGGCAAAGCGAAGCTCGAGATCGAGGCCGCCGCGGAGCGCGTGGGCGCGGCCGTGATCCGGCCCGGCCTGGTGTTCGTCGACAACGGAGCCTCGGCCGGTGGGATGTTCGGCAGCCTGCTCCAGAGCGCCCGCGCGTCGGTGGTCCCGCTGCTCGACGGCGGCAAGCACTGCCAGTACCTCATCCACGTCGACGACCTGTACGCGCTCGTGCGTGGGCTCGTCGCCGGCGACCTTCCCTGGCCGAAGAAGCCGGTCATCGCCGCGTCGTCGCGATGCTGGCCCATGCGCGAGCTCGTCGGCCTCCTTGCGCGGCGCCAGGGACGCCGGCCCCGGCTGGTCAGCGTGCCGTGGCAGGCCGTCTGGCTCGGCCTGAAGGCGGCCGAGGTGGCGCGCCTACGGCTGGGCTACCGCAGCGACAGCGTGGTCAGCCTGGTCAACCAGGATCCTCACCCCGACTTCTCGGCGCTCAGGGAGCTGGGCGTGACCGCGCGCGAGCTCAGCGCCGGCTGATCTCGGTCGCGCAGCCAGGGCTCGAGGCCTAGCATCGCGATCCAACCCGGCTCCCACAGGAGCATCGGGATCGGCAGGCCGATGGCCAGGAACTGCGCGGAGGCGACGCCGAGCAGGAGCCACAGGCGCTGGGGCGCGCTGGGCTGGGAGCGCAGCACGAGCCACGCGCCCAGGACCAGGATCGCGATGTCGTCCTCGTGGAGGTACGTCGCGGACGCCGTCGAGCCTACGAGCCCGAGCGCGAACACGAGGTCGAGCCGGTCTCGGCGATACCAGGCCAGGACCAGGGCGATGACGCCCAGCGCGACCTCGACTCCGGTCGTGACGGGGCCGCGCCCGAAAAGGGACGAGTACGTCATCGGCGCCTGGTACTTGTCGGCGTGGATCTGGGAGGCGATGCTCAACCAGCTGCCGATGCCTGACTGACCCAGCGAGGCAAGCGACAGCGCGGCGATGGGGATGCCCGCTGCCGCAGCCACGGCGACCGGCTTCCAGCGGCCGCTGACCAGCAGCGCAACCGGGACCAGGAGCACGTCCTGCGGCTTGAAGCAAAGCGAAAGCGCCAGCACGATGCCGGCCGCCACCCAGCGGTCCCGCTCGAGCAGCCACCACGAGAGCGCGAGCAGGGCGAGAGTCGCCACCACCCACTGACCGAGCCAGAACTGGTAGTGCACGGGCCACACCGCGAGCGAGACGAGCAGCACGGTCAGCCGCGCCAGGCGCGAGCCCGGGACGACCAACGCCCAGGCGGCGACGAACGCGGCCAGGCTGATCAGCGTCCACAAGAGATAGCCGGCTGGAAGAGAGAGCGGGGTGAGCGGCACGACCATCCAGGCCGCGGGTGGCGGGCTCATGAAGACATGGTTGGTGTCGATCAGGCTGCCGACCGGCCCAAGACCGGCCGACGCCGCGCGCATCAGGTCCAGGTCATAGATGCGTGACCAGCCGTGCTGGAGCCCGACGCGCGCCGCGACGAGGTGCAGGCGGTAGTCCTCCGCGTCGGGCGCGGAGAGGAAGTGGTCGACCCACCGCTGGACGCCGAACGCGACCGTGATCGCCGCGGCCAGCGCCGAGGCGGAGAGCCAGAGCGGCGGCAGGCGCTGCGGCGACTTCATCTGGAATGGAGCACCGGCACCCTACCATGCGCGGAGTCTTGGTTCTGCTGCGAAGAGTGCTGAGCCGGCCGCTTCTGTGGTGGGTCCTCGCCGCCGCGCTCCTCGTGCTGGACGTCGCACGGAACCTGCTGCCCGACTCACGGCCCGACGCTTTCTCCGTCGTCCAGGCCGGCGCCCGCTGGCTGCACTACCCGGCCGCGATCTACGCCGGGACCGCCCAGCACCTGCGCGACACGGGATTCGTGCCCGTGATTGGGCTCATCCGTCCGCCGGCCGTCGCCATGTTGGGCGCGCCCTTCTCCTTGCTGCCCGCGTCCTGGCAGGTGCCCGCCTTCACGGTCGCGGACGCGGTCGCGGCCGTCGCGGCGCTGCTGCTGGTACAGAGATTCGTGACGCGGACGCCGCTGGAGGCAGCTGTCTTCTGGGCCATCGTTTTCTACAGCCCTCCGCTCTTCGCGGAGGTGAACGCGGGACAGATCGGCGGCTTCGTCCTCCTGCTGGCGTGCGGCGCCATCGTCACGTTTCGCTCGCGGCCGGTTCTGTCGGGAGTGCTGGCGGGAGCCTCCGCGGCCTTGAAGTTCTACCCGGCGCTGGTTGTCATCGGGGCGCGCGACCGTTGGCGTCCATTTCTTCTCGGCGCGGTCGCCGGCGGCGTCGTCATCACCGCCGTCGCGTGCATCCCCCTCGGCCTCCAGGGCTCGTGGCGGTACGTGACCGACGTGCTGCTCCCGTCGCTGCGTGCGCCCAACCCGGACTGCGCGCAGACGTCAGTCTCGACCCTGTTCGGCCGGTCGATCGGCGGGGACCCGTATCCGATCCTCAACCCGGACGGCAGCACCTCCGTCCTCCAGTCACCGCTCCACCTGGCCACGCTGGCGTCGGTCCTCACCGTGGTCACGATCGTCGCCGTCCTGGGCGCGGCCGTGCTCGCAGCGCGCGCCAGCGGCTGGAATCCCGCCTATGGGATGGCGCTCGGGCTCGGGCTCGGCGCCATCGTTCCGGGCGAGGTGAACCCGTACCAGTACCTGCCGCTGCTCCCGCTCGTCCTGATGGTCCTGGTGATCGCCATGCGTCGCGGCCGGTGGACGCGTGTGGCGCTGCTGGCGGTCGGCCTGCTGCTGTGGCTGCGACAGCCGTGCCTGCTGCCGTTTCCAAACCTGTGGACGGTGGCCGCGCTGCTGCTGTTCGCGACTTGCGTCGCGGCCGCGCGCGACTTCCGCGAGGAAGCCTGAGCCTCTAGTCCGTCGGCGGCTTGACGCGGCCGAGAGCGCCGTTGCGCGACAGCCAGCTCGTGTCCTTGAGGAACTCGATGAAGCCGGTGACCGACGCCGGCAGCTTGCGCCGCTTGAGGTGCACGATGTGCCAGTCGCGGCGGATCGGAAACCCGCGCACGTCGAGCTCGACCAGCTGACCGGTCGAGAATTCGAGCGCGCAGGCGTAGCGCGAGATGACGGCGAGCCCGAGCCCCGACTCCACCGCATGCTTGATCGCACCGTTGGACCCGAGCTCCATCGCGACCTGCAGCTTGGCGCCCGCGGCGCGGGCAGCCTTTTCGAGCGACCACCGGCTCCCCGACGCGGCCTCGCGCATCACGAACGGCTGCGCGGCGAGGTCTTTCAGGCCGAGACCATGCCGGCCGGCCATGGGGTGATTGGCAGGCGCGACGACGACCAGCTCGTCGCTGAGGAACGGGATGATCGCGAGCTCGGGGTCATTGAGCGCCGGGCCGACGACAGCCAGGTCCAGCTCGTTGAGCAGCACCTGCTCCTGCACGCGCGCCCGGGTGCCGATCTCGAGCGAGATGACAAGGCCGGGATGCTGCTTTTTGAACGCGCCCAGCGCCGCGGGCAGCAGGTAGATGCCGACGGTGGTGCTCGCGCCCACGCGAAGCGTGCCGCGCTTGATGCCGCGCATCTCCTCGATCGCGACCGTCGCCTCGTCCAGCACGTCGAGCATCCGCCTGGCGTAGCCGTACAGGAGCGAGCCGGCCTCGGTCAGCTGTACCCGCTTGCCGAGGCGGTCGAGCAGCGGCAGGCCGAGCGTCTCCTCCAGCTCCTTGACCTGGTACGAGACCGACGGCTGGCTGAGCTTCAGGCGCCGCGCGGCGAGGCTGAAGCTGTTCAGGTCGGCCACCGTTTTGAACGTGCGCAGCTGGCGCAGCGTGACCGCGCGGTCCAGGTCCAGTTGAACTGGGGGCTTGGGCACGGCGCCTACGATATGCCGTATGGCAGCGCGGAAACCCAGGTCCCTGTCCGCGGTCCGGCGCACCACGCCGAGCCTGGAAGGGGTCGAAGCCCCGCAGCGCGAAGCGACGACCGTTTCCGAGCAGAAGATCAACCAGTACCGCAAGCGGCGCTACCAGGCTCTGCACGCGGACACCGAAGCCGCGAACAAGCGCCGCGCGGCCGGCAAGGCGACGGCGCGAGATCGCATCGAGATGCTCGTCGACGAGGGCTCGTTCGTCGAGCTGGACGTCTTCGCCACGCACCGCGCGCAAGGCTTCGGCATGGAGGAGCGGAGGATCGCGGGCGACGGGGTGGTCACCGGTTTCGGCGAGATCGACCGCCGGCCGGTTGCCGTATACGCCTACGACGCGACGGTCTTCGGGGGATCGCTCGGCGAGGTCACAGCGGAAAAGATCGTCAAGGTGCAGGAGCTGGCGCTGCGCAACCGCGTGCCGATCATCGGCATCAACGACTCGGGCGGCGCCCGCATCCAGGAAGGCGTGGTCGCCCTGGCCGGTTACGCGGACATCTTCTTTCGCAACGTGCGCTCGTCTGGCGTCATCCCGCAGCTGAGCGTCATCGCGGGACCGTGCACCGGCGGCGCCGTGTACTCGCCCGCCATCACCGACTTCATCTTCATCGTCGGCGGCCGGGGGTACATGTTCATCACGGGACCCGAGGTCATCAAGGTCGTCACCGGTGAGGCCGTGACCTTCGACGAGCTCGGCGGTGGTCACGTGCACAACACGACGTCCGGCGTCGCGCACTTCCTCGCCGGGACGGAGCAGGAATGCGCGGCCATGGTGCGCAAGCTGCTGTCTTACCTGCCGCTGTCGAACGCCGAGCGTCCGCCTTTCATCCCGACCACCGACGACCTCGAACGGGCTGACCCAGAGCTACAGACGATCGTGCCCGAGGCGCCCAACAAGCCTTACGACATGCGCGACGTCGTGTCGCGTGTCCTCGATGGTCGCGAGTTTTTCGAGGTGCAGCCCTTCTTCGCGCAGAACATCGTGGTCGGCCTGGGCCGCCTGGGCGGACACGTGGTCGGCGTGGTCGGCAACCAGCCGAAGGTGCTGGCGGGCGCGATCGACATCAACGCGTCGGTCAAGGCGGCGCGCTTCATTCGCTTCTGCGACGCGTTCGGGATCCCGATCCTCTCCTTCGTCGACGTGCCCGGCTACCTGCCCGGCCGCGACCAGGAGCACGGCGG
>Ga0070698_100006003_pt1 | contig 13228 bp, 11 predicted proteins | sample KBSK1502metaG_FD_65477 | JGI IMG/M metagenome (GOLD analysis project Ga0070698, IMG submission 65477) | Corn, switchgrass and miscanthus rhizosphere microbial communities from Kellogg Biological Station, Michigan, USA - KBS K1-50-2 metaG | ecosystem: Host-associated > Plants > Roots >... | reverse complement strand
CGCCGATTTTGCAGTAATTCATCGACTGCTTGACGCACCGGGATTGATCCGCGCTCAGTCTGTAAATGTTCGAGATAGTGCGCCACAGCGTCGTCAATCGTTTTGCTGAATGGCGCCAACTGCTCGTGCGCCCGGATCGCCGCCACGCGAATTTCAGCCGGGAGCAACAAGCCTTGCTCGCCTTCGTTGCGTAATTCGATCCGTCGCAGTTGCACGTAGGTTTTTGCCTCACGCTCGTTCTTGAAAAATCGGCGCACCCATTTGCCGCCGACCTTGGAACGCACAATAAATTTCAAATGCGGGCGATTCTCGTCCTGATACGGCGCGATGTTGAACGCATCCCGGTTGTAGTCGTGGAGTTTTTTGGGCGTCAATTTTTCAGTGTCCATGCCCACAACTTAGCAACCGTTGCTAGGATTGGCAAGCAGAATCACTCGGAATGTATCGGAATGATACACGAATGATTTAATGATGTTGTGACTGATTTACCTGTGAAAATCAGTGTTTTATAGCTGGCAGCGCGTATGGGAGTCGAACCCGTGTTTCAGCCTTACGAGGACTGTCGTTTCGCGTGTTAACCAGCTGAAATAGGCTTCGGTAAGCGGGTCACCTCGCCCTTGCAGGGAGAGGGGGAGGAGAGGCGAGCAGCCGGGCTTTATTAGCTTATTTCTCGAAGCCGACAATCAGTCGGGAACCGGTTCGAAACCGGCAAACATCTCGGCGGACTCAGATAAGGTGTTGAGCGGGATACAATCGCAAATTTCAAAGAACCGGTTCCACATCACGAGGACATTTGGATTCTTGTGTGCTGCATCAATTGCTTCCTGCGATTTCCATTCCGAGACTTCGATAATTGTGCCGTCGTGTGCGCGCATGATAATCGGTGCGCGGTCTGTCACCAGCCGTTCCTTGCGCAATGTGGGAACACGAGTTCTAACCAGGTCCAGGGTTTCGCTTTCCTTTCCGGGTTTGGGCCGATACGCGACAATGACAATGACAGGCTCGATCATTGCTGAAAGTCAGCATATCCCGATACGGCGATAATAACAATCTTCCGCCCGGTCAGGTCCGCCCAATCCCTGTCGAATATGTCAGAGTCGCGCATTAGATTTGACGCGCACGATCAAAACGGTTCGTTGAAACGATGACCGATTGAAGCGATGGAAAAGACCGTTGAAGCGTGATTCGATGAAGGGTTGAAGCGAATGAGGACCCAATGGATGTAGCGCTTTAACAGTTTAACCCTTCAACGCACCGACGAGAAACTATGAAATCTTTCGAGATTGCTGGATTGCCACCTGACGAAGTGAACGGCTTTGTCACCGGGGAACATTCCGATCCCTTTCGAGTGTTGGGCCCGCACCGGGTCGGGGACGATTTGGAGATCCGTGTCTTCCGGCCCGATGCGCGCAGGATCGACATCGTGCTGGATCAACATCCGGAAGAACCGGTCGCAGCGCAGAAAATTCAACAGGACGGTTTCTTTTGCGCGACCGTCCGGAACGCAACGCGGGATCTTCCGTACCAAATCCGGGTTACCGCCTGGGACGGCTCGCATTACCTGACACGCGATCCCTATCAGTACGGGCCGATCATGGGCGAAGTCGATCTGCATCTCTTTTCCGAAGGACAGCACTGGAAGATTTACGACAACTTCGGCGCGCACGTGCGTACCATCGGCGATGCCGCGGGCGTTTATTTCGCAGTATGGGCGCCTAACGCGCAGCGCGTCAGCGTGGTTGGCGATTTCAACGGTTGGGATGGCCGGGTCAATCCCATGCGTAAACTCATCGGCAGCGGCGTATGGGAACTATTCCTGCCTGGCATCAAACAAGCAGCGCACTACAAATTCGAGATCCGCGCCCAGACCGGTGCGCTGCTGCTCAAGAGCGATCCGTTCGCATTTTTTAATCAGCACGGAAAATCCACTGCATCGTTGGTGTACGATCTGGAACGTTACAGCTGGAACGATGGCGCGTGGATGGAATCGCGCCGGACGCGCAACTGGCCGAGAAGTCCGATCAGCATTTACGAAGTGCACCTGGGCTCGTGGCGTCGCAAAGCGGAGGAAGGAAATCGTCAGCTGAGTTATCTCGAGCTCGCAGAGACGTTGCTGCCGTACGTGCTGGAAATGGGTTACACGCATATCGAATTGTTGCCAGTTGCCGAGCATCCATTCGAAGGTTCCTGGGGTTATCAGGTCACAAATTATTACGCGCCTACGAGCCGGTTCGGCACGCCTGATGAATTCCGTTATTTCATCGACAAATGCCACCAGGCCGGCATCGGCGTGATCATGGATTGGGTACCTGCGCATTTTCCAAAGGACGCCCACGCTCTGGGCGAATTCGATGGCACACATCTCTATGAACACATGGACCCGCGCCAGGGTGAGCACCAGGATTGGGGCACGCTCATTTTTAATTTCGGCCGCAACGAAGTTCGCAATTTTCTTATCGGCAATGCACTTTTCTGGCTGGACAAATATCACATCGACGGTCTGCGCGTGGACGCCGTAGCCTCAATGCTTTACCTCGATTATTCGAGAAAGCCCGGCCAATGGATCCCGAATGTTTACGGCGGCCGGGAAAACCTCGACGCCGTCTATTTCCTGAAACGTTTCAACGAAGTTTGTTACGAGCGTTTCCCCGGAATCATGACCATCGCGGAGGAATCAACCGCGTGGCCCGGCGTATCGCGTCCGACTTATCTGGGCGGGCTCGGGTTCGGGTTCAAATGGAACATGGGCTGGATGCACGATTTCCTGCAATACATGAGCCTCGACTCGATTTTCCGGCGTTATCATCACGGCAACATCACGTTTTCGCTGCTTTACGCGTTCCAAGAGAATTTCGTCTTGGTGCTCAGCCACGATGAAGTGGTGTACGGCAAGCGCTCGCTGCTATCCAAAATGCCAGGCGACGAATGGCAGAAGTTTGCCAATCTCCGGATGTTTCTAGCGTGGATGTACGGGCATCCTGGTAAGAAGCTGCTCTTCATGGGCGGCGAATTCGGCCAGCGGAACGAATGGAACCACGACGTTAGCCTTGACTGGCAACTCGTTAGTCTTCCTCCGCACGATGGTCTGCGCCGGCTGGTGCAGCATCTGAACTATATTTACAAAAGTGAACCGGCACTTTGGCAGCTCGACGATACGTATGAAGGATTTGACTGGATCGACCTTCACGACGCCGACAACAGCGTTGTGTCATTCCTGAGAAAATCGCGCGAAGGCGATGTGGTGGCGTTCGTCGTGAACGCAACGCCAATGGTACGTTACGATTATCGATTAGGTGTGCCCGAGTCAGGTTTCTACCGTGAGCTTATCAACACAGACGCCGAAACCTACGGCGGCAGCAATGTCGGAAATTTCGGCGGTATCCAGACCCAGGACGTTCCCTGGATGGGTCGACAACATTCGATTCTCATTCATCTACCCCCACTGGCGACGGTGGCGTTTAAGCTACAGAAGTAATTCGTTAGCTAGCAGCTAGTCCTGGTCGCGTTGCCAAGTTACGACTTCACTCGAACTGAAGTCCGGGTGCTTGTGGCCAGCTTGCTTGACAAGCGGGCGAGATTTTTTCCAAACTCGGCGTCGTTAGAACGGATGTGAATCAGACGGAGGGCTCTTGGCCCGCTGGGTTCTTCGCCTCTTTCGGGGCTGGCAATTCCAGAATCAACCTAGCGGGAAAAAGGAAAGCAAAATGAACCCGTTGATTCAGCTTAAAAAAGCAATCTCACTATTTCTTGTCACACTGGCGCTGGGCAGTGTTGTGCTCTTGCCCAAAGCGGGAGCGGTCAGCCCGTGTCCCGATGGGGGCTACCCCGGAGGAAACACGGCTGAGGGACAAAAGGCCCTTTTTAGCCTTACGACCGGTAGTTACAACAACGCTGTAGGCGTCTATTCGCTCCTGAGCCTTACCACCGGCAACTTCAATACAGCTGACGGCGCTGGCGCACTCCTCAGCAACACGGCCAACGAAAATACGGCCACTGGAGCCGGAGCGCTTTTGAGCAATTCCACCGGTGACCTCAACACGGCGGATGGCGCGTTTGCGCTTTTCTCCAACACAATGGGCGCTGACAATACGGCGGCAGGTAATCGCGCACTGCTAAGCAATGTCGACGGCAACTCCAACAGCGCCGTCGGTAGTTCGGCGCTTTCTTCCAATCAGCACGCTGGTCGAAACACGGCTGTTGGCGACGGCGCACTTTTAAACAACGATTCAACAGGAAACGCCACGGCGATCTCCAACACAGCCGTTGGGGCCGGGGCGCTCCTGAGCAATATCGATGCTGACCAAAACACAGCCGTTGGTTCTGGCGCACTGCTAAACAACGATTCAACCGGAAACGCCGCGGCAAACAACAATACTGCCGTCGGGGCCGGCGCGCTGTTGAGCAATACCGATGGTGATCAAAATACGGCCACTGGTGCTGGGACGCTCTTTAACAACACCGAAGGCGAAAGCAATACAGCCACCGGTTTTACTGCGTTGGTAAGCAACACCACCGGCGGTGGCAACACGGCGACGGGTGTTGACGCGCTCTTTAGCAACACCGTCGGGGCTCTCAACACGGCCACTGGTGATTCCGCGCTTGGCAACAACATCGCCGGAGTTGGCAACACCGCCGATGGTGCTCTTGCGCTACAAGGCAATACTAGCGGAAACACCAATACCGCCGTGGGTGGTGGTGCGCTGCAAAACAACACCACCGGCAGCAATAATATTGCCTTGGGCGTCAGCGCAGGTGGCGTTCTTACCACCGGCGATAACAATATTGACATTGGCAACTCGGGCGTGGCCGGGGAGGGGAACACGATCCGTATCGGTAATGCACAGGCAATGACATTTATTGCAGGCATTCACGGGGTAACTACGTTAAATGCTGCTATACCGGTGCTGATCGACGCTGCAGGCCAGTTGGGTACGATGAGTTCCTCGGCCCGATTCAAGAGGGAGATCAAACCGATGGACAGCGCCAGCGAAGCGGTTTTGGCGCTCAAACCGGTGACGTTCCAATACAAGAGCGACAAAAGAAGCACCCCGCAATTTGGTTTGATCGCCGAGGAAGTGGCCGCCGTGAACCCGAATCTGGTGGTGCGCGACAAGAACGGCGAAATCTACACCGTGCGGTACGACGCAGTGAATGCAATGTTGCTAAATGAGTTCCTTAAGGAACACCGCAAGAACGAGGAACAGGAAGCGACCATCGCGCGCCAGCAAAAGCAAATTGACGCACTGGCTGTGGGGCTGCAGAGAGTGTCCGCGCAGCTTGAACTAGGCAGGTCCACACCGCCGAGCGTCGTGAATAATTAGTGCCCCGAACAATCTTTTCGTACGCGTCGTTCCACCGCAAATCGGTGAATTGCGTCCGTGGCGAGTCCGTTCGACAGGCAGCGCGTTTTCGTCAAAAGGTCGATGCTCGCAAGCGAAGCGCAGGGCGCAAGACCAAGCTTGTGCCTGAAGAAAAGCTGCGTAAGTGCGCTTCAAAGTGCTTCGCTTGATTATGCTGTCAGGCTGAACTATGCAATAACGAGGAATCAAACGATGAAGGTTCGGCTGTTACTCGGTTTACTTCTGGCGGGACTGCTTTGCGGTTGCGCTGCAAATACTCCCTATTCGGAGAATGTGGTTGATACCGAAAAACACACTCAACAAAGAGGGTTGCCTGAAACACCGGCGTACGACAGACCAGTCTATACCCCGGGAGGAAGCGAACAGCCCGGACTCGGAAGCCACTATTAACTCGATGCTACGGAAGGTATGATCGCCTCCGTGGCTCTACAGTATCTTCGAGCTAAATTCGCCGTCGCTGACTCGGGTGCGAATTTTCATCTTTGGCCGGACTGCTGCGATCGTAAGAACAATTTTTCCGCGCTCGCTCGTCGTGATGCTGTATCCGCGTCGCAAGGTCGCGTCCGGACCCAGCACGCGCAGGATTCCTTCAATGCGCTCAAAACGGTGCCTCGCGTTCTCCAGCAATCGCGCCGGAGAAGCAGCCAGGCGCCGATGCAAATTCACGAACCGATTGCGGCGTATCATGAGCTCGCGCGCGGGACTGCGTGCTTGTAACGCGCGCGCGATGTGGGCGAGGTTGCGTTTATAACTCTCGAGTTTGTGCGCGAGGCAGCGCTGCAAAGTCTCGCGCGCGTGATCCACACGCTGTTGGGCGTCGCGGACCCGGCTGAGCAACTGCCGCGAAAGCGCCCGCGTGCAATCGTCGATCCGCCGTTGCAGATCGATAATGTCGGGCACGATCAATTCAGCCGCAGCGCTCGGCGTCGGCGCGCGCAAGTCAGCAACGAAATCGCTGATGGTGAAATCGATTTCGTGGCCGACTGCTGAGACGATTGGTACCGCGGAATGAAATATTGCGCGTGCCACGATCTCTTCGTTGAATTCCCATAAGTCTTCGATGCTCCCGCCGCCGCGAGTGACCACGATCAGATCGAGCGGCGCAAACGCCTCGTTAGGCAAAGCGAGTTCGTGGATGCCAACCGCGATCTCTTGTGCGGCTCCGGTTCCCTGGACGCGGACCGGGTTGATCAGAATCTGCAACCACGGCGCGCGACGGCGTAGCACGTTCATCATATCGCGAATCGCCGCGCCGCTTGGTGAGGTGACGATTCCGATGCGCCGCGGAAATTTTGGCAACGGCCGTTTGCGTTCCGCTGCGAATAATCCTTCGGCTTCGAGTTTGCGTTTGAGGGCTTCGAATTTTGCCTGGAGCAGACCCACTCCGCGCGGCTGAAGGATCTGAACATTCAGCTGATATTGTCCGCGCGCTTCGAAAACTGTGACGGTGCCGTAAGCCTGCACCTGGCTCCCATCGACAAGAGGCTGTCGTGTCGGTGAGACGGTGTCGCGCCAGATAACGCACGCGATCTGGGCGCGCTGATCTTTAAGTGTAAAATATTGGTGGCCGCTCGGATGCAGTTTGTAATTCGAGATTTCGCCCTGGACCCACACTGCGCGAAATTTTGTTTCGAGCGTGCCGCGGATTTGTCGTGTCAATTCGCCAACAGTGAAAATCTTCGACGTTTGTGGGAATAGATCGGTGCGGAGCTGCATTGAAGAAAACGTCCAACGTCCAACGCCGAACGTCCAATATTCAAATGCAGAAACTGTAGCGGCGGTCTATGACCGCTGAAAATTTGTTCCGGCGCTGACAGAGCGCCGCTACAATAGTTCCTGCTGCATGCCGGTGGGCGGCTTGAGTCCGAGCTTGCGATAAGCGTTCGCGGTTGCGACTCGGCCTTGAGGCGTGCGTTTGATGTAACCTTCCATGATCAGATACGGCTCGTTCACTTCTTCGATGGTGCCAGCTTCTTCGCCAATGGCTACCGCCAGTGAGTTCAAACCGACCGGACCGCCGTTAAATTTGTGAATTAACGTTTCAATGATCCGCTTGTCCCATTGATCGAACCCGTCGCGATCGATCTCGAGCATGGTAAGCGCGCGATCGGCCAGATCTGCGGTGATTTTTCCCTCGGCTTTTACCTGCACATAATCGCGCACCCAGCGCAAAAGATTGTTGGCCGTGCGCGGCGTACCGCGCGTGCGCGTAGCGATCTCGGCTGCGCCGGCTGAATCAATCTCCACGCCAAGCAAGCGGGCGCTGCGCGTGATGATCTTCTGCATTTCCTCGGCATGGTAATAATCGAGGCGAGCGGTCATTCCAAAACGCGACCGGAGCGGCGCGCTTACCATGCCCGCGCGCGTGGTTGCGCCAATCAATGTGAATTTCGGCAGATTCAAACGAAGACTGCGGGCCTGCGGTCCCTGGTCGATGATGATATCGAGCCGGTAATCTTCCATCGCCGGATAAAGATATTCTTCGATGGTCGGTTGGAGCCGATGGATCTCGTCAATGAAAAGCACGTCGCCTTTTTCGAGGCTTGTTAAAAGACCCGCCAGCTCGCCGGCCTTCTCAATGACGGGGCCACTGGTATTTTTGATGTTCACGTTCATCGCGTTCGCAATGATATAAGCCAGCGTGGTCTTGCCGAGACCGGACGGGCCGCTTAGCAAAATGTGTTCGAGCACGTCCCCGCGCTTCTGTGCGGCCGCAACCATCAGCTCAAGCCGCTCGCGCACCTTTATCTGGCCTGTGAACTCGCTGAAGGCCGGCGGTCGCAGCGAAATTTCAAAGGCGGTGTCCGGTTCCGGTGGTTTCATTGAAGGACCGTTAAAACGTTACAAGCTTAAAACGTTGAAGCGAATGTTGTAGCGGCGCTTGTGTCAAGCGCCGTACACGAGCGGGCCAAGACACACTAGCTTCCGAGATTTTTCGTCAGCACGAGCTCTGTGCCGCGGCGTTTGTGTATGTAATCGACTTCGTCAAAGGCGTTGCGAATGAGAAACAATCCGAGGCCGCCGGGTTTGACCATGCCATGAGAGCGACCTTTCATGTCGTTGGGCGAGACTTGTTCGCCATAGTCGCGCAACCGCACGCGCACACATGAGCGCAGGCCCTCCATATGCAATGAGATCAGTTGATCATCACGCAGACGGTAAGCATAGCGAATAACGTTCGTGCATGCTTCATCCACGCCGAGCACCATTAGCAGGCGTTCTCTTTCGGAAAACGGATAACCGTTAAGAAATTTTCGCACGCAGGTACGCATCAAGGCCAGGTTGGCTGTGTGACTGCTAAACTCAACTGTCTGTTTCTTCATTAACCGCTCTGGAAATCTGAGCAGATTCACGGGGTTCATTCAACTCCGAACGCTATGGAATGTGTGAAAAGCCGATGGACACGCGCTAAAACCGTAGTTCAATTTTGCGCTATGTGGAGGTTTTTTGCCGTTGTTTTGCTTTTCGTCGCGCCTGCGCTCGCGCAACAGGAGAATGCGACCGCTTATGAAGCGTTGCGCGTAGTCGGCTCTGAATTGGGACGCGGTGCTCTAAATCACGTCGTGACGATTACCGGAGTGAAAGGCGATCCACAGCCGCGAAAATGGAAGATTGTTTTACAAAACCCTGATGGTGGTGGCGTGCGTGAACTGGAAGTCGCCGATGGAAAGATTGATTCTGAGCATCAGCCGAGTCGCTCGGTTGCGGGTTCCACCGAGGGCGCAACGATCGACACCTCCCGTTTGAATCTGGATTCGAGCGGGGCGTATGAGGTGGCGACCCACACGGCGGACCTGTCGCATGCGAATTTCGCGACTGTCGATTATGCCTTGCGCACCGATGAGCGCGGCGAACCGACCTGGATCATCACTCTTTTGAGTAGATCGTCACGTCCTGTCGGCACCATCCATATCGGTGCGATGGGCGGCGCGGTGAAGCGAACAGAAGGAATGTTTGCCGGCGCGACGATGGAAGATGTGCAGAACGATTCTGACACGGATGACACAGACGAGGAGAACGGCCCTTTCAGAGGCGTCAAAAGGCGTATCAAGGATACTTTTCACCGGACACAAGAGGAAGCGCGAGACATGTTTGACAGAGTGAAGCGCTCGTTTTCCGATTTTATTAACCGCGGGTAGCGACAATTAAAGTGAATGGCGCATCCAACCAATGGCCTCCTCTGCCATTTGCAGAGTGGAAAGATACGGCCGTAACCCTGCACATGTGGACGCAGATTGTGGGCAAGATTCGACTGGCGCTCAGTCCATGGACGAACCACTCCTGGCATGTCACTTTCTACGTCACGTCGCGTGGTCTGACGACATCACCCATTCCGCACGGGACATCGACATTCGAAATCCGTTTCGATTTCATCGATCACGAATTGCGCATCCTTAAAAGCGATGGTGCCGCACGAGTGTTGAAACTGCACCCGCAGTCGGTGGCGAAATTTTATCGTGAAGTGATGAATGCGCTAGCCGAGATGGAATTGCCTGTGACCATCAACACCACGCCTAACGAGATCGAAAATCCGATCGCGTTTGATCAGGACGAAGAGCACCGCTCTTATGATCGCGAATATGCCAACCGGTTCTGGCGTGTTCTCGTGCAATGCGACCGCGTATTTAAGGAATTTCGCTCGGGTTTCTGTGGCAAATGCAGTCCGGTGCATTTTTTCTGGGGCAGTTTTGATCTGGCAGTGACCCGTTTTTCAGGCCGCCCGGCGCCGCCGCATCCTGGGGGAGTCCCGCATTTGCCGGACGAGATCACGCGCGAGGCCTACTCGCAGGAAGTGAGCAGCCTTGGTTTTTGGCCCGGCAACGCGGCTGCGCCCACGCCAATCTTCTATTCCTATGCATATCCGGAACCGCCGGGATTTGAACAGGCGAAAATTCAGCCGGACGCGGCTTTCTACGAGGCGAAGCTGCGGGAGTTCATCCTGCCTTACGACGCGGTGCGCACTGCTGAAAAGCCGGATGAAGTCCTTCTCGGGTTTGCGCTAGGCGCCTACGACGCTGCCTCGAAGCTGGGGAAATGGGACCGTGAGGCATTGGAAGAAAAGAAACCAGTCTTGCATTCGGCTTCGCACCATTCGTAATTAGGCGAGATGAATCCTGGTTGCGCAGCCGAGCAGCATGCCTGGCGTGAAGTGAAAGATGGATGGCGTCCCTTGTACGGCGATGTGGACAAAATCGGGGTCGCCGTTGAGTGGCACGATTTTCGAACCGAGCGTTCCTTTAACTGGGGACGTACTTTCCATCCAAACAGCCTGGAGTTCTGTTTGAATCTCGCCGGCCGCGGAGCAGTCGGCACCGAAGGCGGCGCGCGGAGCGATTATGTTGCGGGGAACTGCGGATATTATGCGATCGCCGATGAACCGCTGCCGGCATCGCGGCGCGCGCACGATCGTCATCAATTCGTTACGCTGGAATTCTCGCGGGAACATCTGCAAAAACAATTTGTGCGGAATGAAGCCGACCTCGAGCCCGAGATTCGCCGCATTGTGTTTGGCGACAACGAAGAAAACGTCGTCGCGCCTGCGCGTCCGATGACGATGCAACAACGCAGCGTGGTCGCAGGTTTGGCAGAGCCTCCCGTAGCAAAAGCAGCTCAGATCCTCTGGTATCAAGGCAAGGCACTGGAGCTCATGGCGCATTTTCTTTTCGCGCCAAAAGACCCGGAGTTTTTCTGTATGCGGCAAAAACGCGTCGCGCGCGAACGCGTCGAACGCACGAAGGAGCTTCTGGTTCGCGATCTCGCTAACCCGCCCACGCTGGAAATGATCGGTCAGGAGGTGGGCTGCAGTCCGTTCTATCTAAGCAGGATTTTTTCGCGCGAAGTGGGTCTCACCATTCCGCAATATTTGCGCAACCTGCGAATGGAACGTGCAGCCGAGCTGTTGCGCACGGGACGCTACAATGTCACTGAGGCTGCGACAGAAGTTGGTTACTCGAGCCTGAGTCACTTTAGTAAAGCATTTTGCGAGACGATCGGCTGTTGCCCGGTGCTTTATCCGGCGGCGAAAAATGTGGTTCTGGACCGTTGACGCACAACTCGCGTCATCCTGAGCGAAGTCGAAGGATCCCGCAGGATTACCCAAAGGTTTCGCAATGGGATTCCTCGACTTCGCTCGGAATGACGCAACATTCTGACTCTTCCAGGTGAAGATCACGCGCGCCCTCATTTCCGTTTCCGACAAAACCGGTATCGCTGCGTTTGCCCGCGTGCTGGAACGGCAGGGCGTGGACATTATTTCCACCGGAGGAACGGCAGACTTGTTAAGGAAAGAAAAAATTCCAGTGCGCGAGATCTCAAGCTTCACTGCATTTCCAGAGGTGCTGGAAGGGCGCGTGAAAACTTTGCATCCCCGGGTGCACGGCGGTCTTCTCTATAAACGTGGTAACGAGAAACATGAGACTGAAGCGCGCGAATGTGGGTTCGAACCGATCGACCTGGTGGTGGTCAACCTTTATCCTTTCGAAGCGACCGTTGCCAAACCAGACGTCACCCTGGGAGAAGCGATCGAGAACATCGACATCGGCGGTCCGTCGATGATTCGCAGCGCGGCGAAAAACTACGAATCGGTCACAGTAGTGGTCGATCCGGCAGACTACGATGCGGTGCTCGAAAACATCCGCGATAACAATGGCGAAACGACAATGAAATTGCGGGAGCGTCTCGCCATCAAAGCCTTCATAAGGACAGCCGAGTACGATCGCGCGATCGGCACCTTCCTGAACAGGGAGCAGACAACGGATGCGTCATTTTCACTTTCCCTTCCGCTGGTAACGCGGTTGCGGTACGGAGAAAATCCGCATCAAACGGCCGCCCTCTACGGGGATTTCGACAAGCACTTCGAAAAGCTTCACGGCAAGGAACTTTCCTTTAACAACATTCTCGATATCAGCGCAGCGACGAGTTTGATCGCCGAGTTCGAGGAGCCGACCGTTGCGATTCTGAAGCATACCAACCCATGTGGTGTTGGCTCTGATGCCGATCTTGGCAAGGCGTGGAACAAGGCGTTTGCCACGGACAAACAGGCGCCTTTTGGCGGGATCATCATATGCAACCGTCCGTTAACCGAAGCGCTGGCGAAAGTAATCAGCGAGATCTTTAGCGAGGTAATTATTGCGCCAGATTTTGAGCCCGAAGCGCGCAGCGTCTTGCAGAAGAAAAAGAACCTGCGCCTGATTCGATTGGTGACGCCGGCAACAGATGCGAGGCCGGCGGTTGATGTTCGTTCGGTGTGCGGCGGCGTGCTTGTTCAAGACGCGGACGTTGCAGCGGAAATAACACGAAACGTCGTCACGAAAAGGCGGCCGACCAAAACGGAGCTGAAAGCGCTGTTGTTTGGGTGGCGGGTGGTCAAACACGTGAAATCGAACGCGATTGTTTATTCTCGTGCGGACCGGACACTTGGGATCGGCGCGGGACAGATGTCGCGAATCGATGCTTCGCGCATTGCGATTTGGAAGGCGAAAGAAGCCGGGCTCTCGCTAAAAGGCAGCGCGGTTGCAAGCGACGCTTTTTTTCCTTTCCCAGACGGGTTGATCGCTGCTGCGGAGGCGGGCGCGACGTGCGCCATTCAACCGGGCGGTTCAGTCCGCGACGAAGAAGTGATTGCCGCTGCCAACGAGCGCAACATGGCGATGATCTTTACAGGTGTCAGGCATTTCCGGCATTGACGCTCATTGGTCTTGTCATTCTGAGCGAAGCGAAGAATCTCAGATTATGTCTTTTAACCTGCTTACCAAACCAATAGTCAGAGATGTTTCGCTCCGCTCAACATGACAAGGCTCGAGTTGTTCAGCCGCCGCGCGTTATTAATATTGAAGATTTGCGACGCGCCGCGAAACGCCGGCTTCCGC
>Ga0070698_100006001_pt1 | contig 13232 bp, 9 predicted proteins | sample KBSK1502metaG_FD_65477 | JGI IMG/M metagenome (GOLD analysis project Ga0070698, IMG submission 65477) | Corn, switchgrass and miscanthus rhizosphere microbial communities from Kellogg Biological Station, Michigan, USA - KBS K1-50-2 metaG | ecosystem: Host-associated > Plants > Roots >... | reverse complement strand
AGCACCTCGCGCACCGCGTAACGCTCGTTCACCGAGTGAAACGGATAGATTCGATCCCTGGCCCAGGCCGCCACTACCACGGCGCCGGCCAGCGGTGCCTTGGTGTCCGCGTCGATGACCTGCCCGCGATACGGCCCACGGTACCTGTCCAGATACCGGTCCCATCTCTCCGGGCTTTGCGCCAACGCCATGGAGCAGACGGCGAGCAGACACACGCACGGCGCGGTCATCCGGAGCCAACGCGTCATCGCGTTCCTCTCGGCGCGATCGGTTTCGGGGGGCGAGCGCCAAGGCTCTCCAGCTCGAAGCGGATCAGATCGGACGTCTCCGGCAGCTCGGTGGCGGGGAATAGCTGGGACGCGCTCAGCATCGCGACGAATGTGTTGAAGGCTTCCGCGCGATCCTCGTAGTCGGAGACGGGGACCAGCCTGACCTGGCTCCCGGCGCCAATGAATCGACTCGCCGCGACACCCGGCGGGAACAGCTGGGGCTTGCTCGGGAAAGGCGCATAGCCAGGCCTGAAGATGATGATCCGCGGGGCGAACGTCCGGGATGGCAAGCGCCCCTCCGTGGCGGCCACATCGTGGACGAACTCTCCCTTCTCGTTCGTGAAGGCCTCCTGAGCGGCGGCCAGGCGGCGGAGCCCCTGGATCTGATCGTCGAGCCGTTGCCACAAAATGACGACGGCGGCCGAGGGAACGGGTTGCCCGGTCTTCTCGTTGATCACCGTACCCCGATAGGGTCCCGCCGGTGCGCGCAGGAGCGTGTCCTCATCCTGGGCCGAGATGGAGCCCGCACTCGCCGGGATCAGCAGGAGGACGCCGCCCAGCCGGCGCGCCATCAGGCTCAAAAGACGCGCAGGCGCCATACCCCGTCCGTGTCGATCACGAACAAGACGTAGAAGGAGTACTGCGTGCCCCGCTGAATCGCGCGCAGCTCGTACTCGGCCGCCCGGTTGTGAATCCTCACCGGCGTGATGGCGCCGAGGTCAGCCGCAACCTGGCTCAGCGCGCCGACTCCCGCCAGGGCGGTCAGCTGGTCCTGATACGCGTCCCGCGACGCGGTGGCGAACAGGGAGACGGCCCCCGCCAGATCGCTCCGGCTCAGCGCATCACGAAGCGCGGCCCACTTCGCCTGGAGCAGTGCCTCCAGCCCAACCTGATCCAGTACCTGCACCACGGTGCTCGCGGTGAACACGACGCCCTGGGTATCCACCACTCGGACGCGAGGAAGGTACAGGCCCGGTGAGGAGTAGGTGAAGGTCTGACCGTCGAGCGCGGGTCCGTCGAAGTCGACTTGCCCATTCCCATCGAAGTCGAGCTCGATCCGGGTGGGAACGGGCTCCCCCAGCAGCGAAAACGACGTCGTGAGCGGCATGCCTCCGGTCTGCGGATGCGCGCGGAGGGCCACCGCGTTCTCGCCAACGTCGGTCACCGTCACGGTCACGGTGTGGCTCGCGGTTTCGCCTGGCTGGGTCGTGGCGACGGCGGCAAGCGCAACGGACGGCGCCGTGACCGGCACCATCGCGGCGAAGGAGCCCCCCTGGATGGCCGCCACCACTCCATTGACGGTGACACCGACCTCGGTACCACCAGAAGCGACCGTCCCACGAACGAGCAGAACTCCCGAAGGAACGGTGGCGTTGGCCGCCGGCTCGCTGATCGCCACCTCCAGGCTCGAGACGGTGAAACTCCGGCGGGCCGGAGTCGGATCCTCGTTACCCGCCTGATCACGCGCCTTCACCTCGAAGGCGTGTGGCCCCGCGGTGAGGCCGGGGAGGGTCGCACTGGTCACCGGCGCGAACGGCGTGAACTCGCTGCCATCGAGGCGCCACGCGAACACCAAGCCGGCCGCCGGCGTCAGGTTGTCGGTCCCGGCGAACGTGAACGTCGCGCCGGATCCACTGTTCGGCCCGTCTGGGCCGCCCGTGATCTGCGTGTCTGGCGGCGTGTTGTCGACGAGCACGGTCCGGGTGGCGGTGGCCGTGTTCTGAGCCCTATCCGTCGCAGCAGCCGTGAGCGTGTGGGTACCGTCCGTGACGCTGCCGGTGGTCCAGCTGGCGGTGGCGGTGACCGTGGTGGCTGGCGGGGCTGGATCGAGACTGGTGGTCAAGGGCTGACTGTCCGCCCGCATCGTCAGGGCGGCCACACCGCCACTATCCGTGGCCTGCGCCTGGACCGTCACGGTCCCGCGCACGTAAGCATTCACCGCCGGCGTCTGGAAGGCCACGGTCGGCGGCTCCGCGTCGAGCCGCGCCTCCGCCGCGCCGATGTCGAATTGGGGGACGCCGCCCGCGGTCCCAGCCACCGGTCGGGCGGATTCGGCGAAGTAGTCGGCCTCGAACCGGGGGTTGAGCTGGGGCGTCAGCGGGGTGCGAGGGTCGAGGCCGCGATCTACCAGCGGAGAGGCCGGCGCCGGCGTCGGGTCGTCGTCGAGGGTATTCATCACATCGTCGGCACCGGCCAGGTCCCGGTAGACCGCGGCGGCATCGTCGCAGCCGGGACTCGCCGTCACCCCCGGCCCCTCGGCGCCGCTCGGCGTGAGATTCGCGCCGTCGATCCCATCCAGAACCGGCCCGGCGATCTCGCCCAGACGGTTTCCGCAGACTAGATTGTTCCGCAACACGATCGTCGGCGTCGGGGGTGCCGCCGCGGTCTCGCGCCTCACGCCCACCCGGCCGCCGATGGCGCCAGTCTGCGTGCCGTTGCCCGTGATCGCGTTGTTGACGAGCAGCAGCACATGCGCCCGCGTGGCGCTCACGCCGTTCCATCCGTTGCCGTGGATCGTGTTCTGCACGATGGTGTGCGGGCCGCCCTCCGGGTCCACCGTCGCGATCCCGTTCCGGCCGTTGCCGATGATCACGTTGTTGAGGATCAGCGTCCCGACATTGCCTGAGGCGATCGTGATGCCACCGTCGCATTCGGGCGCGCCGTTACCCATGATCCGGTTGCGCTCGATCCGGATCGCGGTGTTCTGATTGCTCCCACCCAGCAGCGCGATGCCGGCTCCACCCGCGCCGGTGATCGTGAGCCCGCGAATCGTGATGAAGCGCGACTGCTGGAGCCGGATCGCGTGCCCGCCCGAGCATTGATGGACTGCACCGTGCAGCACGACGCTCCCGACCGGCGAGGCCGGATCCGCCTGGATCACGATCCGGCTGCCCTCCGATCGCGCCGCCGCGTTCTTGCCCGTGATGTTGACCTGCTCGATATAGGCACCCGGCTGGATCTGGATGGTGTCGCCCGACTGCGCCACGTTCACCGCAGCCTGGATGCTGCCGTAGCAGGGCGAATGCCCGCCGCACCCGGCATCCGTGCGGTTCACGTGACGGACCGTGGCCGCCAGGCTGGGACCGGCCGAGGGCGGCGCAGCCGCCGCCGTCAACGCCAGGACCACGAACACGAATAGATCGTGGATCCGTGGAGCTGAACGCATGCCACCGGGAGAAGCAGCACGCATGCCATGGAGCGCATGGCGGGCTCCGCCATGGTTGACGCGAGCTTGAGGGAGCGCGGGCTCCGGCCAAGCAGGTCATGCGGCACAGGCGGCAGTGCACCCGACATCCGGCGGTGCCACTTGCACGGGGCACACACCCCGAGGGACGGTCGCGGGTCTGGCCCAGACCCGAGCGTTGCCGTATAGTTGGCTCCACTCCGCGAGGGAGGGACACCCGTGAAGCTACCCCGCGACCGCTTCGACTACTCGCCCATCACCGCCCGCAAGCCCTGGACCCTGCCCAAGGGCGCCCGCATCGCGGTGTGGACCATCGTCAACATCGAGGAGTGGGACATCGAGAAGGCGACGGCGCGCCAGTACCTGACCGCGCCGCAGGGCGTGGCCACCATCCCCGACGTGCCCAACTGGGCCTGGCACGACTACGGGATGCGGGTGGGGTTCTGGCGGCTGCTGGAGGCGCTGACGAAGCGGAAGATCCGCGCCACCACCTCGATCAACGCCCACGTGGTGGAGACCTACGAGCCGGTGGCCCGCGCCATGCTCGAGGCCGGCTGGGAGTTCATGGCCCACGGGGTCGTCCAGGGGGCGATGCATCTGCTGCCCGATCAGCGCGCGGCCATCCGGCAGTCGATCGAGCTGCTGCAGAAGTTCACCGGCACGAAGCCCAAAGGCTGGCTCGGGCCGGGGCTCACCGAGACGTGGGAGACGCTCGACCATCTGGCCGCCGAGGGCATCGCGTACGTCTCCGACTGGGTCAACGACGATCAGCCCTACGAGATCCGCACGAACTCGGGGCCGCTCGTCTCGGTGCCCTACACGCTCGAGCTGAACGACATCCCGATGATGGTGATCCAGCACCACACCTCCGGCGAATGGCTGCAGCGGGCCCGCGACCAGTTCGATCGGCTCTACGCCGAGGGGGCGACGAACCCACGGGTGATGGCGCTGGCCGTGCATCCGTATATCTCGGGCGTCCCGCACCGCATCAAGTACTTCGAGGCGGCGTACGACTACATGCGCAAGAAGCCGGGCGTGTGGATGACCACCGGCGAGGAGATCTACGCGTGGTTCAGGCAGTCGCGCCGGTGACCGGGCGCCTCCTGCTGCTGGCGGCCGTGCTCCTGCTCCCGGGCGGGGCGCGGGCCGAGCAGCCGCCGCTCAAGGTGCCGCCCGGCTTCCACGCGGACGTCTTCGCCTCGGGCGTGGGCAGCGTGCGGCTCATGGCGCTCGATCCGGCGGGCACCCTGCTGGTCTCGGTGCCCTCGCGCGGGCGGGTGCTGGCCCTGCCCGACGCCAAGGGCGCCGGCAAGGCCGACGCCGTCCAGACCGTGGTGGAGGGGCTCGACCAGCCCCACGGCCTGGCCTTCAAGGACGGCGCCCTCTACGTGGCGGAGGGTGGGCGCGTGCAGCGCTTCCACTACGACCCGGCCACCCGGAAGGCCACGCAGGGGACGGTGGTGGTGCGCGACCTGCCGCAGGGCGGCGGGCACTGGACTCGCACCGTGGTCTTCGGGCCGGACGGGCGCATCTACGTCTCGGTGGGCTCGTCCTGCAACGTCTGCCGCGAGAGCGACAAGCGGCGCGCGGCCGTGCTCCGCTACCAGGCCGACGGCTCGGGCGAGCAGCTCTTCGCCACCGGCCTGCGCAACGCGGTGGGGCTGGCGTTTCATCCGAGCACGGGCGTACTCTGGGCCACCGTGAACGAGCGCGACTGGCGAGGGGACGACCTGCCGCCCGACTACGTGACCGAGGTGAAGGAGGGCGCCTTCTACGGCTGGCCCGACTGCATCACGGTGGGGGGCAAGGTGATCGCGGACGAGAAGGGCGCCCGCTGTGACGGGGTGACGCGGCCCACCGTGGAGCTCCAGGCCCACTCGGCGCCGATCGGGCTCGCCTTCTACACGGGCAGCCAGTTCCCCGCCGAGTACCGCGGCAGCCTCTTCGTGGCCTATCGCGGCTCGTGGAACCGCTCCATCCCCACCGGCTACAAGATCGTGCGCATCCGCTTCCAGGACGGCAAGCCCGCCGGCGTCGAGGACTTCGCCACCGGCTGGCTCGAGGGCTCCTCGGCGTGGGGCCGGCCGGTGGACGTGCTCGTGGGGCGCGACGGTGCCCTCTACGTGTCCGATCAGGGCGCGGGACGGATCTATCGCATCGGCCATCGAGGCTGACCGCTCTCCCGACCCGTCCATGACCCAGCTCGAGCTGCCCATCTCACTGACCGCGTTCGGCTTCGAGCCGCGGCCGGGCACCGCCCACGTGGTCGAGCAGTCCACCGCCGAGCGGGTGGGGCGCGCCTTCGCGGGGCTGGCCATGTTCTGGGCCTTGGCCCTGCTCGGCCTCTTCATCCCGGTGGCCCACTTCATCCTGGTGCCCACCTTCCTCACCGCCGGCATCGTGATGGCGGTGAAGCGCTCGCGCGAGGAGCGGCGGCTCACGCTGGTGCGCGGCGCCTGCCCGCGCTGCGGCAAGTCGCAGGCCTTCAAGGCGGGCGGCCGCTTCGCCAGCGGGCGCAGCCTCGACTGCCCCGCCTGCCACGGCATGCTCACGCTGCTCACCCCGGAGCGGCCCTCATGAGCGCGCGCTGGGCGATGCTGGTGGTGATCTTCTTCACGCGCATCTCGCTCGGCTTCCAGTTCCAGTCCATCGCCGCGCTCACCCCATTCCTGGTCGCGGCCTTCGATCTGAGCTACGCGCAGGTGGGGCTGCTCATGGGGCTCTTCATGCTCCCCGGCGTGGTCATTGCGCTCCCCGGCGGCCTGCTCGGCCAGCGCTACGGCAGCGTGCGCATCGCGGTGGCGGGCCTGGGCCTCATGCTGGTGGGCGGCGTCGTCGTCTCCTACAGCCTGGGCTTCGGCCTGGCCACCCTCGGCCGCACGCTGTCGGGCGTGGGCGGCGTGCTCGTCAACGTCATGCTGGCCCGCATGGTGGCCGAGTGGTTCCGCGGGCGCGAGCTGCAGACCGCGATGGGCGTCATGCTCTCGGCGTGGCCCTTCGGCATGGCCCTGGCCCTGGCGATCCTGGGCCCGCTCGCGGCGGCCACGTCGTGGCGCGTCGCCGAGTACGTGACGGTGGCGGCGGCGGGCCTGGCCCTGGCCCTCATCGCGCTCGGCTACCGCGACCCGCCGCCCGGCGACGAGGCCCCCGAGCCCGCCGCCGTGCTCCGGCTGGGCCTGCCCGGCCGCGTGTGGGCGCTGGCCATCAGCGCCGGCGTCGCCTGGGCGCTGCTCAACGCGAGCGTGATCGTGGTGGCGAGCTTCGCGCCGAGCTTTCTCATGTCGCGCGGCGCCTCGGTGGGCGAGGCGGGCTTCCTCACCGGCGTGGCCCTCTGGATCAGCATCGTCGCGGTGCCGGTCGGCGGGCTGGTGGCCCAGAAGGTCGACCGGCCCCGCCTGCTGATCATCGTCGGCTGCCTCGCCACCGCCGTCACCATCGCCTGCATCGCCCGAGCGCCCCTGCCGGCCCTGTGGCTGGTGGCGAGCGGGATCCTGCTGGGCCTGCCGCCCAGCATCATGATGTCGCTGCTGCCGCGCGCGGTGTCCACCGAGCACCTGGCCCCTGCGCTCGGCGTGTACTACGCGCTCTTCTATCTCGGCATGGCGGTGTCCCAGACGGCCGCCGGCTTCTTCCGCGATCTCACCGGCGACCCGGGGATGCCCTTACTGTTTGCCTCACTGCTCATGGTCGCCACCGTGCCTGCCGTCGCCGTGTTCTGGCGCATCGAGGCCAGGCCCGACTCGCGTCTGAGCGCGGCCTTCCATCTGGGCCCGCGCTGAGGTGTAGACTGACGACCATGCGAGAGACGGGCGACATCCTCCTCGTCGCCTGCTACGAGCTGGGGCATCAACCGCTGGCGGTGGCGTGGCCGGCGGCCTTCCTGGAGCGCGCCGGCTATCGCCCGGCCCTGATGGACATCTCGGTGGAGCCGGTGGACGCGCAGAAGCTCGCGCGCGCCCGGGTCACCGCCATTTCGGTGCCGATGCACACCGCGCTGCGCCTGGGGCTCGAGGTCGCGGCGCGCGCCCGGGCCGTGAATCCGGGCGGCCACGTCTGCTTCTTCGGGCTCTACGCCACGCTCAACGCCGACTTCCTCCTCGCCCACGGCGCCGACAGCGTCATCGGCGGGGAGGCGGAGGCCCCGCTGCTGGCGCTGATCGAGGCGCTCGAGCGGGGCGACGCGGGGCCGCTCCCCGCGGTGGCGCGCCCGGGCCGGCCCGCGGCACCGCATCTCAAGCGGCTCGACTTCCCGGTGCCGAGCCGCGCCGCCCTGCCCTCGATCAAGAAGTACGCGCATCTCGAGCGCGACGGCCGCATGGAGCTGGTGGCCTACGCGGAGGCGAGCCGCGGCTGCCTCCACCGCTGCCGCCACTGCCCGATCCCGCCCGTCTACGGCGGGCGCTTCTTCGCGGTGCCGCGCGAGATCGTGCTGGCCGACGTGCGCCAGCAGATCGAGGCGGGCGCCCGGCACGTCACCTTCGGCGATCCGGATTTCCTCAACGGGCCCACGCACGCCCTCGCGGTGGCGCGCGCGCTCCACACCGAATGGCCCGACGTCACCTTCGACGTCACCGCCAAGATCGAGCACCTGCTGCGCCACCGCGCGCACCTGCCCGAGCTGGTGCGAGCGGGCTGCCTCTTCATCGTCTCCGCGGCCGAGTCGCTGAGCGACATCGTGCTCGCACACCTCGAGAAGGGCCACACGCGCGCCGATATCGCGACCGCCCTCGAGGCCACGCGCGAGGCCGGCATCGCGCTGCGGCCGACCTGGGTGGCCTTCACGCCGTGGACCACGCTCGACGATCATCGCGCGTGGCTCGACTTCCTCGCGGACGAGGCGCTGATCGACGCGGTGGACCCGGTGCAATACGGCCTCCGGCTGCTGGTACCACCGGGCTCGCTGCTGCTCGAGAGCGCCGCGCTCCGGCCGCATCTGGGCCCCCTCGAGCAGGAGACGCTCTCCTACCGATGGGCGCATCCCGACCCGCGCATGGACGCCCTGCAGACGGAGACCGCCCAGGCGGTGGCTCAGGCCGTCGAAGCGAGCGCGGACGCGCCGGCCATCTTCGATCGCGTGCGCGCGCTGGCCGCCGCGGCGGCCGGGGCCCGGGCGCCAATCCCGGTGGCGGCAGGCATGGCCAAAGGCCGGAAGCGTCCGCCGCGCCTCACCGAGGCGTGGTTCTGCTGAGCGGAGCCCACCAAGGGCCAGTTGGCCCTGACGTCGCAGAATCTCCTGTAGTTCTCGCAGACCTAGCAGCGCCTGCTACCGCAGTTGCTACCATTTTGCTACCACTTGCCTCGCCGCCCGTATCCTCGGCGGGGTCATCCAGCCGGTCGACGGCCGCCTTGTGCTCCATCGGAAGCCACTTGCCGTAGAGGTCGACCGTCAACTTGATGCTGGCATGCCCGAGTTGCCGCTGGACGTAGATCGGATTCACGCCGCCATCATGTTGCGGGACCGTATCGACTATGAGGAATTTCGGCGCCGCGGACGAGCACCTCACGGCCCGCGGCATCCTGTCCCGGCATGAGCGGGTGACCACCAGAGCGGAACTCGGCTATCCCTGAGCAGGCGTTCCAGTCGGGCGTGTCCGGGTTGGTTTATGGTCTCCCATGACCGACGATTTGATTGGACCGCCCACTCTCGGCGATCAGGAGATCGTCGACGATCGGATAGGAGGTCATGCGCCCAGTGCGCGAATGGATGATTGGTGGACGGCTCTCCGGGACGCGAGCTCCAACGAGCGCATCACTCTGTCGCCGCTCCGGAGTGACTGAGAGAGAGAGAGAGAGAGAGTAGGTTGAAGTCACAAGCTCCTTGACGCCAAGTACGTTCTCATGGATGAACCAGCGACCTTTGGGTTATGAGCCCTTCCCGATTTGGCACCACGGCCAACGCGCCACAAACAACGCATCGTAAATTTGGCGCTTCTGTCGCAAGTGGCTTTGGGCCTGTACGGCCAGTTCGAGCCGCTGGAGGAGGCGCTGAGCGCGCTCGGCCTGGTCGTCTGGCCCACGATCGAGTTCGACGCGGAGCGGCCCGGCTGGCCGCGACGCTCGACGAGCAGCGTGAGCGCGCGCTGCTGTTCCGGACGCTGGCCACGCTGCGCGCGGACGCGCCGATCGGCGCCGACGTGGACGCGCTCCGGTGGACCGGACCGCGCGGGAACTTCCAGGCCTGGTCGGAGCGGCTCGGCACGGCGGCTGGCGGGAGCGCGCCATAACTTGACACCCTACCCGATCCCGCCTAAGCTCGCGCCATCTTGAGCTGTTTGACCGCCAGAGGAGTTGTGCCTATCGGGGCGGGGCTCGACCTGCTCAGTCGCTCGATTCTGTGCCTCCTCGCCGTGGCGCTGCTGACCTTGTCCACTGCCGTCCCGGTTCGGGCTGCGGACGCGGCCGTGATCCTGACCGCCGATGTGGACGCCTACAGCGACGCCCTCAAGGGCTTCAAGGCGGCGCTCCGCCACAAGATCGTGGCCGAGTACAGCATGGAGGGGGACTTCGATCGAGGCCGAAAGCAGGTAAGCGAGATCCGCGCCAAGGTCAAGCCCGATCTTATCTTCGTCGTCGGAATCTGGGCGCTCCAGGTCGTAGCGAGAGAGGCGACCAGCGTGCCCGTGGTGTACGCCATGGTCCTGAATCCGCCGAGCGTCATCGGCACCGGGGCCAAGAACATCACCGGCGCCAGCATGAACGTGCCCGTCGACCAGACCCTCCGCGTGCTCAAGCAGCTCGGGCCGCAGATCCGCCGGGTCGGCATCGTGTTCGACCGCGCCAAGACCGGGTATCTCGTTGCGACGGCAGAGGCGGTCGCTCGGGAAGAGGGGATGCAGCTCGTGGCGCGGGAGATCCATTCGGCCAAGGAGGCCATTCCCGCCCTCGACGCCCTCGGCGAACAGGGGATCGACGCGCTCTGGGTGCTGCCGGACGAGACCAATCTGGCGCCGACCGTCCTCCAGCAGATGCTCCTGTTCTCGTACCGTCGGAAGGTCCCGCTGATCGGGCTCTCCGAGAGCCAGGCGCAGATGGGGGCCGTGCTCTCGCTGTCGTTCGCCAGCAGCGAGGACATCGGCCGGCAGGCGGGCGAGCTGGCCAACAGCATCCTGGCCGGGAAGGCTCCGGCCGAGATCCCCTACACGACGGCCCGCCGCGTGCGGCTGACGGTGAATCTCAAGGCGGCACAGAAACTCGGCATGGAGATTCCGAAGAGCATCCTGGCAGCGGCCAACAGCGTGATCCAGTGACGGACGCCATGGAGGCGAGGATGCGGAGTCATCAGGTGCGGGCTCGCGGGACGTCAGCCCGGTTGCAGCTCGGGCTGATGATGATGACGCTCTTCTTGCTCGGCATCCCGGCCGAAGGCGAGGCCGGGGACCTCAGGGACACCATCAAGAACCTCTGGCCGGGCGGCATTCATCTCGAGCCGACGCCGCCCCCGTTCCCGAGCCACGATCCGCACTTCACGTCCTCCTCGCTCCAGGGGCTCGACAGCCTCAACACCTCGCTGGCCTCGAGCCTGGGCTTCCTCTCGCTCAACTCGAGCACCTCGGGCTTCACCTTCGACATCGAGCGAGGGGTGCCCGTTCGCACCACGGACAGCCTCGGGCCGTTGCTGGCCGAGCGCGCTCCCACCCTCGGGAAGGGGAAGCTCGATCTGGCCCTCACCTACACCCGGATCGAGTATTCGAGCTTTCAGGGGAAGCCGCTGAACAAGCTCAAGCTCGACTTCCAGCACGAGGACGTGAACGGCAACGGGATCAGGGACACGACGGGCCCATTCAGCTTCGAGAGCGACGTGGTCGAGGCGACGATCAATCTGTCGATCAAGGAAGACGTCTGGGCCTTGTTCGGCACCTACGGCATCACGCGGAACTGGGACGTCGGCATCGTCGTCCCGATCATCCACATCCACCTCCGCGCGGTGGGCGACGCGACCATCATCCGCAACAGCCCGGTCAGCCAGTTCGTCCACAACTTCGGGCCGAACTCGAGCCCCTCCCACGTCTCGGGGGGCGGCGACGAGACCGGGATCGGGGACATCCTACTCCGGACCAAGTACAATTTCCTCCGCAACCAGGGGGCCTGGCCTGACCTGGCCGTGCTCGGGCAGGTGAAGCTGCCCTCGGGGGATCCGGACAACCTGCTCGGCACGGGGCACACCAACTTCCTCCCCATGCTGGTGGCCTCCAAGACCTACGGGTTCCTCACTCCGCACGTGAACGCGGGCTACGAGCTGACGACGGGGCCGCGGGCGGACGACAACCTCCGCTACATCGTCGGCTTCGACACGCGCCTGCACCCGCGCGTGACCTTTGCCACCGACCTCCTGGGGCGGTGGGAGCCCAACCGGAACGGCAATGGGGGCCACGTCGTGGACCTCGCCTTCGGGCTCAAGTGGAACCCGGTCGGGTCCTTCCTCGTCGGCGGCTATGCCCAGATCCCGCTGAACCGGAACGAGGGTCTGCGCGCGAATGTCATCTGGTCTCTGGCCGCCGAGTACATCTTCTAGCGCCTTCCGCATGCGGCCGGAATGATCCGGATCAGGTTCCGCGGGTTCTCGACGTTCCGGGCCCGGATCTTCTGGTCCATCATCCCGGTCCTCGTCGCGCTGCTGATCTTCCACGGCGTGATGGACCTCCGCGAGCATCGCCGTCTGTTCACCAATGAGTTCATGCGGCGGGGTCAGGCAATGGCCGGCAATCTGGCCTACAGCGGCGAGCTCGGGGTGTTCGCCGAGGACCGCCAGCTCCTCGAGTCCTCGATGCGGGGGGTGGTGGGCGATCCTGACGTCGCCTACGTCGTCGTCTACGGCGAGGACGGCCAGGTCCTCGCCCAGGGCGCAGGTCAGAACGGCGGGTCAGTGCGAAGCGAGCCGCTGTCCGACCAGGAGCGGCAGCGGCTCCTGCAGGAGCGCCGGTCCGTGGTCAAGACGCTGCAGGGGCCGGCGGGGCCCTTCGTCGAGTTCCTGGCTCCCATCCTGACCGAGGCGGCGAAGAGCCCGGACGAGCTGGTGCTCGGCTCCCGGGGGCCGGGTCCGGGAGCCGAGAAGCGGGCGATCGGAGTCGTGCGGCTCGGCCTGTCCCAGCGGGGCATCGAGCAACGCATGTGGGGCCTGGTGCGGCTGTGGGTGGGCGTGACGCTCTTCTTCTTCACGCTCAGCGCGGTTGCGGTCTATTTCTTCTCGCGGAAGGTTACCGGCCCCGTCAAGCGGCTCACAGAGCACGCCGAGAAGATGGGCCGCGGCTCGCTCGACGAGACCGTCCCGGTCGAGACGCGCGACGAGATCGGTCAGCTCGCCGGGACGCTCAACGACATGGCCCACGCGCTCAAGGGCAATATCCAGGAGAAGGAGCGCATCCTGGCCGAGCTCCAGGAGCTGAACCGGACGCTCGAGGACCGCATCCGCCAGCGCACCGCCGAGCTCGAGGATCGCACCGACGCGCTCCAGCAGTCGCTCGACGAGGTCTCAGCCATGGGCGAGATCAGCCGCGCGGTCAGCTCGTCGCTGGACCTCGGGGAGGTGCTGGACACGGTGTCGGCCCACGCGGTGCGCCTGTCCGCTTCCGATGCCTGCGGGATCTACGAGGTGGATCCCGTCCGGAATGCCTTCGTCGTCGTGACGGCCCGCAACCTGAGTCCGGAGTTCGTCGAGGCGATCCAGGCCGCCGACCCCCGGCAGGGGGCGCTCTCCCGGGCCGCCGAGACGCGGCAGCCCATGCAGATCGCCGACCTGGCCGCCATCCACGACTTCCCGCTCCGCGAGATCATCCTGCGCG
>Ga0070698_100006000_pt1 | contig 13235 bp, 14 predicted proteins | sample KBSK1502metaG_FD_65477 | JGI IMG/M metagenome (GOLD analysis project Ga0070698, IMG submission 65477) | Corn, switchgrass and miscanthus rhizosphere microbial communities from Kellogg Biological Station, Michigan, USA - KBS K1-50-2 metaG | ecosystem: Host-associated > Plants > Roots >... | reverse complement strand
CCCCGCGAGGTACCCGTCCACCTCCGCGACAATGCTGGCCGCGTTCCCGGGATACCAGGTCCCGGCAATCGGCGACGTGCGAACCGGTCCTGCCATGAGGCGAGCCCGAGGGGCCTGCCCTATTTATAGACCCGGTAGTCGATCCGGGGGAAGAGGTTGTCGCGCCACTCGAAGTCGCGCACGATCGGCTCCTCGAGCATCGTCTCGCCCATGAGAGCGCGGTAGAGATAGGTGAAGCGGGCCACGTGGTCGCGCGTCCGCTTCTTGGCGTACTCGACGGTGGTGCCGGTCTTCATGATGAAGGCCCAATCCGAGGACTGGGCCAGGAGCAGCTCCCGGGCCGCCTGATCGAGCGCGCGGCGCTCGAGGGGCGAGGGCGACTCGAAGCGGCGCGCCAGCTCGACCATGCGCTCGGCGGCCATGTCGAGGTGGGGATAGATCCAGTCGTTGCCGGGGTTGAGCCACACCTCCGCGTAGCCGCGCGCGCCCCACGTGCAGAAGGGGGGCTGGGCGACCTCGCACTCGGGGTGCATCTCCAGGAACTGCGGGGGCGTGATCGGCTTCACGACGTCCTGGTCGAAGTGCATCTTGCGGAAGAGGAAGTTCAGGAAGTCCGGCCCTTCGAACCACCAGTGTCCGAACAGCTCGGCATCGTAGGGGCTCACCACCAGCGGCGGCTGCGACATGCGGGAGGAGTGGGCGAGCACCTGGCGCTGTCGATTCTCCAGGAAGTTGGCGGCGTGCGAGGCCGCCTTGCCCATCGCCCACTCTCGAACGTAGGGCTGCTTGTCCTGCAGCCCGACCTTTCCCGTCACCCGGTAGTACTTGAGGCCGGTGTTCTTGCGCATGCCGTCGGGCAGGATCTCGCCGAGGTAATCGATGGGCAGCTCCCATCCCACGTCCTTGTAGAACTCGCGGTAGTCGTTGTCGCCCGGATAGCCCGACTCCGCGCTCCACACCTGGCGCGACGACTCCATGTCCCGGGCGAAAAAGGCGATCCCCTCGGGGGAGAGTATGGGCGCGAGCACGCCGTGGCTGGGCCGCGGGTGGGCGTCGGTGACGCCGTGCGACTCGATGAAGCTGAAGCGCAGGCCGGCCTCGCGGAGGAAGCGGTCCTGTCCCGGCAAGTACCCGCACTCGGGGAGCCAGATCCCCGCGGGGTCGCGGCCGAGGAGCTCGCGGTAGTGGCCGACCGCGATCTGCACCTGGGCCCGCACGGCCTCGGGGACGGTGTCCATCAGGGGAAGGAAGCCGTGCGTCGCCCCGCACGTGATGATCTCGAGCTTCCCGGCGTCGCGGTGATTGCGGAAGGCCTGGATGAGGTTCGAGCCGTAGACCTCCCGGAAGATGCGCCTGATGTCGGTGAGCTCGCCGAGGTAGAAGCGGGTGACGTCCTGGAAGCGCTGGTCCTCGCGCGCGGTGCGGGAGATCTCCTTCTCCGCGAGGGCCACCAGGCGGTCGAGGTAACGGTGGTAGCGCTCCACGAGCAGGCCGTCGCCCATCATCGCGAGGAGCGGCGGCGACAGCGTCATCGTGAGGCGGTAGTCGACGCCGTCCCGGAGCAGGCCGTCGAGCACGCGGACGAGCGGCACGTAGGTCTCGGTCAGCGCCTCGAAGAACCAGTCCTCCTCGAGGAACTCGGGGTACTCGGGGTGGCGCACGTAGGGCAGGTGGGCGTGCAGCACCGGGCTCCAGTACCCCTGGGGCATGGGAACCTCATGCGCTCCCGACCCGCGGCGGGCAGCCAGGGGCTATGGACTATCGACGGAAGAGATCGCTGGCTCCTCCGGGCTCGGGACCCGGCGCCGGCTCGTTTGCGGAAACGGGCTCGGTCCCCGCGGGACCTCCAGCCGGAGCGGTGCCCGGCGCTCCCTTCGCCGTCCTCCGGCGCGGAGGAGCCTGCGGTTCGGGAGCGATGTCGGCGGATGCGGTCAGCGGCGCCGCCTTCGCGGCCAGACGATACGACGCGCGCCGCGTCGCCTTCTCGGGCGAGGGCCCCGTCCGGGGCGTCGAAACCGCGTTGCTTCGGGCCAGTGGCCGGTACTCTCCCGAGGGCAACGTGATTCCCAGCTCCACCCGGTAGGAACGATGGCCGGGGACGGCGCGCAGGTACCACGACCGAGCGCCCTCGGGGAGCACCATGGCTCCGCCGATCCCGCCGTGGTCATCCGTGAGCCTGAGCGTCAGCCGCGCGAGCGCGGCGACCCGTTCCCCCTTTTCGCGGCGCAGCCCCCCCCGCACCCGGGGATCGACGTCCCAGTGCGCGAAGAGCCAGTGCGGGTCCTTCACGAGCAGACGCACACGGCTGACGCCGTACGTCTCGGGGAAGATGAAGCGCTCCTCCTCGAACACGCGCGGCGGCAGCTCGCGGGGCAGGTACTTGGCCGAGCCGATCTGCTCCTCTTCGCTCAGCGCCGGCTGACCCGTCCGCCCGGCGCCCGCCTCCGGCTCCGGCGCGGAGGCCTTCACCTTGCGGGGACGGCGGGGAGGCTTGGACGTCGCGCTCCGCGTTGCCGCCGCCGGCTTGGCAACCGCGCGGCCAGGAGCGACCGCGCCGCCGGCCCTGACGGAGGCCGGCCCGCCGTTGGCTTGTTTGGCCATGGCCGCAGTATAGAAGCGAGTCGCCTCCCGCGGCAAGCCTCGAATCAGGGATGGGGCTGTTCCTCGCCGCTGCGCGGGCGGCCCCGGCCGGGCGGCCGGGCCTGGCCCCGCATCTGGGTCATGACCTCACGGATCTTCCGCTCGACCTCCAGCTCCAGGATCCTGTACTTGGCCTGCTGGACCGGGGACAGGACGGCGTCGACCGCGTCCAGGTCGCGCCGGATCGCGGCTGCCTGTTCGTTCTCGACCGCCTTCACCTCGCGCAGCAGCTCCTCCAGACGGCCCTCGGTCGCGCCCCCGGTTTGGAGCAGCTTCCTCATCTCCTGAAGGGCGTGCTGACGCCGCTGCGCGTACTGCCGCCGATCGTTCTGGAGGCGTTTGACGTTCGGGAGAAGGCGCACGAACTGCTCGTCGGTGAGGCCGAGGCTCTCCTGCAGGTTGCTCAAGAAGTACGCGTCGACCATGCGGAAGGCTTCTTCGCGCGGCCGGAGCGGCCCCGCGCCGGAGGGAGCGGCCGGCTCCTGAGCGGAGCCGAGCGCGGTCGTAGCCAGCAGGACGCCGGTGAGGACGGAGAGCCTCACAGGTCCTTCCCGTGCCCGATCTCCCGGCGCAGGCGATCGGCCAGGACCTGGCTCTCCTCGTCCGACAGGTCGACCAGGCACTCGGCCACGCCCGCGCAGCCGGCCGGGACCGATGCGTCCGCGACGGCCGGCGCGACGGCCCGCAGGACGTCGAGGCCCTCGTCCTCCTCCGCGGGAGGGAGGGCGGACCAGGCGGGCAGCTGCGGCGGGGGCAGCGGCGCCGGCGGGCGGCCGGCAAGGGGCAGGAAGGTGACGATCCCCGCGAGCACGGCGGCGGCGGCCAGGACGGGACCGAGTGAGATCCGGCGCCAGAACGCCGGCCGGCGCCCGCTCTCCTCGTCCAGGCGACGGCTCACCTGACGGCGCAGCGACTCCCAATAAACAGGAGAGGGCTCGGGCACCTCCGCGCCGGCGGCGAGCGCGAGACCGGCCTGCGCCTCGGCCAGCCGTGCCCGGCACTGCGCGCACGCCTCCACGTGAGCGCGGTCGCTCGCGCCCCTTCCTTCCAGCACGTCGAGCAGCCTGTGCTCCGGAACGTGGCCCGCCATCTCACTCCCCCGCTTCGGCGGCCAGCATCTTCCGCAAGTTTCCCAGGGCGTGGAAGAGGTTGGCCTTGACCGTGCCCACGGTCGAGCCGAGGATCCCGGCCACCTCCTCGTGCGTGAGGTCATGGTAGATCTTCAGGATCAGCGTGGCGCGCTGCTTCTCGGGCAGACGGGTCACGGCCTCGCGGACCTGGCGCGACCGCTCGTCCCGCTCCAGCCGCTCGAGAGCTCCCTGCGACTTGTCCGGCAGCGCCTCCGGCAGCTCCGCCGCCTCGGGCTTCCGCGACGCGCGGAAGTTCAGGCAGGTGTTGACGGCGATGCGGTAGAGCCAGGTGGAGAACGAGCTGTCGCCGCGGAAGCGGTCGAGCGCCCGGTACGCCTTCAAGAACACCTCCTGCGCCATGTCGTTGGCGTCCTGGTGGTTGTTGACGTAGCGGTAGCAGAGCCGGTACACGTCGCGCTGATACTTCTCCACCAGCCGGTCGAAGGCCTGGCGCTCGCCTCCCTGGCACGCAGCGACGGCGTCGCGGTCGTCCTCGTGACGCCGTGAGGAAGCGAGCTCCGGCGCACTCTCATCGGACGCGGCCAAGGCGGCGGGGGTAGAGGGCACGACAAGTCACTGTCTCACCGCTTTTCCGGCCCTGTCAACGCCATGGCCGCAACCCGAGCGCGGCCAATCAGATGTCGCTCTTGCACACGCGTCCTCGCTTCCTTCAACGACTTAGACCGGAATCCGGGTCGAAGGTTGAGGCCTCGAGCCGCATCCGTCTGACCACGAAGGGACCGCCGCCCTCGAGAAGGAGCGTCACCGGGCCCGCGCCCGCGCGCACGTCGAAACCTCCGACGCGAGCACCGCCAAGAATCGTCATCGGCAGGCTTCGGCTCGGCGCTGGCCCGTCCGGTCGTATGACGAGGGAAGGTGGGGGCATCCCGGGCGCGACCTCGTCGCCGTCGACAGCGAAGCGGTAGCTTCCGGCCGGCAGGGACAGCCGCTCGCCGACCGCCGCTCCGTCGGGATGGCGGTGCGGCTCGTAGAGAGGGCCCCAAGCGAGGTCGCTCGAGTCCCACGTGGCCCCCGCGCTTCGGAGAAGACTCCACCCCGGCACGCTCACGGCGGCGCGGCCGATGAGGCGCACGGCATCCCGACCTGCGGTCCGGTGAGTCGACAGCAGTGATGCGCCCCCCGTGGCCGCCAGCAGGCCGAGGCCCGCCAGCGCCGCACTGCGCGGTCTGGTGCCGGAACGAAGCGACGACGACGCGGCGATCCCGAGGGCCGCGGCCCACAGGAGGGCCAGGCGATGACGGTCCGGGTTCTCCTCGGGCAAGACGTAGCCGGGGAGCAGACGAGTCCACTCCTCGGCCCCGGAGAGGATGCGGAAGAGCGGCGCCGTCCCGTCGCGATCCCGATGGACCAGGCGCGGTTCGAAGCCCCCCGCGAGCCCCACCCACACGCTCCATCCGAGGAGCAGAGCCGAGACGGAGGAGAATCCCCCCTGGAACGAGGCGGCCAGGCCCAGGGCGAGGGCCGGCACGACGGGCAGCAGGAATCGGGCGGGTGGATTCCAGCCTCCCCGCCACATGGGCCAGGAGCCGGCCATGAGAAGCGTAGCCACGGTCAGCGCAACCGCTACCAGCGCGCCTCGCCGGGACCGCCCGAACAGCAGCGCGAAGCCGGGAACGGCCAGCGCGAAGACGGGAGCGTAGACGAGGAGACCGAACTCCTGGTCGAGGAGGAGTCCGGGCAGTCCCTCCGGTAGCGTCGCCAGCGAGATCTCGGGCCGGCGGCCGTAGACGCGGCGAGGATCGAAGAAGCCGTAGAGGGCTTCGTGGTAGACCGCGAGGGCCGCCGCCGTCACGGCGGCGAAGGCAAGCAGGATCGCGACGGCGCGTGAGCTCGGCCGGCCGGTGAAGGCGAACAGGAGCAGAAGGCCGGCCAGGACGGCGTAGCGCACGTTGAGCCAGGGCAGGACGGCCAGCGCGGAGCCGAGCAGGACCACGTCCGCGGTGCGCGCCGCGGCCAGGTCGCGCCCACGGCGCAACGCCACGGCCACCGCGAGCGCCGCGGGCACTTCGGTGAAGATGAGACCGGCGTAGTGAACGAGCGGCGGGCTCAGCGCCACGGCCCAGCCGGCCGCCTCCGCGGCCGCCTCGTCAAACCCCCATACCCGCGCGACCTCGCGCACTTCCCGAGCGAGCAGCGCCGCCAGGAGCGCCATGAAGAAGGACGCGGCCGGGTAGCCGCCCAGGGCGTACGCGGGAAGGATCAGGACGGACAGGCCCACGGCGTGGAGCGAGAAGATCTCGCCGTGTCGGCCGCGCACGCGGTAATGCGGCGTGAGGTCGCCCGGATGGAAGACGCGATACCGGCCCTCGGCGTAGTCGCGCTCCAGCGACACGTCGTGGTCGCGGAGCAGGCTGTCGGCCACCATCAGGTAGTGCGGCTCGTCGCCTTCGGGCCCGACCTGGGATTGAACGCGCACCGCGACCGTGGCGTAGATTGCGAACGCGACGGGGAGCAGGAGCCATCGCGGAGGCAAGCGGCGCGCACCCGCCAGCGCGGCCGCCACCGCGCCGAGGGCAAGCGCGGTGAGCGGGGGGCCGCTGAGCGCGCGCAGCCCCGGGATCGGAGCGCCGGCCAGCAGAAGCACGGGGATGAAGACCAGGCCGGTCGCCCATGTGCCCGCGGCGACGCCGGTCCGCCACGCGATGAGCGCGACGGCCGCCCCGGCGGCGGCGAGAGCCGGAACGCCGGCGACGCCCAGGAGCCAGCCCCCCGGACGAGAGGCCGCTCCCCCCGAGGCGAGCACGAGCAGGGCGCCCACCACGAGCCATCCGGCCGCCCCGGCGGCGCGTGGCGATGGCCTGAGTCGCATCGAAGACCGGCGCATTCTAACCGTCTCGGTTTCACCTTGACGTGGCCGAGCCCGCAGCGCACACTCGTCCCTGGGGGTGCAGGCATGAAGGCCGCGATCGTTCTCGGGGCGCTGGCGCTGCCACTGGCGGCGGGCGCGGACGAGGTCTATCTGCGCAGCGGGGGCCGCCTGAGCGGCGTCGTGGTCGAACACCGCGCCGACGGCATCGTGATCGACGTCGGCCCCGGACGGGTCACGCTGCCGGCCTCACTCGTGACGCGGGTCGTCGAGGGAACGCCGGCCTTCGCTCTGTTCCGCCAGCGGGCGGCGCGGCTGTCGGATGCCGACGTGAACGGCTGGCTCGCGCTGGGCGCGTGGGCGCGCGATCACGACCTGCTCACCCAGTCGACCCAGGCCTTCGAGCACGTTCTCGCCGTCGACCCGGGCAACCCCGTGGCGCACCGGGAGCTGGGCCACGTCGTCGTCGACGGCCGCTGGATGACGCCGGCGGAGGGCTACCGCGCCCGAGGCTACGTCTACTTCGAAGGCACCTGGGTCATGCCCGAGGAGCGGGCGGCGATGCTCGCCGAACGAACCGCCGCGGCCCAGGCGCGGCAGGCGGAGATCGAGGCCGAGGCTCGCGCACGCGAGGCCGACGCCCGTGCGCGGGCCGCCGAGGCGGAGGCACGCCGAGCCGAAGCGGCGGCGTATCCGACGGAAGGCATCCCGCTCGCCATGACCTACGGCTCCGGTCCCTACGGTACTTACGGTCCCGTGGTCGTGTACGGCGCATACGGGGGCTTCGGCGGCTTCGGCCTGGGCGGGTTCCGCGGGCGCAGCCACGGCTTCGGCCATCAGGGCCCGAGCTGCGGGCCAGGCCAACCCGCGGGAATGACCGCCCCTCCCGCGCAATCTGCTCCGCGCCGCGATACGCCGGCCCCGACGCGAGCGCCGGCCGCATTGCCCGCCGGTTCGGTGGCCGGCGCCAGCGGCGGCCTCAACCCCAGGCACTGACGGGGCCGTTGACTTTCGCCTAATCTTCGCCTATCCTTCGCGCCGGAGGTAGCGATGCACGTCACCCCGCGGCAGAAGGAGATCCTGGAATACCTCGGCCGCCACATCGAGAAGAAGGGATACGCCCCTACGATCGAGGAGATCGGCGAGCACTTCGGCCTCAGCTCGCTGGCAACCGTCCACAAGCACCTCACCAACCTCCAGGAGAAGGGGCTCATCAAGCGGGAATGGAACCGCAGCCGGGCGCTCGAGCTCGTCCCGAGCCAGGTCAAGGTCAAGGCCGTCGAGCTCCCGCTGATGGGCCGGGTGGCGGCGGGTACGCCGATCGAGGCCGTGCAATCGACCGAGACCATCTTCGTCCCCGAGGACATGCTGGGCCGCCGGGAGACCTACGTGCTCCAGGTCAAGGGCGACTCGATGATCGAGGAGCAGATCCGCGACGGCGACTACGTCATCGTCGAGGACCGCAAGCAGGCCCGCGACGGGGAGATGGTGATCGCGCTGCTCGACCGCGAGAACGTGACCCTCAAGAAGTACTTCCGCGAGAGCGGGGGGCGGGTCCGCCTCCAGCCCGCCAACAGCCGCATGAAACCGATCTACGTGGAGCAGGGGGATCTCCGCATCCAGGGGGTCGTGATCGGCGTGCTGCGGAAGTATTAGAATTCTCCGAGCCGGGCGAGAGGCAAGAGACCCTGGACGCGGCTCTTCGGCGCCGGAGGCGCCGCTTAGATGGACGAAAAGCGCTCGATCAACTTCACCGTCGTGCCCGACGACGCCGGGGCGGTGCCGCGCGTCTACAGCAACTTCTGCGCAATCCAGAACTCCCCTTTCGACTTCACCCTCACGTTCTGCGAGATGCAACCCATCTCGGACCGCGAGATCCAGGAGGCCGAGGTCACGCACGTCGTGAAGGCGCCCGTCAAGGCCCGCATGGTCGTGCCGGCACAGATGATCCCCGGTCTCATCGCCGCGCTGCAGGAGAACTTCCGCCTCTACCAGGAGTCGTTCGGCCCCCCCAAAGGACAGCTTCATTAGGACCTCCGTCGGCGTCCACGGCCCATATACTGAACACGTGAGCAGCGAGCGAGCGATTCATTCGCGAGCGAGCGACTTGGGGGGAGCGTGAAGGGCACCGGGCGCGCGCGCAGCATCCTCCACATCGATCTCGACCCGTTCTTCGTCTCCGTGGAGCGGAGCCTCGATGCCTCCCTGCGCGGGCGTCCCTTGATCGTGGGGGGCAACGGGGACGGTTCGGGCGTCGTGGCCGCGGCCAGCGACGAGGCTCGCGCCAAGGGCGTCCGCGCCGGCCAGCCGATCAGCGCCGCGCGCCGGCTCTGCCCCGAAGGCGTGTTTCGCCCCGGCGACCTCGACACCTACGCCCGCGTCAGCGAGGACGTCACGAGCCTGTTGCTCTCGGTGAGCCGCCGAGTGGAGCGACCTTCGGCCGACGAGGCCTACGTGGACCTCACGCGCGAGTCACCCTCTTCGCCAACTCCGGTCGGGATCGCCGAGTCGCTCAAGGACGAGCTGCAGCGCCGTCTCGGCCTCGACGCCTCCCTGGGCCTGGCGTCCACCCGCCTGGCCGCCCGAGTGGCCTCCACGTGGGCCCGCCCTCGCGGCCTGCTGGTGGTGCTGCCCGGATACGAGGCTTCTTTCCTGGCCCGCCAGCCGCTGTGTTTCCTTCCCGACCTGCCCTCACACCTGGAGAAGGCCCTGGAGCACGCGGGCCTCGTGACCCTCGGCCAGGTCGCCGCCTGTGAGCCGGGCGCGCTCGCCGCGGCGGTGGGCGCACCGGCGGCGGCCAAGCTTCAGGAAGCCGCCCGCGGCGAGGGAGAGGAGCCGGTCGCGGTGACCGCCCCTCCCGTCCGCATCCACGAGGAGGCGCTCATCCGCGACCGCCGCACCGACCGCGAGGCTTTGCGCCAGGTCGTGGAGGGGCTCGCCGGGCGGGCGTGCCGCCGCCTCCGGCCCTTCGGCCTGGCGGCCGGCACGGTCACGGTAGAGCTGCGCCGGGGAGAGCTCGCGGTTCGCCGCGAGGAGAACCTGGAGCCGGGCGTCGCCGACGAGGAGACCGCGCGCGCCGTCGCCAGCGCGCTCGCCGAACCCATCCTCGAGCCCGCGTCCACCGTGCGCGCCGTGCAGGTGCGCCTGACACGACTGGGCCGCCCGGGGACGCAAGCATCGTTGTTTCCCGACGTGGCCCGCCGGTCGTAGGAAGTGCGCCCCACCCGGCTCAACCGCGAGCGCGCGGCGAAGATTCTCGACATCCTGGAGCAGACGCATCCTGACGCCGATTGCGCGCTGCACCGCAACAACGCCTTCGAGCTCTTGGTGGCGACCATCCTCTCCGCGCAGTGCACGGACGAGCGGGTGAACCAGGTGACGCCCGCCCTCTTCCGCCGCTATCCCATGCCGGCGGCGATGGCGAAGGCCCGCCCGGCGCAGCTCGAGGCCATGATCCGCCCCACGGGTTTCTTTCGCGCGAAGACCCGGAGCATCCTCGGCTGCGCGCGCGCTCTCGTGGCCGAGCACGGCGGCGAGGTGCCGCGCACCATGGACGCGATGGTCAAGCTGCCCGGTGTCGGCCGCAAGACGAGCAGCGTCGTGCTCGGACACGCGTATGGGATCGCCGAGGGCATCGCGGTGGACACGCACGTGCTGCGGGTCTCCAACCGGCTCGGGATCGCCCGCGGCGACGATCCCATCGAGGTCGAGCGCCAGCTCATGGCCCTCATCCCCCGCGAGCGCTGGATCCGCACGACGGACCTGCTCATCTTCCACGGCCGGCGGATCTGCCAGGCCCGCCGGCCGGCCTGCGGCCTCTGCCCGGTGTTCTCGCTCTGCCGCTGGCCGCATCGCCAGGCGTACGCCCTCGGCCAGACGCCCAGGATCAAGGCCCGAGCCCGAGCCTCATGACGGAAAGAGTGATGGCGGCCGTCATCCAGATGACGTCCACCGCGGACGTGGAGCGGAACCTCGCCTCGGCCGAGAGCCTCGTCCGGCGCGCGGCCTCCCTCGGCGGGCTCTTCGTCTCCCTGCCCGAGAACTTCGCCTTCCTGCGCTCCGAGGGAGAGCCGGTGGTCGAAGCGCAGGCGCTGGAGGGGCCGTGGGTGCGCCGCATGTCCGGGCTCGCGCGCGAGCTCGGCATCACGCTGCTGCTCGGCAGCCTGCCCGAGAAGGTCGCCGGGGGTCTGGGGGATGCGGAGCATCCCCCAGTTCAAGGAGCGAGCGCGGGATCCATTCCCGCGCGAGCGAACGATTCCCGGGTGCACAACACGTCGGTGCTGCTCGGCCCCGACGGCGCCACGATCGCCGTCTACCGGAAGATCCACCTCTTCGACATCGACCTGCCCGGGATGGAGCACCTGAAGGAGTCGCGCGCGGTGCGGCCCGGGGAGCAGGCCGTCGTGGCTCCGGCCCCGTTCGGCCCGCTCGGCCTGACGATCTGCTACGACCTGCGCTTCCCCGAGCTGTACCGCGCCCTCGTGCGCGCGGGAGCACGGGTCCTCGCGGTGCCGTCCGCGTTCACCGAACGCACCGGCAAGGACCACTGGGAGGTGCTGCTTCGCGCCCGCGCCGTCGAGAACCTGGCCTACGTGGTCGCCGCCGCCCAGGTCGGCCACCACGGCCGGGGCCGGGCGTCCCACGGCCATGCCATGATCGTGGACCCCTGGGGCGCCGTCATGGCCCAGGTGCCGGACGGCGAGGGCGTCGCGGTGGCCGAGCTCGACTTCGCGCGACAGGACCGCCTCCGGCGCGAGCTGCCCGCCCTCGATCATCAACGCCCATTCAGAGCCGGCAGCTAACAGCCAGCAGCAACAGCTGCGAGCGGAGCGGGATTCACTCCCGCGGAGCGAGCGGGGGGTCTGGGGGGTGCGCCGCTAGCACCCCCCAGCTCAATGACGAGCGGAGCGGGATTCACTCCCGCGGAGCGAGCGGGGGGTCTGGGGGTGCGCCGCTAGCACCCCCCAGCTCAAATGACGGTCCCGCATGGGGATAGGTCTTGACAGATGCGGGACCGTCACCTACGATAGGGGTTTGCAACTCGGGCGCTCGAGCGCAGTGGGGTACCGATGACGACACACATTCCCAAGATCGGCGAGGCGGACCGCAAGTGGTTCGTGATCGACGCCAAGGACCAGATCCTGGGCAAGCTCGCCACGACCGCCGCGGTCATCCTGACCGGCAAGAGCAAGCCGACCTACACCCCCTTCCTCGACACCGGCGACCACGTCATCGTGATCAACGCCGCCCGGGTGCACCTGACCGGCCGCAAGGCCGAGGGCAAGCTCTACCGGCACCACACCGGCTACATGGGCGGCCTCAAGACCGTTGCCGCCGGCGACCTCATCAAGAAGAGGCCGGTTCGCGTGGTGGAGGAGGCGGTGAGGGGCATGCTGCCCAAGACCAAGCTGGGCCGGGCGATGTTCCACAAGCTGAAGGTGTACGCGGGAGAAAAGCATCCCCATCAGGCGCAGAAGCCCCAGGCGCTGAGCGTGAAGAAGTGAGGAAAGAGCGTTGAGCACCACACCGAACGAGTACTACGCGACGGGGAAGCGGAAGACGGCCATCGCGCGCGTTCACCTGCTTCCGGGCACCGGGGCGTTCACGCTGAACGACCACACGCTCGACGAGTTCTTCGGCGGCCACGAGGCGCTCAAGATGCTCGTCAAGCAGCCCTTCGCGGTGACCGAGACGAACGAGAAGTACGACGTGCGGGCGAAGCTGCACGGCGGGGGCGTCGCGGCCCAGGCGGGCGCGCTGCGCCACGGCATCTCCCGCGCCCTGTGCGTGGTCGACCTGGAGCTGCGGAAGCGCCTCAAGAAGGCGGGCTTCCTCACGCGGGATGCCCGGATCAAGGAGCGGAAGAAATACGGCCAGAAGGGGGCGCGGCGTCGCTTCCAGTTCAGCAAGCGTTAAGACGGTAATCACGAGCTCCCTCTGGGGGCCGGAAAGCCCGGGCGACGTCCCGGGCTGGGACAGTCAAGGAGGCGGTTTTTGGCGACGAGCGTGGATGCGAGCGTGACCCCGGCGGTCACGATGAAGGAGCTGCTCGAGGCGGGGGTCCACTTCGGGCACCAGACCAAGCGCTGGAACCCGAAGATGAAGGAATTCATCTTCGGCGAGCGGAACGGGATCTACATCATCGATCTGCAGAAGACCTACCGCCTGCTCCAGGAGGCCCTTCAGCACGTCCAGGAGCTGGCGGCCCAGGGCCGGATCATCCTCTTCGTGGGCACCAAGCGGCAGGCGCAGGAGGCGGTGGCGGAAGAGGCGCAGCGCTGCGGGATGCCCTACGTCAACGAGCGGTGGCTGGGCGGCCTGCTGACCAACTTCGTGACCGTGCGGAAGAGCCTGGACCGGCTGAAGGAGCTGGAGATGGTCGCCGGCGACTCCCGGCAGGAGCGGCTCACCAAGAAGGAGCTCGCCCGGCTGGAGAAAGAGCGGCTCAAGCTGGAGAAGAACCTCCTGGGGATCAAGGGCATGAAGGCAGTGCCCGACGCGGTCTTCGTCATCGACACGCGCAAGGAGGCGATCGCGGTCAAGGAAGCCCGGAAGCTGAAGGTGCCCGTCATCGGCATCGTGGACACCAACTGCGACCCGGACGAGGTCGACTACGTGATCCCCGGCAACGACGACGC
>Ga0070698_100005998_pt1 | contig 13241 bp, 11 predicted proteins | sample KBSK1502metaG_FD_65477 | JGI IMG/M metagenome (GOLD analysis project Ga0070698, IMG submission 65477) | Corn, switchgrass and miscanthus rhizosphere microbial communities from Kellogg Biological Station, Michigan, USA - KBS K1-50-2 metaG | ecosystem: Host-associated > Plants > Roots >... | reverse complement strand
TGGCCAGCGGATAGGGCGCTGCTACAATCGGCGATCCGGAGCGCGTGCCCACGCGCCGAAGACCTGGAGCGGAGGTCCCGACCCTCGCGATGACCGCCCTGCGCCGCACCGCGCGGCTGGAGCATCGGTTGACACGGCCGACTGCCTCGCTGGCGGAGCTGGACGTCGCCGCGCGGGTCGTCCTCGAGCACGAGCTGACCACGCTGCTGGTCGGCCCCTGGCTGGTGAAGCCGGCCGCGCGGCTCCTGGCCCGCACGCCGGCGCGGCTGGGCACGGTGATCGGCTTTCCCCACGGCGGGCAGGTGGCGGCGGTCAAGGCCTTCGAGGCTTCCACTGCGCTCGAGCACGGCGCAACCCAGTTGGACGTGGTCCTCAACGCCGGAGCGCTCGCCTCCGGCGACGACGAGGCGGTCCTCAACGACATGCTCGCCGTGGTCGAGATGGCTCACTCCGCGCTCGCAACCTGCGGGGTGATCGTCCGTACCGGGCCGGTGAGCGGGGAGCTGCTGCGGCGGGCCTGCCGGCTCGCCGCTCGCGCCGGGGCCGCCTACGTCGTGACATCCACCGGCGGCGAGGAGGCATCCTCAACCGTCGAACAAGCCCGCTTCCTGCACGGGATCGTGGGCGGGCACCTGCAGGTCAAGGCGGCGGGCGCATTCACTGACCTCTCCCAGATCGTCGAGGCCGCGGCCGCCGGCGCGGACTGCATCTCCACCTCCTTCAGCGCCCAGCTGGCGGCCGAGGCGCACGACTGGCAGCACCCAGCCAGCACTCCGCCAGCCCCGCGCGCCGACGTCGGCGCGGCGGCCCGCTGAGCGGCTCGGCGAGGAGGCGGCAGCTTGCGGATTCTGGTCGTCGGCGGCGCCGGCTTCGTCGGCTCGACGAGCGTGGAAACGTTCGTGGATGCCGGCCACGAGGTCACCGTATACGACGACCTGTCGACCGGCCACGCCTCCGCGGTGGTGCGCCCGGCCAGGCTGGTCCGCGGCCAGATCGAGGACCGGCAGCACCTCGAGCACGTCCTGCGCGAGGAGCGGACGGAGGCGGTCCTGCACTGCGCCGCGAAGTCGCTCGTCGGCGAGAGCCTGCTCGACCCGGGCCTCTACTACCGCAACAACGTCGGCGGCGGCGTGGCGCTGCTCGAGGCGATGCGCGTGGTCGGGGTCAATCGGCTGGTCTTCAGCTCTACCGCCGCCGTCTATGGCGAGCCCCGCCGGGTCCCGATCGCCGAGGGGGACCGGACGGAGCCGATCAATCCGTACGGGGCATCCAAGCTCGCCTTCGAGGGCGCCATGCGCTGGTTCGCCGCCAGCCACGACTTCCAGGCGATCAGCCTGCGCTACTTCAACGTCGCCGGCGCCACCGAGCGCAACGGCGAGGACCACGAGCCAGAGACACACCTGATGCCACTCGTGCTGAAGGTCGCCGCCGGCGAGGCGACCCACGTGCAGATCTTTGGCCAGGACTACCCGACCCCCGACGGCACCTGCATCCGGGACTTCATCCACGTCCGCGACCTGGCCGCCGCCCACCTGAGGGCCCTGGAGGTGACCGGTGAGGGCGACTCGTCGTTCGAGGTCTACAACCTCGGCTCGGCGGCTGGCTTCAGCGTCCGCGAGGTGGTGGAGGCGGCCCGCAAGGTGACGGGTCGCGCCATCCCGGCACGCGTCGTCAAGCGGCGCAGCGGCGACCCGCCGGTGCTCGTCGCCTCGTCGCGCCGCGCGAGGCTGGCGCTGGGATGGCACCCGGAGCACTCCAAGCTGGAGCAGATGCTGGCCGATGCGTGGGCCTGGCGGCTGACCCATCCCAACGGGTACGCCCGTGGCCCGCGCACCGATGGCGCGGCCGTTGACCGTCAGCCCGCTGAGGCTCGCAACGATCGTCAGATCTCGCGGCCCGGAGCCCCCGCCTCGGCCTGACCGGCTGGCAGGCGAGGGGCGGTTCGGAGAGCCGCGTGGTACGATCGAGGTCAAGTCACCCTCCCTCGGAGCCCCCGTTTGCCTGAGACCACATCACCCGCCCCTCCCCGACGCGCACGCGCGCCTCGCCGAGCGGCACCGGCGCCCTCGCCAGCACCCAACGGCAATCCCCCGTCTGACGACCAAGAATCTCCCCTGATGGCCGCCGTCCTGGCGGCGCAGCGTTCCCATCGGTTTGGTGAGATCGAGCTGCCGGTCACCATTGCGCGGGCCATCGAGAAGATGGGCTTCGCCGCTCCCACCGAGGTCCAGGCGCGAGCCATCGGCCCCCTGCGAGCCGGCAAGGACCTGATCGGCCAGGCGCAGACCGGAACCGGCAAGACGGCCGCCTTCGGGATCCCGATCGTCGAGAAGGTCGATCCCAACGGCCGCTACGTGCAGGCCCTCGTGCTCACCCCGACCCGCGAGCTGTGCGTGCAGGTGACCGAGGAGATCCGCCGCATCGGCGTCTTCCGCAACGTTGCCGCCGTCGCCATCTACGGCGGCTCGAGCATGGACCGCCAGGTGACCGCCCTGAAGCGCGGTGTCCCGGTCGTGGTCGGAACGCCGGGGCGCGTCCTGGACCTGATCCGGCGCGGGGAGCTGCGCCTCGACCGGGTGCACACCGTCATCCTCGACGAGGCCGACCGGATGCTTGACATGGGCTTCATCGTCGACGTCGAGACGATCCTGTCTCGTTGCCCGCGAAATCGCCAAACGGCGCTCTTCTCCGCCACCATGCCGTACGCCATCCTGCGCATCTGCGACCGGTTCATGGACAAGCAGGCCGAGCACATCATCGTGCGGCCCGAGATGCGCACGGTCGAGACGGTGCGACAGCTGGTCTACTTCGTGGCTGAGCAGGACAAGGTCGCGGCGCTCACCGAGCTGACCGATCAGTTCGGGTTCGATCGGCTCCTCGTCTTCCGGCACACCCAGATCGGGGTCGACCGGCTGACCGCCATCCTCGCCCGCCGCGGACGGAACGTGGCGGCCCTGCACGGCGGCCTCTCGCAGCGCGAGCGGGACTCGACGCTCGCCGACTTTCGCTCCGGCAAGATCCAGTTCCTGATCGCGACCAACGTGGCCTCGCGCGGCCTGGACATCACCGACCTGCCGTTCGTCCTGAACTACGACATCCCGGAGGATGCGGACACGTATGTCCACCGAGTCGGGCGCACGGCGCGTGCCGGTCGGGAGGGGACCGCCATCACGCTGGTCGGGGAGTGGGACCTGGATGCCTGGGAGCAGATCCGCAAGGAGGTCGGGGTCGAGGTCGAAGAGGGCGAGCTGAAGCTCTACAACCGGGCCTGAGGTGAACCCTACGCCGGGTCGCGCGGTACCCTTTGCGCCGATGACGACCCCCGATCCGGTCCTGCCCCAGCGAGCGACCCCTGCCGAGGTCGTGATCAACAGCGTCGAGTGGCTCTTCGAGCCGTACTGGTCCGGCGAGCGCCTGATCGCGCGCCTCCACGGCGGTCGCGTGACCCTGACCGATGCGACCGGCCAGCCGGCCGCTGCCGAGCTGGCGGAGGCTGCGGAGGAGCTGCTGACCGCGATCGACGCCGAGGCCGCGGTGATCGACGGCATCTGGACCGCGCAGCCATTCGTCGGCGACGGCAACGGGGCGCGCCAGTGGGTCGAGACGATGGCCGAGGAGGGCCTCGTCGACGAGCCACCAGACCCGATCTCGATGGAGAAGCGGCGCGCCTTCGTGGCGGTCGACCTGGTCGAGCTTGACGGGCAGTCGCTCGAGGACGTCCCGTACCAGGAGCGCCGGCGCCTGCTCTCGTCGATCGTCGAGGAGAACGTCCGCGTCCGCGTCTCGCCGGCAGTGAAGCTCCCGATCCGCCCGTGGCTGCACGCCTGGCGCGGCAACGGCTTCACCCACTACGTGGCCAAGCACGTCAACTCGCGCTACCGCCCCGGCGAGCAGGCGGAGGACTGGCTGATCGTGTCGTCCGAGCCGGAGAAGTACCCGTCGATCGGCAGTCGCCTGTTGGGCCAGCGGCCAAAGAAGCTGCGTCGCATCGAGGACTGAGGCCGGACCCGACGCTCCCGCATGCTAGGCTTGGAGCGCCCCGAGGAGGTCCACCGCTGACGACCAATCGATCCACGCCGGCTCCTTCGGCGCTCGACGCGAGCGGGCTCGCCGAGGTCCGCCGTGTGGGCCAGGCGGACCTGATGGTCGGCATCCCCAGCTACGGCAACGCCGATACGATCGGGTTCGTGGTGCGCGCCGCGACGGCCGGCATGGTCCAGTATTTTCCCGACCTCAAGCCGATCCTGGTCAACTCCGACGGCGGGTCGCCGGACCACACGCCGCGTGTCGTGATCACGGCCGAGAGCCCCGAGTACATCGAGAAGATCATCCTCGTCAGCCCGCGCCACAAGCTGCAGCGGATCACGTTCACCTACCACGGCCTCTCCGGGAAGGGGAGCGCGGTGCGGGCCCTCTTCGAGGTCGCCCGCGAGCTCGGCGTCAAGGCGATGGTGATGGTCGACTCCGACCTGCGCAGCATCGCCCCCGAATGGATCGAGCTGCTGGCCGGACCGATCCTCAAGGGCGGCTACGACTTCGTCGCACCGCTCTACTCGCGTTACAAGTACGACGGCACCATCACCAACGCGATCGCCTACCCGCTGACCCGGGCCCTGTACGGGGCGCGCATCCGCCAGCCGATCGGCGGCGAGTTCGCGGTGAGTGCCGACCTGGTGCAGCGCTACCTCGAGCTCGACAGCTTCGACGAGCTGACCGCGCGATTCGGGATCGACGTATGGATGACGCACTCAGCCATCAACGAGGGCTTCGCGGTCTGCCAGACCCGCCTCGGCGCGAAGATCCACGACGCCAAGGACCCCGCGGGCGACCTGGGGCCGATGTTCCGCCAGGTGGTCGGCACCCTCTTCGGACTGGCGGCGCGCTATGAGGACCGATGGCTGCGCGTGCGCGGCTCGCACTCGATCCCCGAGTACGGCTTCGAGCGGGTGATCGCGCCCGAGGTGGTCGACGTCAACCACGCCAAGCTGGTCGACAACTTCGAGACGGCCCGGCTGACCCAGGCGGACGCCTGGGAGGGGATCCTGTCGGCGGAGCAGCTCGCCCGCGTCATGTCGGTCGAGATCCCGTCGGAGCCGGCGGCGTTCCATTTCCCCGCCGACCTGTGGATCCGCTGCCTGTACGACGCCCTCGTCGCCTACAACCGGCCGGGGACCGATCGCGAGCGGCTGCTGGCGGCCCTCACCCCGCTTTATTTTGGGCGCACTGCGGGCTTCATCGCGGAGACGATCGAGATGACCACCGACCAGGCGGAGCGTGTGATCGAGGCGGTCGCCCGCGAGTTCGAAGAGCTGAAGCCATACCTGGTCGCGCGGTGGCGCGAGATGCGCAGCGCGGCGGCGGGCTGATGGCGCCGCGACGGCGCCAGCCGTACCGGATCCTCCTCCCGCTCGCCAACCCGCGGACGGCCCGCGACCTGGTGCGCATCGGCGCGGGCATCGGCCAGGGGCGCGCGACCGAGATCACCGCACTCGGGATCGTGGAGGTACCCGACGGCGTTTCGCTGTCCGAGGGGGCGACGCACGCCCGCACCGCCCGTCGCCTGCTGCAGCGGGTCCTCGACTTCGGCGACGAGGAGGAGGTCGAGATCCGGACCATGGTCCGGATCGGTCGACGGGCGGCCGACGGCGTGATCGAGGCGGTCGGCGAGGAGGGTGCCGACCTGGTGATCTTCGGCTGGGGCGGCCCGCCGACGCCGGCGGCTACTGCCCGATCGAGCGCGGCACGCGGCGGCCCCCGCGAGGCGTCGGTCTTCTCTCCGACGATCGACGCCGTGGTCCGCGAATCGCCGTCGGACATCGCGGTCGTGAAGCAGCGCGGCCTCGAGAACGTCAGCTCGATCCTCGTCCCGGTGCGCGGCGGCCCGCACGCCGAGCTGGCGATGCGCCTCGCCCGCGACCTCGGCAAGCGCTTCGGCGCCCAGGTGGTGGTCCTGCACGTGGTCCCCAAGGGGATCGGCGAGCGCGCCCTGCATCGCGAGCAGCAGGCGCTCGATCGCTTCGTGGCGGAGCACCGCAAGGGGCGCAAGGTGGTCGGCATCCTGCGGGAGGCGGCTTCAGTCCGGACCGCGATCCTGCGGGAGGCGAACAGCCACCAGCTGGTGGTGATGGGGGCATCGGCCCATCCGTCCACGATGGCGCCTGACGGCCGGTTCCTGTTCGGGGTCGTCGCCGAGACGGTCGCCTCCCGTGCGAAGCCGACCGTGGTCGTGGTCAAGACCAAGCAGGAGCTGGCGGCCGCGACCTTCGACCGGCTGCGCGCCGCGGAGGGATCGCTCGCCGCCGCCGACGCATTCGTCGAGGAGGGCCAGGCGCTGCCCACCGTGGTCGACCGCTGGTTCGCCGAGAACACCTTCCACGCCTCCGAGTTCCGCGAGGTCGCCAAGCTGGTCGACCTGAAGGAGAAGCAGGGGCTGACGATCAGCCTAGGCCTGCCGGCGCTGAACGAGGAGAAGACGATCGGCCTCGTCATCAAGCGCGTGAAGGCCGCCCTCATGGACCGCGTGCCCCTGCTCGACCAGCTGGTCGTGATCGACAGCGACAGCACCGACCGGACCCGGGAGATCGCCGCGGAGCTTGGGGTGCCGGTGGTGCGCCATTCGCGGATCCTTCCCGAGACCGGTACCTTCGTCGGCAAGGGCGAGGCGCTCTGGAAGAGCCTGCACGTGCTCGACGGCGACATCGTGGCCTGGATCGACACCGACATCCGCAACATCCAGCCGCGCTTCGTGCATGGCCTGCTGGGACCGCTCCTGCGCGAGACGCGGATCCAGTACGTGAAGGGCTTCTACCGTCGCCCGATCCGGCAGGGAGTGACGCTCTTCGCCGAGGGCGGCGGACGGGTCACCGAGCTGATGGCGCGACCGCTCATCAATCTCTTCTTTCCGGAGCTGTCCGGGATGATCCAGCCGCTCTCCGGGGAATACGCGGGGCGGCGTTCACTCCTCGAGTCGGTGCCGTTCTTCACCGGCTACGGAGTCGAGATCGGCCTGCTGATCGACATCGCCGAGTCGGCGGGGCTGTCGGCCATCGGGCAGGTCGACCTCGAGCGACGGATCCACCGCAACCAGCCGCTGGCCAACCTGTCGCAGATGAGCTTCACCATCCTGCAGGCCGCCATCAGCAAGCTCGAGGAGCGCCACCGGATCGAGCTGCTGACCGAGATGGGGCGCGGCATGAAGGTGATCGGGCAGGAGAAGGACCGATTCAACCTCGAGGTGCGCGAGGTCGCCGACGCGGTACGACCGCCGATGCGGAGCGTGCCCGCCTACCTGGAGCGGCGCCGGTCGCTGAAGCGCTGATGGACCGTCCTCTGCGCATCCTGGTCGCCCCCGACTCCTTTGGCGGCGCGCTCGACTCGGTCGCAGTGGCGCAGGCGATCGCGGCGGGGTGGCATCGCGCCCGCCCGGGCGACGAGGTGGCTCGAACGCCGATGGCCGATGGAGGCGAGGGGACGCTGGCCGCGGTGGCCGCTGCGCTCGGGGAGCGAGCCGTCCGTCGCTCCGTACCTGCCCACGACCCGCTGGACCGCCAGATCTTCGCGGATTACCTGCTCCTCGACAGCGGTCGCAGTGCCTTCGTCGAGATGGCTGCCGCCTCCGGCCTGGCCCAGCTGAAGACTGACGAACGGACACCGGCCTCCGCCCGCGTCGCCACCACGCGCGGCACCGGGGAGCTGGTGCGAAGCGCCCTCGACGCCGGGGTGAAGCGGTTGATCCTGGGCCTCGGCGGATCGGCGACGACCGACGGCGGCGCGGGCATGCTGGCGGCCCTCGGCGTGCGTTTCCTCGACATGGGCGGGAAGGCGCTGGGGCCTGGCGGGGCGGCCCTGGCGGAGCTGGTCGTCGTCGACCCTGCCGGCCTCGACCCGCGGCTCGCGAAGGTCGAGATCGTGGTGGCCTCGGACGTGACCAACCCGCTCACCGGGCCGGCTGGGGCGGCCGCGACCTACGGGCCGCAGAAGGGCGCCGACGCGGCGGCAGTCACCGATCTCGACGCCGCGCTGAGTGTCTATGGGGCGGCGGTCGAGGCGGCCACCGGGCGCGATGTCGCTGACGTCCCAGGGGCGGGAGCGGCCGGCGGGGCCGGTGCCGCCCTGCTCGCCTTCACGAACGCAACGCTGCGACCCGGTGTCGACGTGGTTGCCGAGATGGCCGAGCTGGCGGCGGCACTCGACGCCACCGACCTCGTGATCACCGGCGAGGGGCGCGCTGATGAGCAGACGCTGGCCGGCAAGGCGGCGATGGGCGTCGCCCTGGCCGCGGCGAAGCGCGGGATCCCGGTCGTGCTCCTGTGCGGCACCCTCGGCCCGGGCTCGGAGGCGCTGGAGGTGTCCGGCCTCTTCCAGCTGGTCCAGCCGATCGCGGACCGGCCGATGACCCTGGCCGAGGCGATGGCCGACACCGATCGGCTCCTGACCAATGCCACTGAGCGGCTGGCCGCCAGCGTCGGGATCGGGCTGGCCCTTGCGGAGCGCACCTGATCCGTATCATCCGCGGGTGAGCTCCACTCCGCGTCGCGGCAAGCCCCGTCGCGGCCCAAGCCCCCAGAAGCTCGCCGCCGATCGGCGTGCACGGCGACGCCTGGCGGAGATCGTGCTGGAGCGGCTCGGCGAGCGGTACGCGCACCCCACCTGGGCCGGTCCCCGGGTGGACACGGTCAGCGAGCTGGTCCTGACGATCCTTTCGCAGAACACCGCGGACATCAATTCGTTCCGGGCCTTCACCGCGCTCCGCGCTCGCTACGCGAATTGGGCCGATGTGCTCGCCGCCCCGACCGACGAGCTGGAGGAGGTGCTGCGTCCCGGCGGGCTGGCGCCGACCAAATCGCGACGCATCCAGGCGGTCCTGGCCGAGGTGCACGACGCGACCCAGGGCAGCTGGGACCTCTCGTTCCTGGGCAAATGGCCGCTCCAGGAGGCCAGGACCTGGCTCACCGAGCTGCCCGGGATCGGCCGCAAGACGGCGGCAATCGTGCTCCTCTTCGGGTTCGGCAGGCCTGCCCTCCCGGTCGATACCCACGTGCATCGGGTCGCCCTGCGGCTGGGGCTGATCCCGCCGAAGACCGATGTCGAACGGGCTCACGACCTGCTCGAGGCGGCCTTGCAACCCGAAGAGATGTATCCGTTTCACGTGGAGCTGATCCGCCACGGGCGCGACACCTGCCGCGCCCCCCGCCCGATCTGCGGGCTCTGCCCGCTGACCGACGTATGTCCCTACTTCGAGCTGGCCCGCCGAGGCAAGGCGTCGATGGCTCCCATCCCCCGAGGCGGGCCCGACGCAGTCCCGGCCCGATATCACGACGAGCTGATCCACGGCTGGGCGCCGCCCGAGCGACGCGCCTGACGCCTCCGTTGGCATGGCCGCGGCCCCGTCTGTTACGTCGCTGAAATCGGATCTCCCCTTCAATCCAGCGAGCAGCGTCTCAGGTCGCCACCGGCGACCGAGAACTCACGCTGAGATGAGGAGAGAAGGGATGACACTCGATCCGGGCGGCATCATTGCCTGGCTGGTCGTGGGACTGATCGCCGGTTGGCTCGCCGGCCTGGTCATGAAGGGCGGCGGCTACGGAGTCGTCGGCGACATCGTGATCGGGATCGTCGGCGCGTTCGTCGGTGGCTTCGTCTTCAGCCTGATCACCGGCGGCGGGACCGCGGGATTCTGGGGCAGCATCGCCGTTGCCTTCGTCGGTGCGGTGATCCTCATCGCCATCGTGCGGGCCATGCCCGGGCGTTCGCCCATCTGAGCGCATCGGCTGCGCGGGGTGAGCTCCCTCTCTCCTCGCGCGGCCGACCATTCGGGGGACTGCTAGACTTCGGCCCCGCCTGATTCGGGCCGAAGTAGCTCAGTGGTAGAGCAACGGTTTCGTAAACCGTCGGTCGTGGGTTCGAGTCCCACCTTCGGCTCCATCTCGTCACCCATGCGCTCAGACCCCCAGGACGGCGTAGAGCCGCCACTCGCCCGGGACCCCCTTAAGCGGGAACGTACCTCGTTCCTCAAATTCGATCCCGGATCCGGCGACGAGATCACGAACGGTTGCGGAGACGAGAACCTCACGCGGCGCCGCCAGGGCGGCCACGCGCGCGCCGATGTGGACCGCGATGCCCCGAATCTTGTCCCCGGTCAGCTCGATTTCGCCCGTGTGTACGCCTGCTCGGACCTCGAGCTCAATTGATGCGATGGCCCTGACAATCGCTTCGGCACAGCGGACGGCCCTACCGGGTCCGTCGAACACCGCCAGAAATCCATCGCCAGCTGTGTCGATCTCCCTCCCACGGAACCTGGTCAGCTCCTCGCGGACGAGCGCGTGATGGCGATCGACGAGATGTGTCCACGCACGGTCACCCACCTGACTTGCCCGCTCCGTGGAGCCAACAATGTCCGTGAAAAGGACAGTGGCGAGCACGCGATCATGCTCGGGCGCAGGCCGCACGCCGGTAAGGAACTCCTCTACCTCGTCGAGCACCGCATCGGCATCGCCAACGTACGGCAGATGATCTCGGCCTGCGAGCTCGACGAGCTTGGCACCCGGTATGTGCGCGGCCAGATACTCGGCGTGCCCGGGGTCCCGATACACATCCTCGCGCCGCTGCAACACGAGCGTTGGGATGCGGATGCTCGGCAGGATGGCGCGGACGTCGACCTGCGCGTTCATGTGGAAATACGCGAGGGCATTGCCGGGTCCGTACGACAATCGCTCGTAGCGGCTCCACCATCGGCTGAAGGCCAGGTCGTTCACCTGGCTTGGCGCGACCTCGCCGAGAAACACGCCTGAGCCCCACTGCTCGTCGATCCGACGCTCGAAGTCGCCCATCCATGACGGCGATCGACCCCATGGATAACCGTCGCGCGCTCCGGCGCTCGCGTACGTCCCGTACAGGACCAGGGCCTGGGTTCGCTCGGGGTGCGACGCGGCGAAGAGCATCGCCATAGGCCCCGCCTGGGACATGCCGAAGAACGCTGCAGAGCGCGAGCCGACGGCGTCCAGCACTGCCAGAACGTCATCCATCTGCTCTTCCATCGGCGGTAGCTCCGGAGCCCTATCCGAGAGTCCAGCCCCGCGAGCGTCGAAGATGATCAGGCGCGAGAAGGACGCCAGCCGATTTAGGAAGCGAGCGAAGCCCGGCTCCTCCCATTGGTGTTCCACCTGCGTGAAGAGGCCGGGGATGAGGACGAGATCGATCGACCCGGTGCCGATCGTCTGATAGGCGATATGGACCGAGCCGCTCTTGGCATAGTGGATGTCGGGCATGACTGGCGGAGTCTGCCGTCCAGAGCGTCATTGGGCAATGGCCGGTCGCCAAGCCGCTGACGAGCCGCGCCGGGGCGTTGCGGGGCGCCGGTCCGCACGGGTCTAGCATGGCGCGGTGTCCGGGCAACCCAGGGTCGATTGGACCTCCATCACGACGACCTTCGTCACGGTCGTCGCAGCCCTGGCTACCTCAATTGTGGGCGTCTACCTGCTCGAGGAGCGCGCCGGGGTCAGGGACGCGTCGACGGTCTTCCTCCTCGCCGTGGCCCTGGTTGCGTACCTGCGGGGGAGCTGGGCGGCAGTCGTCACTGCTTTCGGTGCATTCCTCGCCTACAACTACCTGTTCCTGCCGCCCGAGTTCACCTTCCTCGTCTCCGACCCGCAGCACATCCTGACCCTCATCCTGTTATTGGCGGTCGGCCTGGGCATCGGTCGCCTCACCGGCCTGCAGCGGGACCAGGCCACAAACTCGGAGCGGCGGGAGCATGAGGCGCGTGCGCTGTTCAACGTCAGTCGAGCGATCGCCTCGGCCGAGCGGATGAGTGATGCCCTGCCAGTGCTGGTCGCCGGCTTGGCCAAGGATGCCGGGATGGCTCGGGTGTGGGTAGGACTTGGTTCGACTTGGGCACAGGAGCAGGTGGTGGCCACCTCGGACCCAAGCGCCGATGCACGTGGCTCCGGACCTCACAGCATCCTGCCTCGGGGGCCGGCCGAGGGGCAGCCCGCATGGGTGCGACTCAGCCCGCCCGGTCCGTCCGCCTCGCGGCGGGACAGCTTGGCCCTGTATCGAGTCGAGCTCGTCGACGGGCAGGAGCCGATGGGGTCGCTGTGGGCGGCGCGCGACTCGCGGCTGGGCCTGCCAACTCGCGAGGAGACGCGCCTCCTGGCTGCAGCCGCTGACCAGATCGGACAGGGGATCGTGCGCGACCGCCTCTCCGAACAGGCGACCGAGCTCGAGGTCTCGCGCCGCAGTGAGGAGCTCAAGGCCGCGCTGCTGGACTCCGTTTCACATGACCTGCGAACGCCTCTGGCGACCATTCGGGCATCCGCGGGCACCTTGGCGGACCCGGCCGTCGCCCTGACGCGGGAGGAGGCTCAGGCAACCGCCCGGGAGATCGATGCGGAGGCAGATCGACTTGGGAACCTGGTCAGCGGCCTCCTCGACATGAGCCGGATCACTGGCGGCGCGCTTGAGACCAGGCCGGAGACGATGCCGGTCACGGAGGTGCTGATGCCGGCCGTGCAGCGCGCACGGGTAGCGCTCGGGCGTCGACCTCTCGAGCTGGTGGTTCCTGACGACCTGCCACCGGTCGTCGTGGATCCGGTCCTCGTCAGCCAGGTCCTCGACAACCTGCTCGAGAACGTGGCCCGACACACGCCGGACGATGCGCGGGTCCGAATCCTCGCTTCGTCGGATGGCAGTGCCGTGACCGTCCGTGTCGAGGATGGTGGGGCCGGTGTCCCGCCGGAGGCGATGGCCCACATCTTCGAGAAGTTCTACCGCGTGCCGGCCCGCCGGGGGTCGGCACGGCAGGGGACTGGGCTCGGGCTGGCGGTGGTGAAGGGCATGGCCGACGCGATGGGAGGGTCGGTCGCGGCCGCCCGTTCCGAGCTGGGCGGTCTCGCCGTCGACCTCCGCCTTCCGGTCGCCGCCCTGCCGTCCGACGAGGAGCCTCTGGCGTGACGGAACGGCGCGCGAGCATCTTGCTGGTCGAGGACGACGAGAAGACGAGGCTCGCCGTCGCGGCGAACCTGGAGGGCCACGGGTACGGCGTGCGCGCGGCAGCCGACGGCGAGGAGGCGCTTGTCCTCTGGGAGCTCCGGCGCCCGGACCTGATCCTGCTCGATCTGGGGCTCCCGGGCATTGACGGAATCGGCGTTCTGCGCCGCGTCCGGCGCGACGCCACCACTCCCGTGATCGTCCTCTCGGCACGCGGCGAGGAGCGCGACAAGGTCGAGGCGCTCGACGATGGC
>Ga0070698_100005997_pt1 | contig 13241 bp, 15 predicted proteins | sample KBSK1502metaG_FD_65477 | JGI IMG/M metagenome (GOLD analysis project Ga0070698, IMG submission 65477) | Corn, switchgrass and miscanthus rhizosphere microbial communities from Kellogg Biological Station, Michigan, USA - KBS K1-50-2 metaG | ecosystem: Host-associated > Plants > Roots >... | reverse complement strand
GAGCGCGACCTGCTCGGCGCGTGCCGCCACGTCCGCGCCATCGACGAGCACGAGCCGGCCGTCGTCGTCCTGGTCGAAGACCGCCTCGGCCACCCACACGCAATTGCCCGAGCCGATGCACGTATCGCGGTCGAGGTGCAAGCGGGGTGCGCTCATCGCCCGGTCCAGACAGGAAGTTCCTGAACGCCGAAGATCGAGCGACTCTCGCGGAACCGCAGCTCGCGGAACGGGACGGCGAGCGCCAACCTGGGGAAGCGGTCGAACAGCGCCGGCAGGGTCACGGCGAGGAGCAGGCGCGCGACGGGCTGCCCCAGGCACTGGTGGATCCCGAAACCGAATGCGACGTGCGGCAGGTCCCGACGGTGGATGTCGAGCTGGTCGGCGTCGGGGAACACGCTCGGGTCGCGGTTCGCCGAGCCGAGCAAGACCAGGACGCCCTCGCCGGCGCGGATGAGCTGGCCGCAAACCTCCGTGTCCTCGACGCAAGCCCGTCGCTCGATCTGGACGATGGAGATGTAGCGCAGAAGTTCCTGTACGGCGCCGCGCCACAATTCAGGTCGGGCCCGCAGTTCGGCCAGTTGATCGGGGTGCTCGAGCAGGGTCAGGGTGCTCAACGCGATCATCTGCTTGGTGGTGTCGAACCCGCCGATGAGCAGCACGTGCAGCAGCGCGGCGGCATCCTCCTCCGCGAGCTTGCCGCTACGCACGCTGTCGGTGACTAGGCGCGACGAGAGGTCGTCGCGCGGCTCGCGGAGTCGCTCGCCGACGAGCCGCTGGAAGTACGCGCGCAGGCGATCGTCGGCGCCGTAGACGGCGTCGGCGTCGGACGTGGGGCGAAAACGGGTGTCCAGGCATGCGGCGAAGAATTCGGCGTCGGCCAACGGCACGCCGAGCAGCAGGCACGTGAACGTCGCGGGCACGGGCGCGGCGAACGTGGCCATCAGGTCAACCGGCTGCGAGCCGACCGCGATCGCGTCGAGCATGCCAGCGACGAACTGCTCGCAGTCGGGCCGCAGGGCCTCGATGCGCTTGAGGATGAACTCGCGCAGCACGGCCTCGCGTAGCGCCGTGTGCACGGGCGGGTCAAGCATCGGCAGCAGCGCCGCGGCCTTGCTGGCCGAATCCGCCTGATTGATCGTCGGGAAGCCGGGCGTGGTGGGCAGCGACCGGAACCGCTGGCTGTCCTTGAATACCGCGCGGACAGCCTCGTAGGACAGGGCAACCCACGCCTGCTGACCGTTCCAGAGCGTGATCTTGCGCAACGGCGCCTCGGCGCGCCAGCGGGCGAAGTGGACCGGAGGATCGAGCTTGTGCTCGTCTCGGGCAAAGGACAGCGCCTCTACCGGCTCGGGCCGAACAGACGTCTGCGTTGATGTCACGATGCCTCCTGCTCTCCTAGTTGCGCACTCCCGGTCACGCCGAGGACGGCAACTTGGTCCGCCGCAACTGGAACAGTTCCCGGGTGCGGACGCGCTCAGCCTGCGCCGCGATGCCGCGGATATCGTCCGCCGCGTCCAGCCAGCGCCCACTCAACTCGTCGGCCTGCCCGCTGGCCAGCAGCACCACTGCGGCCGCCGGGACCTCGGCCGGAACGAACCGTAGCGCGGCGATCACGTCGCCGAGCCAGCGTCGGCCGGCGGCGGAGCGTTCGAGCCCGAGCGACATCTCCGACCGCACGCTGCCGGGGCCCAGTGCGAAGACCGACACCCCGTGCGGCGCGGTCTCGGCGGCCAGGCAGTCGGTGAGCCGGACGAGCGCGGCCTTAGACGCGGCATACGCGCTGTTGTTGGGAAAGGCACGTCCTGCCGTGCCTGAGGCGATGTTCACGATGCGTCCGCAGCCGCGGGCCACCATCGCCGGAAGCACCGCGGCACTGCACAAGAACGGCCCGAGCAGGTTGACGCGCAAATCAGCCCACCACGCGTCGGGATCGACTTCCCAGGCCGGCCCGAAGACGGCGTTGGCGCCGGCGTTGTTCACGAGCAGGTCGATCCGCCCGAAGCGGCCGATCACCGCCTGCACCGACATGCGCACGGTCTCGCGATCGGTGACGTCCGCGGTGAGGGCAAGGGCCTGCCCACCTGAATCGGTGATGAGGGCCGCGGTCTCGGCGACCTGATCACCGGACCTCGACAGCACGGCGACCTCGGCGCCGGCGTCGGCCAAGGCACGTGCGGTGGCCCGGCCGATGCCTCGGCCGGCTCCGGTCACGAGGGCTACCTGCCCGCGAAGGTCGATACCAGAATCCATAATAATGGTTAGTCTATAGGCCTGGACGGGTGAGGGCCAGAGCAAGAAGCGCTACCGACGACCCTATTTGCATGATATCATTATCATAGATTTTGGCCGACCGAAGAGGGGTTCCTCGATGTCCTCTGCCACCGCTTCGTCGATCGCGACCGAGTTCGACCTCGGTCCGATCGACCAGATCTCGTTCGCCGTCACGAGCGTCGAGCAATCGCTGCCTTGGTACGAGGCGGTGTTCGGCGGTCCCTTCACCGTGCGCGAGGTGAGGATGGCACCGGAACTCGTGACCTACCGAGGCGCGCCCGCCGACGCGGTGCTACGCCTCGCGTTCGGCCGCACGGCGGGCATAGAGGTCGAGCTCGTCGAGGTCCTCCGCGGGGAGGCGCCCAGCCTCGAGCACCTACGCGAGCACGGCGACGGCCTGCATCACGTCCGCTTCTCGGTCCTCGACCTGCAGGCGAAGACGGAGCAGTTGACCGCGGCTGGCTTCGAGGTGATCTTCAGTGGGACGACGCCACGCGGCTCCCGCTTCGCCTACGTCCAGGCACCTGCGTCGCTGGGCCACACGGTGATCGAGCTGATCAAGCCACCGGAGGAATAGCCGGTGCAGCTGAGCCTGTCTCAGCAGGCCAGCACGGCGGAACGGAGGAACGAGATGAGCATGGCCGGACTGTTCGCGGTGACGGGAGGCGGCTCGGGCATCGGCCGGGGCGTCTGCCGCAGGCTCGCCGAGGAAGGCGCGCGCGTCGCCGTCCTTGACGCCAATGGCAGCACCGCAGAGGAGGTGGCCAAGGAGGTCGGCGGGGAGGCACACGTCCTCGACGTGAGCGATCCGGCTGCCGTCGGCGAGGTATTCGGCGTGCTGGGCCCGCTGCAGGGCCTGGTCACCTGCGCCGGCATCTCGGACGTGACGCCGATCGTGGCCATGGCGGCGCAGACGTGGCGCCAGGTGGTCGGCGTGCAGCTGGACGGCACCTTCTTCTGCCTGCAGGCAGCGGCACGCAACATGGTCGGCCACGGAACGGGCGGCACGATCGTGAACACCGCGTCGATCAACGCGACCTTCGGGCACCGCGGGCTGAGCGCCTACAGTGCGGCCAAGGCCGGCATCGCCATGCTAACCAGGGTGGCCGCGCTGGAGTTCGCCCAGGCCGGAATCCGGGTCAACGCGGTAGCGCCGGGCATCGTCGAGACCGGCATGACGGCCGAAGTCGTGCAAGACCCGGACTTCGTCCGGACCTGGTCGGCCGGCATACCGCTGGGCCGCATTGGCCAGCCCGACGATGTCGCGGACGTTGTCGCGTTTCTCTGCGCCCCGCAGAGCAGGTGGGTGACCGGGCAGGTGCTGGCGGTCGACGGCGGCGGCAGCCTGCGCGCGGAGCCGAAGATGTTCTCCGACGAGGCCTGGTCGCTCATGGCACTCCAGGCTCAGCTGTGATGTTCGAAGCACATCTCGCGCGGTTGAGTCCTGGAGAACTCGACGCTCTCCGGGCGCGGCACCGGGAGCAGATCGCGCTCGGCGGGCAGCTCGGTGACCCGGAGACGGACCTCGCTCCCGTCATGGTCTTTCTCGCCGGTCCCGGCGCCCGGTTATCACCGGGCAGATCATCGCCGTCAACGGCGGGCTGGAAGCGGTGCGCTGGATGCGTCGGGATCACGGGAGCGGCGGTAGTGGCCTCTTACACGCGGGCCCTGGCCGAGTTTGCCTGCTCGGTCACGGCCGATGACCTGCCGGACAGCGCCCGGGCCGCCACCCGGCGCCTGATCCTCGACACCTTGGGCTGCGCGGTAGGCGGCAGCGGCGTCCGCTCAAGCCAGATCGTGGCCGCGCTCAAGGCTGAGGCCGGCGGCCCGGCAGAGGCCACCGTCCTGGTGAGCGGAGACCGGCTCAGCCTGCTTGGCGCCGTGTACGTCAACGCGCACGCCGCCAACGCGCTCGACGCCGAGGAGACGATCCGCCACTCCGGACACCTGGGCGCAGCGACCGTCCCCGCGGCGCTCGCCGTCGCAGAACACGCCGCGGCGTCCGGGGCCCAGTTCGCGGCCGCGGTTGCGGTCGGCTTCGACGTCGCGGCGCGAATCGGGCTGTCCCTGCGCACGCTGGACACGAAGCCAGACGGGCGTACGGTCATCTCGCCGGTCGCCGGCTCGTCCTGGGCCGCGTTCGCCGCGGCGGTGGCCGCCGGACGGGTCCTGGGCCTGGCGCCGGAGTCCATGGCCCACGCCTTCGGGCTGACCGTGGCGTGCGCGCCGATGCCCATCGCCGGGCGCTGGGGGGTGCAGGCCTCGCCCCGCCCGATGACGAAGTACGGGCTCTACGGGGCGATCGCCCGGGCCGGCGTCGAAGCCGCACTCATGGCCAGGGCGGGGATGGACGGCGACACGGAGGTTCTCGACGGCGATCGCGGTTTCTGGCGGATGAACGGCTCCTCAGCTTGTGACTGGGATGCACTGACCGATGGTCTCGGCTCGCGATGGCTGATAGATGAGACCTCCTACAAGCTTTTTCCCGCGTGCCAGTGGGCGATGCCCGCGCTCGAGCTGCTCCACCGTATGGCCGACGAGGACGGGGTTGTGCTCGCCGACATCGACGAGGTGGAAGTGCTGGTACCGGAGGCGGCGCTGACCAAGCACATGGCCGACCGCGACGTCCGCACGATCGTCGACGGGCAGTTCAGCATCCCGCACCTGATCGTTGGCGGCCCGCGGCGATCCGCCGGGACCACGGTGGCACACGCCGGAGGCCCTCGCCGATCCGGCGATCCGCGCTTTCGCCGATCGCGTCCGGGTGGACGTCTACGACCGGGCTGCGCCGATCCTGGCCGGCCTGATGGCGGGACAGGGGCATGCGCATCTGATCCCGACCAAGGTCACCGTGCGAGTCGGCGAGCGGACCGTCACGCGGACCAGCAACACCTGCGACGCCGACTGGTACGACCACCGCGCCGCCCAAGATGACCGGGCGCTGGCCGCGAAGTTCCGGCGGTTCTGCGAACCGTACCTGGCCCCGCAGGCCGTCGACCGGGCCACGCGCCTCATCGCACACCTCGACAGCGCACCCGAGGTGCACTCGCTGGTCGCCGCGCTGGTGGCCGACCGCGGTGACGGAGCCGACCCGCCGCCCGAGCAGAAAGGAGACCGACCGTGACCGATATCTGGCACATCGGGCTTGCCGTCCCCGACCTCGATGACGGCATGCGCCAGGTGGGTAAGGCCTTCGAGGTGACCTGGCGCCCGATCCACGTGCGCAGGACGACGGTGACCGACGAGACCGGCGCGAAGCACGACATCGCCTGCCGCTTCACCTTCTCGGCCAGCGCGCCGTTTGCCATCGAGATGTGGCAGGCCATTCCCGGCACCCCCCTGGCCACCCCGGAAGCCGGGATACTGCACCACGTCGGCTACTGGGTCGAGGACCTGCCGAAGGAGGTCGAGCGCCTCGAAGCCGCAGGATTCGGCTCCTTCCTGAACGGGCCGAGCCTCGCTATCCACCGGGGCCCGGGCGGCTTGCTGCTCGAGCCGTGCGACCTGGGACGCGATCGGCCGTTCCTGCGGGACCTGTTCCCGGCCGGGTCGCCGCTGCACGGCGTTCCGGACAACTCCGAGGCCGTGTAACGCGCCGGTCAGGTTGGGTCGGATCGGCCCGCGCTGGCCGTGTTCGCGGACGAACCTCGCCACGGAGCCGCCAGTCGCCTCGGCCGCGGTGCCTACTCCGCGGGTTTGACGGGCAGCCTCCGCACACGGATACGGGTATCACTGATCACCATCAGCGCCCCCTCGGCCAGGTCATCCGCGACCTGGCCGAGGTTGGCGAGGATCACTGCGGCAAGGGGGTCTGGCCTCTTGTCGGTACGGCGCAGCAGGATCACGCTGGGCGCCAATACCGGCGAGGTCGCCAGGAGCTCGCCAAAATCGGTGTCGGCCGAAACCAAGATCCGGCGTTCCCGCTCGGCCAGGGCCATTACGTGCTCATCTGACTGGCCGCCAAGGCCAAGCTCATAGACATGCGCGCAGTCATGGCACGCGGCCCGCAGCAACACCGCCGTCCGGACCGGAAGGCACTCATCAACCAGGAACCTCACGCGGTGAGCCGCACCGGGAGCTCCCGCTCATCCACCGCACGCGCCGCGTACTCCAAGCACGCCCGGACATCATCAGCGGTCAGCTGCGGGTAGTCGGCAATGATCTCATCGATGGCCAGCCCGTTGGCCACCAAGCCCACCACGGTGGCGACTGGAATGCGGGTCCCCGCCACGCAGGGAACGCCGCCCATAATCCGGTGGTCGACCGAGATCCGCCCAACGTCCATGTGCTCATCGTGAGCCACGTGGCGACTCAGCGTCAAACCCGCCACGCGGCCCTTCGGGCAGGACCCACCGGGCTGCACACCGCGATCGCGCTGGCGCGGCGCGGGCACCAGGTCGCGCCTATCGATGGCGGCTTGGCGGGGCGCGCCACCGACTACAGCGTGCCTCGGCCCGGATTAGGAGAGGAGATCGGGGGTTCCGCGAGCTTGTGCAGCATCGTGACCGCTGCGGTCAGGATCTGAAGACGACCGGCATGTCGTGCCAGCTGTTGCGGATCATGTGCCGTACCGGCACCGGCTCGGCGGCCAGCTGGAAGCACGCGAAGCGGTCCAGCAGCGCATTCAGCAGGATTCCGGCCTCGAGCCGGACCAGCCGCGCTCCGATGCACACGTGGGTACCAATGCCGAACGCCAGCTGCAGGTCGTTCTCCGGCCGCGCGACATCGAAGGTCTCGGGCTGCGGGAAGACCTCTTCGTCGCGGTTCGCGGCCATGTACATGTTGTAGACATGTTGGCCGTCGCGCACGACCTGCCCGCGGATCTCGGTATCGCAGATGGCCGTACGGAGGAACGCCCTGGCCGGCGTCACCCAGCGCAACGCCTCTTCCACCGCGCCAGGCACGAGGGAGCGGTCGGCCGCGACGCGGGCCAGCTGGCCGGGGTGTTTGGCGAGCGCCCAGACCATGCCGGCGAGCAGGGCCCTGGTGGTATCGCTGCCCGCGGCCAGCATCGTCATCGCGAACATGATGACGTTCGCCTCGGAGACCTTGCGATCGTCCAGTTCCGCCTCGAGAAGCGTCGAGAGCAGATCCTGTCCCGGCGCAGCCCGCTTCGCCTCGATGTTCTCGACGATGTAGCTGCGCAGCGTGGCGAACTCCGCGGCCGCGCTCTGCAGCTCCTCCAGGCTCAGGTCGCCGCCCAGCTTCTCCAGCTCGTCGCTCCAGTGCCGCACCTGATCCCGATCGGCGTCCGGCAGGCCGATCAGCAACGAGCCCACCCTGATGGGCAGGATGCCGGCCAGCTCCATCCAGTCGGTGACGGCGCCCGGCTCGATCCGGTCCACGAGTTCAGCGCAGTATCCGCGGATCTCGTCCTCCATCAACTGCAGCGCACGGGCGGAAAAAGCCGGCGACACCACGCGCCGGAGCTCGTGGTGCCGCGGCGGATCGGCGGTACCGATCTGCTCCCCTCCGGGCGGGAAAAACGAGTCTGTCATCGTCGGCCCGTCCGTTTGGACCTGCTGATACTTGACGTCGTTGAGGAAAATCCCGCGCGCGTTCGAGAAGATCGCCGCGTTCCGGTTGACGAACCGAACGTCCTCGTGCTTGGTCAGCACGAAGGTGTCGAGCGGCTCGTAGTAGAACGCCGGAGCCTCGGCTCGCATGCGCGCGAACACCGGAAACGGGTCATCGAGGTAGAACTGCGGATCCTCGATCCGCACGAGGTCGCGCAGGGCAAGTTCGACGGCGGTCATCGGCGCTCCTGGCCTAGACAATTATCTAGGCGCATTATTATTCTGGTTATGTGCGCGCGTCAAGAACCGTCCCGGCACGCCGTCCCGTCGTCATGGCGGCGGCCAAGGCGATGATCTCACCCGAGCTGGGCGAGTTCTTGGCGGCGCGAGCCGAGCTGGTTCTCGATCCCTCCTGGCCGGCCGCGCTGTCCCGGGCAGATGTATTCCTCGCCTCATCGCACCTCCCGCTGTCGGCCGCCGACCTCGAATGCGCCACGCGGCTGGCCGTGGTCACGCAGGTCGGCACGGCGGTGCACGTCGACGCGGCGACCCGGCTCGGGATCCCGGTCCTGCACAACCGCGGCCGAAACGCCGACTCGGTCGCGGAGCACACGATCGCGCTGCTGCTCGCGGTCGCGAAGAACATCGTCCGCAGTGACGCCGAGGTCCGCAGCCGCGTGCACTGGGACGTCGCCGCACCGCACCTGGTCAACCGTGAACTACGCGGGAAGACGCTGGGCATCGTGGGCTTCGGCGCCGTCGGCCAGCGCGTCGCCGAGATCGCCTCGCTGGGGCTCGGTATGCACGTGCTCGGCTGCGACGCCGTCCCCGGCATGGTGGCGGCCCAGGGTTATGAGGAACTCGCACTCGACGATCTCCTCCCTCGCGTCGACGCGCTGTCCCTCCACCTCGCGGCCACGCCGCAGACCGCCGGGCTGATCAGCCGGGACCGGTTGCGTCGCCTGCCGCGGCACGCGTGGCTGATCAACACGGCCCGTGCCGACGTACTGGACTACGACGCGCTCGTCGAGGCGCTGCGCGCTGGACACCTGGCCGCGGCAGGCATCGACACCTGGCCCGGGCACCGCGCCGATCCGCAGTCGCCCCTCATCGACCTGCCGAACGTCGTGCTTACCCAGCACAACGCCGGCTTCACCCACGAGGCGATCTCACGAATGGTCCAGGCCACGGTCGGCGGCGTCTGGGAGACGCTCGCCGGAACGGCCCCTGCGTCCTCGACGCTGGTCAACCCCGAAATCTGGCCGCGCCGACGCCGGCCCAGCGACGACCTCGGCCTCAGGTCCATCCGAGCGTCAATTTAATGCGTATAGTTATACTGTTCTGTCTACGATCTATTCGGAGGCGCCGTGACCTGGGAGTTCTGTACCGAACCAGATTTCGAGGAGAAGCTGGAGTGGACGCGCGCCTTTGTGCATGACGAGGTAATGCCGCTCGAGGTCCTGGACCTGGACGACGCGCGGCTGCGCGAGTTGATCAAGCCACTGCAGGAGGAGGTCAGGAAGCAAGGACTATGGGCCGCCTTCCTCCCGCCGCACCTCGGCGGCTCCGGCTGGGGCCAGGTGAAGATGGCGCTGCTCAGCGAGGTACTCGGCGAGGCGCTGTGGGCGCCGACGGTCTTCGGTGCACGCGCCCCGGATTCGGGCAACGCGGAACTGCTCGCCATCGGCGCCACGCCCGGGCAACGGGACCGGTACCTGCAACCGCTGCTCGACGGTGAGATCCGCAGCTGCTTCGCCATGACCGAGCCAGACGCAGGCTCGGATCCGACGCGGATCCGCACGACCGCGCGGGCAGACGGCGACGGCTGGCTCATCAACGGGCACAAGTGGTTTGCGTCCAACGCCTCCGTCGCGGCGTTTGTTCTGGTCATGTGCGTCACCGATCCGGACGCCGCGCCCCGGGAAGGTCAGTCGATATTCCTCGTCCCGCGTGGCACGCCCGGGCTGACCGTCGTCCGGAACATACCGGCGCTTGACGACCACAACCCCTACTTTCGCGCTCCGCAGCCCGACCAGCACGCCGAGGTTCTGCTGCAGGATGTCCGGGTTACGCGGGAGAATCTCGTCGGCGGGCTGGGCCAGGGCTGGGAACTCGCGCAGGCGCGCCTCGGTCCGGGCCGCATCCATCACTGCATGCGCTGGCTGGGCCAGGCCAACCGCGCCTTCCGGATGCTCTGCGAGCGTGCGGTGTCACGGGAGACGGCGGGCTCCCGCCTCGCCGACAAGCAGCTCGTCCAGCACTACGTGGCGCAGTCGGCGGCGCAGATGCAGGCCGCGCGGCTGATGACGCTGCACGCCGCGTGGGTGATCGACACCAGCGGAATCGAGGCGGCCCGCACGGATATCTCCATGATCAAGTTCTTCGGCTCGCGGGTGCTGCACGACGTCATCGACCGCGCGCTGCAGGTGCACGGCTCGCTCGGCTACTCGGCCGACATGCCCCTGGAGTGGATGTACCGGCTGGCGCGCGCCGCCCGCATCTACGACGGCCCGGACGAGATCCACGAAGCGCTCGTCGCCCGCCGGCTGCTCAGACGGTTCACGCCGGTGCCGGTCCCGTCCGAGCACATCCCCACCCGGCGGCTCGCCGCCGAGCGCCGGCTCGGCGTCACGACCGTGACGGAACCGGCATGACCGAACTGCGTGACCGGGTCGCCGAACGCATCGCCGAGGTGTGGCCGTCCGGCGAGCTCACCAGCTTCGAGGATCTGCCCGGGGGGCACTCGGGGATCACCTGCGTGGCGACGGTCACGCTGCCCGCCGGTGACCTCGAGCGGGTCGTCGTCAAGGCGACGCCGCCGGGCAGGCCGCCGGTCGGCCGGCACGACGTCCTGCGCCAGGCGCGGATCCTGTCCCTGCTGGCGGCGGCCGGACATGTCCGCGTCCCGGAGGTCCTGCTTCAGGACGACGGCGACGAGCCGTACTTCGTCATGCGCTGGCATGCCGGCGAGTGCGTCGAACCCGTGCTTGATCCCGCCCGGCACCTCGGGCCGGAAATCGTCGAGGCCCGCGCGCTCAGCGCGGTCGGGGCACTCGCCGAACTGCACACGGCGCAGGTCCCCGACGAGCCGGTGCTGACGCCCATGCAGGAGCTCGAGCGTTGGATACCGACCATGCACACGGTGGACACCGGCCTGCGGGCCGGTAGCGAGGCCGTCGAGGCGGCGTTGCTCGGCAACGTTCCGCCGCCGGCGCGCCCCGCGATCGTGCATGGCGACTTCCGGCTGGGTAACGCGCTCTGCACGGGCGGGAGCGTCAACGTCGTGATCGACTGGGAGATCTGGTCGGTCGGCGATCCTCGGGTGGATCTCGGCTGGCTGGTGCTGTTCTGCGATCCGGAGAACTTCCCCGGAGTCGGCCACGCGGCGTGCGCGATGCCGCCGGCGCAGGCGCTGCGAACCGCGTACGAGCACGCGACAGGCGCGGCGGTTGAGCGGTTCGGCTGGTTCGAGGCGATGGCCCGCTACAAGATGGCGGCGATCATGGGTAACAACCTGGCACGTCACCGCAGCGGCCGCTACCACGACCCGTTCCAGGAGAAGCTGGTCCCGACCATACGCCGGCTCATCGAGGGCGCCACCGCCCTGACCCGCCGGCTGGTTGAGAAGCGCTTAGCCAGCTTGCCAGGTGCGAAGTCGACGTCCCGCACCTTCAGATCGACCATCTTGACATTGCCGATCAGCTCGGTCAGGTGCCTGGTCATGATCCGGTAGCCCGTTAGCGTGGTTTCTGCCTGTGTGTTCAGGGTCTCCAGCCAGTCCTTCAGGCACTGCTCGACGGTGTGATTGGCGGGGTGCGGACGCCTGCGGCAAGTTCCTGGTGCTTGGCGCAGCTTGTCCTTGACCTCGGTCTTGGTCCTGCCGCGAACAGTGATCCGGTCCCGGCGGCCGCCTGGCTTCCAGCCGACCGTGATCGTCCCGGTCCAGCGGTCTCGGCTCCGGTCGTAGTAGATCGAATCTTCGCCCCGGGCGCGGCGCTTGGTCTTTGCCATAGCTGCCCTTCCTCGAAAAAACCTGTCAGTCCATCGCCGGCCAGTGGTGACCGAGATAGGGATCGGGATGGTCCCTGTCCCAGCGGTCCAAGGTCCTGGCCAACGCGGCAACCTGCCCGCCTCCCGCTGGCAGGTTCTTCTTCAGGACGAACACCAAGACCAGGTCGCGCTCGGCGGCGAAGTCCGCGACGTTCTCAGTGACGACAGCCCGGCCTTCGGCCCGGGCGGCCGCCGCGACCTGCGTATCGTCGGCTGCCCGCAGGCCGACCTCAGTGACGTGGACGGCATCGCGGCGGTGCCTGGTGCGCAGGAGCTCGGCCGCAGTTACCGGGAACATCTCGTCGATCAGGAAGGCGGTCACGCGAGGAGGGCTGCGCGCTGCCGTGCCGTGTGGCGGCTCCGCTCCCCTATGGCTCGGTTGCGATCGATCCGTTCGCGGATCTGGATGGAGTGTTCCGCCGCGTAATCCAGGGCGATGCGGATGAGCCGGGGGTGCAGATCCGACTCAGCGGCCAGGAGGCTGATTCGCTGTTCCTCGCTACCGTCCAGTTCTTGCAGGCGCGCGACGATTTCCCAGACGTCCGGGCCGGCCGCAAGCGCGGCGCGCCTGTCGTGCGCAGGGCCCCGGAAGACGATCCCGGGGTAGTCGAGCTGGTCGATCCCTTCGATGATGAGCTGATCAAGCAGCGCAGTGGCGGTAACGCCCTCGTGGGCGGCACGCGATGCCAGGCGAGCCCGGGCTGCGTCGCTGATCCGGAACGAGGTGCTTGCGGCCACGGTTTACCTCCTTAGTTCTTCCGCGATTGATTGTACCGCAATGTAGCTCTTATGCGGTACAATCTATAGGATGCGGGACCAGTTCCGGGTCCTGGGTTACGCTGACCGGCGCCGCTCAGCGCTGGCCGTGATCAGCCGGGGCATAGCCGGGCTCACCGAGCTGAGCGCTCCTGTGCCGGGCGGCCGGTGCTGCCTCGGCTGGCTCGAAGGCAGCGGAGAACAGGTAGCTGGTCGCCAGGCTGCGGTAGGGCCGCCGTTTCTCGGCGATGGCGAGGACCTCCTGCTGCGTGGGGAGATGGTCGAGCTGATAGGCGGCCTGGACGGCCTTGCGAAGCGCGAGGTCACCTCGATCTCCGCCAGGACGCCGTACAGTGCGGACCGGTCCAGGAGACCGGTGAGCACGGTGTGCGCGCCGTGCCGATGCGACACCAGCGCCGGGAAGGCAGACAGGACCGTGGCGCCGAGGTGGCCGTTGATCCGGATCGTGTACCGGGCGGGTGCCGGGTCCATGACGTCATGGTCAGGGGCGGGCAGGTGAAACCGCATCACCAGAATCAGGTGACCGCCGGGCTAGCGCGTGCGGCCGGCCGTCAGCAGCCGCAGTTCCCGCGCGCGCTGCACGGCCGAGGAGCGGTCACGGACCTGGAGCTTGGCGTAGATGCTGCG
>Ga0070698_100005993_pt1 | contig 13253 bp, 11 predicted proteins | sample KBSK1502metaG_FD_65477 | JGI IMG/M metagenome (GOLD analysis project Ga0070698, IMG submission 65477) | Corn, switchgrass and miscanthus rhizosphere microbial communities from Kellogg Biological Station, Michigan, USA - KBS K1-50-2 metaG | ecosystem: Host-associated > Plants > Roots >... | reverse complement strand
GGCCCCCCCCCCCGCGTCCGACAGTACGGCGCAGGGCCCCGGCTCGCCGTCCGACGACTTTCACCGCTTTCAGGGCAGCACGCGGCAACCGTACGCTCCGCGGGGGCCAGGAGCCGGATTAATGGGTGGCGGAATCGGGGGGGGCAAGGGCTTTACCCTCGGCATTTCTTTTTCGCTGTCGCGCAGCCGCAGCGACACGACGCCGCAGCTGCGGAATGTCCCGGGCCGGGAGACGTCGGCGATGAACCTGTCGTTCAGTCCGACGCGCAATTGGACCGCGAATTGGAGCACGCAGTACGACCTCGTCACACGCCAGTTCTCCTACCACGCGTTGTCGCTCCAGCGCGATCTGCGGCGGTGGCGGGCGAGCTTCACCTTCAACAAGACTCCGGCTGGCAACTTCTCCTTCAGCTTCAACATCACGTTGACCGATCAGCCGGACATCAAGTTCGACTACGCTCAGAACACCTACGCCCGGTAGACTCCGCTGTCCTCTGTTGGTGACATTGGCGCGGCAGGCCTCTTCGTAACTAGGTGCAGAACAGCGACTTCGCTTCGGGCATGAGCCGTGCTTACACCTCGGGCGATCCCCCTTCTGAGGCTCTTATGCGCGTGCTCTTGTCCCTGGTCTTGCTGGCCACCTTCGCATGCCAATCGTCCCTCGTGGACGGCAATGGCAGCGGCAGCGGTCCGTCCACGCCGGCCAACCTGTCCTACGAGCTCGAGCCGAGCGGCGATCCCAATCGTCCCATGGGCATTCTGCTCTTCTGGGACGATGTGACCGACGCGAATCTTGCGAGCTATCGCGTGTACTCGCGGGCGTCGACCAGCGGGTCCTTCGATCTGCGCGGCGAGACGACTTCCAACTCCTTCCACGACAACGGCGTCCCCTTTCTGCAGTACCTCGTGACTGCGGTGGACAAGAACGGCGTGGAGAGCGGCGGCAGCAACGTGATCACGGTGGACGAGCGGTTGCAGCTCGTCGCACCCGGGTGGTTGTCTTCGATTTCTCTGAACGGCGCTATTCATCTCGAATGGGATGACACCTCGTACATCGCGGCACCGACGCGCTTCAAATGGTATCGCATCTACAGCACGGACTACAATCTCGATAGCGGCCTGTGCGGCACGAACTGGCTGCTCGAGGGCACGACGGTTGCGCCCGAGTTTCTCGCCAGCGCCTTGACGAATGGCGTGCCCCGCTGTTTCGGTGTTTCGGCAATCAGCCGCGAGGGCTACGAGAGTCTCTGGTCGCCGCTGCGCCAGGATACCCCGCGTCCCGATGCCCGCAACACGCTCGTGTTCGCCTACGAGCAGAATCAGCCCCAATCCGGCTTCCGGTTCTGGCAGGATGTGAATGCTGACGGCGTCGCCCAGACCTCGGAGCTGGGGCTGATCCAGAACGGCAACCTCACGAGCATCGACTTCTGGGTGCATCGCGACCCGACGGACTCGACGCTGTGGCTGGTCCCTGAGTTTTCGGGGACACAAATCCGGCTCTATAGCACGTCGCCGGTCGCGGACCTGACGTCGATCGACTTCGCGCCGGACTCCGGCTACACGCGCAACATGATCCAGGCGGTTCCGGGCTATGCCTATGTCTTCCAGATCGTCGAGGGCACGACGTTGCGCTACGGCGCCCTGCGCGTGACGCACGTTGGGCGGGACTATCTCATTTTCGACTGGAGTTTCCAAACTGATCCGGGCAATCCTGAGCTGCAGATCCGCGCCGGGCAGTCGGTCGCCATGCCGACTGGCACCGGAGTTCAAGGCTCGAAATAGGGAGTCCGAGTCAGGTCTAGGCGCCGGAGTGGTCAAACCACTCCGGCGCCTTAGCTTTGGTCCCCATGGCGAAGCCCCCCCCCGTCACGCTGGATGGCCATTCCCTTTCCATAGACGACGTCGTCGCGGTGGCACGCGGGTATGCTTCCGTCGCGATCGATCCGGCGGCGCTCACCGCGGTCAAACAATCGCGCCAGGCGGTCGAAACGGCCGTGGCCCGCGGCCAGACGATCTACGGGGTGAACACGGGATTTGGAAAGCTCGCCCACGTCCGTATCCCGCTGGACCAGGCTCGACAGTTACAGCTGAACCTCATCCGGAGCCACGCCTCCGGCGTCGGCGAGCCGCTCCCGGCGGATGCCGTCCGCGCGATGATGTTGCTCCGCGCCAACGTGTTGGTGCGCGGGACCAGCGGCGTGCGGCCGATCGTTCCCGAGGTGTTGGTCGACATGCTGAATCGGAAGCTGCACCCTTCGGTGCCGTCGCAAGGCAGCGTCGGTGCGTCCGGCGACCTTGCGCCGTTGTCTCATCTGGCATTGGCCATGATCGGGGAAGGGGACGTCAAAGTCCCGAACCCGATCACCCTCGAGGCCAAAGAAGGCCTGTCGTTCGTGAACGGCACGCAGGCGCAGACGGGTCTCGCCGCGCTCCTCGTCAGCGACGCCTGGACGCTGTGGCGCAGCGCGCATGCTGCGGCAGCGATGAGTCTCGAGGCCGTGCGCGGCTCTCCGGATCCGTTCGACGCGCGCATCCACGACGCGCGCCCACACCCCTGGCAACAGCGCTCGGCCGCGCTGCTCCGAGAGCTGCTGGCGGACAGCGAAATTCGGGAGTCGCACCGCGAAAACGATCCGCGGGTCCAGGACGCCTACTCATTGCGTTGTACGCCGCAAGTGCTGGGGGCGGTCGGAGAAGGGCTCGCCTTCGCCGAACGGCTGGTGAGCGCGGAGCTGAACGCCGCCACGGACAATCCGCTCGTCTTCGGCGACGACGTGCTCTCCGGCGGCAATTTCCACGGCCAGCCGATCGCGCTGGCGCTCGACGTGATCGCGATCGCGCTGACGACGCTGGCGGGACTCGCCGAACGTCGCCTGGAGCGTGTGGTGAACCCCGACCTTTCATCGGGGTTGCCGGCCTTTCTGGCGCACGATCCCGGTCTCGAGTCGGGGTTCATGACCGCGCAGATCGCTGCCGCGGCGCTCGTCGCGGACAGCCGTGTGCTGGCCACGCCCGCGAGCGTACAGTCGGTGCCAACGGAAGGAAACCAAGAGGACGTGGTCCCGATGGGGATGAGCGCCGCCTGGAAAGCTGGGCGCATCCTCGCGAATGCCGAGCGCATCGTGGCGATCGAGCTGCTCGCCGGCGCGCAGGGACTCGAGTACTTGCGGCCGCTCCGGCCGGCGACAGCCGTGGGCCGCCTTTACGCCGTGGTGCGCCAGTATGCCGCGGCGCTCACCGGCGATCGACCCATGACGGCGGACATCGAGAAGGTCGCGAGCGCGATTCGTGAGGGGAAATTCGCGTCGTGACGGGTCCCGTGACGGTGCGCGCTCCGCGCGGCTCCACGAAGAGCTGTAAGGGTTGGGTGCAGGAAGCCGCGCTCCGCATGCTCATGAACAACCTCGATCCCGAGGTGGCGGAGCGCCCCCAAGATCTCGTCGTGTATGGCGGCACCGGCAAAGCGGCGCGGAATTGGGCGTCGTTCGACGCGATCTGTCGCGCATTGCGCGTGCTGGGGGACGACGAGACGCTCCTCGTACAGTCGGGCAAGCCGGTCGGGGTGTTTACGACACACCCGGATGCCCCGCGCGTGCTCATCGCAAATGCGAACCTCGTCCCTCGCTACGCTACCTGGGAGGTGTTTCGCGATCTCGAGCGCCGCGGCCTGATCATGTATGGGCAGATGACCGCGGGATCGTGGATCTACATCGGCACGCAGGGAATTCTTCAGGGAACGTACGAGACATTCGGCGCCGTCGCCGCACGCCACTTCGGCGGATCGCTCAAAGGGCGCATCGTCCTCACGGGCGGACTCGGTGGCATGGGCGGGGCGCAGCCGCTGGCGGCGACGATGAACGATGGGATCTGTCTGGCGATCGACGTCGATCCCGCCCGCGTGCAGCGCCGTCTGGAGACGCGATATCTCGACCGCTCCACATCATCGTTAGACGAAGCCCTGACATGGTGCGAAGACGCGAGACGACGGGGCAGCGCGCTGTCGATCGGGCTGGTGGGAAACTGCGCTGATGTCCTGCCCGAGCTGGTGACCCGCGGGTTTGCTCCCGACGTCGTCACGGACCAGACGTCCGCTCACGATCCATTGAACGGGTACGTCCCGAGCGGCGTGACGCTCGCAGTGGCGGCGGACCTGCGCCGCCAGTCTCCCGACGACTACGTCAAGCGCGCCCGGGCGAGCCTCGCTCTACACGTCCGCGCGATGCTCGCATTTCAGAAGCGCGGTGCGATCACGTTCGATTACGGGAACAACATTCGCACCGAGGCCCGGGACGCGGGCGTTGCCGATGCGTTCGCCATCCCCGGATTCGTTCCCGAATACATTCGGCCGCTGTTCTGTGAGGGGAAGGGTCCGTTTCGCTGGGTGGCGCTGTCGGGCGAGACGAAAGACTTGCATCGCACCGACCAGTTGGTGCTCGAGCTCTTTCCGAAAAACACGCACCTCAAGCGTTGGATCACGCTGGCACGGCAGCGCGTGGCCTTTCAGGGATTGCCCGCGCGGATCTGCTGGCTGGGGCAGGGGGAGCGCGCGCGCTTCGGTTTGGCCCTGAACGATCTGGTGCGCAACGGCGAGCTGTCGGCCCCGATCGTGATCGGCCGGGATCATCTCGATACGGGATCGGTCGCGTCCCCCTTCCGAGAAACGGAAGGAATGCGCGACGGCTCCGACGCGATCGCCGACTGGCCGATCTTGAACGCGCTGCTGAACACGGCGTCCGGCGCATCGTGGGTCTCCTTTCACCACGGCGGCGGCGTCGGGATCGGCAACTCGCTCCATGCGGGGCAGGTCATCGTTGCCGACGGGACGCCCGCCGCCGGCAAGCGGCTCGAGCGGGTGCTGACCAACGATCCCGGGATCGGCGTCGCCCGTCATGCGGATGCCGGCTATCCCGAGGCCATCGCAACGGCGCGGCGACACCATATCCGCCTGCCGCTGAACGAGGATCTCGACTGAAGACACTGCTCGTCGGTGCGCGGCAGGTCGTGACGTGTCACGGGCCGGCGCGCGCGCGCCGCGGACGGGAGATGGCGGAGGTCGAGGTACTCTCCGACGCCGCGATTCTCATCGACGGAGAGCGAATCGCCTGGGTCGGGCCGCGTACCGACGCGCCGCGGGCGGACGCGAGAGTCGAGGTCAGCGGTGTCGTATTCCCCGGATTCATCGATTGCCACACGCACGGCGTCTTCGGCGCCCCTCGGCTCGACGATCAGGAGCGACGTGCCCTCGGCGTCGACTACAAGGCGATCGCCGCAGCGGGCGGCGGCATCCTGCAATCTGTGCGCGATGTGCGCGGCCGGCCCGAAGCGGAGCTCGAAGCCCTGACACGGGCCAGACTCGCGGCGTTGATCGCGCGGGGATCGACGACGATCGAGGTGAAATCGGGGTACGGCCTGGAGCTGGAGGCAGAGCTCAAGCAGCTGCGGGTGATCAAGCGGCTCGCCGGCGAGCTGTCCGCGACGCTGGTCCCAACGTTTCTCGGCGCCCACGAGGTGCCACCCGAGTATCGTGGGAAGCGCGCGGCGTACGTGCAGCTCGTCTGTGAGGAGATGATTCCAGCAGTGGCACGCGAGAAGTTGGCGCGCGGTTGCGACGTGTTCTGCGAGCCGGGCGTGTTCAGCGTACAGGAAAGCCGTCAGATCCTGACCGCCGCGCGCGCGCATGGACTCGACGTCAAGTTGCACGCCGATGAGCTCGAGGGATCGGGCGGCGCCGAGCTGGCCGCCGAGCTCGGCGCATTGTCGGCCGACCACCTCGCGGCGATCTCGCAGCCGGGGATCCGGGCTCTCGCGGCGAGCGAAACCGTCGCCGTGTTGCTCCCCGCCACGATGATCTTTCTCGGCAAGCGCTCGCAGGCGCCGGCGCGAGCGCTGATCGACGCGGGCGCCGCCGTCGCCTTGGCGACCGATTTCAATCCGGGGACGTCTCCGACCATGAGCCTGCCGCTGGTCATGGCGCTCGGCGTGGCCCAACTCGGGCTACGTCACGCAGAAGTTGTGACGGCCGTGACGATCAATGCCGCCGCGGCCCTCGGGCTCGCCCAGGACCGTGGTCAGATTGCCGCGGGATGCGTCGCGGACCTCGCACTGGCGGCGGTGGATGACTGGCGCGAGGTGGCATACTGGATGGGGACGGACGTCGTAAGCGCCGTCTGGACAGCAGGTTCGGCTTGTCCCGCCTAGGCGGTCCCGATATCTTAGTCGGTCCATATGTCAAAGCTCGAGCAGCTCAAGGAAAAGGCAAAACTTCTCGAGGCCAAGGAGCCCAAGAAGGCCGTAGAGATCTGGCTCGAGGTTCTCAACAATGAGGATGACAGCAATCCTGACCTTTCCATCTACAACCGCATTGGTGATCTCTACATAAAACTGAAGGATCCCGGCCTGGCTGCGGACTACTACGACCAGGCGGTGGACAAGTACGCCGAGCTTGGGTTTCACAACAACGCCATCGCGATGTGCAACAAGGTCCTGCGCAACGCCCCCGCGCGGCAGACGACCTACCTGAAGCTCGCGAAGCTGTACGCAGCCAAAGGGTTCATCGGGGAGGCGAAACAGAACTTCGTCGAATACGCCGAGCGGATGCAGAAGGTCGGGAAGATCGACCACGCGTTCGCGGCACTCAAGGAATTCACGGACATCTCGCCCGAGAGCGCCAACTTGCGCGAGATGCTCTCCGAGCATCTAAAGATGTACGGCGCCGACCCCGGCAAGCGCGGTTCTTCGGCGCGGGTCACCCCACCGGTGAAGACCGCACCGCCAGCGGGGGGGCATGACGACCTTTCGAAATCCGGGAAGCGGAAGACCTCGAGCCTGGTCTTTCTCGATCTCGATGCGCCGAGTGCGCCGAAAGGTGCGAAGGGTGCGGCGCCCCCCGCACCCGCACCCGCACCTGCACCCCAACCTCCTCCTCCTGTTGCCGAGAAACTCATCGAGGAGGTTCTGCCCGAGCCGGACGAGTCGCTGCAGATCGAGACGACGAGCCTCGTCGATGAGGCGCCGGGTGGCGGCGGCAATGACAGCATGCTCGAGGGCCTCGAGACCACGGTTGCGGATTTCGGACAGGTCCGGCAGGAGAGCCCGCGGGCGCCGTCCATCCGTGAGGAGTTGAATCCGGCGGACCTCCACCTCGAACCGGTGCCGGACCTCGAGCCCACCGTGCCCGAAGCGAGCCCGGACGAGGGAATCGAGCTGGAAGGTGCGGATCTCGTTCTCGAAGGCAACGTCGTCGAGACGCCAAAAACTCCTCCGCCGCCGCCGAAAAAGGCGGGGCCCGCACTGAAGCCGTTGGGGCGGCCGGCCGCCGGAAAACCTGCAGTCCCGGAACCGCCGCGCGTGAAACCGGTGGTGCCAAAGCGTCCGTCGGCCCCGACTCCCGCGGCGAAACCAGGGCCAACGCGTGGCGGGGGCGGGCCAGGCACGCGTAAAACCGTGGTGGAGGTGCCGCCCCTCGAGCTCGAGCCGGATTTTGAGACCGCGACCACCGATGCGGGGCACGAGGTCGACGATGAGCCGCTGGCGATCGACGAGCCGCCGCGGCATCCGAGTTTTATCCAGACGGAAGACGAGACGTCGATTTCGACCGGTGGGCGCAAGTCGGGGTTCATCGATCTCGGGATCGATGAGATCAGCAGCGGGGCCGATCAGGCCGGGTCGCTCGTGTTTTCGAATATCGAAGAGACCCCGGCGGCACCCGACATCGAGGAGCTCGAGAGCCGAGTCGCAGACAACCCCGATGACCCCGAGGCGCATCAGGCGTTGGGTGAGGCGCTGATCGAGCAGGGCGAGCGGGAGCGGGGGATCGAGGAGCTCGATCTTGCGACCGGGGGCTACGAGAACGCCGGCAATCTGTCGCACGCGCGCGACCTCGTGGACGAAGTGCTGCGACTCGATCCGAACAGCGTGCGCCACCGCCAGAAGGCGGTGGAATTTGCCTTCAAGGCCGGCGACAAGGCGAAGCTGATCGACGCCTATCTCGAGCTGGCCGACGCGTTGCTCCGTTCGGATCTGCCGGAGAAGGCCCGCGCCGTCTATGCGCGCGTCGCCGAGCACGATGCCAAGAACGAGCGCGCCAAGGCCGCGCTCTCGATGCTCGCGCCGGCGGTAGCCGCGCCGGCGCCCGCGGGGAAGCCCGAAGGCAAGGTCAAGGCCAAAGACGCCAAGATGAAAGTCCGCGACGAAGCCGGCGGGGACGGCGACTTCATCGACCTCGGCTCGATGCTCAGCGACGAGGACGAGGGACTGCCCGCCAAAGACACGCGCATGACCGTCGAGGATGAGGAGCCGACCGGGGACGAGGAGCAGGACTTCCAGGACATGCTCGCCCGGTTCAAGCAGGGGATCGACGAGAACATCGACGAGGCCGACTTCCAGTCGCATTACGATCTCGGCGTCGCATTCAAGGAGATGGGCCTCCTGGATGAGGCGATCGCCGAGCTGCAGAAGGCGTTGCGCGCTCCCGAAGGAAAGCTGCGCACCTCGGAGATGCTGGGGATCTGCTTCTTCGAAAAGGGCGCGTTCGGCGTCGCCGAGTCGATTCTGCGCCGCGGCCTCGATCTCCCCGCCTCCGGCGATCAGGAGCGGCTGGGCGTCCTCTACTGGCTCGGCCGCGCGCTCGAGCAGCAAGGCAAGAAGGCGGACGCGCGCGATCTCTACGGCCGAGTCTTTGCGGTCGACATTCGGTTCCTCGATGCCGAGCAGCGCGTGAAAGCGCTCGCCAAGGCGAAATAGCGTGAGCCAACAAGTCGCCCGTGTCAGCCTCCGCGACGTGCAGCGGCCGGTGGCCGGCGAGCTGGAGCATGTCGTGGTGGAGCTGCGCCGCGTCATCGCCGCCGACTTCCCCATCGTGAGCGAAGTGAACGACCACCTGTTGCAGATGAAGGGGAAACTGTTCCGGCCGACGTTGCTGCTGCTCAGCCATCAAGCCGCAGGATCCCAAGACCCGCGCGCCGTAACGCTCGCCGCGGTGGTGGAGCTGATTCATCTCGCCACGCTCGTCCACGACGACTCGGTCGATCATTCGGTGCTGCGGCGCGGGCTGCCTACGATCAACGCGCTGTTTTCGCATCAGATCGCCGTCATCATGGGGGACTACCTCTACTCGCGGGCGATCATCGAGCTGGTCCGCCTGGACGACCACGAGGCGCTGCGGGTCCTGGCGCGCGTGACCAACGAGATGACGGTGGGCGAAATGCGCCAGCTCGAGGCCCACGACAAGCTTGCGTATGGCGAGGAGGCGTATGACCAGCTGATTCGCGCCAAGACGGCATCGCTCTTGTCGGGCGCGTGCGAGGTCGGCGCGCTCACGGCCCCGGCGAACTATCGGCAGGCGCTGGCGCGGTTTGGCATGCTGCTCGGTATGGCCTTCCAAATCACCGACGATCTCCTCGACTACACCGAACCCGAAGCGGTGACCGGCAAGCCGTCAGGCCTCGATTTACGCGAGCACAAGGTGACGCTGCCGCTGATCGCGGCGCTCGCGCGCATGCCGTCGGACGGGCGGCGGGTCGTCGCCGAGCTGATGGCGGCCGCCGAGCCGAGCGACGATTTGGTCGCCGAAGTGATCCGGTTGGTGGAGGGCGCGGGTGGGCTGGAGACGGCGCGCCAGCGCGCGCTGGATCTCGCCCAGCACGCCGAGGCAGAGCTCGACGTCTTGCCGCCCTCGCCGGCGCGCGACGCGTTGCAGGGGAGCATCGCCTACGCCGTGGAACGGCACAGCTAGTGCCGCCCGGACCGCGCCGGCCGCTCTTCTACCTGAGTGTTCTCGCCGTCGGCTTCGTGTTGGGCGGCCTGCTCCAGGCGTTCTTGAGGCGGTTTCTCCCGCAGGGTCCGGCGAAGGAGCTGTTCACCTGGTCGGTGACGCCGACCATCGGTCCGCTGCACTTGGATTTGCTGGTGATGTCGGTTACGCTAGGACCTATCGGGCTCGATGTGTCGCTGCTCGCCGTCGTCGGCGTCGTGGTCGCGTATCTCGTAGCCCGCTCGCTCTTCTAGGAAAGGCGCACATGCTTCCGAACCTAGGCTTGACCGAGATCCTGATTCTGCTGCTGATCCTGGTCCTGTTCTTCGGCGCCAAGCGTATTCCGGAGATTGGATCGTCGATCGGGAAAGGGATCAAAGAGTTCAAGCGGGGGCTGAAAGACGAGCCGAAAGTCGAATCAGAAGACAGCACCGAGTCGTCCCTGCCGCCCGTGGCGGGTAGACCGCCGAAACGCCTGAATCAATAGGTATCGAGATGGGTTTTGGAAATCTGAGCGGCGGCGAAATCCTGATTCTGGGGCTGATCGTGCTGCTGGTCTTCGGCGCCAATCGGTTGCCCGAGGCGGGCAAGGCGGTCGGCAAGGGACTACGGGAATTCAAGCGCGCGCTCTCTGACGCCGAAAACAGCATCCAGCAGCTGCCGCCCTCCAAGGGCGAGGAGCAACCGCGGGACGTCAAACCGAAGCGCTTAGTCGAGTAGCGTCAGAACGACGTGGCCGCGGCGTCTGCCGAGGCCTGCGACTTGAAGAGATCCTTGCGCCGGTCGACAACCTTCGCTCTGGCGCGCACCCCCTCCATGTACTGCTGAATCCGCGCCTGCTGCACCGCCTGGCGCAGCTGCGTGCGTTGTGTCTCGCGCTGCGCGAGCCACGCGCTCGAGTCGGCGAGCTTGCGCCCCAGCGACTCGATAATGAAATGGCCCTTCTCACCCTGGATGACGCCGCTCCGCTCCCCGACCTTCAGACCAAACGCCGCGCCAACCACGACGGGCTCGACCGCCAGATAGCTCGGCGGCCGCATACGCGTGAACGGACCTAAGCGCTCGACCTGCAGGCCGTGGGCGGCGGCGGCGCTCGCCAGGTCGGGCACGCCGTGCAGCAACGCCGCCAGCGAGTCGGCGCGCCGGCGCCCGAGTGCCTTCTGTTTGTCGACACGCACGGCGGCGCTCACCTGCCCCTTGATCTGGGCGAGCGGCGGCACGCCGGACAGGGTGACGGAGTCGAGCCGGAACACATAGTAGCCGGAGGGCGCGTCGATCACGGGACTGGTCTCGCCGATGGGCGCTTCGAAGGCCCACACGCTGACGTCGGGAACGGGGACGTTCGGCCCCAACGAGAAGCGCTGACCTTCAATGACCTGGTACTGGAGGGACAACGGGATACCCATGCGGCGCGCCGTGGTGTCGAGCACGGCCGGATCACTCCGCTCCGCCGTCAGCCGCTCGAGCGTGTCGGCGCGCGCTTCCACCTGATCGAGATGCGCGCCCTGGACCGCCACGGGGATCAGGATGTGGCGGACCTTGACCGAGTCTCCCTTCGCCTGGTCGATGCGAATCAAATGGTAGCCGAACTGCGACGCCACGGGCGCGGACAGTTGGCCGGGTTTGAGCGTCCGCACGGCCTGCATGAACGGCTCCACAAAACCGGTTTCGCTCCGCCGGATCCAGCCGAGGTCGCCGCCCCGCTGCCCGCTGGCCGAATCGCTCGATTCGCGACGCGCCACGTCTTCGAATTTGGCCCCGCGCACCAGCTCGCTGCGCACGCGCGCGACCCGGGCCCGCGCCACGGTGCTGTCGACGGCGTTCGGCACGCGCGGGATCACGATAAACCGCACGTACGCGACTCCCGGCCGCTTGTACTCATCGGGATGCTTTTTGACGTACGCCGACAACTCGGCATCAGTGATGGTGGTGGTGTCGGGGATCGTCAGCGATGACACCGCCAGGGACGCGATCTTGACCGAGTCATGCTGGTCCCGGTAGATGCGCCACAGCTTGGCATCGGTGATGTAGACGTCGCTCGTGAGATATTGCGCCAGCTTGATTCGCGGAATCTGCTCGCGGTAAATGCCTTCGATCTGCGCCAGCAGGTTGCGATCGGACGTCGTCGCGAGGAATTGCTGCCATTTGCGCAGATCGAACTGACTGTCGGTCTGGAACTGCGGATCGCGCATCACCTCGGGCGGCGGAGAGTTGTGCGCCATGTCGATGATTTCTTCCGGACTGACGCGAATGCCGAGGCGGTTGTACTCCTGCTCGAGCAGCGCGTCTTGAATCATCTGATTGATCACCTGATTCTGGATCTGCTGGTCTTCCTCGCGCGTCAGCGGCGCCGTGCCGTTCTGTTGCCGGTATTGTTCGGACGCGATCTGCACCCGCTGTTGATACTCGGTGACCTGGAATTCTCGGCCGTTGACGCGGAGTACGACGTTCCCGCTCGGGCCGAGGATGCTCATCACTTGACCGATGCCGAGCCACAGCACGAAGGCGATGGCGAGGATGTAAAAGATCCACTTGGCGTTGGAGCGCATCGTGCGCAGCATGGCGACGTCGGACTCCGCTTGAGGGAGGGGTGAAGGGGGATAAGTCTAAAAATGACAACGCACAAACTCAAGCGCACAGGGGCTTGGGTCATTTGACAGCGGCGCCGGCCAAACACTATCTTCCTCCAATTCCCACATAGACTTAGGGCGTGGCCTACACCAGCGAGATCGATAAGCTCGAAGCGCGCTTTCGGGACAACCCCAAGGGCAGAAACTTTGCCCCCTTGGCGGACGCCTATCGTAAAGCAGGGCTTATAGATAACGCGATTGATCTCTGCCAGAACGGCCTCAAGCTCCATCCCGATTATGTCAGCGCCTACATCGTCTACGCCCGCTGCCTCGTCGACAAGAAGGACGACGCGGCCGCCCTGGGCGTCTTCACGCAGGTCCTGGGACTGGACGGGGAGAACATCATTGCGCTGCGCGGCCTCGCCGAGCTGGCGGAGCGGAATGGGAAATACGATGAAGAGGTCGAGTGGCTGTCCCGCCTGTTGAATGCCGATCCCATGAACGGCGACGCGGCCGAAGCGCTCGCGCGTGCCAAAGGGAAGGCCGCGACGAAAGTCTCGCCCGAGGCGGCAACGGCGCCCATGGCGAAACCTGATTTCGCGGTTGAGCACGAAGAGCCTGGCGCAACATCGCTGTCGGCTTCGGCGACGCCGAGTGGAGACATCGAGAACTTCGAGAACCCAATCAGCTTCAACCCTAACGCGCACGCCGCGGCAAGGGCGGACGGGTTGGAGGTTCAGGAAGACGTCGAGCTGAATCCGCAGCAGATCGAGCAGGTGGAGATCGAGGGATTGGCGCGGACGCAGTACGAGGGAAGCGGGATGTTCAAGCTGGATGCGCCAGAGGCTGATGCGGGCGAGAGTGGGCCCGACCTGGACGACGGGCTCCCGCAGGTCGATCTGCCGCTCATCATGCCGGACGACGAAATGCAG
>Ga0070698_100005992_pt1 | contig 13254 bp, 1 predicted proteins | sample KBSK1502metaG_FD_65477 | JGI IMG/M metagenome (GOLD analysis project Ga0070698, IMG submission 65477) | Corn, switchgrass and miscanthus rhizosphere microbial communities from Kellogg Biological Station, Michigan, USA - KBS K1-50-2 metaG | ecosystem: Host-associated > Plants > Roots >... | reverse complement strand
CATTCCTTATTTCGCGGTGAATTTTAATCACAGTCGCACTTTTGATACATATAACTCAGTATCTGCTGTAAAAGTGATTAACCGCTTTGGTATAGTAAACAAAGTGGTGACAACACAGAATGGATCAACCATTGAAGCAGAAAATCTTTTATGGGATGCATTAACTGGTGAAGTATTACTGACACGGACACAAAATGAATATGATAAATCTACCTATGCTTTCAGTTATCCGGCGCATATGGTAAATGCATTTGAAGGTATGGGTGGTGCCTACAAAAATCTAGGCATTACATTCACAAGTTTTGTAACGGGAACCGATGGTAAAATAACTTCTCTTAACGATACAGAAGAAAAGACATACTTATTTCCTGGTGATGAGCTGATCAATCTTGGACAAACCGATCAAAAAGGATGGATCATTAAGGGGTCACAGGCAACCTCATCAATTCCGGATTACAGGTTAATAGATGAGGTTGGAAATTTTATAACAACAAGTGGAAGTTGGCTTATACTCCGATCCGGCAGAAGAAATATGCTGACGGCAGGTGTTGGCTCTGTGGTGACAATGAAAGATCCCAGAGTAGCTGGTAAAATAGTATTGGATGTAGATAAAAAAATTCTTGACTCCAAATCATTGGAGTATAAAGATGAATGGGGTGTGCCGGTTGCAGCAAGAGGAGCAGATTACCAGGATTGTACAGGTGGACAGACAAGATCATCATTCCGAAATGAAAAACAGGATACAATTATTACTTATACACAAACTAAAAATGGTATTGAACAAGTAATTACGATTGCTCCACAAACTTCTTCTAAGACTTCGGCTGCTCCCGGACCCGGAGAATCTTGTGCCTGCGCTTGTTTGAAATCCTTTTTTGACTATTTAATTAATACAAACCAATTATTCATTCAACAATCTCAAAATATTACAGTCGGTCAGTTGGTATCAGCTGCTAATATTGCGGGGTATAACATTGGTAATTGTGAAATATTAGATAATAACATGGGTCAGTTGTTTTATGCACTTACGAGCAGTCCAACATCAACTATTTACACAGCCAGGATCGGGGGATGTCAGGTATCCATTCGTTCAAATAGTGCAAACCCGGTATCTTTTTATGGACTGACAAGTCAGCCTTGTTCAGGAGAAGCAGTAGTTAATTATTCTGGAAACGGTAATCAAACTGTCACAGCCTCTTTTCCTATTGATTGTTCGATCGTCAATTCTCAATGGAATGGCATCTTTTCTACTACCGCAAATACCCAAAAAATTGTAGCGGCTGAATACCAGGACCTGGCTGTACCATTTAACGAGCGGTTTGTTTATTCCACCAATTTCAATATACCTGGAATTTCGCAGATACCAGGTAATGCAGTTCTCAATTATGCTAATTTGTATTTATATGCATTTCCGGGAGGATTCAATCCACCGTTATATCCCAATGCGCATACAACATTAGCAGAAACAAATGGTACGAGTGTAGTGTGGTTAGGGCGCACACAAACGGCAGCAAACTCACCTTGCACAAATACATTTTATAACGGATGGAATGGTATCAATTATATCAATGGCATCACCGATCATTTCCAGGATGTTGTTGTTGATCTTACTTCTTCGGTGAGCCTAATGGTTGCTGACGGCAAAACATGGATGGGATTAAACAGTGTTTTTACTCATAACAGCCAGAAAAATTATACTACATTTTGCTCCCAGGTTTATCCGGATGTTTCTAAGAGACCAAGATTAGAAGTGAGCTATAACATTACCGGTACTCAACCAAACATTGCTACGCTTAGTATAGATGAATGCAACTCTTGTCCTGATCCTGTTGGCAGTACCATTAATCCTTACTTTACCGGTGTGCTTGGTAATTGGCGGCCATTGATGAACTATGTATATACAGTGAACCGCGAACAAAAACCGGGTAACCCCAATCAATTAGGTGGTACAGATATTCGTAATTCTGGTAATTATAAAACATATTCACCTTTCTGGTTATTCCAAACAGGTAATAAAATAAATAAAGACGCGAATGTACAAGGAGAACCAAATGATAACCGCTGGGTATGGAGCAATAGATCTGTTTACTATGATCAAAAAGGAAATGAAATAGAAAGTGTTGATGCATTGAATCGTTATGGTTCTGCATTATTTGGTTACAGGCAGTCGGTAGCAGTAGCAGTTGGTGCTAATGCAAGAAACAATGAGATTGCTTTTGATGGATTTGAAGATTACGATTTCGATTTGCAGAACAACCTAATTGAAAGCTGCCCGTTAAAACGCCATCTTGATTTTGGATTTGCAAAAAGCGGAAGTACTTGGACAGCTCCGGGAGGTACAGTCAGCGCTGAAAAATCTCATACAGGTAAAAACAGTTTTAAGATTTCCGGTACGGCATCTATTACAAAGAATCAGGGTAATGCTGCACCGCCTGCCGGTTCAGTTTTATCGTATGATGGTACCGGCAGGTATCTTTTAAATGCAAATGAATTGGCAAATGGCTTTGCTCCGGTAAATACTAAAAAATATCTTTTTAGTTGTTGGGTGTATGATAATAGCCCGTTTACAAATACACTGAATGGTGTTACTATTTCAGTAAATGGTCAATCGCCAACAGGTGCTGTCACTGTGGTGGAAGGTTGGAAACGTATTGAGATCCCTTTTATAGCATCCACCACATTTACATTGAACATAAGTGGCAGCAATATATATGTTGATGATATCCGGATTCTTCCGTTTGACGGGCAAATGAATTCTTATGTGTATGATAATAGAACGATGCGGTTAATGGCGCAACTTGATGAAAACAATTTTGCCACTTTGTATGAATATGATGACGAAGGCACACCAGTAAGAGTTAAAAAAGAAACAGAAAAGGGAATCATGACACTGAAAGAAAACAGACAATCATTACGCAAAAGAAATTAATAAGAGAACAAAGAGATCCTGATTATGAATAAAAGAAAATTTTTTATACCAATTGCAGTATTACTTGTTTTATCAGGAGTATTTGCGATTGCCAATAACAATCATTGGTTGACTCCTGATCACAATAAAAATGAACTTCCTGATGCCAAAGAAGAGCTTCGAAAACTATATGCAATTTATAATAAACAGGATACCTCGCTTACTATAAATGGAATAATACGGCTATATGACAGGGAGAATAAAGATGCATTAAAAGAACAAACACCATTCAGTTACTCGAAAAAAGGAAAACGGGTATTTAATCAACTTGGATATCTCCAAACTTTTTTTGAAGACAGTCTTATAGTGCAACTGGATACAGTGAACAAGTATATAGCAGTGTCAAAAATTACAGAGGGAGTTCAGGAATCGGTACAGAACGGTCTTCCATTTGAAAGATTTATGCAGGATACATCCACTTTTAAAATAACGGCAACTGTTTCTGAAAAAAATAAAGAAAGAGCATTGACGGTAATAAGTGAATTAAATCCTGAGATAAAGTCTTCTGTCATTTATTATGATCCTGTAACCTATAAAATAAAAAAAGCGGAGATAGAATGGTGGAAAGAAGCACCGATTTATGATAAAGAAGCAGTAAGTAAAAAAATATGGCTGACAATTATGGAATATACCTATCCGGCAGGGATGTCAAATCCGGAAAGTATCAAAGAAATAATTGTATGGAAGGATGGAAAACCTGAACCGGCTAAAGCATATAAAGATTACCAGGTTCATGTAACCTTTTAATGTATTAAATAAGTAAGCAATTTATGTTTATCAGACAATTTATCAGAAAGTTACTGTTGCTTGTTTTTCTGCTTACAATATCTGCAGTCTTATTGAATGCAGCAGATGAATCCTATATTCAGTCGTTAAGCGGAAAAATTAAAAAAGGAGACTCCTGCACAGTCATTGATGATAAATTCCTGAATCTTCCATTGGAACAATGGAATCTTGTGCGCAATATTTCTGTGAATAACCTTATCACTTTTGAACTTAGACAGGATACTAATATTTACTATTATAATCGTCCGTTTACCTGTTCGCTCAGCGTTTCTATAAAATATTTTTCCAATCGTGACCAATTAACGCCTACTGAAATAAATAATATTTCATTAGTTGTAAGATATGACACCGCCACCGGTAAATCTTATCCGGTATTTGACAGATATACTTTTAAAAATGCTTATAAGGTTATTGTTGTTATAAACTCTATCACATCTCCTGAATGGGGAGATCAGCTGCCAGCAATTTTCAGAGTCAGGAACCAGATATTGGTGCAACGTAAATATCCATTTTCAAAAAATATAAATGCTTCATTAGGGGTCAGCATTTCTGATGAACAAACCGGTGACGTTACTTCACGAGTCAACCCTGGTACACCTGCAAATAATTACTTAACGGTTTCATGGGATCAAAATGATTTTACCAATTTCCCCGGAGGTTTTGGTGCTCCTGAAGAATATGATGTAGAATGGACTTATATCGATGCTTTAAATCCGGACCGTGCGACACCATTTGCCAATAATACTATCACGGAAACACAGGTTGCAGATTTTATGCGGTTTGATAATACCCGGGTGACGGTTACAGGAACTACTTATAAAATCAATCTTGCCTATACGGATGGTTACTTAGTGATGAGAGTTCGTGGAGCCTGGTTTGATGATATAAATAATATACGGGTTACTACTGACTGGCAATACAAAAATTCTTCAGACCAGATCGCTTTTGTATCTATCAGCTTCTTCGAACAAAGCCTGAATTGGCAGTATACAATTTCATTTGCAGAAGAAGGAAAAAGCAAAGCAGTTTCTTCTTTTTTTGATGGATCGCTGAGAAACAGGCAAGCCGTTACAATTACAAATTCTGAAAATAAAGCGATCGTTGCCGAAACTATTTATGACAATATGGGCAGACCTGCGATAAGCATTTTACCTGCTCCAACAAACGACAACACATTTAAGTATTATCCTGGATTTAATAAAAACATGGCTAATGAACCGTACAGTCATACCGATATTACATCCACCTGCATTATTGGTGCAGCGGGTTTGAACACAACTACCGGCGCAGCTCAATATTATTCTCCGAATAATGCTTTCATAAGCGATCCCAATTATTATTTTACCAAATATGTTCCTGATTCAAGAGGTCTGGGTGTTGACGCTAATAAAGGATTTCCATTCACTTTAACTGAATACATGCCAGACAATACTGGGCGTATCAGGCGCCAGGGAGGGGTAGGATATGATTTCAGGATTGGAAGTGGCCGTGAAACAAATTATTTCTACGGCAAGCCATTGCAGAGCGAATTAGACAGATTGTTTGGAATGGAAGTAGGTAAGAACTCGCATTATCTGAAAAACATGGTTATTGATCCCAACGGCCAGGTAAGTGTAAGCTATGTGGATGCTGCTGGTAAAACAATTGCAACTGCTTTGGCAGGAAAAGCACCAGGAAATGTAGATGAAATATCATCTGCGCTGAATCCCGACTACAATAAAACCATGACGCAAATATTAATGCGTCCTTCAGACTTTCAGGCTAATCCGGGAACATTATTAAAAGAAGCTACTGCCACTTTTCTGGCTGCAGTTAAAAATGAAACCTTCACTGTTCTGTATAATGTGGATCCTGCTTCATTTGGTCCATGGAATGGGCCGGTTGGAGGTCAGCAATTTTGCAGCAATTGTTATTATGACATTGAGATCTCAGTAAAGGATGATTGCGGCAATGTACTTGCATCAGCCATCACCCCTGCTTTTCAGGCCAATGATGTAGTTTGTAATTCAGGTCAACCTCCTTTTACCGGTTCTCTCAACTTCTTAGTACAGAAGTATGGAGAACACACAATTAGTTACAGACTACGACTAAGCGAAGATGTAATCAAATATCAAACTGATTATTACCTGGCAAATAATATTGACCTGAAGCAATTGCAATGGTTCTTTGAACAGGAGCTTTCTCAAACTGATCTGTTGGGTTGTTACAGCGATTGTGAGAGTTGTAAAAAAGTGGGAGACCTGGCTTCATTTACATTGAAAGCAAAAGCAATACTTGATAAAATAAAAAATGAAAAATACCCGGCATCATTATACCCGAATTTTAATATCAACTCCACATTCATCAATCAATGGATCACGGATCAGTATAATGCTATTATTTCTAATTGCACCGCTATAGCTGCTGATTGCGTGCCATCACCTTGCGAACAAAAGTTGACCATGATGAAATATGATGTACGGCCGGGAGGACAATACCTTCTTTATGATAATAATTATAACATCATGTCTGGTGAAGAAGGTGTAAATATTATAGACTACAAGAACGGTGCACTCCTGAATTATAAGAATGATCCTGATATTACCAATTTTGAATTTACAGATGAAAATGGAATTGATCATCATATAAAAGATGCCGGTGTTACAGTTCCACAATTTATCAAAGCCTATTTGCAGCATCCTGAATGGGCCGATGACTTTGTAAAAAGGCATATAGAGTATTGCAGTTATTTGTGGTGTAAAGATGCTTCGAATCCAAACCAGTCTTATAGTAATGAGGTTAGCTATAGATTTGATGAAAATCTGAGGCAGAATATTACAAAGGGTAGCGATGCAGTAAGTGGTGGTTTTTATGATCAGGGAAATTATTTGCACTTGTCTGATGTAGATCCATTCTTCAACAACACTGGCAGAGGAGTTCCTTACAAATCGCAATTACAGGCAGACCTTGCTAATCTTTCTGCAGTACTTCGTATCCGGTATAAAGATCTAAGTGGAAATTATCTGCCCACAAAAAATATTCAGCAATTAGTAGAATGGATGCTTTATTGCAAGCCCACAAGCGCAACTGCAACTGATGCTGATTTTGTAAACTCATGGAGCTGTACACCGAATACAAGTTGTCGTTCTCTAACGGGTGAGTGGGAGCTTTACAGAAATTATTATCTACAAATCAAAAGTAAATATGTAAGGCTGGCCAAACTTGTTTATGATCCTTCATGTGAAAACTGTTTTATTGGCCAAGACCCACTTTCTGCCGGCATTTGTATAGATCCCGGACCTCTGAGTGATTATTCACTTTTTGGAGGAATGATCAATCAGCGGGTCAGGTATAAAAATGGCACTGAAGCTTTCAAGGGTAATTACAGAATTACTCTTCGCTATACACCCAATGGCGCACTGCAATATATTGATGCCATCAAAGGAGCATATCAAACCGATTTTATACCAAATATTTATGGAGACCCGATATTTGAAATTCTGGATGTGAAATGCATCAATGGAAGCCCACAGGGTAGTTGTGATAATACTGGCGGTGGTGGCGAGCCTCCTTGCTATACAGTTGGAGAGTTTGATTCCGATGACCGGGATTGCCAATTCCTTAGTTGTTGTAACGGATATCAGTGGGATGAGTGCCAAACCTATATTACTCGTCCTGCCGGCCCGGTTAATCAAACCGTTGTTCTTAGAATTGCTCAAACTGAGGTTACTTATTGGCCTTATGCTTCTAATACAACATACTTTGACGTAACACTTAATCCGGGACAACAGGAGATTTATGTAGGCAATAGCATTTACAGGATATCATCACCACCATATCCAGACAATTTTATTGAATATAGAACATTTGGTGTAGATCAGGTAACCTGCTCAAACTGTCCAACTGCTTCAGAATTTCATGTGTTAGATACTATCCCCTATTTTGTTTTTATTCCTCCATGTAATACTGTAAGTGCAAATGAAAGATATTATGTTCATACTAACGGCCCCGTATCTCAAAATGTAAACTTTCAAGTAGTAACACATGTTCAAACTAATACCGGAAGTCAGTTTTTTTATGAATGGAAAACATTGAATGCGGGTCAGCAAAAAATATTCATTGGAAATCCAAGAACAGAATTTACTGATTTGAATGGGAATTGTCTTCAGGAAGTTGAGGAGATAACGATTTATGATTATTATGTCGATGAGAAAACTATTTATTGCACTTATTCTGTATTTGAATGTCCTTCCATCTCTAACTTTACAACCAGCTTAAATCCAAATCCCAACAATGCATGTGCGTCTGATGAGGCATTACTAACAGTTACCTATACAGGAACCTCACCGTCATTACCTTTTCCGGGAAATAAAAAGATTACCGTAACGGGCTACGCAACTGACATTGCCAGCAATCAGCACCCTTTTTCAATCATCATTAATAATATTACAGGCTCAGGTTCTGCTTGTATTGCCAACTTTGTTCAAATATCCACGGTTACTATTACCGGAGTTACCTGTGAAGATATTCCGAGTGTATCTTCAACCTGCGCTAATGATCCAAGGGCGCCATTATATGCAACCAAAATCAGGATATGGAATGAATATGTGGACGAAGAAAGTTTGCTTGATTGCATGATCAATAATGGACCGGCTGACCAGACAGCTGTTAATACTATGACGGCAGCATCCATTGCTGCAATGAGAGATCTGGCAGTTGAAAATCTCAAAGCGTTGCATAATCCGGTTCTTGATGTTGATCCCCTCACAGGTTTGCCAATAGATTCATATTGGATGAGTAAGCTGAAAACTGTTCGCGATGAAGAAACGCAATTCGTATCTATTACAGATGCACAAATTAAAAACCTTGCTGATAATCTTTACCTCGTTGCCCTGAAATATATTGAGATCGCACCAAAATCAAATATCCGCCCGGCAAGTACCTTACCAGTTGCAGGTGATCCTGTACCGGACCCAACAGCGCAATACTATCCAACTTATCCAACTGTTGTTGCCAGCAATGGATACAACAATTTTACCCAGGTATTTAATGCGATAATAGGTACATCATTAGTACAGCAGGGTTTTGGACCGCACCTGTTAGATAATCTTTATCCTTATGATAAAACGCCTGTAATAGCAAATGCTAATTCAGGAAATATTGATGCAAACCTATGTGAAAAAGTAACCGCTCTGAAAAACAGGTGGATTAGTGTTGGCAGCCCCAATGGATCATTTCATGGTTATCTGGTAACTCAGTTAAAAGAAGATTATAAACTTACATCTGCTGAATTGGCTGACCTTGAAAGCCGTTGTGCTTCCGGCTGCAAACTATTGAATGAACCTTTGCTGTTGCCAGCAGTATTTGCAGCTGATATCCCAACTAATAATGGATATACAGCATGGATAACATGCAGTAATTACAATTCAATTCACTTCCCTGCATTCCAGTCATCTTATCCAAATGTTACAGCAGGAACAAAACTTTACCGCAACCTGCTTACCAACTTTATGAATGCTCGCTTTGGTTTTGCGCTTTCGTTTGATGACTATAATGATTTTAAGAACACTGATTGCGTGGCTGATCCTAATGCTGCGCTATACGCCAAACCGCAATCGCCATCAATACAGATTGAAAACGACATCGTATGTACTGAAAATATCCTGAGAAATGTATTTGATAAAGCAGGGCAGGAGTATGAATTATATGTAGAAGTGGAACGACGCAAATTCCGCAATGGTTATATCTCTAAATGTCTTAATGCAAATGCATCGGCAAAACTGCAGGGAAAGCAATATGAGTATCACTACACATTATATTATTACGATCAAAGCGGCAATCTTGTAAAAACTATTCCGCCGGAAGGTGTAGATATTTTAAGCGATGATGAATTGGAACTTGTGGAAGATTTCCGTGATGAAGATCCGCTGGTTTGCAATGGCTCAGGAATACCTAATTCAGAAAATGCGGCTGCTACATTCAATGCATTGAGTACAGGTCTGCAGAATAGTACCACACATGGTACGGAGATGTGGCTTTACAATAGTACAACTAGTAACAGTCGCCAAATCCGCATTATTACTCCTGATAATAAATACTTCTACCAGGCTGCCATTGACCAAAATAAATTATGGGTAGAACTTTATTCACTTCAACCAGGTGCAGGAGGAGATTTAGAAATTACTCTTTCCAATGAAGCAGTTGCTGATATATCAGCATTAGGTCCTTTGCAGCAATGGTCACATTTACAAATACAATCTACCGGTAGTTTAACATCAGGAACGCTGCAACTATATTTTGATGGTCATAAGTTAACTAATATTACAGGTACATTACCGCCTTATCCTTTTGAATGGGAAATTGTTTCATCTGGTGGCACATATACATTGCCGGCGCAAGACATTGCAGTGCTAAAACATTTCCGAATTTATGATCGCACTGCCACTGATGCCGAAGTATTAGCTAATTATAAAAACCTTTGTCTTGCACCGGTAGATGCACTTGCTGTTCAAAGCTCGCCTTTACAATACTGGGGAAGGTTTAATATACCATCATATGCATATTGTAATCCTCCCGCTACTCAGACTTATACAGAAGTATCTAATGATGGGTCTTTGAAAATTAATAGCGATCCCGGAACTTATCAAAATACGATCACATCTGTATCCAACAATTTTACTGTAGAATTTTGGGTCAACCCGCAGGGCACTCATGAAATTGATCCGGAAGCAACATACGGTTATGGTGGAATCAGCGGTCAGCATTATGCTATTTATCCTACATGGGGTACATATTACGGCACTACTACATCGGCAATGGGTGTTTCGGTTGGCACAAATGGGGTAAGTATATATGAACATGCAGAGGATTATATGCCGTCATTACTGGTATGGTCGGGTTCTGTTTCGGGTTGGACACATGTAGCAATTGTTTATGAAAATAAAACACCCAAACTTTATATCAATGGACAATTGGTAAGAACTGGACTTACCTCAACAAGATCAGCTATTTTCCCAAGCTATAATTTTGGCACGAGATACAATACATTGGAATTTCTCGGCAGCCTGGATGAAGTACGGATTTGGGATCATGTCCGTAGCGCAGGTGAAATAGCAGCTAATTATAATAAAGCCATCGTACCGGGATCTGCTACAGGCTTAGCTGCCTATTGGCCAATGAGTCAAAAAGATAACGGTAATATCAATGATGTTACCTGTAATAACCATGATTTTGCACTTGCAGCCGGCAGTCAGTGGGATGTAGTAACCTCGCCGGTAAATGATATAGGAATTATAGAATATGCCAGCCACTTTATTGTACCAGATCATGTATTACCGACCAACTATGCATATAATAGTTTGAACCAGGTGGTGACTCAAAAATCACCTGATGGAGGCGCATCAGAATTTTTCTATGATCGTTTAGGACGGCTTACTATTTCTCAGAATGAAGAACAGAAAACGCCAAAAATAATAGATGCACAAAATCCTGCTAACCGATACAGCTATACAAGGTATGATGCATTGGGAAGGATAACAGAAGTGGGTGAAAAATTAAATGCATCTTCAAATCCTACAGAAACAGACACAAGAAATGATAGTTGGATGCAAGGCTGGCTCAGTAGCGGTAACAACCGGCAGGTAACAGTAACGGCTTACGATATCACTCCTGCATGGGCGCCTGTTTCATTAACCGGTACATTGAAAAACTTGCGCAAGCGGGTAGTAGCATCTGCATTATTAAGTACTGCATCTCCCAATACTGATCCTTCGCAGAACAGGACATCTGCCAGTTATTACAGTTATGATCTTATTGGCAATGTACATACACTGGTGCAGGAGAATACAGATCTCGCAGGAGTAGAGCAGACATTCGTAAACGGATCTACAGGTCTTAAAAAAATGCAATATCAATATGATCTGGTCAGTGGTAAAGTAAATAAAGTATTATACCAGGATGGAAAATGGGATCAATTCTATTATCAATATATCTATGATGCGGATAACCGTGTAGTGAAGGCATTAAGCAGCCGTAACAATTACAGCGATGCCAACTTATGGGTAACAGAAGCCACTTATCGTTATTACCTGCACGGTCCATTGGCAAGAATGGAATTGGGCAATTATAAAGTGCAGGGCGTTGACTATGCATATACATTACAGGGTTGGCTGAAAGGAGTGAACAGTCAGGTGCTTGATCCTTTGAAAGACATGAGTGGTGATGGCAAGCTGGGTGATAATAATTATTTCGTCAACTCTGCCCGTGATGTGTATGGTTTCAGTCTTGGATTTTACAATAAAGATATTGCCGGGGGGTTAATGGGTGATTATACACCTATTGGCGCAGGCGCCAATGTTTTTGAATTGCAATACCAACCTCCATCTTATGATCCCAGTGGCCAGGTAAGAAATTTTGAAACGGGCAAGAATTTATTTAATGGCAATATCAGTCACGCCACCTATGCAATTAAACAAATTGAAAATGGCAGTACTGTTGGCTATACTTATCGTTATGACCAGTTGAACCGTATTACCGCCATGCGACGGAATAATATTGGTACAGGTGTCACTACCTGGAATAACACAAGCATTATTGAAGCATATAAAGAAGAAATAAGTTATGATGCCAATGGTAATATAAAAACTTACCTGCGCAATGGTAATCTTTCTGCCAGCAGCTATGGCATGGATAACATGGCATACAATTATAATGTTGATAATAATGGCAGGCTGGTAAATAATAAACTGCGCCATGTAGATGATGATCCGGCGCTGGCAAATTTATATACTGAGGATATTGACGACCAGGATACAGATAACTACCAATATGATAATATCGGTAATCTGATCAGTGACAATGCAGAAAAGATCTCAAAGATCGATTGGACGGTATATGGTAAAATAAAACACATATTTAAAGACAATACTACGACACAAACCACCACTGATATTGATTACAAGTATGATCCTTCTGGCAATCGTACAACCAAATATGTATTGACTCAAAATTATTCTCCAACACCTCCGCCGCCCACACAGGGTTATACATATTATGTAAGAGATGCACAGGGAAATGTATTAGCTGTTTATAACTCCAATCCGGGGGGGCTGATGGTGGGAAGTTATACATGGGGTGAGCAGCACTTATATGGTAGCAGCCGGCTTGGTATGGTTGCTCCAAATCTCCAAATTACAAGTGACCAGCCGCTGGGTAATGATGCTTACACACCAACCGGAGATCCTATAACAAATGGTACATTGGGTAAGCGTACTTATGAATTAAGCAATCATCTTGGCAATGTGTTGGTTACAATCAATGATATTAAGACCGGCGTAGACATAGAACCAAACGGTACAACTGACTACTATATAGCCACGGTTTTAAGTGCAAATGATTACTATCCCTTTGGGATGATACAGCCCGGCCGCTCCTACTCCGCCGGAACCGCCTACAGGTATGGGTTTAATGGAAAGGAAAATGATAACGAGGTGAGCGGGGAAGGAAATAAGTTGGATTACGAA
>Ga0070698_100005991_pt1 | contig 13254 bp, 12 predicted proteins | sample KBSK1502metaG_FD_65477 | JGI IMG/M metagenome (GOLD analysis project Ga0070698, IMG submission 65477) | Corn, switchgrass and miscanthus rhizosphere microbial communities from Kellogg Biological Station, Michigan, USA - KBS K1-50-2 metaG | ecosystem: Host-associated > Plants > Roots >... | reverse complement strand
GGGCCCCGGCCAGTTCGATCACGTCGGTCCGCCAGACCGCGAGATCGGCGCAGCGTCCCGGCTCGATCGCGCCGAGGTCGTCGCGGCCGAGGATGGCCGCGCCGCCCCGCGTCGCAAGGCGGAGGGCCTCGCGCGCAGTGAGTGCAGCGGGGCCGCCGCGGCCGCGCGCGACGAGCAGCGCCTGCTTGACATCGAACAGCAGGTCGCCGCGCTCGTTCGAAGCTGAGCCGTCGACGCCGAGGCCGACCCGGACGCCGGCGTCGAGCAGCTGTCGCACCGGCGCGACGCCTGCACCGAGGCGAAGGTTCGAGGTCGGGCAGTGCGCCACACCGGTGCCGCTCGCGGCGAACTTGCCGACGTCGCCGTCGTCGAGGTGGACGCAGTGCGCGCACCAGACGTCTCCGGCGAGCCAACCGAGCCGCTCGAGGTACTCCACCGGCCGGCAGCCGTACAGCTGCCGGCAGTACGTCTCCTCCTCGACGGTCTCGGCCAGGTGGGTGTGAAGAGGGAGGTCGAGGCGCCGCGCGAGCTCGGCCGACTCGGTCATCAGCCGCCCGGTCACCGAGAATGGCGAGCATGGCGCGACGGCGAGTTGTACGCGGGCTCCCGGGCCGGTCTCGTGCAGCGTCGCCAGCCGTTCGGTGTCAGCGAGCACACCGTCGAGGTCCTCGACGAGCCCGTCGGGCGGCAGGCCGCCGTCCGACTCGCCGAGGTCCATCGAGCCGCGCGAGGCGACGATCCTGACTCCCAGCTCACGAGCTGCCTGGAGCTCGGCCTCGATGAGGCCGTCCACCCCGCGCGGGAACACGTAGTGGTGATCGAAGACGGTGCCGCAGCCGGACAGCGCCAGCTCCGCAAGCCCCGTCCGGGCGGCGGCGTATTCAGCCTCCGCGTCGACCCCGGCCCACACTGGGTACAGCTCGTTAAGCCACGTGAACAGATCCGCCTCCTGCGCCCGGGCGCGGGTCAGCGTCTGGAAGAGGTGGTGGTGGGTGTTGATCAGAGCCGGTGTGACGACGGCGCCCGCGAGGTTCTCGCCCGGCTCGGGTGGCTCGCCAGATCCCAGCTCTGCGATGAATCCTTCCTCGATCCGGATCCAGCCGCCGTCCAGCTCGGTTCCCGCGTCGTCCATGGCGACGACGTGCGCGTTGGCGAGAACGGTCATCCAGCCTCGAGCGGCACGAGCTCGAAGCGGTCGACGTCGACCAGCCCCTGGTCGGTGATCTTCAGGCTCGGAATCACCGACAGCGCGAGAAAGGACATCGTCAGAAACGGCGTCGCACCCCGGCAGCCGAGCCGCAGGGCGGCCTCTGTGCAGGCGCGGCTTCGCTCGACGACATCGGCGAGCGGGAGGTCGGAGAGCAGGCCCCCGACTGGCAGGGGCAGCTCGGCAAGCACATCGCCGTTCTCGACGGCGACGATGCCGCCGCCAAGCTCGGCCAGCCGCTCGACCGCGCGCGCCATGTCTGCATCGTTCATGCCGACGACGACGATGTTGTGCGCATCGTGAGCGACCGTCGAGCCGAGTGCGCCGCGTTCCAGGCCGAAGCCGCGAACGAAGCCGAGCCCCATGCGGCCTGTGCCGAGGTGGCGCTCGATGACCCCGATCTTCGCGAGATCGCGCTCGGGATCTGCGACTGCTTCGCCGTCCCGACCGGTCGGCTCCTCGACCAGCGACTCGGTGACGATCTGGTCTGGGATGAGACCGATCACGTGCGCCTTGGCGCCTCTCTGCCAGTCGATCCGGAAGCGGTCGGCGCCGACGGGCCCGATCCTCACCGTGTGCTTGATCCACTCCGGCACCTCGGAGCGCGCGATCTCCGCGACCGGGTGGCCGCGCTTGAGGACGAGCTCGGGCTCGAAGCTCTCCAGGTCGGGCAGCACGAGCACGTCGGCCTGGTAGCCCGGCGCGAGTGCGCCGAGGCGGTCGAGCTCATGCCAGAGCGCGGGATTGAGCGACGCGAGGACGAGCGCGTCCTCAGGAGCGATCCCGGCTGCGACGGCATCACGGACCATGCCGTTGATGTGGCCGTTTTCGGCGATGTCGTCGGGGTCCTTGTCGTCGGTGCAAAAGGCGATCCTCGCCGTGCCGAACTCTTCGACGAGAGGCAGCAAGGCCCGCAGGTTTCGCGCCATCGAGGCCTCGCGGATCAGGACCCACATGCCGGCCCGCAGCCGTTCGCGGCCCTCCTCGACGGTCCGTGTCTCGTGGTCGGAGCGGATTCCGGCCGCCGCATAGGCGTTCAACTGCTTGCCAACGACGCCCGGAGCGTGACCGTCGACGTGCGAGGCACCCGTCAGACCGAGCTTGGTCAGCTCGCCCTGATCGCCCGCGATCACCCCCGGGAAATTCATCATCTCCGCCAACCCGAGCACGCGCCGCCGCCGGAGGAGCCCTTGCAGGTCGCCTTCGTTGAGGGCTCGACGCGGCGACTCGAAGCGTGAAGCCGGCACCGATGAGGACGCCATGAAGTAGACGTCGAGCGGCAGCTCGGCACAGAAGTCGAGCAGCCAGTGCACCCCGTCGGTGCCGAGCACGTTGGCCAGCTCGTGGGGATCGGCGACGACTGCCGTCGTCCCGAGCGGAAGCACGAGGCGCGCGAACTCGTCCGGCAACAGCTTCGGGGACTCGAGGTGCATGTGGGCATCGATGAAGCCGGGGACGACGAAGCTGCCGGCTGCATCGATCTCCTCCACTCCCTCGTAGTCGCCCAGCCCGGCGACGAAGCCGTCCGCGATCGCCAGGTCTGTCTCGAGCCATTCGCGTGTGAAGACGGAGAGCACCAGCCCGCCGCGGACGACGAGATCCGCGGGCTCGTCGCCGCGGGCGACCGCCAGCCGTCGTGCCAGCTCAGCCATTCGGGCGACGATACCCGCCCGGCTGCAGGGCTTTCATCCGGTAGTTCCGGAGCAATACGCTTGCCGCGTGGACGTCCAGACCCCCCGCTCGCTCGAGGAGGCCCTGCGCTTGAAGGCGGAGCGGCCGGATGCCGTGCCGATTCAGGGCGGTACGGACGTGATGGTCGACCTCAATTTCGACCGGCGCCGGCCCTCGTTGCTGCTGAATCTGAACGAGGTCGCGGAGCTGCGTGGCTGGTCGCGCGAGAACGGCACCATCAGGCTCGGTGCCGCCCTCACCTACACCGAAGCGATGGAATCGCGGCTGGCCGGCGCGCTGCCGGCGCTCGCCGAAGCGTCGCGGACGGTCGGCGGCCCACAGATTCGCAACCGCGCCACTGTGGGAGGCAATCTCGGTACGGCATCTCCGGCAGGCGATGCGCTCCCCCCGCTGCTGATCGTTGACGGGGTCGTCGAGCTCGCAAGTGTGCGTGGAGCTCGGACGGTGGCATTGACCGAGTTTCTGACCGGGCCGAAGACGAACGCGCTCGCAGACGACGAACTGATCACCGGCGTCCTCGTCCGGGCCGATGCAGGTTCGCAGACCTTCATGAAGGTCGGGCCGCGGAACGCGATGGTGATCGCGGTCGTCTCTCTGGCGCTGGTCGTCGACCGCGAGCAGGACGAGGTTCGCGCGGCGTTCGGGTCCGCAGGGCCCGTGCCCGGGCTGGTCACGGAGCCGCTCGCAGAGCTCGAAGGTCTCCCGGAGCGGGTCGCTGCGGCGGCGAGCCCGATCGACGACGTCCGCGGAAGTGCCGCGTATCGTCGCCACGCGTTGAAGGTGCTCACGACGCGCGCGGTGGATCGCTGCCTGCAATGAGAATCGAGCTGACCGTCAACGGCGAGGACCGGGAGGCCGAAGTTTGGGCCGGCGAGAGCCTGCTCTACGTGATGCGCGAGCGGCTCGGGCTGCCCGGCTCGAAGAATGCGTGCGAGCAGGGTGAGTGCGGCTCTTGCTCCGTGCTTCTCGACGGCAAGCTCGTCTGCGCCTGTCTCGTCCTCGCAGCCCAAGCGGAATGCCATCAGCTCGTGACCGTCGAGGGTTTGGCCGAGGACGGCGAGCTGCACCCGGTGCAAGCGGCCTTCACCGAGACCGGCGCTGTGCAATGCGGCTTCTGCACGCCGGGCTTCATCGTGGCGAGCGTCGACTTGTTGGCCCGAACCCCTAGCCCGAGCGAGGACGAGATCCGGGAGGCGCTGTCGGGCAACCTCTGCCGCTGTACCGGCTACGCGAAGATCTTCGACGCGGTCAGGCTGGCGGCGGGCTCGTGATCGACCGTTCGAGGCGTGTCCTCGTGCCAGGCATAGAGCCGGGTCCGGTTTGGACATTTCGCCTGCAAACCGCGATTTCGGTCTCTGCCGCACTGTCCCGTTGGGCCGTGCCCTCGGTGCCAGGCACGGGGACGCGTCCTGAATGACCGCGGCCCTCCGCACGCTGCAGCTCGGCCGCGTTGGCGAGAGCGTCAAACGGGTCGACGCGATTCCGAAGGTGACCGGTGAGTTCGCCTACTCGAGCGACCTCTTCGCCGCCGGGATGCTCTGGGGTCACACCGCCCGGAGCCCCCACGCGCACGCGCTGATCGGGGACATCGACATCTCCGGAGCCTTGGCAATGCCGGGCGTGCACGCCGTCTTGACGCACACTGATGTCCCCGGCGCGAAGACCTACGGGCTCGAGTTCGCCGACCAGCCCGTCCTGGCGATCGACCGCGTTCGCTACTTCGGAGAGCCGGTTGCGATCGTTGCGGCCGAGCACCCGGAGCAGGCGCGACGGGCCGCCGAGCGGATCAGCATCAGCTACGACCCTCTCGAGCCGGTCGTCGACCCGGAGCACGCCACCGGGCAGCAGCCGATCCACGAGGGCCGCCCCACGGCCGGTCATGGCTTCCGCGACGATCCTCGCCCCAACGTCGTCCGGACAATCGTGATCCGCCACGGCGATCCGGACGCCGAGGCCGACATCACCGTCTCCGGCGCCTACGAGCTCGGAATCCAGGACCAGGCGTTCCTTGGACCGGAATCGGGGCTGGCGATCCCCGATGCGGAGGGCGGCGTCGACGTTTACGTGGCGACGCAGTGGCTGCACGTCGACCGCGACCAGGTGGCGCCGTGCCTCGGCCTCGAGCCCGAGCAGGTCCGGATCCACCTGGCCGGCGTCGGCGGAGCGTTCGGCGGGCGCGAAGACCTCTCGATGCAGATCCACGCCTCGATGCTTGCCCTGCACACCAGCCGGCCGGTGAAGATGGTCTACAACCGGGAGGAGTCCTTTGTCGGCCATATCCACCGCCATCCGGCGAAGATCTGGATGGAGCACCGGGCCCGCCGCGACGGCAAGCTCGTCAACGTCCGCGCCAGGATCCTCCTCGACGGCGGCGCGTATGCCTCGAGCTCCGCCGCGGTGACCGCCAATGCTTCGGCCTTCGCCTGCGGCCCGTACGCCGTCGAGAACGCGTTCGTCGAGTGCACCTGCGTCTATACGAACAACCCGCCTTGCGGGGCGATGCGAGGCTTCGGCGCAGTTCAGAGCTGCTTCGCGCACGAAGCGCAGATGGACAAGCTGGCCGGAGAGCTCGACATCGACCCGGTCGAGCTCCGCCTCCTCAACGCGCTTGCCCCCGGCGACTCGCTACCGACCGGCCAGAGGATCAGCGGCTCCTTCCCTGCCGCCGAGGTGATCCGCCGCGCCGCCGCCCTGCCCCTGCCCGAGGCCGAAGAGCTGCCGCGTCACGCTTTGCGCCTCCCCGGCGGCTCTGGCAACACGACCCGCGGCGAGGGCGTCAAGCGCGGCGTCGGGTTTGCGGTCGGGTTCAAGAACGTCTGCTACTCGGAAGGGTTCGATGACTCGACCGCGGCGCGCGTGCGCCTGACCGGGAGCGACGATGGGATCGTGGCCGAGATCGACTGCGCCGCTGCGGAGGTCGGCCAGGGCGTCGTCAGCGTGATCCTCCAAACCGCCCGAACGGAGCTCGATCTCGACGATGTCGTGCTCGGCTCGGCGACGACGAGAACGGTCGGCTCGGCAGGCTCGGCTTCGGCCTCGCGGATGACGTGGATGGCCGCGGGCGCCGTCCAGCTTGCGTGCCGCGCTGTCAAGGAAGAGCTCGCGCGCAGAGACGGCCGTCTTGCACCGGGCGAAGTGATCGACCTCGAACGCGTCTACCACCATCGTCCGACTACGCCGCTCGATCCCGATTCCGGCCAGGTGACCGGCGACGGCGCCCACGTCGCCTACATCTGCGCGGCCATGCGCGTGGTCGTCGAGGTCGACGTCGAGCTTGGCCTGACGCGCGTCGTCTGGATCGGGACGGCGCAGGATGTCGGCAAAGCGGTCAACCCACAAGCCGTGTACGGGCAGATCGAAGGCGGAACGGCACAGGGCCTCGGACTCGCGCTGATGGAGGAGATCCAGACGCGGGACGGTCTGATCACGAACGCGAGCTTCACCGACTACCTGATCCCGACCACGCTGGACATGCCGCCGGTCGATGCGGAGCTCGTCGAGGAGCCCGAGCCCGACGCGCCCTACGGGGTGAAGGGCGTCGGCGAGCCGCCCACGGTCGTCTCGACCGCGGCGATCGTCTCAGCTCTCCGCGACGCGACCGGTCGTAAGCTCAGCCGGGTGCCCGTTCGCGCCGACGAGATCGTCGGGCTCTGACGCCGCGGCAGCTCCGCTGAACGTCGAGCCCTCGGCGGCGACGTCCTGTCTCGATTCCCTGCGGACGACGATCGCGACCGCTGCGAGAACGAGCAGCGCGCCGCCGGTGATTCGCCAGGTGACCGACTCGCCGAGCACGATTGCACCGAGAGCGATCGCAATGACGGGGTTGACGTAGGCGTACGTCGACACCTGTCCGATCGGCGCGTTTGCGAGCAACCACGCGTACGCGCTGTAGCCGATCAGGGAGCCGAAGACGATCAGGTAGGCCAGGCCGAAGATCGATCGCCCGGAGTAGTGAGCCGGGTTCAACTGGTCCGGCCTGTAGACGACCAAAGCAACCGCCATCAGCACCACGCCGCCGGCGAGCATCTCGTACGCGGTCGCCGCGAACGGGTCACGCGGGACGGCGAGGCGGGGAGACAGGAACGAGCCGAACGCCCACATGAACGAGCCGAGGACGGTGAGCAGCAGATAGCCGAGCGAGCCGGAGCTGCCGCCCGGGCGGACGAGCAGCGCGATCCCCGCGAAGCCGACGACGAGGCCGGTCACCGAGACGAGATCGGGCCGCTCTCTCGCTGCGAAGCGAAGTAGGACGACCCAGAGCGGGACCGCGGCGATGATCAGCGAGGCGAGGCCGATCGGGACCTGTCGCTCGGTCACGAAGAGGAGTGCATTTGCCCCCGGAAGGAGCAGGCCGACGAGGACCGACGATGCGGCCTCGGCCTTGGTCAGCCGAAGCGTCCCAGTCCCCCGCCGCCAGGCCACCAGGCCGAGCATCAAAGAGCCGGCAATCAGAAACCGCGTCCCGGCCGCGAAGAACGGCGGCATCGTCTCGGCCGCGAGCTCGATGCCCAGGTAGGTCGAGCCCCAGACGATGTAGACCGTCCAGAGGGCGACCCACACTTTCGTCTGCCGGCTCACTCCTGTCACAACGACGACGGCAGCGCCATTCGTCCCGTTAGTGTCCCCGCCCGTGATCCGCGTCTTCGTCGTCTACACCCAGGCACCCGAACCGGAGCGCTACGAGCAGCACGTTGAGCTGAGCCGGCGCGAGGTTCCCTCCGCGACGATCCGCCACGGCCGCATCCTGGGGACGCCGCAGGGTGAGTCCGACCTTGCGTACTACTTCGAGTACGAGTTCCCGGACCGCGAGACGTGGAAGGCCGCCCAGGACGGGTTGATGAAGACTGCGGACGACGCGCAGGGGCTCGGGGTGCCGTTCCGCGTCTACTTCGCGGAACTCAACTAGCTACTTCTTCAGCGTCAGCGCTGCGCCGACAGCGAGCAAGGTGAGCCCGAGGACGCGCGGCCAACCGAGCGCGATGCGGTCGAGCCCGAAGAGGCCGTAGCGGTCGACGACAGCGGCCGCGGCGAACTGGCCGACGAGAAAGACCGCCACCGTGGCGGTCGTGCCGATTCGCGGCCCGGCGTATGTGATTGTGAGGACGACGAAGGCGCCCATCAGGCCGCCGAGCCATAGCCACGAGGGCTGATGGACCGCATGGGCATATCCCGCGAACGAGCGGCGGGCGGTAAGCAGAGCCAGAACGCCGAACCCGGCCGCGACCGCTGCGGCGAAGGCAAAGGCCGGGATGACGCCGATCCGCTCGCCGAGCCGTCCCATCACCGCGATCTGCACCGTGCCTGCGACGCCGGCGACCAGGCTCATGCTCACGGCAAGTGTGTTCCCTCCCGACATCGGCGCGATGGTAAACGCCTCCGTTAGGCTCGCGCCCGTGACCGAGCCAGACGCGCCGCGGCCAGTCTCGCCCGACCAGCTCGGGTTCGATCGGATCGTCTACGAGAAGACACCGCCGCGGGCGACGATCACGCTGAACCGGCCCGAAGTCCTGAACGCGTTCGACTTCCGGATGCTGCGTGAGATCGCGCGGGCCTGCGAGGACTCGTCATGGGACGACGAGATCAAGGTCGTCGTCGTCACCGGAACGGGCCGCGCGTTCTGCGTGGGCGCGGACCTCAAGGCCTGGGGCGCGGACCTGCTCGACAACCCGCGCGAGTACTGGAAGTGGTTCGGTGCCTTCAAGGACATGCACGACCGGCTGAGAGAGATCGGCAAGCCGACGGTCGCCCGCGTCAACGGGATCGCGGTCGGGGGAGGCAACGAGCTGCAGATGGCCTGTGATCTCGCCGTGATGGTGGATGACGCCTTCATCCGCCACGTCGGCCCGGAGCACGGCTCCGTGCCGGCTGGCGGCGCGACGCAGTGGCTGCCGATCTTCGTCGGCGACCGCCGCGCGCGGGAAATCCTGCTCGTCTGCGACGAGATTCCCGCGAAGCAGGCCGAGGAGTGGGGGCTCGTGAACCGTGCGGTGCCTGAGGCCGAGCTGGACGCGGCGGTCGACTACTACGTCGAGCGGCTGGCCGTGAAGCTGCCGCAGACCCTTCGCTACACGAAGCAACAGCTCAACTGGTGGCGAGACATCTCCTGGCACGAGACCGTGGGGCACGCGCGCGACTGGCTGGCCCTTTCGATGCTGGGCGACGAGGCGAAGGAGGCGATTCGGGCATTTCTGGCGAAGGACAAGAGCTAGTAATAGTCGAGCGTGACGACCCGCTTGCGGTTGTGCTGCTCAACCGCCCAGAAGCGCTGAACGCGCTCTCGGACGAGCTGATGGACGAGCTCGTCTCGACGCTGTCGGAGCTCGACCGCGACGACGGAGTGAGGTGCATCGTCCTCGGCGGCAACGAGCGCGCCTTCGCCGCCGGGGCAGACATCGGCGAGCTCTCCCGTACGTCGGCGATCGAGCTCTACTACCAGCGTCGGGTCGAGCGCTGGGACGCTATCCGCTCGCTGTGGACGCCCTTGGTCGCTGCTGTCTCGGGCTTCTGCCTCGGCGGCGGGTGCGAGCTGGCGATGTCGTGTGACCTGATCGTCGCCTCCGAGACGGCGCAGTTCGGGCAGCCCGAGACGACGCTGGGGATCATCCCCGGCGCCGGCGGCACGCAGCGCCTGACGCGTGCGGTCGGCAAGGCGCTGGCCATGGACGTGATCCTGAGCGGCCGCCGATTGACGGCGCAGGAGGCGCTGGCCGCGGGTCTCGTCTCCCGCGTCGTGGCCCGCGAAGCGTGGCTGGAGGAGGCGAAGCGGGTGGCCCGCGAGATCGCAGCAAAGGGTCCGGTCGCCACGCGCCTCGCAAAGGAGTCGGTCAACCGGGCGTATGAGACAACCCTGGAGGCGGGCCTCGAAGCCGAGCGCCGCGCGCTCTACCTGTCCCTCGCGTCGGAAGACGCGCGCGAAGGCCTGACGGCGTTCACCGAAAAGCGGGAGCCGGACTTCAAGGGGCGGTAGGGACTGTCCCCGCAGGGGACTGTCCCTGTGGCGGTCTCGAGGCTCGCTACGGCTTCAGGGACAGTCCCCGTTCGGGGACAGTCCCTACGCATGCCGAAGTTCGCTACGGCTTCAGGGACAGTCCCCGTTCGGGGACAGTCCCTTCGCGGGACTAACCGACGTAAATCGGGGTGTGAAGAGGAACCAGCGGATACAGCTGCTCGACATCCGGAATCGACATTCGGATGCAGCCGTGTGATGCGGCGGTACCGAGCGACGAGATCTCGTCGGTGCCGTGGATGCCGGCGCCGTTGTAGAAGCCCAGCCACCGGGCCTTGATCGGATCGTCGGGGCCGGGCGGAATTACGCGACCCGCCAGGGCGCCCGCCCAGGAGCTGTTGGGCACGTGCCAGGACGGGTTCACCTGCCGGTCGTTGATCTGGTAGAGGCCCGCAGGCGTCTCGAGACCCTGGCGACCGACGGCGATCGTGTACGTGTGCGCAAGCTGGAGGTTCTTCCAAAGCCTCAGCCTGAAGTGGGCTCTGTCGATCGTGATGAACGTCTGGTACGTGTAGGCGAGACGCGCGCTGCTGACGTGAGGTCGCAGGACGCGAGTTGGGATCTCGACGACCCGATCCGGAGTCTGATCGCGAAGCGCGCGGAGGATCCGTACTGCCAGGAAACGCTTCTGAACTGCGATTCCCTCGTGCGAAGACGTCACGTTCAGTGCAAGCCCGTTCGGGTTGATCGTCGCGCTGACAGCGGGCTGGTCGATCTGCTTCGCCACGGACCCGATGAACGCGTAGAGCTTCGCGCGCGAGTGCGCGATCCGCAGCGGCACGGCGGCGCTCACCTTGTCGCCGCTCAGGTCGCGGACGGCACGCCCGATGAATGTGCCCTGACGGCTGCGGCGGAGCGCCTCGCGAACCATTCGGTCGACCCCGAGCTTCGCGTCGATATCCGCAGCTCGGACTGTCCAGCCGCGGGACTGCCACCGAACGATGACGCCGCGGGCCAGCTTCGGACCGAGGCTGCGCTGGAGCACGTCGCGAGCCCGCGGCGCACTCAGCCCCCCGACGTCGACGCCGCCGGCCGTCACTCCATGCGCGATCACGTCCGACCGCGACGAGTCGTAGGCGTACAGGCCACCCGCGCCCACCGCAAGGACGAGCAGGACCGCCGCAAACCCAATTGTGAAGACGCGCTTTTTCATCCGACTTCCCGGTTCAGTGCCCGCTTGCGAAAAGAATTACGCGGGAAGGTAGCGCCTACGTCCGACGCCCGCTAGCCGACGAGCTCGGCGGGCACGAGGTCGAGCTCCCGCTCCGAGCCCTCGCGCAGGACGCGCGCATGCACGCGCGAGCCGATCAGGTCGCCCACCATCAGCCGCTGGATGTCGTCCACGCTTTCGACCGGCGTCCCGTTCAGCTCGACGATCAGGTCCTCCGGCCGGAGGCCTGCTCGGGCGGCCGGGCTACCCTCGACGACCTCGACCACCTCGACGCCGCTCGCTCGTCCCAGGCTGCTTGCGACCCGCGGCGGCAGCGGCCTCGTCCCGCCGGCGATGCCGAGATAGGCACGGCGAAAGCGTCCCTCGGTCATCAGGGCGCCGACGATCGTCCGCGTGGCCTGGTTGATCGGCACCGCAAGACCGAGGCCGACACCCGCGACTGCGGTGTTGACCCCGATCACGCGGCCTCGGCCGTCCGCGAGCGCTCCTCCTGAGTTTCCGGGATTCAGCGCAGCGTCGGTCTGGATGACGTTGTCGACGACACGGCCGCCGCGAGTGGGCAGCGAACGGCCGAGGGCGGAGACGACCCCTGCGGTCACCGAGCCCGCAAAACCGTGCGGGTTGCCGATCGCCACGACCAGCTGCCCTACGCGTAGGCGCTCTGCGTCGCCGAGCTCCGCGCCCCGGAGGTCGCGGGCCTCGGCGCGGAGCAGCGCGAGGTCCGAGTGTGGATCCGAGCCGACGACCTCGAACCCGAGCTCGCGGCCGTCGACGAAGGACGCGCGGCCGCCGTCGGTTCGCTCGATCACATGCGCCGAGGTGAGCATGAAGCCGTCCGGCGTGATCACGACGGCGCTGCCGCCGCCGTCGAGCCGGCGCCCTCCGCGCACGCGGCGAGAGACGCGCAGGTTCGCAACCGACGGAGTCAGCTTCTCCGCAACGTCGATCACGGCGCGCGAGTAGGCGTCGAGCGCCTCGTCCTCGTCGGGTGTGTCGAAAATGGAGTTGATGAAGGTCAGCTCGGCCACTGCGGGCCAAGCTAGCAATGCGCTCTCGGCTCGCGGAGTCATTAGGCTCGCGCCATGGCCGAGGTGGAAACGTCGCGCGAAGGCGCGGTTCTCACCATCACGCTGAACCGCCCCGACGTCCTGAATGCTCTCAATTCGGCGGCGCACAAGGCTTTAGGCGCCGCGCTGAAGGAGGCGCGCGCCGACGACGTTCGCGCCGTCGTGCTCACGGGCGCCGGCCGCGGCTTCTGCGTCGGTCAGGATTTGACCGAGTTCCGTGACGAGGCAGGCGACATCGGGTCGCGCCTCCGCGGCAACTACCACCCGACGATCAAGGCGATCCGCGCACTCGAGAAGCCGGTGATCGCTGCGGTCAACGGCGCGGCAGCCGGGGCCGGTCTCTCACTCGCCTGCGCCTGCGACCTGCGGATCGCATCCGACCAGGCGACCTTCGTACCGGCCTTTGTGAACATCGGCCTGGTCCCGGACTCGGGCGGCACGTTCTTCGTCACCCGCCTGGTCGGCCAGGCGCGCGCGTTCGAATGGCTCTGCTCGGGCCGTCGCCTGACTGCCGCCGAGGCCGAGCAGTGGGGCGTCGTCTCCGAGGTCGTCCAGGCCGACGCGCTCACGACCCGTGCGGCGGAGCTCGCCCGCGAGCTCGCCGCGCTGCCGACGCGTGCGATCGGGATGACGAAGCGGCTGCTCGACCGCGCCCCGACCGCGGGGCTCGACGACCAGCTCGAATGGGAAGCTCAACTTCAGACCGCGGCCACCCGAACGGACGACTTCCGCGAGGGCGTTGCGGCATTTCTCGAGAAGCGGCCGGCGGACTTCCAGGGCCGCTGAGCCACTAGGATCGTCCGATGGAGCATGCGGAACCGGTGACGGACGCGCGGCATCCGATCCGCCTTGTCGTCACCGACGACCTGCAGCGGAACCGTCTGACCGTCTTCTTCCGGCTGATCCTCGCGATTCCACATCTGATCTGGTTGACGGTCTGGGGGATCGTCGCCGCGTTGGCGGCGATCGCCAACTGGTTCGCGACCCTCGTCAACGGACAGTCTCCCGAAGGCCTGCACGACTTCCTCGCGACGTACCTGCGCTACCAGACTCACGTCTATGCCTACATCCTGCTGGTCGCCGACCCCTTCCCGGGATTCGGCGGGAAGCC
>Ga0070698_100005990_pt1 | contig 13256 bp, 13 predicted proteins | sample KBSK1502metaG_FD_65477 | JGI IMG/M metagenome (GOLD analysis project Ga0070698, IMG submission 65477) | Corn, switchgrass and miscanthus rhizosphere microbial communities from Kellogg Biological Station, Michigan, USA - KBS K1-50-2 metaG | ecosystem: Host-associated > Plants > Roots >... | reverse complement strand
GCGAAGTTTGGCAACAAAGTGCCGCCTTATAAAGAGACTCGCAACTACGTCAAGAAGATCAGTTATCGCTACAAACGCAACATCGCACGTACTAAGAAACCCGCCATCACGACGGTCGCCAAAGATGCAGGCGAAAGATAAATGGTCATGAAGGGAATTCTGCTTACTTGTTTGTGTCTCTTGTTGACGGTTGGCGCTAACGCACAACAGCAGGATGGACCACTCACGAATGTCTCGATCGTGAAGTTGGTCAAGGCGGGCTTCAAAGAAAAGACGATCATCGCGATCATCAACAATCGACCGGCAGATTTCAAACTCGATACGGAACATCTCATCGAACTGAAGCGCAACGGCGTTAATGAGAACATAATTCTCGCGATGCTGTCGGTGCAGATGGGAACGGTGTTGTTGAGCGAAGACGAATGGTCGGTCGATCCCTTCTTCAAAGACTTCAAAAAGCAGAACGGCGGCGAGTCGCAGTCGCAAAGCAGCAGTGAAAATAATATTTTCGGTTCGGGTTCGAGCTCGCAATCATCGAGCCGGTCGCGTGGTGGCTCAGGCGGAAACCAGAACGACAACAATCTGAGCGGCTCGGCGACAGTGCGCATCATCAAGCCGCAGACCGAAGGCGGTGGAGCGGCAGCGCCAAAGCTCGAGAAGACGCCGACGCTCACTAATGAAGGTGTGATCCGGTTGGTCGAAGCCGGGTTTTCAGAAGGCACGATTATCAAACGGATCGAAGACTCGCCTGTCGAATTCGATCTCTCGCCAGCAAAGCTCGACGAGCTCTTCAAGAAACGCGTCACCGACGCGATCATCGCCGCCATGCGCGCCGCGATGGGGAAGTAAAAGAAGATTTTCTCGCGCAACGGCGCAACGACGCGACGTAAATCTTCTTCCGTTGCGCCTTTGCGCCGTTGCGGGAGAAACACTGGCCAAAATGTTACACGAGTTAGGTTCGCCGGGTGTGTGTAGCATCGCGACACGCCTCTCGATCGGATTTTGATTTAAGATTTTCCGCTTAACTGTGAAAATAATTAGGCTTACTGAGATTTAGCATCGACGGTACGCTCGTTGCTCTATGGTTTGCGACCTTGGAGTGTGTTGATCTGCCAGGGCACGCCATAAACTATCGAAACGGACGGAGAGACGATGCGACCTATCAAGCATGCGGAGAGAGGATTGACCTTCATTGCGGGAGGCCTTTTCAATGCAATTCAGTCGGTAAACAAGTACAAGCCCAATCCTTCTTTTACTCCAAAATGGTCAGAAAAACCCCTTTTGAAATCGTGGCAGAAAAGTAAGCCAACACTCGGCTGGCCACGCACGACCGATTCGCTCTGTCCAAACTGCGTGATCGAAGCACGTGAAGCCATCATCAGTGGCAAGAAAGACGTCAGCGTCCTTATTAATGAGAAGGTCGGCGAAATCAAAGCTCAGATCGTTGAGCGCGACGGCGAGATCTGGATGATCAAAGATTGTCCAACCCACGGCCACTTCGAAGACATGATGGCCATCGATTCCAAGTTTCTCACGCACATCGAGAAGATGTTTCCCGGTCGCGATATCGACGCGCATAACGACGAGAAACTACACAATCACGGTTCGAGCACTGTTAAGTATGGTCGTGGCGCTGTGTTGACTGTCGACCTTACCAATCGTTGCAACATGATGTGTGACCCGTGCTTCATGGACGCCAACCAGGTTGGCTTCGTTCATGAACTGAGCATGGATGAGATCAAAGAGATTCTCGACAACGCGATCACGATCAAACCACGGCGCCAGATGTCGGTTCAGTTTTCCGGTGGCGAGCCGTCAATCTCTCCACACTTCCTCGAAGCGATTAAGTACTCGCGCAAAGTTGGTTACAACAGCGTGCAGGCAGCTACGAACGGAATCGAGTTTGCCAAGAGCAAAGAGTTCTGCCGTGAGGCAGCGGAAGCCGGACTTCGTTACGTTTACCTCCAATTTGACGGTATCGGCAACGATGCAAACAGCCACCGCCAGGTAGGCAATCTGTTCGACGTGAAGATGCGAGCTATCAACAATCTTCACGAAGCCGGCGTCGAGATCGTTCTGGTAACGACGCTCGTCAACGGCATCAACAACGATCAGGTCGGTTCGATCATTCGTTTCGCACTCGACAATCCGAAGAAGATTGCGTTCCTGTCGTTCCAGCCAGTTTCGTTTACCGGTCGCGACGAAGAGATCACCGAGCACCGTCGTCTACAGCAGCGCTACACGCTGTCGCATCTCGCTCATGACGTGAAGAACCAGGTCGGCATCACTGAACCGACACGCGATTGGTTCCCGCTTTCATTGATGGGCGCCTTCGCTGACTTCGCAGATCTCGTCCATGGTCCGGATGCGGACTGGGGACAGGTTTCCTGCGGTTGCCACCCGAACTGCGGTGTCGGCACTGCAGTAATGATCGATAAGGAACTCAAAGAGATGCGTCCGGTGCCGGAGTTTCTGAACATTCCGGGTCTCGTCAAAGATATGCAGAAGATCACGGACGCCGCACGCGGCAAGTGGATGTCGAACCTGATGATGGGTTTGACGCTCTTGAAGCACTACAACCCGTACAAGTCGCCATCGCAGTTCACGCTTTACGAGCTCTTCAAGAAGTTTGACAAGTCGTTTGGTTTGACTGGCAAGGATTACGGCAAGGTAAGCGGCGATCGCAGCACAGATGACATTCAGAAGCGTCGTTCGGATCGCTGGAACTTCCTGTTTATCGCGGGAATGTGGTTCCAGGATCTCTTCAACTACGACTTCCGCCGCACCGAGATGTGCATCATTCCTTACGGTACCCAGGAAGGCGAGATTTCATTCTGCGCCTACAACACCGGTATCGGCTGGAGAAACATCATCGAGAACATGCACCAGAACGCGACCGTCGCGAAGTGGTATCAGGAGCATGGCCGTCACGAGATTTTTGCCGGCGGCAAGAACGTTGAAATGACCGACAATAGCCACGGCATGATTTTGAATGAAGTCGATTTGATGCGGCCTAACAAGCCGCAAATGGAAGGACCGAAGACCGCGCACGAAGAGGCAGTGATGATGCGCAAGCTTTATCAGGAGATGGTGTTGAACAAGCAGTTACCCACCAAGGAAGCTGATAAGCCGGTGCAGATCAAAGGCTTGAGCCGGAAGAAAGAAGAGCCGGCCGAAGCGGTGCTGGTCTAGTTTGTAAGATTTATCTCACGCAGAGGCGCAAAGTCGTAAGAAGACCGCAAAGACAATCAGAATTCTTCTTTGCGGTCTTCTTACGACTTTGCGCCTCTGCGTGAGACTTCTTGTCCACTTGACCCCGGGCATTCCCCGCGTGTTAAATTGTTAGTCCGCTTAGGATCTAAAGAAAAGGAAAGCAGAGAACGAATGGCAATAGTGACTGTTAATCAGGGTGAATCGATTGAAAGCGCGCTGCGCCGCTTCAAGCGCAAAGTGATGACTGAGGAGATCATCAAAGACGCGAAGAAACACGCGTTCTTCATTCCTCCCGGTCAGAAGGCGAAATTGAAGTCGGCGCTGGCTCGGAAACGCAACAAGAAGAAGGGCCGGATGCGCGTTCCCCGCGACTAGTAATCTCCTGCACAACTTCAGGCCGTCGTCTTATCTCACCAGTCGTCTTTAACCAATGTTCACGAGTCGGACGCTCCTGAGTGAGCGAGCCGCCGAACTTGGAGTGTGCAGACGCTGGTTGTTTTAGCTTTATCGTATGACTCGTATCCTGATCACTAATGACGACGGTATCCACTCTGATGGGCTCATCAAGCTGGAAGAAGCCCTGAAGGTTCTCGGCGACGTCTATGTGGTCGCGCCTTCTTCTGAGATGAGTGGCGCTTCGCACAGCCTGACCCTTGCTCGACCGCTGCGAATCAGACAGCTTGACGACCGCCATTGGTCGATCGACGGCACTCCAACCGACTGCGTTACGCTTGCTCTCAACCGGATACTTCCTGACAACGAACGACCGCACATCTGCGTCTCCGGCATCAATCACGGCGGCAACCTTGGCGACGACGCCACTTATTCCGGCACCGTCGCGGGCGCACTCGAAGCGACCATCCTCGGTGTTCCAGGCGTCGCACTGAGTCTCGTTGCACGCGATAATTTTGACTTCGAAGAAGCGGCGGCGTTTGCAGTCGTAGCGGCGCGAAAAGTTTTGGACGAAGGTTTGCCGGAAGGCACGCTGCTGAATATCAATATTCCTCCGGGCGAGATCAAAGGCGTCAAGGTAACGAGGCAGGGAATCAAGAACGCTCGACCCGTAATCACAGAACACATCGACCCTCGCGGCAAACCGTACTTCTGGATTGGCGAAGAGTACTTCAATGGGAACTCGGTTGAGGGCACTGATTATCACGCGGTTGCGCAGGGCTACATCTCGGTGACGCCGCTGCGCAGTGATATGACCGACCATCAGGCGCTGACGGCGATCGAAACCTGGAATTACATCAAAGACTCCGAACTACTCCACAAGAGTTAATCAGTTTAGAATTCGTTTCCGGTGCAGCCAGCAAACAAACATCGGCCCGCTTCGCTCCAGGAGTATTTGATTCCGAGAGAGCGTATGGTTGCACGTCTGCGCGAGCACTACGGCATTCGCGATCCGAGAGTGCTGGAGGCAATGCGGAATGTGCCGCGCCACTTCTTCGTCCCGGAAGCGTTACAAAGCCGTGCTTACGGCGATCATGCATTGCCAATAAGCGCCAACCAAACCATCTCGCAACCATTCATCGTCGCGAAGATGACCGAGCTGCTCGAGCTCGATGCGAAGAGTCGTGTGCTCGAAATTGGCGCCGGCTCCGGTTATCAAACGGCCGTTTTGGCGCAGGTCGCAGCTCAGGTTTACTCCATTGAACGCATCGGCGATCTCGCACGCGAAGCGCAAGCCCGAATCCGGCAACTCGAAATTTACAACGCCACGGTGAAGTGCTTTGACGGCACGCTTGGTTGGGCAGCAAACGGCCCTTACGATGCGATATTGGTGGCTGCGGGTGGTCCAACAATTCCCCAACCACTCATCACGCAACTCAAGATCGGTGGTCGTCTGGTTGTGCCGGTCGGTGAATCACGTGAGAGCCAGCGGTTGATTCGAGTAACCAAAACCGATCTGGGGCCAAAGGAAGAAGATCATGGAGGCTGTGCGTTCGTACCATTGATCGGCCAACACGGCTGGTCTGATCGGTAAACTTGCTCGAGATATGATTGCCAAAATAATCACCATACTTTCCGGGTTCATCGTCGCCACAATCTCCAAGATGGGCTACCTCGGCATCGTTCTTCTGATGGCCATCGAGTCAGCTTGCATCCCGCTGCCGTCGGAAATCATCATGCCGTTTTCGGGTTACCTGGTGTCTCGCGGCGAGCTGAATCTTTGGTGGGTTGGCGTCGCCGGCGCTGTCGGTTGTGTGCTGGGATCCCTCGTGGCTTACTGGGTTGGCATGTATGGCGGACGGCCATTCATCGAGAAGTATGGCAAGTACATTCTGCTTTCGCGTCACGATCTCGACATCGCCGATCGCTGGTTTGCGAAGCATGGTGAAGTAATCGTTTTTGTTTCTCGTTTGTTGCCGGCGATTCGAACGTTCATCGCTTTTCCCGCAGGTGTAGCGCGAATGAATCTCACGCGCTTCGTGATCTACACGTTTGCAGGCTCACTGCCGTGGTGTCTCGGACTCGCATACGTCGGTCAAAAGCTTGGCGAGCAGTGGGACAAAGACGACACGTTGAAGACCTGGTTTCATCGTTTCGATTTCCTCATCGGCATCGTGGGTGTGCTCTTCGTCACCTGGTGGATCTGGCGCCACATCAAACACTCCCGCCCCGCAGCGCATTAATAAAGATTTCTCCCGCAACGGCGCGACGGCGCAGCGTTAAGAAAACCATTCGTTATTTCTTGCGTTGCGCCGTCGCGCCGTTGCGGGAGAAATCTTCTTTGTGTCTCTTCGTCTCTTAGTTCACAAACTGTTCATAAGTGGATCACTCTCCGTTAACTGTGAGTGGCTACCTTCTCGGTCCAAACCCTGAAAGGAGCAATTCATGCTACGTGTGCTTGCGACGGCACTCGCCGTTATTGGTCTGACTACTGCAACGCTCTGTTTCTCCGCCCCCGTTCCGCCGCCATCTTTAACACCCGGAATCACACTCGTCGGTAAAGGTGTCGTGAGCGGCAGTGCGCTCGACTCTTCCGGACTTACCGGCAACATCTGCCAACAGAGTGCACCGGCTAACTGTGTTCCCAAAGCAATCTTTGGCGGCTTCGGATCTGACCTGACTTACACGGGTCATGACAACGTCTTCATCGCGGCACCAGATCGTGGTCCATTCGATGGTTTGACCGACGTTCCGTACCTCGATCGCTTTTATTTCCTGCACATCACGACAGACGTCGGTGCGCCATTCCCAAACATTCGCACCGTCTTGTTGGATACGCGTTTCTTCAATGATCAAGGCGGTGAGAGTTTTGTTGGCGCTGCCGGTTCATTCAGCGATCGCCTCGATCCGGAGGGCATTCGCGTCGCGCCGGATGGAACGTTCTACGTTTCTGACGAGTATGGTCCATACATCTTTCAGTTCAATCGCCAGGGACACCTCGTGCGACGTCTCGAGCTGCCGTCCAAATTCGCGATTGCGAATCCCAGCTCGGATCCAAACACGGAACTGTTGGGTAATACGGCGGGTCGTCAGGCTAATCGCGGCATGGAAGGATTGGCGATCAGTCCGGATGGTACGACGCTATTCGGAATCATGCAGAACGCATTGCTTCAGGATCACGGACTCAATCCGCCTCCCTCGACAGATCGCCTTGGCCTGAACAACCGCATTCTCAAAGTCGATCTCGCGACTGGTGAGACTCACGAATATGTTTATGTTCTCGACGCAATCAATCGCGGTCAGGGAGTCTGTGAGATTCTTGCGATCAACGACCACGAGTTTCTCGTCATCGAACGTGACAATCGTTCCAATTTGCAAACTCCACCACAGGCGCCGACACGCAAGACGATCTACAAAATCGATCTAACCGGGGCGACTGACGTCTCGGGAATCAACAGTCTTCCCGCCGGCGCATTGCCCGCGAGCGTGACGCCGGTCAGCAAAACTCTCTTTATCAACCTGCTCGACGCCGATCTAAATTTGACCGCGACCATTCCTGAGAAAATCGAAGGCCTCTCCTGGGGTCCCGATCTTCCCGACGGCCGGCACTTGCTCTACGTCGTCAGCGACAACGACTTGAACCCGAGCCTAGCCACGCAAATCTACGCCTTTGCAATCGAGCCGGCCCTAATCAATTTCCAACAACAAATCCTCCCCGGCCCATTCTTCCCACCAGGCCAGGTAAAGAAAGCACTCAAGTAACCTCCAATCCGTACTTGAGACCGGAGAGATAGTCACACGCGTTGCTTCCAACGTCGCTCGTGTCGTGCGGTATGTAGAACCGCAACCACAGTCACGAGCTGATCCCGGATTTTATACACAACTTTGTACGGAAAACGATTTGTGAGAATCCAGCGAACGTTTCGTCGCCGATCACGCAATCGGTGAACAAGAGGATTAACCAACATTCTGTCGATTGCTGCGAGGACGATCTTTACGAAGTCAGTTCCAATCCAGCTTCGCGTTCTTCGTACCAGCTAGCGGCCTCTTCGATATCTGTGAGAGCGTCAGGCCTAATTTCGAGACTGTAATTCACTTCATGAATCGCTCTTGAAGACGGCGCTTGGCTTCTGTCCATGGAATTGAGGTTTCGGGATACAGTTCCATGTCTCTGAGGCGAGCTTCCAACAACGCTTTCTGTTCGTTTGACAGCGGATCGTCGTCGTCGAGCCAATTATCTCCATCCAGTTCGGCCAGTTTTAAACGAATCTCAAATCGTTCTTCTTTGGTGAGTTTTGGTAATTCGTCGAGTATTTCTGTTTTGCTCATGGAAAGATATTAGCGACCCGAACAGGTAGAATCAACGACTAAAAGTTTGGAGCGACCTGATTGCTCGCTTTTACTTCATCTGCTCGCCAGCGAGCAGTGCGTGTCTACTCGACACTTGAAAATCCTCGCAAATCCACTCGGCACGCTCGTTGCACCGCGTTTCGCGAGCATAGCTCTGCTTAGTTTCGTGCCTCCCTCCACCCTCCCGATAACAGGTGGAGCAAGTCGGACCTCTAAACCTTCAACGAGCTGTGCGCATACACAATCAATGAGTTTTGAAAGGATCCCCCATGTCCAAAATCCTGTTGTCCGTCGTCCTTGCCTTAACTTTTTCTCTTTCATTCGTCTCATTAGTGTCTGCTCAAGATGGTTTGATGACTCTGAAGAACGGAGATATCCTGACCATGGTGCGAGCGAACCTCTCTACCCCACTCATCATTGAAAAAATCAACACTTCTTCATGCAGCTTCGACACGTTTCCATCGGTACTAGCCGAGATGAAGTACAAAGGCGTGCCCGATGAAGTGTTGATGGCAATGGTCCAGGCACCGCATGGTGGCAAGGCGAAACTAACCGCAGAATCTAATCCGGAACCTCGCACCGAAGATAAAGCCCCGACAAACGTCGGCGGCGTCATTCTTAGCGACAGAAGTGAAACGCCCTATCACGCACGCTTTTTCGTGGCGCCAATGGAAGAAAGCTTTGACGGACTCGTAACAGCTTTGATGATTGAAAAGAAACTTCCTGTTTCGATCGTCGCTGATGAGAACCTCGCCGACTTCATCGTCGTTGGCGGTACAAACAAGGGAACGCACAAGTGGTACGACACAGTCTTCGGCAGTGGTTACGAACGTGACCGCAATCAGGGAAGCATTCGCATCATTCGCGTGCACGACAAGACCGTGATCTGGGGAGCGCAGAAAGGAGATCGGTCGTTGTGGTGGGGCGCGCTAAAGAAAGGCGGCAAGCGCAAGGTTGCCGAGAGACTAGTTAATGAAATGAAGGGTGATTTGTTCAAGAATGGGTTTTGACACCGGTACCAACTGAGGGGCTGAATTATTTGCTGCGTCCTTGTTGCGTAGCCGCCCACTACGATCAACCCACCAACGAGTCTTAGAAGCGTTTACATAGTCGGCCTCTTCTTAGCGAACCCTGGTGCTTGGTTACGCTCCAAGGACTCCTCACGGGAGATTCAACAAATGGCTCTTTACGAAATCACTGCTGATAACCTACACAAACTCGATGAAACCTCATTTGATGTTGCTGGACTGCGCGAGCGTTACGATCTTCAGCGTTTGCTCCGAAGCCAGATCGAGGTTATTGCACCAGACACTTTGGTCATAGCCGAGGAGTTTGGCGACTGGGAAGAATCAAAACGACGTATCGATCTCCTTGCTCTGGACAAAGATGCGAACATAGTCGTCATTGAACTCAAACGTACTGACGATGGTGGACACATGGAACTCCAAGCCGTTCGATATGCGGCGATGGTTTCTACCATGAGTTTCGATACCGCCGTTGAGATTTATAGGCGGTATCTGACAAACCACGGCCATGATGACGATGCCAGGAAAGCTATTCTGGACTTTCTTGACTGGGAAGAACCCGATGAGGACGTATTCGCACAAGACGTTCGCATCGTGCTGGCTTCAGCGAACTTCTCCAAGGAACTGATGACCTCAGTCATGTGGCTCAATGAGAGAGAATTAGATATTCGTTGTATTCGAATTATTCCTTATCAAGACAACGGTCGTGTCCTAATTGATGTAAAACAGGTTGTTCCGCTTCCGGAAGCTGCTGACTACATCATTAAGATTCGAGACAAAGAACACCGGGGAAGACAGGAGCGAAATGAGCGTTCAAATCTTCGTTGGAAGTTCTGGCAGGGTCTGTTGGAAGTAGCCAGGAGTAAGACGAAACTCCACTCGAATGTCTCTCCCACTGAATACCATTGGATTAGCACCGGAGCAGGAATTGGTGGCGTAAGTTACAATTACGTTATTCGTCAGCATGCGGGAACGGTCGAAGTGTTTTTTGGTCTTAAAGATGCTAATGCCAACAAGAGAATGTTTGATGAGTTGCACTCGCATAAGGCCGAGATCGAAGAATCGTTTGGTGGAGCGCTATCATGGGAACGGATGGATGGGAAACTCGGCAGCAAAGTAGCCTACTACGTGGAAGTTGGTGGCTATCAAGATCCAGAATCAACTTGGAACCTCGCCCAGAACGCTTTGGTGGATGCTATGATAAAGCTCGAGCGGAGCGTTAAACCCTTCGTATTAAGAATCAGGTGACATAATGAATTTTCGGACGCGAACTGTCGTTAATCTGATACTCAACCACCGTAGTAGCTTTTCATGACTGAACTCACTCTAACAGCGATTTTCGAGGAGGCGGAAGAAGGTGGCTTTGTTGGATATGTCGCTGAACTGCCGGGCGTTAACACTCAAGGTGAAACGCTTGAAGAAGTGCGCGAAAATCTTAGCGAAGCTGTTGAGTTGATCCTGCATTCCAATCGTGAGGACTTCGAGAAGAGATCTTCGAACAGCGCGAAGGTTATTCGCGAAAGGCTTGTCTTCCGCGTTGTCTGAACTCTATCATTCGAGATTCTGAGTCAATTCAAAAAGACCGCTCTCTTCGATCTCGCACTGTGGTATAGTCCGAGCACTCCACCAAAAACGAAGCGGGCCGACTTGTGGTATCAACACAAAGTCAGCCCTAGAACCTCAACCTTCCAAAGAAAGGATGAAGATCATGGCTAATCATAGTAGCGCAACAGCGCACGAAGACACACCTCACACAACCGACTCAACCACAACCACAAACACAATCAGCGAGGCACTGAAACGACGCGCGCAGGCCGTCATTAACGACAAGTCGATCGACGCCGATGCACGCGCGGTTATCCGTTACAGTTTGGAGATTGATGATCCGTGGCTTGCTGATCTTGTGCGCCGCGTCGATGCGGGCGAGACCATTATTGATGACTCGGGATTTCTGCGAGCGCCCGCAGACAGTGAAGACGATTCAACCGAGCGAAAGATTGAAGTGTTGACGAAAACGATCTGCGGGGCTGGTGATGAATCAGCCGCCGCATTGCTTGTGCTTATGGCGACGCTTGAACATGCCACGCATCCGAAAGTGCTGGCGAACATGGCTAAGCACCTCGCCTTCACTCGGTGTGGTCAGTTGAATCTGTACGGCATGGTTGACGCACAGGTCGCACTGCTCGAACCTGATCTGTTAGCCAGTAACTAAATCGCAGCGTAAACCGATCTGGCAGCCGGCTCCCACGTCCGGCTGCTACTTCACCGCGACTACCTGAAGTGCCGACGTTTTCAATAATAATCGGTAAATAACAGGCTGAATTCGAGTACCAAGATCTCCGGGATTCAATCTGCAATTTGTGAGAATGCAGGTGCACTCCGGCAGGTTCAAAGCATGATCTGGCAGATTCAATACATGATCTGCCAGATTCAACATGCAATTCGGCGGAGTGCAAGTACCACTGCTCAAATTCAAGACAAGATCTTGTCGATCTTGCGAACTACTTCGGCGTGGGTAGTCGGAAGATCCTTGATCGCGTCACAATTGAACGCGCCTTGTCCGGCTCGGTCACACTGGTGAACGCGTCCGCGATGGTGTCTTGCTCCTCTTGCGAGCGGCGGGCGCGGTCGGCGGCGAACGCGGGGCCGATTTTCTCCATGCCTGACATGTCGGCAGTCGCCATCCAAACGAAGTGCGTGAAGTCGCCGTCAGTCTTTACTTCCTCGACGGACAGTCCATACGCCAACAGTACGCCGTCAGCAACCAACTTCTCGAAAACCGGCTTGTTGTACTTCTCCCATGTGCGTCGCCACTCGCCGAACTTTCCGGGTTTGGCCTTGCCAAAGTTGTAGCGCGTTACCGGTAGGGTGCCCGCGGGAGGATTTGGTCCAAGTTTCCACACCACATCACGAACGAGCCAGTCGCGAGTCTTGCTCATGTCAAAAACCTCTTGCTGTCGTTCGGCAGTTGTCATGGGTGGTTTCTGTTTGCTGGCGTGCGCTGATTCGACTCGCTTGGCATCCTCTGCCGCTAACTTTTGTAACTGCGCTTCCATGGCACTTAGAACCTTGTCGACTCCGCCCCAGTTAGCGACGGAGAACCAGATCAGGTGCGTCGTCCCGCCCGGGTAACGCAAAACAGGTGTCTCAATGCCCCAGGCCTGGATGACACCGTCTGCCATCAACTTGTCGCGCACCGGCGCGCCGACGGTCTTGACCAGTTCCATGAATCCTTCTTCCTGGCCTGGCTTGACGGTGTAGTCGTAATAGAACGTGAGCGGCCCTGGTGGCGGAGGTGTCTGTTGGCCCATCACGGCCGAGCAGACGAATAGGAACACTAAGGGGAGTAAAAAGATTTTTCGCATTTGCTTTCTCCATCAGCCGAATGAACGGCTGTAGTCAGGGGGTTAGAAAACTGAGATGGCTTCTGGGCGTTGCAACTGTAGCGGCGTTTTAGATCATGATGTGGGTGGCAGTCAAGAATATTCGGCGTGCTTGAGAAAGCAATCTTACGGACAATGGTGACAAAGGATATTGTTTACAGGATTTACAAGATTGAACAGGATTTACTTAAATCCGGCAGGATCACTCGCCCGAAGCTTTCTTAAGCCCGGTAGTCCAGTTCAATACGATCGTCAATGGCGCTCCTGCCGGCGCATCGATCGGCGCACTCATGAGAAAGCGCTGGCCGTTGGCAGTCGCTGCATAGCTGTACGCAAATCCAGTCTTCACGGCACCCTGAAAAAGTTCTCGCGGGATGCCGCTTTCAAACTTGCCTTCGGTTTTGAGATCCACCGCCATCAGCTTCTTGTCTTCGGTGATGAAGAAGAGCTCTTTTCCATCACCGCGCCACAACGGCTGTAGCCCGCTGCCGGTTGAGATCTGCCATTTGTCCGACGACGACAGGGGAAAGCGCTGCACGTAAACTTCCATTCGGCCCGATTCATCGGAAACGTAAGCGATAAAATGTCCGTCGGGCGAGAACTTACCAGCCACTTGATTGAAGGCAGTCGATTGCAATAACGGTTTCGCTTCGTGATTGCCGGACATACTCAGCGTCCACAAAGATCCTTTTGATTGCGGTGTCCAGTTTTCGAAGAGTATTAATTCTCCATCTCGCGACCAGCTCGTCGCAAATTTTGCCGAAGCTGATGTGAACAGCACTTTCTCACCACCGGCGCCACTCGCGGCTTTTTCGTAAAGATTGATCATACCGGCGGCAGCGTCCCGGTTCGATCCAAACACGATACGGGTTCCATCCGGTGACCAGAGAGG
>Ga0070698_100005989_pt1 | contig 13257 bp, 15 predicted proteins | sample KBSK1502metaG_FD_65477 | JGI IMG/M metagenome (GOLD analysis project Ga0070698, IMG submission 65477) | Corn, switchgrass and miscanthus rhizosphere microbial communities from Kellogg Biological Station, Michigan, USA - KBS K1-50-2 metaG | ecosystem: Host-associated > Plants > Roots >... | reverse complement strand
CGGACGATCCGGTACTCGATGTCGGGGATCAACTCCTGGCGTTCCTCGAGCGCGCGCGCGACGTTCGCCTGGATCCGAGCTCGGTCCTCGGGCATCGCGAGCTCGATCGCGCGTTCGAACGTGATGGGCCCATCGTCGCGTCGGAGGCCGTGGATCCGATACATCTCGACGGACCAGCTCACGGCGCCCGATCCCACGTCCCAATCCCACGAACCGAGTCGCGCGAGCGCTTGCGCCTCCGCGAGCCGCTCGTTCGAGGTCGAGAGCTCCGTCGTGCGCTCGCGTACCCGAGTCTCGAGCTCGGCGGCGGCGTCTTCGAGCGCCCGCCGGGACCGGAGGCGTTCGCTCACGAGCGCCGCGAAGAAGAACGACGTGAATGCGACCGTGGCGTTGAACATCTGGAGGGTGAACATCTGATCGGCGAGCGACAGGCCCGCGAAGAGTCCCCGCTCCTCGACCGCGGCCCAGGTCGCGAAGAGCGACACCAGGAGGGCCGCGGGCGCCGCGCCGGGTTGTTGGAAGCGCCATGCCGCCCATCCCAGGATCGGGAACACCAGGAACAGGATCGGCAGGTCGGTGACGACACTGAGGAACGAGATGCCGATCAGCACGCCGACGAGCGCGATCGCTTCCAGGATCTTCCACCCGCGTGGGAGCGGGTGTTCGCGGATCGTGGTCAGGGTGAGGACGAAGGGCGCCACCACCAGGATCCCCATCGCGTCCCCGGCCCACCACACGGACCAGGCGCCGGGGAACTGGGCGTCCGTGATGGCGCCGGAGACCAGGAGCGTCGTCGCCCCGACCGTGGCGCTGATGAGCGTGCTCGCCAGCGCAGCCAGGAGCACGATCGCGAGCGCGTCGCGGAGTCGGTCCAGCTGCGGGCGGAAGCCCACGCGCAGGAGGAGGGTGGCGGCCGCCAAGGGGGCGAGCGTGTTCCCGACGGCCGTCACGGCGGCCGCCACCGCCGTCGAGCTGATCGGGAGGTTCACGGCGAACGCGGCGATGGCGACGCCGGGCCAGAGCCGCCGGCCTCGCAGCAGGAACCCCACGAGCGCGATCCCCGTGGGAGGCCAGAGCGGCGTGATGTTCTCACCGACGAGGGCGAGACGGAGGCTGAGCTGAGCCGCCACGTAGTAGGCGACCCCGAGACCGATCGACCAGATGAGATCAGAGCGCCAGTCTCGGAGGTTCCGGCTCTCGCTCATCCTGGTCCCTCACTATCGACCGGCCTTCAGTGCCGGAAGCGTACCTCTCGAGGTCGGCGAGGGCGCTCGGAATACCCGGATGAGCTGCCCGCCTAAGCTATGCGTGTCGCACCACCCACCGAGGAAGGAAGCTCGTGGCTGAACGCACCGCCGGCATCGAACGAGCCCGCGACGCGGTCAAGCGTGAGGCGTGGGCGGATGCCTACGGCGAGCTCGCGGCCGCCGACCCCTCCGCCCTGACCCCTCAGGACCTCGAGGCCCTCGCCGACGCGGCCTGGTGGCTGTCGAAGCACGACGAATCGATCGGAGCGCGACAACAGGCCTATGCATCCTTCGCTGCCGCCGACGACCAGCGGAGGGCCGCCTACAACGCCGGGCGCTTGAGCATCGAGCATTTCCTGCGGGAAGAGCCTTCCGTAGGTGGCGGTTGGCTGATGCGCGCGCAGCGGCATCTCCAGGACCAAGGGGAATGCATCGAGCAAGGGTTCCTCGCCATGCTCGAGGCAACGGTCGCGCGATTCACCGGCGACCTGGACGGCGCGATCGCCCTCGCGGAGCGAGCCGCCACGATCGGCCTGCAGTTCGAGGACCGAGACGTGTGGGCACTCGGGATCCATATCCAAGGACTCGTCCTCATCGATCGCGGCGAGATCGCCGAAGGCCTGGCCCTGTTGGACGAGGCGATGACATCCGTCGTCGCCGGCGAGCTGAGCAGCTTCTTCACCGGCGTCGTGTATTGCGATGTGATCGAGGCTTGCCTGGAGCTCGCGGATCTCCGACGCGCCGGCGAATGGAGCGAAGCCGCAAGGGCGTGGTGCGAGAGCGTTCCGCCGGAGTCTCCGTATCCGGGCATCTGCCGGATCAACCGCGCGGAGGTCGAGACCCTTCGGGGAGCCTGGCAGGAGGCAGAGGCAGAAGCCTCGCGCGCATCGACGGAGCTGATGACCTTCGATCCGATCGCCGCCGCGCAGGCCTTCTACGGGACTGGGGAGATCCGACGCCGGATGGGCAACTTCGCCGGCGCCGAGGAGTCGTTCGCCCGCGCGCATGAGATCGGGTTCGAGCCGCAGCCGGGGTTGGCGCTGCTCCGCCTTGCCCAGGGCAAGGCGGAGGCCGCGCGGACGGGGCTCCGTCTCGCCCTCTCGGGCGAGACGGGGAGCCGGATGCGCCGAGCCCGTCTGCTCGCAGCGCAGGTCGACGTCGCGCTCGCCGTGGGCGACGCCGAGACGGCGCGCACGGCGAGCGCGGAGCTCGACGCGATCGCGGCCGGGTACGCCGCGCCCGCCCTCGATGCGACCGCCTTCACGGCGCGCGGTGCCCTCCGCCTGGCCGAGGACGACATCGCCGATGCGCTGGACAGCTTGCGGCACGCGATCGCGATCTGGCAGGAGCTCAGGATGCCGTACGAAGCGGCAGGGGCTCGCACGCGGTACGCCCTCGCGCTCCGGAAGGCCGACGCCGAAGAGGACGCCGCCCTGGAGCTCCGGGCCGCGGCCGTCGCGTTCGAACGGCTGGGTGCGGTGATCGATGCTCGAGCGACGCAGGAGCTGCTCAAGGGGCCGGGCGGCCTGCCGGGCGGCCTGACCGTTCGGCAGGCCGAGGTGCTCCGGCTGGTCGCGGCCGGCAAGTCGAACCGGGAGATCGCGAAAGAGCTGGTGATCAGCGAGCACACGGTTGCCCGCCACCTGCAGAACATGTTCGTGAAGCTCGACGTCTCATCGCGTTCGGCCGCCACCGCTTTCGCGTTCGAACACGACCTTGCCTGAAGGACCCAGGACCCGAGGTCCGCCGCTCACCCGTGGTGATTCCTCACCACGCCTCGCCCGTCCACGTTGGCTGGTTCCGGCGATGAAGCGCCGATCTGCCCGGCCTACCGTCGCCCCATCGGATCGCGCCGAGCGGAGCCGAGAGGGAGAAGGAGTCATGGAAACCCTGGAGAGAACGGAACGCGTCGAGACGGTGATCATCGGTGGCGGGCAAGCCGGCCTCGCGACCGCGTACTACCTGAAGCAACGGGGGCGTCCGTTCGTGATCCTGGACGCCGGCGAGCGGGTCGGAGATGCCTGGCGCACCCGCTGGGAATCCCTTCGTCTCTTCACGCCCGCCCGCTTCGATTCGCTCCCGGGCTTCCCGTTCCCGGGGTCGAACTGGTCGTTCCCGACCAAGGATGAGATGGCCGATTACCTCGAAGCGTACGTCGAGCGCTTCGACCTCCCCGTGCGTACGGGCGTGAAGGTCGAACGGCTCGAGAAGGAGGGAGGTCGTTTCGTGGTCACCTCCTCCCGAGGCCGATTCGAGGCAGAGAACGTGGTGGTGGCGACGGGAGCCTGCCAGGTCCCGAAGGTTCCCGGGTTCGCCGACCAGCTCCGTGCGGACATCACGCAGCTGCATTCGAAGGACTATCGGCGCCCATCCCAGCTGCAAGACGGAGACGTCCTCGTCGTGGGAGTCGGTAACTCGGGGGCCGAGATCTCGATGGAACTGTCCGCGACGAGGCACACGTTGCTCGCGGGGAAGGAGTCCGGGCACATCCCGACCCGCCATGGAAGCCTGCCCTACCGCCCCGGGTTCCGCGCCTTCCGGTTCGTCGGCCATCGTGTGTTGACGCGAGGGACGCCCATCGGACGGAAGGTCTTGCCGAAGCTCGTCGGCCACGGCGACCCGTTGGTGCGGGTGAGGCCGAAAGAGATCGCCGCCGCCGGCATCGAACGGGTCCCGCGGGTCGCCGGCGTCCAAGACGGGTCGCCCCTGCTCGAGGACGGTCGGACGCTGGACGTGGCCAACGTCATCTGGTGCACCGGGTTCCGATCCGACTTCGGATGGATCGACCTCCCGATCCTCGGAGACGGCGGCGAGCTTGTCCACGACCGCGGCGTCGTCGGATCCGAGCCGGGCCTGTACTTCATCGGACTCGCGTTCCAATACTCGCTCTCGTCCGACGTCCTCCCCGGCATGTCCCGGGATCACGCCTTCGTCGCGAACCACCTCGCGTCGCGCGTGCCGTCGGTCTCCGAGGCCTCGGGCGAGCTGGACCCGGTGGCGTGAACGCCGATGTCGGCGACGTGACGCTCGACAGGCGGATGGTGGACGTGCCCGGCGAGGCCCCTCTCGAGCTCTCCTTCGAGGTGCGCCCGAGGGAGATCCGCACGTGGATCACCGTCGCGCGGCCGACCGGCGAGGTCGAGACCCGGCTCGGCCGCGGGATCGAGCTGCCCTTCGACGACGGCTCGTTCTCTCGCGTCGTGTGCCGGCACGGGCTCCAGTTGCTCCCCGATCGAGGCCGGGCGCTCGAGGAGATGCACCGTGTCCTCGCACGGGACGGTGAGATCGAGGTCGCCGTCCGAGGCTCGATCGAACGCAGCCCGCCGTTCGCCGAGCTCGCCGACTCGCTCGAACGCCACGCGGGTGCTCGCGGTGCCGCGGCGGTCCGGTGGCTGTTCTGCTTGCCGGAGCCGGATGATCTGCGGGGTGTGCTCGCCGCGGCCGCCTTCGAGGAGATCCGCGTCGAGGTGGTGAGCAGGAGCGATCGATCTCCCTCGCTCGATGCCTTCCTGTCCGATCCGGGCTCTGAACTGGGCGTCATCCCGGAGATCGTCAGGAGGAGGGTGTTCGCCGACCTCGAGCGCGCGCTGGTGCCGTGCATGGATCAAGCCGGGTTGCTGATCACCACGGAGACGATCGTCGGTCGCGCGAAGCGAGCGTGAGGCTTCGCGACTAGACGGCTTGGAGCCGTCGCGCGTCGGCGGGCAACTCGGTCACATCGCCGGGAAGCGTGATCACGAAGCGGGCCCCACCGTGCTCGCCGTCTTCCACGTGTGCGGAACCGCCATGGAGCTCGGAGAACTTCTTCACGAGCGAGAGCCCGATGCCGACGCCTCGGCCACCGGCGCCCGCTCCCTGACGGAAGGGCTCGAAGAGCACCTCCTTGAGCTCGTCCGGGATCCCGGGTCCTTCGTCCTCGATCACGAGGACCACGCCGTTGGATCTGCCCAGCACCCGGATGTGCACCGGAGTGCCCGCGGGCGTGTGCCGTCGGGCGTTCACGAGCAGGTTCTCGATCACGCGCTCGACCTTGCCGGCGTCGACGTCGACGAGGACGGGCGAGGCCTCCACCCGGATGGGGTGGGACTCCATGCCCGGAAGCTCACGCGCGATCCGGCGTGCCAGCTCGCTCACGTCGGTCGGAGCGCGCTCGGGCTGGATGTGGCCACGGTCGAGACGGTCCAGGTCCAACAGGTCGTCGACCAAGCGATTCATCTTCTTGCCGCCCTGTTCGATCATGTCGAGCATGGTCGAGCGCTCTTCGTCCGTCAGGCCGATCTGCTCCGCGCGATGGAGCGTCTGGACGGAGCCGAGGATCCCGGCGAGCGGACCCTTGAGGTCATGGGAGACGGCGTGCAAGAGCGTGTCCTTGACCTCGTTCAGCTCACGGAGCCCCGTCGTCACTTCGGCTTCGCGATCGAGGTGGTCCCACTGCGCCGCGATGATGCGTCGCAAGGTGCCCAACAAGACCGCGACCGCGAGGAACGCGGCGAAGCGGAAGATCGCGTTCCACCAGGGAAGCAGGTCGTACTGCGGATAGAGGAGGTCGCTCCAGAGCGCCGCGATCGTCGAGAGGAAGACGGTCGTCGCGCCCCATCGCAGGCCGAGGTTCCACGTGACCAGGCCGATCGGCATCAGGTAGAAGAGCGCCACCGACAGGCGGGGACCGAGGAGGTAGTCCATCACCGCCACGACGGCGAGGAACGCGGCACCGAGCAGGAGCGTGACTCCCGGGGACTTGCCGTCGAAGAAACCTTCGGTCTGCCGCAGGACGCGGCGCTCGGCCAGGTTGTTATCCGCCACGAGGAAAGCTTCGGCGGTCAACCGCCTTACCTTGAGTTCGGTATGCCAGGCGGGCGGTCTGGGCATCAGCCCGCTGCGAGCGCCTCCCCGAGGCCCCGGAAGGCCCTTCCGCGATGGCTGATCCGGTCCTTCTCCTCGTCGGTGAGCTCGGCCATCGTCCGGTCCCAGCCTTCCGGGACGAAGATGGGGTCGTACCCGAAGCCTGCTGTCCCGCGCGGCCTCCCCACGAGGGTGCCCTCACAGAGCCCCTCCGCGTGGAGTTCCCGGCCGTCGGGGAACGCGAGCACGGCCAGGCACCGGTATCGGGCCGTCCGACCCGACCCCGGAACCCCTTTCAACGCCCGGATGAGCTCGTCGAGGTTCTGTTGGTCCGTCGCGTCCTCGCCTGCGAAGCGGGCCGACCTGGGGCCGGGGCGGCCGCCGAGGGCGTCCACCTCGATCCCCGAGTCATCCGCCAGCGCCGGCTCGCCCAGGGCGGCCGACCCGGCCCGCGCCTTCAGCAGGGCGTTCTCGAGGTAGGTGCTGCCGGTCTCGTCCACGTCGGGCCAGGGGCCCTCGTGGTTCTCGACCGTCAGCCACTCGACCGGCCAGTCGGCGCAGATCCTTCCGATCTCCCGGAGCTTGTGGGCGTTGCGGGACGCGATCGCGATCCGGGTCGGGAACGCCACGTCAGCGGTCGATCGCGTCCCGCTGAACCTTCGTCAGCTCGACGACGCCGGCCGACGCCAGGTCGAGCAGCTCGTCGAGCTGCACCCGGTCGAACGGCGCGCCCTCGGCGGTCCCCTGCACCTCGACGAGCGTGCCGGAACCCGTCATGACGACGTTGCAATCGACCTCGGCGGCGGCGTCCTCTTCGTAGCAGAGATCCAACCGAGCCTCCCCGTCGATCACACCGACCGAGACCGCCGCCACCGTGTCGAGCAGGATGTCGTCCGGGACGAGACGCTCGCTCGACAGTCCACGCAGCGCGAGCGCGAGGGCGATGTAGCCGCCGGTGATCGCCGCCGTCCGGGTGCCGGCGTCGGCCTGTAGCACGTCGCAATCGACCGTGATGGTTCGCTCTCCGAGTTTGCCGAGATCGGTCACGGCTCGGAGCGAGCGACCGATCAGTCGTTGGATCTCCTGGGTGCGGCCTCCGGGACGGCCGCGGTTCACCTCTCGCGGCGAGCGCTCGGTGGTCGATGCCGGCAGCATCGAATACTCGCCCGTCACCCACCCCTTCCCGGTCCCTCGGAGCCAACGGGGGGTTTCACCCGATACGGAGGCGGCGCAGAGCACCCGGGTCTTCCCCGTCGAGAACAGCACCGATCCGGCGGCCCACTCCTGATAACCCAATTCGAACGTGATGGGCCGGAGCTGCCCCGGCGCGCGACCGTCGGGACGGCTCATCGACCCACTTCCAGAACCATCCCCGGAACCGCGATGTCGATGGGCCCGGTGAAGGTTTCGGCCGCCTCCCGGATCGAGATCCGCTGGTCGAGGTCGGGTGTCAGGTGTGTGAGCACCAGATGATCGGTCCCCGCCGCGGTGGCGACCCCTCCGGCTTGGGCGGCGGAGAGATGGAACGGGTAGAGCTTCGAGTCGTTCTGATACGTCGCCTCGCACAGGAAGAGGTCCGCCTCGCGTCCCAGGGCGATGGCCGCGTCACAGGGTCCCGTGTCGCCCGTGTAAGCGAACACCACCCCACCCGCCTCGATCCGATAGCCAAGTGAGAAGACGCCGATGTGCTGCATCTCGAACGGCGTGATCCGGAACGGCCCGAGCTCGAAGACCTCGCCCGGACCCGCCTCCCGGAAATCGAAGGCTTCCGCCATCACGTTGCGCCCCTTCTCCGAGACGAGGGATGCCGCGAGGTCGGTGAACCCCCCGGGAGACCAGAGCTCCAACCCGGGATGCCCGAGCCGGCCGTAGTGCCTGGCGTAGAACGTCGGGATGATGTCGACGAAATGGTCCGGGTGGCCGTGCGTGATGAGCATCGCTCCCACGTCATCGACCCCGACCACCTGCTGGAGGCGAGCGAAGGTGCCGGTCCCCGCATCCATCTGCAGGTGATAGCCGTCGTGCGTCAGGAGGTAGCCACAGTTCTCGCCCCCGGCGCCGGGCCACGTGCCCTGCGCCCCCAGAACCGTCAGCTCCACGCGCCCTCCAGCGTCACTTGCTCGACGCCGAGGTCCCGAACCTCAGGACCGAGGAACACCTCCGCCAGACGCTGGAACTGGCCGGGATCGCCCGTGGTGACGAACTCGTGCACGGGCTTCCTTCCGGTGGGCGCCAGCAGATCTCGGGACACGAGCTCACCGTACACGTCCTTCGCGGTCTCCTCCGCCGAAGAGACGAGCACGACGTCCGGACCGAACTCGAGCTGGAGCAACCCGGAGAGCAACGGATAGTGGGTGCAACCCAGCACGAGCGTGTCGATCCCGGCTTCCATGAGTGGCTCAAGATACCCGCGCGCGACGGCTCGAAGCTCCGGGGAGCTGGTGTCCCCTCGCTCGACGTGCTCGACGAAGGCGGGGCAGGCCGCCGGGTGGAGCGTGACGGCCGAGCCGATCGCTCGCTGATAGGCGCCCGTCGCGATCGTGGCCTCGGTGCCGATCACCCCGACGATGCCGTTGCGGGTCGCCCTGATCGCCGCTCGCGACCCGGGGTTCACCACGCCCACCACGGGGACGTCTGCCCTCACTGCGATGTCGCCGATCGCCGAGACCTCGATCGAGTTGCAGGCGATCACGAGCAGCTTCACGTCTCGTCGCACCAGGTACTCCGCGATCTCGAGGGCGTACCGGCGGATCCGCTCGACCGGTTGCGACCCGTACGGGAACCGGGCGGAGTCCCCGACGTAGATCAGCGGCTCGTGAGGCAACAGGTCGATGATCGCGCGCGCGACCGTGAGCCCGCCGACCCCGGAGTCGAACACACCGATCGCCCTCGGATCGCTCACCACCACAGGGACTCGGAGACCTTCTTCTCCGCGGTCGCGAGATCGTCTGCCCACGCTTCCGTGGAGAGGTACTTCCAGCCGCCGTCGGCCAGGAGGCACACGACGTTGCCCTCCTCCAGTTCGGCAGCGATCCGTTGCGCCGTGTGGACGACGGCTCCCGAAGAGATGCCCGCGAAGATCCCCTCCTTCGACGTCAACTCCCGTGTCGCCCGGAGGGCGTCATCGGAGTTGACGAGGAACTTCCGGTTCACCTCGGTGGGATCGAAGATCGGGGGAACGAACCCTTCGTCGAGCGAACGGAGGCCGTACACGAGGTCGCCGAGCTCCGGCTCCGCCGCCACCACCTGGACGGACGGGTCGTGCGCGTGCAGGGCGCGGCCCACCCCGGTGAGGGTGCCGCCGGTGCCCATGCCGGCGACGAAATGGGTGACGTCGGGGAGGTCGTCGATGATCTCTCTCGCGGTTCCCTCCTCGTGGGCTCGCGGGTTCGCCGGGTTCCCGTACTGGAACGGCATGAAGTAGGTGTCGTCCGCCGCCAGCGCGCGCGCCACCTCGATCGAACCGTTGGTTCCCTTGTCGCCATCGGAGAAGACGATCTCCGCGCCGAAGAGCCGGAGGAGACCGAGGCGCTCCTGACTGGCGTTGTCGGGCAGGACGACGGTGAGGCGGTAGCCCTTCCGCTTGGCGACCATCGCGAGCGAGATCCCCGTGTTCCCCGAGGTCGGCTCGAGGATCGTCTTGTCGGGCATGAGCTCACCGGATGCCTCGGCGGCTTCGACCATCGCGAGCGCGATCCTGTCCTTCGTCGAACCGGTGGGGTTGTTGCCTTCGAGCTTGGCCCATAGACGCACGCCGCGGCTCGGCGACATCGAAGGCAAGCCGACGAGCGGCGTGTTGCCGATCGCCTGAAGGATGTCGTCGTGGCGCGTCACGCGCCGATTATCCCAGCGCGTCATCCCGCCGATGAGGGCGCCGGCTCTCGCAACGTGCCCTCATCTCGTGCGGTCCGCTGTCGTGCCATCCACGCGATGATCCAGAACGCGAGGTAGCCGAGGGCTGCTCCTGTCGTGTTCAGGATCACGTCATCGACGTCGGTCGCATGCTCGGGCAGGATCGCCTGCAGGCTCTCGATGAGGACGGACAGGCCCGCCGCCACCACGAACGTCACCCACAGCCGCCGACAGGCCTGCACGGCGGCGGGGAGCAGGAATCCGAAAGGAACGAACAGCACCACGTTCCCGACCAGCTGTCGTGCTTCCGAGCGCTCGAGCCCGAACGCGAGCTGCGACCGGATCGTCCCGAACGGCATGAAGTGCATGTTGCTGAAGAGCCGGTGGAACCTCCACTCACGCGCTTCGACCGGGATGGGGAAGATGGTGAGCGCCAAGATCCAACCGACGGCGCCGATCAACGCACAACGAGCGACGATCGTCAGCCCGGATGTGCCACGCGCCCGCCCCATGACGATGACGACGATCATGGCGGCGCCGCCTATGACGACCAGCACGTTGGCGCTCAGCATCGACGAAGCCTAGCCGCTGGTTCATCGCTTCGAGGGTCAGCCCGAGAAGGGCCGGCGCCCGACTCAGCCGATGCTGCGGACGAAGTGGTACGCGAACGTGTGCCCGCCGAACGTCAGCGGGATCATGTCGGTCTCGGCCTGGAACGTCGATCCGTCCTTGCGCGTCCCGCGGAACCGGAAGGTCGTCGGGAACGCGAGCGCTTGCACGCGGTTCCAGTAGTTCCAGGAGAAGTGCTGCTGATCGTCCTCGTCCACCATCCGCTGCAGGAAGCTCGGCGTGTCGTTGAGCTCGTCCGGCGAGTCGTACCCGAGGAGCTCCGCGAATCGCCGGTTGCAGATCCAGTGCTCTTCGTCCAGCCACACGTACACCCCGTCCGGGCTCGCGTCGAAGAGCGGTTGCAGGTGCTCGGCCAGCTCCTTGGTGGCGACCTCGTGGGGCACGGTCTGCATCTATGCCCCCTTCGCGTAGTTGCTGGCGCCGAACCAGTCGACCACCACGACCGGCTCGTCCCCGATCACCCAAGCGTCGTGCCCCTTCGGCAGCGACGTGACGTCGCCGGGCTTCGCGACCATCTCGGTGCCGTCGTCCATCGCGATCCCGAGCGTGCCGGCCACGTGGTACTGGAAGTGCGGCGCCTCACAGCTCTCGGTCTCGGCGATCGCCTTCAGATCCTTGGACCAGCGCCATCCCGGTTCGAACACGAGGCGTCCGATCTCACTGTCCCCGACCTTGAGGATGTCCGCATGCCCGCTGGGGAATTCGCGGACCTCGTCGGCGTCCTCGAAGCTCCGGTGCTCCGTCTGTTGCATGATGTCCCTCCCTCCGATCCTGGGCTGCCGATGGACAGCCTGACTTACTAGTAGGTAGGATGTCAAGATGGCAAGCGCAAGAAGTTCGACAGAAGCGACCAGCACGGCGGCGCAGATCCTGGACGTCGCCGAACGGCTGGTGCAGGAGCGCGGGTTCAACGGATTCAGCTACGCGGACGTGGCTCGTGAGCTGGGAGTCACGAAGGCCGCCCTCCACTACCACTTCGCGTCCAAGGCCGAGCTGGGCGACGCGCTGATCGAACGCTACGCGGAGCGGTTCTTCGACGCCCTCTCGAAGGTCGACGGGGTGCGTTCCGAGGCGCCGGTGAGCATCCGCGCTTACGCCAAGCTCTACGCGGACGTCTTCCGCGACGACCGGATGTGCCTGTGCGGGATGCTGGCCGCGGACTACGCGACGCTCCCAGAGCCGATGCGCGAGCGCGTGGTGCGCTTCTTCGACGACAACGAGGTCTGGCTCTCGCGGGTCCTCGAGGACGGCCGCAAGGCGGGGACGATCACGTTCAACGGCCCGGCCCGCGCGGTCGCGCGGACGCTGATCGGCGGACTCGAGGGCGCGATGCTGGTCGCGAGGCCGTACCACGACGTGAAGCGGTTCCGGGACGCGGCCGCACTCCTGATCGGCGGGCTCGAGGTGAAGCGCTAGCCTCCGGCGACCGCGGGGAGGATCGACACCGTGTCGCCCTCCCCCACTTCGGTCTCGAGGGACCCGAGGTAGCGCACATCCTCATCGTTCAGATACACGTTGATGAACCGGTGGAGACCGCCGTCGTCGGAACGGACGTTCTTCGTGATGCCCGGGTACCTCGTCTCGAGGTCGTCGAGCACGTCGCGGAGGGTCGCGCCTTCGGCGCTCACCTTCGGTTCGCCTCCCGCGTGCTTGCGGAGGATCGTGGGCAGCTTCACCTGAACGGGCATGTCGTGAGTACTCCTTACTCGGGTCGAGCGGGAACGCCGCAGAACTGCTCGTAATCGATCAGCTCGGTGATCGTCGGGTCCTTGCCGCACACGGGGCAGTCGGCGTCCCAGCGGATCTTCACTTCCTGGAAGCTCAGATCCAGGGCGTCGTAGAGGAGCAGCCTTCCCTCGAGGGTGTCGCCTTCACCGGTGATCAGCTTGATCGCCTCGGTGGCTTGGATCGAGCCGATCACGCCGGGCAGCACGCCGAACACCCCGCCCTCGGCGCACGACGGCACGGTGCCGGGCGGCGGAGGCGTCGGGAAGAGGCACCGATAACAAGGTGTCTCCTGGCCGGGCATGAAGACCGTCGCCTGCCCTTCGAACTGATAGATCGAGCCGTAGACGAGCGGCTTGCCCAGGAACTGGGTGGCGTCGTTCACGAGGTACCGGACCGGGAAGTTGTCGGTGCCATCGACGATCACGTCGTAGGGCTCCATCACCTCGAACACGTTGGTCGAGAACAGCAGCGTGTCGTGTCCGACGATCTCGATCGTCGGGTTGATGGCGCGCAGATGCTCGAGGGCGGAGTCGACCTTGGAGCGGCCGACGTCGGCGTTCGTGTGCAGGATCTGGCGCTGGAGGTTGGAGACGTCCACGGCGTCGAAGTCCACGATGCCGATCTTGCCGACGCCGGCCGCGGCCAGGTACATCGCGATCGGCGATCCGAGGCCTCCGGCGCCGATGATCAGCACGCTCGAGTCGAGCAGCTTGCGCTGCCCCGCCCCGCCCACGTTCGGCAGGATGATGTGACGGGAGTAGCGCTGCACCTCTTCCTCGGTGAACCTCCGGTCGCTCACGTGACCGTCATCTCCTCTTCTTCGACCTCGCCGTCGCGGATGAAGAAGGATCGGAGGACGGGTTGCTCGCGGTCCGCCACCGAGAGCAAGAGGTATCGGGAGTCGGGGTAGAAGGCCAGCCGCCGGTCCGTCTCGGAGGGATAGGCCTCCGAGTGTGTG
>Ga0070698_100005988_pt1 | contig 13257 bp, 13 predicted proteins | sample KBSK1502metaG_FD_65477 | JGI IMG/M metagenome (GOLD analysis project Ga0070698, IMG submission 65477) | Corn, switchgrass and miscanthus rhizosphere microbial communities from Kellogg Biological Station, Michigan, USA - KBS K1-50-2 metaG | ecosystem: Host-associated > Plants > Roots >... | reverse complement strand
CGCCGCCGGCGAGAGCAAAGGGCCAAGGCGGAGGGCGTTGTCGCCTCCGAGATCATGACGGCGCCCCCGATCACCGTACGATGCGACGCGACCTTGCCCCAGGCGGCTCGCCTGATGCAGGACAGCAAGGTCAGGCGACTGGTCGTCGTCGATGAGCGCGGCAAGATCGCGGGCATCGTGAGCCGAAGCGACCTGCTGCAGGTGTTCATGCGCACCGACGACGAGCTGCGGGACGAGGTGCTGTCGACCGTCATCCCCTCCGTGCTCGTGCCCGTTCCCGAGCCCCTGGACGTCAGCGTGCGCTGGAACGTGGTCACGCTGTCAGGCGTAGTGGACCGCAAGAGCGATGCGGAGATCTTGACCCGCATGACCGGAGAGCTCGACGGGGTCGTGAACGTTGTCGACGAGTTGACGTATCGGTGGGACGACAGCATGGCGGCCTCCGACCGGCCCGTGGCCATAGACCCGACGTTCAGAGCGTTCTGAGTCTTCGCCGAACGGTGACGGCGCCGGAGGCCATGGCCGTCTAAAGTCGCAGTCATTGATCGTCAACGTGTGCCCGGCCGCGACCACAAAGGCCCCGCCCGATTCAGTCTGGAAGGTGCTCGAGGCGACCGACCGGTTCGGCGAGTGGACCGACGCCACGGTCGTGAGCGTCGAGCCGCCCGGTCCGGCGCAGCGCGGGCAGGTCGTCCGCTTTGCCGGCCGGGCGCTGGGCCGGATATGGACCTTCACGATCGACATTCGCGACGTCGACCCTCAGCACCGTTGGATCGACCTCGTCGCGCGCTTTCCCTTCGGTATCGACAGCTACGAGCACCTGACACTCACCGAGACCAAGGACGGCGGCACCCTCGTCCGCTTCAATTGAGACTTCCACCTCCCGCCCGGGTGGCGGGGCCGCCTGGTCGACCTCCTGCTGGGGCGCGAGCTGAGGCGCGGGCCTGAGGAGTCGCTTCGCGACCTGATCAAGGCGGCGGAACGAAACTAACCGCGCGCAAGATCCTGATCGTCGAAGGAGAGAGCGACCGGGTCGCCGTGGAACGCCTGGCACAGCGCCTGGGTCGCGACCTGGCCGCGGAGGACATCTCGGTCGTGGCGATCGGAGGTGCGCACGCGGTCGGAAACTTCCTGCGCCGCGTGGGCCCGCGCGGCCTCGGCCTCGAGGTGGCGGGCCTGTGCGACGCCCGCGAGGAGGCCCACTTCCAGCGCGCCCTCGAGAGCGCGGGCATGGGCTCCGACCTCACGCGCGAGGACATGGAGAGGCTCGGTTTCTACACCTGCGTCGAGGACCTCGAGGACGAGCTGATCCGGTGTCTCGGGGTGGCCGCGGTAGAGCGGGTGCTGGCGGCGGAACGTGACCTGGCGCCGTTCCGCAAGTTCCAGAGTCAGCCTGCCCAGCTGGGCCGGCCGATCGACGCCCAGCTCCGCCGCTTCATGGGCACGCGCGCCGGCAGGAAGGCGAAGTACGCCCGTGTGCTCGTCGACGCGCTCGACGTGTCGCGCCTGCCCAGACCGCTGGCCGGCGTCCTGGGTCACCTGCGGGTCGGAGGACCCTAGGCCGGGCGGGCCTGCAGCGCCGCCATCGCCTTGGCGAGGTTGCGCTCGCGCGTCTCCACCGCGGTCCATCGCGTCGCGGGCGCGCAGCATCCGGCGGTTGAGTTTGTCACCAACGAATTTTGGCCCGCTCAGGCGGCCCAGCGTCGCTCGCCCCAGCGCCGCCGGGTCAAGACGGGCCGCTCCGGCGGGATGAACTCCACGCGTTCGCCTACCAGGATTACCTGGTATCCACCTTCATGGACCAGCCGGTGGTGGTACCAGCAGAGGGGCAGCATCTTCCCCAGGTTGGTGTGCCCACCCTCCTCCCAGAAGTCGATGTGGTGGGCTGAGGTCCAGCTGATCGGCCGGTCGCATCCGGGATACGCGCAGGTCTTGTACCGAGCCTTGAGGCCTCGCCACTGAGCCGGCTGGGCGGTCCGCTTGGTCCGGCCGACATCGATGACCATTGAGTCGGCCTTCAGGACCCGGTGCAGGGTGCCATCGCAGGCCAGCCTTTGCACGGTCTTGCTCGAGATCGGCGTGCCGTTCTGAAGATGTGAGACCGCGGCGCCAAGCTCGCCTTTCAGGCCTTCGAGCGTGGTGACGACTGAAATGTGCGGCCGGGCGCCGTGCCGCTTCGGCAGAGTGCCCTTGTCCATAGCGTGCCTGGCCACCTCGGCGAGGGCGTCGGCCCGCCGTTGCCTCGGCGTACGCGGGTCGTCCTCCCCCAGCCTTTTGGCCAGTGAGTCGATGGCCGCCTCCAGGGCGGCTCCGCCTTCGCGGTCGAGCACGCCCGAAATGTGAAACATCCCTCCCGACTCACTGATGTAGAGGAAGCGCTTCTCCCAGTCTTCCTCGATCTGGTGATCGAAGCTGTCGGGATCGGCCATGTAGCGAACGTGCTGCTCCAGCCAGCTCAGGTTCTTGACTGAGAAGCCCTTGGCTTGCTCGATCCACCACGCCTCGTCGATATTCGGGCGTAGGTCCTCGCGCAGCCGGCTGCGGAAGTTGCAGATCACCGCGGCCGGCTGGTAGCCAAGCTCGCCCGAGGCAAGCGCCTCACAGACCTTGGGCATCGCTTCGAGTTGCTGGCCGACTCGTAAGCGCTCCGAAGCGGCCTGAGGCGTCAGCGCGCACGTATCCGCAACCCAACCGTTCGGCGTCCGGCCAGTGAGAAGGTGATCGCCGCGCTTCTTGGCCCGATACAGGACCACGCAGAGAATGCCTTGGAGGGTGTCGACCACCTCAGACAGGTCCTTCGGATCGACAAAGTCCAGGTCGGCATCGCGTTGAAAGCCGCGCACCGCCGCCTTGAGATTTTCCAGTTCCAGCATGCCTAAAATTGTATCGAACTTTTGTTCCAATAGTAGGTTATTTTTAACTAATTCATGTTAAGCGCCCACCCAACCTCGCCCCTTCGTAAACCCCTTCGCCTCGCATGACCCATTGACAACACCCTCGCAAGTTGATTGAATAACCAATCAATGTCAGCCGACACGCGCGAGAAGATCCTCAACGCCGCATTCACCGTGCTCTCCCGCCAGGGCTACGAGAACGCCTCGATCAAGGACATAGCCGAGGAGGCGGGCGTGGCCCAGGGCCTCGTCCACTACTACTTCAAGTCGAAGCAACTACTTGTCCTCGCGGTGCTGGAGTTCGTCTGCCAGAAGGTCGAGCTTGGGGTCGAGGGAGAAGCCGGCGCGCTTCAGGCCTTCGAGCAAACCAAGTCGATGCTCAAGGACAGCCGCACCACCAACGCGCTCTACATCCAGCTCATCGGCGTGGGCCTGCACGATTCCGTGATCGGCAACGGCGTCCGCAACTTCGTCACCACCGAGCGGAAGCACATCGAAGACATCGCACGCCAGGTGCTGGCCGAACGCGAAGCCGACCCCACCCCTGCCCGCGGCATTGCCAGTGTGGTTTGGGCGGCGATCCTCGGGATCATGATCCAGGGCCTGGTCGATCCCGAATTCAACACCGACGAGGCGATCGACGCGCTCGCCGTCATGTCACTTTCGGCGGTATTCACTCCCACGCACGGCGCGTAGATCCAGGAGGAAGGCAAGTTGTTCGCACGCTGGGGTCGATTCGTCTACCGGTTCCGCTGGGCCACGCTGTTGGTCTCGGCGGCGCTGCTCGGCATCTCGCTGACGAGCCTGATGTTGGGCGGCACGCTGCAGAGCGGCGGCCCCCTGACGAGCAACCTCGAATCCTTCCAGGCCTATCGCGCCATCAACAGCGAGCTGAATCGGAACACCGGCAGCAGCGCGCGCGCCACCACGACCTTTGACCTGATCTTCAAGAGCGACACCATGTCGGTCGGCGACGCTGACTACAAGGACGCGGTCACCACGGCGCTCGCACCCATCGCCAACGACTCACGCGTCGTGGGCATCACGTCGCCTTACACAGTTCCGACACCGCAGGCCGCGGCGACATTGACCTCTCGCGACGGACACGAGGCGCTGGTGTTCGTCGAGATCAGCTCGACGGGGCACCAGGCGACGCTGGATTACACCTCGCTGCGAGGCAAGATCAGCTCACCGAGCCTGACCGTCTGGGGCACCGGCTTCGTGCCGATCAACCAGGCCTTCAACACGACGCTGGAAAGCGACCTGCAGCGAGCCGAGTACGTCTCGCTGCCCGTCACGCTGCTGCTGCTGCTCCTGATCTTCGCCACTGTGGTCGCCGCGGGACTGCCGCTCGGCGTCGGTGTGCTGACGATCGTCGGCGGCCTAGGCGCCATGTTCTTCCTCAATCGCTTCACCGACGTGTCGCAGTACGCCACCAACATCGTCACGCTGATCGGCCTTGGCGTCTCCATCGACTACTCGCTGTTCGTCGTCAACCGGTTTCGCGACGAGCTGGCCAAAGGTGAGACCCGCGAGGACGCGCTGGCCAAGGCCATGGCGACGGCCGGCCGGGCCATCACCTTCTCAGGACTGACGGCGGCCGTCGGCATCTCGGCGATGCTGTTCTACCAGGGCACGTTCATGGCCTCGATGGGCGCGGCAGGCGCGCTCGTGATCGGGATCGCGGTGCTGTACGGCCTGACCTTCTTGCCCGCGATGCTGGCCATCCTCGGACCTCGCGTCAACTGGAGGGCGCGTTCCCGGCGCTCGCAGATCGTGCTGTGGGTCCTGACGGGGCTCTCCGTGGTGGCGGCCGGGGTCGTGCTGGCGCTGCGCGGGTGGAGCGCCACCGTGCTTGTCGCTCTCTTGCCGGGGATTCTGTTTGCGCTGATCGCGGTCATGGGCCGGTTCCAGCGCAAGGCGCCCGGCACCGCGACCCGCGGCTTCTGGAGCACGCTCGCCGGCTGGGTCATGAAGCGACCCATCGTGGTGCTCGTGCCGACTGTGGCGTTCCTCGTCGTGACGGCGATCCCGTTCGGCTCACTGCGCATGGCCAACGGCAGCGTCGACATGCTGCCTTCGCGCCTCGAATCCCGGCAGGGTTTCGACCGCCTGGTCGCGGATTTCCCGGGCCAGGACCAGACGACCTTCTCCATCGTCGTCAACTACCCGGACGGCAAGCCGCTCACGCGCGATCGCATCGCGGCGCAGTACGCGCTTGACCGCCGCATCGCGGCGATGCCCGGCATCCTGCACACGGACTCGATCTATGACCTCGACCCGAAACTTGGCCTCTACGAGTACGAGCAGCTGTACACGGGCGACCCCAACAGTCTCCCCGCAGGGGCACGTCAGGCATTGACCGGGTACGTCGGCAAGCACATCGTGTTGATGACGGCGACCACCAACTACCCGGACACATCTGACGCGGCACGCAACCTGGTCAAGGCGATACGGGCCGACCAGGGCGTGGGCGACGGCGGGCAGGTGTGGGTCGGGGGTCAGACCGCGGTGGACATCGACGTGATCAAGTTCATCATCGACCGCACGCCGCTGGCGGTCGGCATCGTGGTGCTGATCACGTACTTGCTGCTGTTCCTGCAGACCGGTTCGGTGGTGCTGCCGCTCAAGGCGGTGGTGGTGAACTTCCTGTCGATCGGAGCATCGTTTGGCGCGCTGGTGTTCATCTTCCAGCAGGGTCATTTCTCGAACATCCTCGGATTCACACCGCAGTCGCTCGATCCGTCGATACCTGTGATCCTGTTCTCGATCGTCTTCGGGTTGTCGATGGACTACGAGGTGCTGCTCGTGAGCCGGATCCACGAGGAGTACGTGCGCACCGGCAACAACACGTTTGCGGTCGCGAACGGGTTGGAGCGGACCGGGCGGCTGATCACGGGCGCCGCGGCGATCATGTTCGCGGTGTTCATGAGCTTCGGCCTGGCCGAGGTCGTGATCATCAAGGCCATCGGCATCGGGCTGGCGATCGCGGTCGCGATTGACGCCACGATCGTGCGGTCGCTGGTGGTGCCGGCGGTGATGCGGTTGCTGGGCGACGTCAACTGGTGGGCGCCGCGACCGCTGCGGTGGCTGCACACGAGGATCGGGCTCAGCGACCTCGGGGTGGAGCATGAGACGGCGCCCGCGCCACCTGTTGCTCAGCCGATCGAGGAACCCGCGCGGGAGGCTGCGGCGGTCTGAGACCCGTGCGCGAAGCGGCGGCTAGACGGCCCGGCCGATGCCCGGGTAGTCGAGGCAGATTCCGTCGTTGTCAAAAATCAGATCGGCGACGAAATCGCGTGACTCTGACTCGTACCTGATCCTGGCATGGGAGCCCGACTTGCCCAGGAACGTGTATCGCTGACGGCTTGGATGCACGCTCAAGTCGGGGACGCTGACCCACGCCATGAGGAACTCGTGCGGGCCGCCTCCCTCGAGCAGGCCATGCCGCAACACAGGCATCGAGTTCGTGAGCGGGGACAGGGCGAGGTCGCAGTCGAGCGCGCCAGCGACCGCCTTCATGTCATCTTGCCCGCCGGCGCAGAGCCATCGACCAGACCGCAGGCGGGTCAGGTCGATTCGCCTTCGCCAGCCATTGCCTCGGGCGGTGACGCTCAGCCGCCGGGTGACGAAGTCCGGTCCGGTCTCGAGCCTGTAGTCGAGGCGGTATCCCGAGGGAGAAGACCCGATGGCGGTGCCGGTCGCGCTGAGGCCGTCGCGCGAGAGGTTGACGGCGGCGAACTCGGTGCCGGGCGGGTGCGCCTTAACCCACACGATGGAACGCCGTGCCATCGGGGTTCACAATAGTCATCATGCCCACCACCCAAGCGTCCGATGACGCCTTCGCGGAGGTAAAGGCTCGGGTCGACCTCGTCAAGGTCGTCTCCGAGCACGTCCGCCTGTCGAAGCGGAACAAGGACCTGTGGGGCCTGTGTCCCTTCCACCAGGAGGACAGCCCGAGCTTCAAGGTCAACCCCCAGATGCAGTCCTGGTACTGCTTCGGCTGCGGTCGGTCGGGCGACGTCTTCACCTTCGTCGAGCTCATCGAGAAGACCGACAAGCGGGGCGCCCTTCAGCTCCTGGCCGAGCGGGCCGGCGTCGAGCTCAAGAAGCTCACACCGGAGCAGCGGGAACGCGCCGACGCCCGGCGTCGGATCCTCGACGTGCTCAAGCTCGCCGCCCAGTACTACGAGTACGTGCTGTGGAAGCTCCCGGCGGGCGAGCCGGGGCGCAAGCTGCTCGAGTCGCGGCATGTCGGCGAGGAGACGGCCAGCAAGTTCCAGCTCGGCTACGCCCCCGCGGGCCGCGGGTTCGCCGAGTACCTCCGGGCCAAGAAGAGGTCGCTGCTCGACGCCCAGGAGGCGGGCCTGACGCGCTTCGACGGGACCGACTTCTTCGCCGAACGCCTGGTCATCCCCATCCGCGACGAGCGCGGCCAGACCCTCGCCTTCACGGCCAGGACCGTCCGCCAGGACGAGCAGCGCAAGTACATCAACAGCCGCGACACGCCTGTCTACATAAAAGGACGCGTGATCTTCGGCCTGGACCTCGCCCGCGACGAGATCACCAGGCGCGGCCACGCGGTGCTGATGGAGGGCCAGTTCGACGTCATCACCGGCCACCAGTTCGGGGTCGGCAACTCGGTCGCCGCGTCAGGCACCTCGCTGACCGAGGACCAGGTGCGTCTGCTCAAGCGCTTCACCGACGAGCTGCTCCTCGTCTTCGACGCCGACCGGGCCGGCCGCGAGGCCGCCCGCAAGGCCGCGGTCCTGGCCGCCCAGCACGGCATGCGCACCCGGCTGGCGACCATGCCCGAAGGCAAGGACCCCGACGAGTTCTTGAGGGCCGGGGGCGCCGAGGCGCTGCAGCGCTGGCGGGACCTCAGCGACCGCGCGCCCGCTGCCATCGACGCGGCGATCGACTACTTCGCCACCGGCCTCAACCCAAGCAACCCCAACCAGCTCGAGTCGGTGGGCGGGCAGATCCGGGAGTACATCCGCAAGTTCCCCGCCACCCTGCACGAGACCTATGCGGAGCTGGCCGAGCGCAAGACGGGGATCTCTCGGCACCTTTTGCTGCGGGACCCGGAGCCTGCGCCGTCCAGGCCCGCCGCCGGCGGCGCCAGAACCGGCCGTCCGGCGCCCACCATGAAAGTGACGCCCAGTCGTTATCTCGTACAGTTGCTAGCCGTGCGTCCGCGCGCCATGGACCAACTCAAAGCGCGACTCACGCCCGGTGAGCTGGACGAAGACGTTCGCGAGATCTTCGTCCGTATGCTGGAGAGCTACGAGCGCGGAGGCGCCGGCGGGCTCGAAGCCGATTTGAACGGGTATCCACCCGAGGAGCAGGACCTGATCAGACGAGCCTGGGCGGCGCCGCCGCCGAACGTCGACGACGAGGTGGCAGTTGAACTTGCCGAGAGAATCCGGCTGGAGCACATGAAGGGTATGCACAGTGGGATAATCCGCGAGCTATCCGAGGCCGAAAGGGGCCGGGACTCGGAGAGGGTCGCGCGGTTGGAAGCTGAAGCCAGGGAACTGGCCCGCGCCATCACGGACATGGAAAGGAGAGGCCAGACATCGCGCGCGTAGTGAAACCGCCGCCGGCGACGCCGAAGGTGGCGCCGAAAGCGGCGCCCGCCAAAGACGTCACGCCGAAAGCGACGAACAACAACAACAACAAGCCCGCCAAGGCGGCGAAGGTCGTCGACAAGCCGGAGCCGAAGTTCGAAGACGAGCTCATGGCCGTCGCCGAGCAGCTCATCGTCAAGGGCAAAGAGCAGGGCTACCTGACGCCGGACGACGTCCTGCAGGGCTTCCCCGAGATCGACGCCGAGCCCGAGCAGATCTTCCGCATCTTCGCCGCTTTCAAAGAGATCGGCATCGAGGTCACCGACGGCGAGAAGGACTTCGAAGAGGTCGAGCAGATCGACGACGAGATGCTGCTCGACATCGAGATGATGGACTCGGTCTCCCTCGACGACCCGGTCCGCATGTACCTGAAGGAGATCGGCCGCGTCTCGCTGCTGACCGCCAACGACGAGGTCGAGCTCGCGCAGGCGATCGAAGCGAAGCCGCTGCACGACGCGATGAAGGCGCTGACCGTCATCGAGGAGGTCGACGGCCGGCAGAGGTCGGTCGACGAGCTGCTGCCCGAGGTCATCGAGCGGCTCGGAACGGTCAAGCGCAAGGGCCAGCAGCAGCACATCGCGCAGGAGCTGCTGGGCCTGCTCGACCTGGCCAAGCTCGCGATGCTGGCCGACGCGGCCGCGGCGGAGCGGAAGCGGCTGGTCAACGGGGCTCGCCCGCGCGTCCGCGCCGAGGCGCTCGAGCAGTACCGCATCGCGCGGTACCGGCTGACGGAGCGGTACGAGCGCGCATACGAGGCGAAGCAGCGGCTGACCGAGGCCAACCTGCGGTTGGTGGTGTCGATCGCGAAGAAGTACATCGGCCGCGGCATGTCGTTCCTGGACTTGATCCAGGAAGGGAACATGGGTCTCATCCGCGCGGTCGAGAAGTTCGACTACCACAAGGGCTACAAGTTCTCGACCTACGCGACGTGGTGGATCCGGCAGGCCATCACGCGCGCCATCGCCGACCAGGCGCGGACGATCCGCATCCCGGTCCACATGGTGGAGACGATCAACAAGCTCGTCCGTGTGTCGCGGCGCCTGCTGCAGGAGCTGGGCCGCGAGCCGTCGGACGACGAGATCGGCGAGGAGATGGGCATCACCCCCGAGAAGGTCCGCGAGATCGTGAAGGTGTCGCAGGACCCGGTCTCGCTGGAGACGCCGATCGGCGAGGAAGAGGACTCGCACCTGGGCGACTTCGTCGAGGACCGCGAGGCCGTGTCGCCGTCGGACGCGGCGTCGCTGACGATGCTGCACTCGGAGGTGGAGGACGTGCTCGACACGCTGACGCCGCGCGAGCGCCGCGTGCTGCAGCTGCGGTTCGGGCTCATCGACGGCCACCAGCGCACGCTGGAAGAGGTGGGGAAGCGGTTCGGGGTGACGCGCGAACGCATCCGACAGATCGAGGCCAAGGCCCTGCGCAAGCTCCGGCACCCGTCGCGGTCGAAGAAGCTGCGCGACTACCTGGAGTAGGCAACCCCGGCGACACACTGCCGGGCAACACCCCCGGATAGTCCGGACTAACCGAACTTCTCGCGCTCGAAAGCCCCGGATAGTCCGGACTATCCGAGCTCTGCTCCCGGCTAAGTAGCCGCCCCGCGCCCGGCGTTTCCACCTCGGGCAACCGAAGTGAAGAAATATTTGGGGCGGGCGGCTGTCGGCTTGCTGCTGCTCCTGTCCGCCTGCACGATCGGCAGCGGCTCCCCCATCACCTTCACCCAGGTCCGCGTCCCCACCCTGAACAGCTACAGCTCCTTCGACGCGATCGAGGTCGACCAGAAGGCCCACCTCCTTTATGCGGCCGACCGCACGGCCACCGGCGTCGACGTCTTCGACCTGACCAGCGAGCCCGCCACCTTCACCCACACCATCGAGCTGACTTCCAGCCCCAACGGTCTCGCCCTGGCTCCCGACCTGAACCGCATCTTCGTCGGCATGCAAGACGGGTCGGTGGCGATCATCGACCAGCGCGACAAGGTCATCAAGGAAGTCGTCACCGGCGCCAAGGGCGTCGACCTGATCGATTACTCGCCGTCCACACATGAGGTTTACGCGGCCAGCCCGGACGACAGCATGGTCGCGACCATCGACGGCGCCACCGGCACCGTGCGACACGTGATCAAGGTCCCCGGCACCGGCCTCGAGCAGCCTCGCTACAACCCGGTCGACAAGACCCTGTACGTGGTGAGCCCCGGCTCGGGCGGCATGTTCGCGCTCGACCCCGTCGCGGGCACCGTGAAAAGGAAGATCGACCTCGGCGGGTGCAAGGGGCGAGGCATCGCGATCAATACCGCGCGCGACCAGGCGCTCGTCGCCTGCAGCGACCGCGCGGTGCGCGTCAACCTGCGCGACACGACGGACCAGCAGCAGTTCGGTGACGTCGCGGGTGGCGACGTCGTGTCGTACGACCCGGCGAAAGACCGGTTCCTGGTCGCCACGGTCGACACGATTCCTTCCGGAGTCGCCATCCTGGGCGGCAACCCGCTCCAGCACATCGCGACCGTGCACACAAGGTCCGGTGGCAACTCCGCAGCGTTGGACGACCTGCGCGAGATGGTCTACACGCCCGACGTCAGGTACGGGCAGTCCGGCCTGGTCGGATTTCCGCTGCCGGCCGGCGAGCCGCCCATCTCGATCGACGGCTCCGCATTCGTCGAGCTCGGCATCGTGGTCGGCATCATCATCCTGGCCATGTTCGTGGTCGGGCGGCTGGCCGACCCGATCCGGCGCCCCGAACCGATGCCGGTGCGCCGCCGGCGCAGGGTCTGAAAAGGCCGTAGCCCGATCGGCGCTTGCGGCGCCACTTCCCCATGAATGGGCCGAGAATTAAGCCGTGCCGGTCATCACTATCGGGCGCCAGTTCGGCGCGGGTGGCGCGACGGTCGGCCACATGCTGGCCACCGAGCTGAAGGCCGACCTGATCGACTCCAACCTGATCGACGAGGTCGCCCGGAGGCTCCAGGTCCCGAAAGAAGAGGTGGAGGCGGAGGACGAGCAGCCTGGTTCCCTCCTGGCCAGGCTGCTGGTCGCCCTCGGCTCGGCGAGCACCGAGCCGCTCATCCCACCCGAAGCCACCGCCTGGAACCCTCCGAACGCCGCCCCCACGTTCGACACACGCAAGGCCGTCCTCCAGATCACCCAGCACGTCATCGAGGAGGCGGCGCGGGCCGGCAACGTGGTCATCGTCGGCCGCGGCGGGGCCTATATCCTCGCCAAGTTCCCAGGCGCGCTCCACGTCTTCCTGCGGGCGGCCGAGGCGATCCGGGTCAAGACGATCATGCAGCGCTTCAACATCGTCTCCGAGGAGGAGGCCAGGAAGCGCCTGAAGCAGGCCGACGAGAACTGGACCTCCTACATCCGGCAGGTCTACGGCCACGACCGCAACCACCCCGCCCACTACGACATGGTCCTGGACACCGGCCGGCTGGGCTACGAGGCGACGGTCGAGGCGATCCTGACGGCGCTGAAGGTGAGGAAGCCGATAACCTAAGCGGCGCGGAATGCCCCACCTTCTCGGCTCGTTCACGTCCGGCGTCGACGGCTCCAGCGAGGGCGGCCGCATCAACACGGTCAACCTGCCGGGGGCGCTGGTCCTCTACGGCGTCGCCCTGCTCCAGCGCCTGCAGCCGAAGAACCCTCGCTCGAAGCTCAGCGTGGCGCCGGCGCTGGTGGACGGCGTCTGGAGCATCGCGCTCAGCTACCAGGGCGACGTGCCCGCGGGCGTGCCGGAGACGTGGCACGGCCACCGGGTCGTGCTCGAGAAGGTCCTACCGCCGCCGGCGCCCGGTGCCTGACGCCTTTACCCGAGAGAGCAAGGTTCGCGGCGTCGTCGCCCGCCTGGGTGAGCGAGGCGAGGCGCTGCTCCTGGAGCACGGCTACGACGTCGGCGAAGGGTTCGCCGACGTGCTCTCCCAGTACCAGACGCTGGAAACCGCCGCCCAGCAGGACCGGCTGCGCGACCTGGAGGGTTTGCTGAAAGAGCTGAACGACGCCGACTAGGGTGTCGTCGACTCTTTACATAGTTTTTAGACGTTGCAATTCGGGGACGCCGGAGTACGATGCAACGAAATTCGGAAGAGGATCGTTATACAGGTCAAGGATTACGTCAGTGCAAAGGTCGAAGCTGGAGTCAGACAAGAGCAAGTGCACCTGTGGCCGGCGCCTGAAAGACGCCACCATCTACATCTACCGCTCCCACTCGGACCGCTTCCTGTTCCACCGCTGTGAGTGCGGCGTGGAGTGGACCGAGCACCACGTCGACATCGACCCCACCGACCCCGTCACCTCAGACGAGGTGATCGAGGTCCACAGGCGGCTGGCCAAGTTCGAAGGCTCGATCGCGGAGCTGCTGCAGCCTCACTCCGCCTGACCGCCCGCCGGTCAGTACATGTATTGGTGAACGGCCCCGCCAGGGTTCAGCGACGCGGTCAGGCTGTAAGCGACCTTCGGCGGGATGTACATCCAGTCGCCGGACTTGAGCTCGCCTGATTTCCCTGTCGCGTCGTTGTAGTGCAGGCCTCCCGACAGGACGATTCGCACCTGCGCGATATCGTGCGCGTGCGTCGGCAGGATGGCACCCGGCGCGCTGGACGTGAGAAAGAAGAAGGTCACCTGTCCGAGCAGATAGAAGGGCAGCTGCCACGTATCCCATCCGGGAGGCATGTTCTCGCGCCGCAGGTCGTACCGTGCCTGATCCCATCTGGGATCTCGAGACGTGATCACGTGGTCGACCCG
>Ga0070698_100005987_pt1 | contig 13258 bp, 13 predicted proteins | sample KBSK1502metaG_FD_65477 | JGI IMG/M metagenome (GOLD analysis project Ga0070698, IMG submission 65477) | Corn, switchgrass and miscanthus rhizosphere microbial communities from Kellogg Biological Station, Michigan, USA - KBS K1-50-2 metaG | ecosystem: Host-associated > Plants > Roots >... | reverse complement strand
GCGGGCGCTCCGCGCGTCGTTCCATCGAGCCTCTGCCTTGGCGATCTGAGCTTGGCGGCTTGGCGACTTGGCGTTCAATCCTCTGGTGGGGGAGCGCGCGTCATGGCCGAGTTCGCCCGTCTCATCGAGTCGATGTACGGAGGGCAGAGGGTTTGAAACGCCAAGCCGCCAAGTCGCCAAGCCCAGATCGCAGAGGCGATGGATGGATCGATCGTGCGAGAACCGCGATGATCGCGGGCGCTCCGCGCGTCGTTCCATCGAGCCTCTGCCTTGGCGATCTGAGCTTGGCGGCTTGGCGACTTGGCGTTCAATCCTCTCGTGGGGGAGCGCGATGACGGACTTCGTCATGCTGACGGTCGCGGGATTGTCGCTCGGTGCAATGTACGCGCTCGTCGCGCTCGGCTTCACGGTCATCTATCGCGCGTCGCGCGTGTTCAACTTCGCGCATGGCGAGCTGCTCGGCGTCGGCGCGTTCTCGATGGCGAGCCTCGTCGATGCCGGCGTGGCGTGGCCCCTCGCGCTCGCGCTCGCGATGATGATCACCGGCTGTGTAGCCGCCGTCGTCGAGCGCGCGATCGTGCGACCGATGATCGGGCGGCCCGTGTTCGTGACGATCATCCTCACGCTGTTCGTCGCATTGCTGTTGCGTGCGGGCATGATCATCATCTGGGGCGTGCAGCCGAAGGCGATCGCGCCGCCGTTTGGCGATGCGGCGCTCTCGCTCGGCAGCGATGCATCGATTCCGTATCAGACACTGGCGCAGATTGTCGTGGCGATGCTCGCGATGGGCGGCTTCTTCGCGCTCGCCAAGTACTCACGGCTCGGCATCGGCATGCGCGCGACGAGCACGGACCAAGAAGTCGCGCTCGCGCTCGGCATTCCGGTCGGCCGGATCCTCGCGTCGACGTGGTTTCTCGCCGGCATGCTCGCCGGGCTCGCCGGCGTGTTCGCGGCGATGAAGCACGCGATGTTTGGCCACGAGAGCACGCTGATCATCGCGTTTCGCGCGTTCCCGGCGGTGATCGTCGGCGGCCTGACGTCGACGGTGGGCACCGTGATCGCCGGCATCCTGCTCGGCGTCCTCGAGATCATGGCGCCCGTCTATCTCGGACCGCACCTCGGCAACTTCGGCCGCAACATCCAGGACGTGTTCCCGTACATCGTGATGATCCTGTTCTTGATGGTGCGACCGTACGGCCTGCTCGGCACGCGCGACGTGGAGCGGCTATAGCTTGGTGCACGTGATCGCGCGAAAGCGATCCACGATCGCATGATCGACGCTCGTTCGCGCGGCGAGGATCAGCCACGCCGTCGCCTCGGCGTTCTCGAAGCCATCGAGAATCGACGACGACGGCGGTACCGTCATCGTTTGCGCGAGCAGCGAGGCCCGCTCCTTGACGTGCTCGGCGAGCGCGTCCAAGCCACGGTCGAGATCGCCGCGTATGAACGCGATCTCCATCTTCGCGATCGCTGTCGTGATCGGTTCGAGACGAGCTGCTTCGGCGAGATTGCCTGCGCTCGTCGCGCGTACTGCATTGATGCCGAAAAGCTCGCGTCGTTCGTCTTGGCGTGCAAGCAGCCAATCATGCAGCTTCGTACGCGCAGCGCGCCCGGACGCTGCGTCGAGCTTCTCGCGATACCAGACGAGCTCGCTCCACCACACGCCCATCATGTAGACCTCTTGCGGCGTGTCGGCTTTTGCTGCCAGCTCGCTAACGGGCACGAGCAAGCCATCGATGAGCGCTTTGGCCTGCGGATGCTTCGAGTCGGCGAGTGCCTGCGCGAACCACCCGATTAGCTGCATGCGAGCGCCCGCGTCGCTCGCGTCGACAATGGCGCGCGCAGCATCGATGTCCCCAAGCCAGACAAGTGCCATGATCTGCGCGCCCTGCAGCGGCGTTGTCCGCTGTGACCCGAGCTTCGCCAGCAGCACGCGCGCTCGATCCTTGCGCCCCGAGCGCGCGAGACCCTGCGCGATGTAGAGCTTCGTGATCGGATCCGCGCTCTCCGATACGACCGCCGGCGGCTCTTTGCCCGCGATCGTCAACGCAAGCCCGCTCGAACCGATCACATCGGTGCGGTCCATCGCCGCGAGCCCGTCGAGTGACGAGAGCGCTCGTGTTGCGATTTTCGTCGCCGCATCGAGTGCACCGATTTCGGCCAGCGCCTGCGCCGAGCGCGCGAGCATGACGCCATGCGGAATGCGCAGCGTCGGGTTTTTCGTGAGTGCTTCCACGAACCGCGCCGCGGCCTCCTTGGATGTCGGCAGCGCTTTGAGATCCAGCGTCAACGACAACGTATCGAGCGGCGCCTGGCTCGCGTTGATGTGCGCCGCCATTCGGTCGATCACGCATGGCAATACATCCTCCACGGGCGACGGTTTGGGAGCTGGCTTCGGCGCCTCGGCGCGTTCACACGCAAACATGACCGAGCAGGCAACCAGCACGCGAAGCACGGCCTTCGATAACACGCGACGAACTATTGGTCTTGCGCGGAGTCGCGGTTAATCATTCGCGCGATGCCGACGCGTCCGCTCGTCACGCGTTATCAAGACGACCTCGCGCTGTTCCCCGATGCGTGGCACAAGCTCGGCATCGCGCTCGGCGTTGCGCTCGTGCTCGCGTTTCCGTTCGCGGCGTCGGCATCGTGGCTCACCGTCGGCAACCAAGCGCTGATCGCGATCGTCGGCGCGGTTGGTCTCATGATCCTCACCGGCTTCGCGGGGCAGATCAGCCTCGGTCACGCCGCGTTCCTCGCGATCGGCGGCTTTTCGACGGCGCTCCTTGGCGAACGCTATCAGCTGCCGTTCTGGTTGTGCCTGCCGATCGCGGGCGCGATCGCGACGGTCATCGGCATCACCGCAGGGTTGTTCGCACTGCGTCTGCGCGGCCTCTACCTCGCCATCGTCACGCTCGGGTTGCTCTACCTCGTCGCGCACACGCTCGAGTCGTATCAATCGCTCTCGGGCGTCGGCGGCCAGAAGTACACGCCGATGTACGTCACGTTCGGGCAATCGCCCGCCGACATGCGCGATGTCTACGAGAAGATGGCGTACGGCCCACTCATCCTCGATTGGGACCAAAAGCTGTACTTCATCTTTCTCGTCGTCGCGCTCGTCGCCGCGTTCTGCGCGAAGAACCTGCTGCGCTCGAACGCCGGGCGCGCGATGATGGCGGTGCGCGATCACGATCTCGCGGCGGCAACACTCGGCGTCAATCCGGTACGCGCGAAGCTGATCGCGTTCGGCACTTCGTCATTCTTCGCCGGTGTAGCCGGCGGCATGTTCGCGCTGCAGCAGAAGACGATCACCGTCGATTACTTTGGGCTTCAAGTATCGATCGAATACGTCGCAATGATCGTGCTCGGCGGCATCGGCAGCGTATGGGGCGCGGTCGCCGGCGCGATCGCGTTCGTCACGCTCGGCAAGCTCATGCAGACGATCGGCCCGAAGTTGCCGTACATCGCGAAGCTCCCGACGGGCCTGCAAACGGCGGTGTTGTTCTCGCTGCTCGTGATCGGCGTCTTGCTCGTCGAGCCGCTCGGTCTGTTCGGCATCTGGCTGCGCATCAAGCGCTACTTCGTGGCCTGGCCGTTCCGCTATTGAGAACTGACGCTGAATCATTGCCAGGTGAGGCGGCGCGTTCTCGCCGAAGTTAGAGCAGGAAGTGCGACTTGCAGGCACCTCAAACGTTCTACAGCACGCATGCATCGCCTCACGACCGCCCTTTTCGCCGCTGTCCCCCTCATTTCCTGCGTTGATCAGGATCCCTACGAAGACGAAGCCGTCAAATCGGAAGACGGCAAAACCGATTCCAGCGCACTCGCCGTCTTCGTCGACGCGCAATGGGACGGCACGCTACTCACCGACTCGTCGTGGGATGACCGCGCGACGATCCAATCGCAGATGTTTTACACGGTCGGGCAGCTCAACGGGATGCGCGCCGTTGGCCGCATCGACAAGGCGACGTTCTCGAACATCGTCAAGACGACCACGGCGACCGGCCGTATTCAGATCAAGTATCACGCGAAGATGCTCGTCGCGTGGGGCGATCGCGCGAACGTCCCGCAGACGATCACGCTGAAGTCGCCGCTCGACATCTCCTCGACGGGTCAGCAGGCGTTCGTCACGAAGTACGGCACGTCGTGCGTCGATTGGAGCGCGCACGACGTCACGACGGGCTCGATGTTCTACTACTACCGGCCGAACGCGTCGGGGTGCAGCATCGCTGCGGCCGACGTCAACACGGTGACGGTTTCGTTCGCGCCGAGCCCGGTGCAGACGTCGGGCAAATTTCCCGAGTACAACAAGGTCTGGGAAGACAACCGCCTCGAGGTCGTCGCGATCTTCGGCAAGAACGAAGTCGGCGCGACGACGAGCGCCGACGTCGGCATCGCCGCGTACAACCAATTTGTCGCTGCCACGAAAGCCGAGCTCGCGACGCATAACCTGACGACGATCCCGACGAGCGTGCCGTCGAGCCCCGGCGTCAGCGCGCCCGACATCGAGCTCAATGCGACGCTGCCCGGCGGCAAATCCGTGCGCATCGTCGCGCTGCTCACCGACAACATTCGCGCGGGTCTGCAGGACTCGACGTTCCGCGCGCGGTACGAGTCGCTGTCGTCGCGCGCCGATTACATCGTCTACAACGGTCACGCCGGCCTCGGCACGAACGTGCGCGCGATGGCGGCGGCGGGCCAGTGGGTGCAAGGCCAGTACGTCGTCGTTCAGCTCAACGGCTGCGATACGTTCGCGTACATCGATGATGCGCTCAATCGCGCGCATCAGGCGGTCAACCCCGACGACACGACCGGCTACAAGTACATCGACCTCGTCAACAACGCGATGCCGGCGTTCTTCTCGGAGCTCTCGGATACATCGATGGCGATGATCCGCGGCCTGATGGCGCACGATTCGCCGAAGACGTTCGAACAGATCTTCAAGAACGTCGATTCGAGTCAGGTCGTGCTCGTCTCCGGCGAGCAAGACAACACGTTCACGCCCGGCGGCGGCGGCAACCCGACGCCGTGGAGCGGGCTGACCGCGAGCGGCAGCCTCGCGCGCGATGCGGAGCAGCGTTGGGCGACGCCCACGGTCGCCGCCGGCGAGTACGAGTTCACGATCACCGGCACGAACGACGCCGACCTCTACGTGCGCGTCGGTAGTGCACCGACCCTGACGCAATACGATTGCCGCCCCTACAAGACCGGTTCGAACGAGTCGTGCCGCGTCACGCTCGCGCAGCCGGCGCCGATCCACGTGATGGTGCGGGGCTACTCGAGCACGACGTCGACGTTTAACCTCGTCGGCAAGAAGCTGTAACGCGGTCGGACCACTGAGTATCCACGCTCAGATTGCCGCTAATTGACCGATCGTCCCAGCTAGGTTAACCGTAAGGGATCTAGATGGCCCGCCGTCCTGTCCGTCGACGCTCGTTTGGCCGCAGACGGGCGCGCCGTCAGCGCCAACTGCAGGCGGTCGGCTTGCCAACGCCGCTGCATACGGTCTCGACGCCAGTCGATGGCGGCGCGTTGCGCGTGCTCGGCTCGGGCGAGCGCGCGTTTCAATCGATCCTCGAGCGCATGCGCGAGGCGACGAAGTCGGTCGAGATTCGCGCGTTTCTCTGGCGCGATGACGAGGCCGGCAATCTGCTCGGCGAGGGGGTGCTTGCCGCCGCCGATCGCGGTGCGCACGTCACGATCCACAAGGATCGCATCGCGGCCGTGTACGAATACACCGGCGGCAACAAGCAGAGCTTCTTTCACAAGCGCGTCGATCCGATTCGCGGCCTCCAAGCGTGGGTGCTCGGCGCGGTGTTGCGCGCGCCCGGCTCGTTCAAACAGAAGCCAAACGCGCTCGCGGAGCGCATCCTCAAGCATCCGAACATCCGCGTCGAGCACATGCGCAAGCGCTTCGATCACTCGAAGCTCTACATCTTCGACGAGCGCTACGTCGCGCTCGGCTCGATGGGCATCGGCGACAACCATCGCAACGAGTGGCTCGACGTCATGATCGAAGCCGATGGCGAAGAGCACGTCAGGCGGCTGCGCGAGCGCATGGCCGGCCACGACGAGTTCGATCCGTCGCGCGGCATCGACTTCCTCGTCCACAGCCGAGAAGCACACCGCAAGAAGAGCTGCCCGATGATCAGCCACCGGCTCGCGCTGATCGAAGCGGCGCAGCAGTCGATCACTGTCGAGATGGCGTATCTCGGCGACCGGCGGTTCACCGCGGCGCTCGCGCGTGCGGTGCAGCGCGGCGTCGACGTCAAGATCGTCACCGCCGAGTACTCGGACATGCTGAAGAACATGAACCGCGCGACGTGCGACGCGCTCATGCGGCTGACCGGTGCGCCACGAAATCTGATCATCGTGCTCGTGCCGCGCATGGTGCACAGCAAGGTCGTCGTGATCGATCATCGCTGGGCCGACGTCGGCTCGGCGAACTTCACGTCGCTCTCGCACGGCGTCTACGACGAGATCAACCTCTACGCCGACTGCGAGCCATTCGCGCGCGCGCTCGAAGCGGAGATCGATTCGCACTGCGACAACGGTCGCATCGCGGACTCGCGCCTGCGTTATCGCAAAGTGAATCAGGGCCTCGAGCGCGCGATCATCGCGTACCAGGCTCGACGAGGCGGTTAGTGGCGACGACGTCGGATCCATCCGAGCGCGCCAAACAGGAGCGCCGGCGTCAGATCATGACCGCGGCGAAGCACGTGTTCGCCGAAGCCGGCTACCACGGTGCATCGATCAACGCGATCATCGAGCGCGCGCAGATCGCGCGCGGCACGTTCTATCTCTACTTCGAGAGCAAGTCGGCGGTCTTCGATTCGATCCTCGATCAGGCAATGGCCGATCTGCGCGCCCGCATCCGGCGCATCGAAGTCGACGACAAAGACGCGCCCGCGCCGCAGCTGCAGCTGCGCGATCAGGTGATGGCGACGCTCGAATACGTCGTCAGCGATCGTCCGCTCGCGACGCTACTGCTCTCCGCCGGTCACACGCCCGATGCCGAAGCCGCCGAGCGCCTCGGCCAGTTCTTCGGCGAGGTCCAGGATCTGTTGCGCCGCGCGATGGAGACCGGCATGGAGATCGGGCTGCTCCGCAAGGTCGATCCGGAGCTCGCCGCCGCGGCGATGCTCGGCATGTTCCGCGGCGTGATCGAGCAATTGATCCGCGAGCCCGCAGCGAAGGCGACGGACCACGTCGTCAGCGAGATGCTGATGGTCGCGCTGCGCGGCGTGCTCGCGTCGTAGTCAGCCGGTGTACTTCGCGACTTTCGCCAGGACGTCGTCCTGCTTGTACGGCTTGGCGATGTAGTCGGTACAACCCGCGAGCTGCGCGCTCTCCCAATCGCCGGGGTTCACATACGCCGACGTTGCGAGGATCGGTGTCAGCAGCATCTTCGGGTTGAGACGCAGCAGCCGCGTGGTCTCCCAGCCATCGAGCTCGGGCATCTCGAGATCCATCAGGATGAGATCGAAGTGCTGCGCGCCCACGAGCTGCAGAACTTCTTTGCCGGTGCGTGCGCGCTCGAGCTCGTACGTCTTGTCGAGCATCGCCGTTAGCACCTTCGCATTGACGTCGTTGTCCTCGGCGATGAGGATGCGCTTCATGGCCCTTCGATCGTATTGCGAGTAGGCCGAAAGTCACGTTTCGTCGGGCTCGGATTGTGTGTGGGCGGTGTCGCCTAAAGAATGCGCGCATGAGGATCGTCATCATCACTGCCGTCGGATGCGCGACACCGACGACACCAGGCGCACCTGCATGGCAGCCGATCGAGACCGGCGTCGTCGGGCGATGGGGTCACACCGCGCAATACGACGCCGTGCGCGACGCGATGTTCGTGTTCGGTGGCGAACACGCCGGCGGCCAGCTCAGCGAGCTCCTCACGTACCACCCGGCGACCGGCGCGTGGGAGCGGCTCGATACATCGGATGCGCTGTTCGGGCGCACCGACCTCGCGAGCGCGATCGATACGCTTAACGATCGGCTCATCTTGATCGGCGGGCGCATCGGGCTCGCGACATCGGTCGGCGACGTCGTCGCGTACAAGGATGGGCAATGGCAAACACTGCCCCGCGGGCCCGCACCGCGGCACGACGTCGTCGCGGCGAGCGATGGCGCGCACGCGTGGGTGTTTGGCGGCGCCGGCGAGTTTCTGCAGTCGCTCGACGATCTGTGGCAGCTCGATTTCGCGACCGACACGTGGACCCAATTGCCCGAGGGTGGCGTGCGACCATCGGCGCGCGCCGCGAACGCACTCGCGTATCACGACGGCGCGCTGTACCTCGTCGGTGGCCACGATCTGTCGGCGATCAAGCGCGACGTCTGGCGGTACGATCTGGCCGCTCAGCAGTGGACCGAGCTCGCTCCCACATCCGCGCCGCCCGCGTGGTCCCACTTCGGCTTCGCGGTCGACACGCAATGCGACGCGCTCGTGCTCGTCGCCGGCGACAACCTCGATAACATCGATACCTCGCTCGCGACGACGTTCGACTTCGCGACCACTACGTTCGCGCGGCTCGAAACCTCGACACTGCCGCACCCGCGCGATCATCCGTCGCTCGTGGTCGACAGCACGCGCCATCAGCTCGTGCTGTTCGGCGGCGGCACACTCGGAGATGGGCTCGGCACGCTCGACGATGCGTGGTCGTTGCCGCTGGAGGTGTGCCCGTGATCGCGCGGCTCCTGCTCATCCTCCTCGCCGGGTGCTACTCGTTTCCGACGATGGGTCGCGCGCGCATCGTCGAGCGCCGGCACCTCGAGCTATGGGCGGCGCCTTCGGCGCTCGTCGTCGCCACGCCTGGCGGCGATGGCCAAGAAGCCGGCGCCAGTGTGCGGCCACTCGTCGATGCAGGCGCGCGCTACGGCCTCAGCGATCACTTCGAGCTCGACGCGCACCTCAGCACGTTTGGCATCGCGGCCGGCTCGCGCATCCAGCTCGTGCGCTCGGCGGATCCCGAAGCGGGGCTCGATCTGCTCGTCGCGCCCGCGTTCGCGTTCACGTTCATGAACAAGCCCGCACTCGAGCTGCCGCTCGTCGCAGGTTGGAATCTGCGTGGCCGCCATCAGCTCGTCGCATCGGCTCGGATCGTCTATCAGCAGCACTGGGGTGTCGATGGCGTATCGGGCCCGGTCCACTTTGCGTACGCGGGTGGATCGCTCGGCTTCGTGTGGCAACTCTGGGAGCACGTCGCGCTCGTGCCGGAGATCGCGATACTCACGGAGCTGTGGGCACAGCCGGGATTCACGAGCGAGCTGCCGAACGCGCTCGGCATGCAAGGCGGCATCGGGGTGTTGTGGGACCACTAGCGATCATCGTCGCTTTCATGTGCGCGTGCGGTTCGCCGGTCGATCCATATGCGCCGGCGTGGCGTCAGCTCACGACACCAGGGCCATCGCCGCGGTGGGGGCACGCCGTAGTCTACGATCTCGAACGCGATCGCTTTGTGATGCTTGCCGGCGCGAGCGAGCAGGGCGAGCTCGGCGATCTGTGGTTGTTCGAGCTCGCGACGGAGACGTGGACACCCATCATGCAGTCAGGGCCAGTGCCACCACCGCGGATCAATCCAGGCGTGGTCACGGACGTCGGCCGCGATCGCATCGTGATGTTCGGCGGCCGCACGGGCCTCACCGGTACGCTCGGCGATGTCTGGGCACTCGAGCTCGACACGCTGACGTGGCACGAGCTGCCGGCCGGCCCGCCGGCGCGCCAGCGCCCGCACGCGGCCTCCGATGGCGGGCACGCGTGGTTTTACGGCGGCGAAGGCACGCTCGCGCGCGTGTTCGGCGATCTCTGGGAGCTCGACTTCGCGACCGACACGTGGCGCCAGCTGCCCAGCGATCGCGGCCTCACGTGCGGGGCGGTCGCGTACAGCGATGGCGCGCTCGTTGTCGTTGGTGGTCACGACGTGTTCACCGTCGAAGATTCGACGTGGCGCTACGACCTTGCGAGCCAGACGTGGGCTCGCGTGCCGACGACAGGCAGCACCGCAGCCGGCGCGCACTGGGCATTCACATCTGACGCGACGCGCCTGTGGCTCGCCGGTGGCGACCATCTCGACAACTACGACACCTCGCTGACCGATGTGTTGTCGCTCGATACGTACGAGCTCACGCGCGTCGCGACCTCGAACCTGCCGCCGGTGCACGATCACGCGACGCTCGTGTTCGATCCGCGCCGCGGCAATCTCATCTTGTTCGGCGGCACCGTCGGCGATGGCCAGACCTTCTCGGGAGACACGTGGATTCTGCCCACGCCGCGCTGATGCTCGTCATGACGGGTTGCTACTCGTTCACGACGCTTGGTCGCGCGCGCACCGTCGACGACGGCAAGCTGGAGCTCATCGCGGCGCCGGGTGTCACAGCCACGCTCGGCGCCGCCGGCGATCCGAATGTTCGGCCCGCGATCGAGGTCGGCGCGCGCTATGGCGTCGCGAGCAATGTCGACGTTGGCGCGCGCGTCTCGAGCTCGGGCGCGACGGCGACGACGCGCGTGCAGCTCGTGCGCCGCGCGCGGCTCGAAGCGCTCGTCGCTCCGGGCATCGCGTACACGCTGACCGACAAGCTCGCGTTCGAGCTGCCCGTCGTGGTCGGCATCAACGTCGGTGACGATCAGATCGTGTTCGCACCGCGCGTCGTCTATCAGCTGCGCACCGGGCTGCCGCACCCGCTGCAGTTCGTGTTCGTCGGCGGCTCCGTCGGCTACGTGTGGCAACTCACCGCGCGGTTCGCACTGATGCCGGAGCTCGGCGTTCTCACGGCTGTCTTCGCCGAGCCAGGCTACGGAACATTCACCGAGGCGGGCCCGGCACTCCAGGCCGCGCTCACGCTGCTATGGGACTGAGTTAAACTTGCTCGGCTGCACCTACCAATGGATCGATCGCTCAGGGCACTCGGCCTGATCGCGTGCATCGCGATCGCTGCGATCGCGATCTATACGGGCGGCTTTCGCGTAACGCTCGTCGCCGCGCTCGTCGTGTTTGCCGCGCTGTTCTGGCTCGCGACGTCGCACGCGCCGCTTCCATGTCGCCGCATCGCGCTCGGGGCGCAAGCTGCACTCGCGATCACGCTCGCAGCGACCGGCTACATGCCGCGCCTGGAAGGCGCGCTGCTCGCCGTGATCGTCGCCGAGGCGCTGTTTCTCGCGCCGCTGCGCATCGCGATCGCGACGAGCGTCGCCGCGTGCGCTGCCGTCGCCGTGCTCGCATGGCGGCAAGGTCAATCATCGGCGTTGCGCGGCACCGGCGAGCTCGCGATCTTCGCCGCGTTCGCTACCGTTGCGTTCGCGCTGCGCGCGCGCGAGCGCACGGCGCGCGTCGAGCTCGCACGCATGCACGGCCAGCTCATGGGCACGCAGAGCCTGTTACTCGATAGCGCGCGCACGACGGAGCGCTTGCGGATCGCACGCGAGCTGCACGATGCGCTCGGCCACGATCTCGTCGCGCTGAGCCTTACACTCGAGGTCGCGACGCGCGAGCGCGACAACGTCACGCGCGTACAGGCGGCACTCGGTCAGACGAAGCAAGCGCTCGCGCACGTTCGCGACATCGTCGGCGAGATGCGGCCCGACGCGTCGGTCGATCTTGCCGCGGCGCTGCACGCACTCGTGACAGGTCTCGTCTCGCCGCCCGAGGTCGTGCTCGATGTACCCGACGAGCTCGCGATCGAAAACGAGCTCGTCGCGCACGCGGCATTCCGGTGCACGCAGGAGCTCGTGACGAACGCGCTCAAGCACGCGCGCGCGAATCGCATCGAGCTGCAAGCGCGGATCGCCGACGATCGCCTTCGCATCGTCGTTCGCGACGACGGCATCGCGCGCGGCGCGCCGACCGAAGGGCTTGGCCTGCTCGGGGTGCGCGAGCGGCTCGCCTCGATCGGTGGCGAGCTGACGCTCGAGAGCACCCGTGGTCTCGCAGCGCGCATCGAGGTGCCGCTATGACGATCCGCGTCGTGCTCGCCGATGATCACACGCTCGTGCGCGAGGGCATTCGCAGCTTGCTCGCGCTGCTGCCCGACATCAAGGTCGTCGGCGAGGCGGCAACCGGTACCGACGCCGCACGTCTGATCCGCGAGACGAAACCGGATGTGGCATTGCTGGACGTCCGGTTTCCAGACGTCTCGGGGCTGGATGTGTTGCGCCAGCTCGACGCCGAGCGCTGCGCGCCGCGTACGATCTTCCTGACGACGTTCGATGACGACCAGGTTCGCCGCAAAGCGATCGCGTTACGCGCCGCGGGGTTCTTGCTCAAAGATGTCTCGCTCGATGCGCTCGCGCATGCACTTCGAACCGTCGCGAACGGCGGCCAGGCATTCGGCGTCAGCAGCGCGCTCAAGGGCAAGGTGCCGGCGGACGATGCCGCGCCGGCGATCGAGCAGCCGTCGAAGCGCGAGCTCGAGATCCTGCGCCTTGCGAGTGCGGGCCTCGGCAACCGAGAGATCGCGAAGGCACTGTGCATCGCCGAAGGCACGGTCAAAAACCACATCTCGAACGTTCTCATCAAGCTAGATGCACGCGATCGCACGCAGGCCGTGCTGCGCGCGATCAAGCTCGGCCTTCTGTGATCAGCGAAACCGAATTCGCGGGACCGTTGTCGTAGCGGCATGGCGAGCCGATTGGCGACCGCAACGGTCGCAATAGCCCTCGTATGCCCGGCGTACGCCGATACACGCATCAGCGTGCGGCGAGAGCACGAGCCAATTCCCGCACTCACCGTCGGCAATGCGACCGATGCGAAGCTCGACTTCGCGCGCATCGAGCTCGGCATCGACGGTCGAGCGAAGCTGCACGTTCAGCTCTCGACGCGGGCGAAGATCGCGCACGCGGGCTCGGTGATGATCGACGTGCCACGCGGTGCGCGCGCCCACGCGCTCGCCGTCACGATCGCAGGCGCGCGTGCGACCGCCGAGATGCACGAGGCGTCGGAAGCGCGACAGATGTTCTCGCGCGTCATCGCCGGCAACCAAGATCCGGCGCTGCTCGAGCACGTGTCGACGCGCGGCGATAGCGAGCGACTCGCGCTGCGCGTGTTTCCGCTCGTCAGAGGCAAACCCGCCGATGTCGAGATCGCGATCGACATGCCCGAGATCGAGCGCGTTGCTGTCGAGGATTCGGATGGCAAGCGCGTCGTCGCGCTCGCCCGCAAGAGCTGGATGACCGAGGACCCCGTGGCGCGGGCCTCCGTCGGCGAGACGAAATCGCTGTTTGCCGGCACTCCGCCCGTGAGCGTGCCGATCGTGTACCTCTGCGGCGTCA
>Ga0070698_100005986_pt1 | contig 13259 bp, 9 predicted proteins | sample KBSK1502metaG_FD_65477 | JGI IMG/M metagenome (GOLD analysis project Ga0070698, IMG submission 65477) | Corn, switchgrass and miscanthus rhizosphere microbial communities from Kellogg Biological Station, Michigan, USA - KBS K1-50-2 metaG | ecosystem: Host-associated > Plants > Roots >... | reverse complement strand
GCGACGCGATGCTCGACGATCGGCAGCGTGAACGTCCGATTGCCGAGCACGAGGTACAGCTCGCCGTGGGTGACTGACAGCGACAGCGATGTCCGCCGGTCGATCGCCGCGGCGATCTCGGCGATCGTCGCGCGATCGAAGGCGCGGATCGGAATCTCGCCCGCGCGGTGGATCTTCTCGCCGGACAGCTGCGCGAGGAGCTGCCGCGCGTCGCGGTGCGTATACACGGCCACACGGCCGGCGTGCTTGCTGCCGCGGTGCAGACGCGCGGCGTCCGGCATCCCGACCTCGATCCACGCGGTCACCCGCCCGGTCAGGTCACGCACGAGCAGCGCCGGTTCGTCGCCCGACGACACGCCCTCCGTCATCGTGATGCCTTCCTGGTACTCGAGGCAGTACGCGAGGACGCGGACGAGCATGTATTCCACGGTCTCCGACGGATGCCGGGCGACACGAAGCTCGAGCGTCTCGTAGACGCCGCGATCCATGTCGGACAGATCGATCGAAAGGTTGTAGAGGGTCGCGGTTTCCGCCACGCTGCATCGATGTTACGCGGGTACTATGGTTCCACGATGAAAGCATCCGACTGCATCCTGTTCAGCGGCGGCGCGCCGGGCGCCGAAGCCGCGTTTGGCGCGTGCGCCGAACGTCACGGCGTCGAAGAGGTCAATTTCACCTTCGATGGCCACAACATCGATCGCCATCGCGGCGTCCGCGTCCTCAACCACGAGGAACTGCTTGCGGGCGATGTCAGCCTCGAGTACGTCTCGCGGCTGATGCATCGGCGGTACATCGAGAGTCCGACGCTGCGTCGCGTGCTGCAGACGCTGTGGTACCAGGTCAACAACGGCCAGGAGATCTACGTCATCGGCGCCATCCAGGACGATTTGACCGTGCGCGGCGGAACCGGATGGGGCGCCGAGTTCGCGAAGCTCTGTAACAAGCCGCTGTTCGTCTTCGACCAGGCCGCCGACCGCTGGTGCTTCTGGACCGGGTCCGCGTGGGAGACGCTCGCGGCCGCGAAGCTGCCGGTCATCACGCATCCGCACTTCACCGGCACGGGCACGCGAACCATCCAGGACAACGGCACGAAGGCGATCGAGGAGTTGTTCAACCGCTCGTTCGGATCGTGAGCGCGCCGCGTGCCACCCGACCAGGTCGTTCGGTGGGCGTGGGGGCTGTGGCTGCTGTCCTGGTTCGCCGCCGCGGCATGGAGCAGCCCCACCGCGCGAAGGCCGCGGGCGCTCGGTGAGAGCCTGTACCGGGTGTTGACCGCCGCGGGCGCAATCGTCCTCTTTGGCCGCCCGGGCTGGCGATGGGTCTGGGCGCCGCTGTGGCGCGCGGGCCCCTTCACAGAGTGGGCGCTGGTCGTCGTGACCGTGGCGGGACTCGCGTTCACCTGGTGGGCGCGCATCGTGCTGGGGCGGCTCTGGTCGAGCGGCGTCACGCGAAAGGTCGATCACGAGGTCATCATGGCCGGCCCGTACCGGTTCGTGCGGCATCCAATCTATTCGGGGATCATCCTGTCGCTGCTCGCGACAGCCGCCATCCAGGGCACGACTGGCGCCGTGCTCGGCTCGGGGTTGATCGTGCTCGGGACGTTCATGAAGGCGCGCGTCGAGGAACGTTTCCTTCGCGACGAGCTGGGCGATGGCTACGACGCCTACGCCCGCCGCGTGCCGATGTTCGTCCCCTTCACGCGCTAGCGGCCCTTCCGGGCCGCCGGGCCAACACTGGCGCATCCGGTCCGGTTTCTGTCACTATTGCCACCCTCGGGAGGACATGGAAATGCGCGTTACCGCCCTGGTTCTGGCGTCGGTTCTCGGTGTGTGCGGCCCCGCGTTCGCGCAGGACTGGGACTTGTACACGAACAACGAAGACGGCTTCAAGGTCGATTTCCCCGGCACGCCGAAAGTGGCGCAGACGACGTACAAGTCGGAATATGGCGCGGATCTGCCCGCGCGTGTCTACACGGCCGCCAGGGGAGCGGAGAAGTATTCGGTCACGGTCGTGGATTACCGCGAGGCGCCGAGGCTGCTCGACGAGAAAGCCAAGCTGACCTGCCCGAAGGATTTTCCCGACGAGCGCGCGTGCGGGTTGACGCTGGCGGGCCGTGGCTACTGGAAGGAAGACATGGCCGGCGCGACACTCCATGCGACCTACGAGTTCACCCAGCGCAACGCGAAGCTCACGCACCTGGCGTTTGCGTGGCAGGACCTGGTCTCCGGCCACGAGCTGTCCCTGTTGAACGCCGACGGCTCGCGTACCTTCGCGTTCATCGCGATGCACACCGATCGCCTCTATATCCTCGAAGGGACGGTGCCGAAGGGCTATCCGCCGCCGGCGTTGTTCCAGCAGTCACTCGGCTACGTCGACCGAAACGGCAACGGCATGCGCTACACGGCGATCTACTCGAACATGCAGGCCGAGCATCCGGAGGCGTTTCCCGCGAAGCCGCCGCTGACGGGACAGGGACGCGGAGGTGGTGCGGGCGCGCCGCAGACCCCTCCGCCTGCCGGTCGGTGAGCACGGCCTCGCCGTTGACGTGTGGTTGGCACGGTCTTTCATCCCCAGGAGGAACGATGACCCGGATGACCTGTGTCGCCGCGGCGCTGCTGACGGCCACGAGCGCCTGGGCGCAGACGCCTCCCGCCAGGCTCGCGGACGTGACGATGTCGCAAGAGGCGACCAAACGGGCTCACCTCCAGGAGATCAACCTCGAGACCGCGCGCAAGCTGGCGGACGCCTGCGTTGCGTTCTCGCGGGCGGCCAATCCCAACGGCGGCGCCACGGTTGTCGTCGTCGGGCCGTCGGGCAATGTCGTCTACGCTGCGAGATCCGACGGGCAGATCCCGAACAACTTCGACTCCGCATTCGAGAAGGCGAAGATGGCGCTCTATATGCGGGCGCCGACCCGCTCGATGGTCAATCGCTGGGGCGGCGCGGAGGCCGCGCTCGCGCGAGCGCCGTTGAACCTGTATCTCGTCGAAGGCGGCTACCCGATCATCGTCGAGGACATGATGATTGGCGCGATTGGCGTCGGCGGCGCCTCGGGTGGTGACGAAGAGTGCGGGCACGCGGCGCTGACGAAGGTGCTCGGCCCGCAGCCGCCCATCGTGCCGCCGGTTCGCCCTAACCCGGTCGGTCCGGCCGCACCGCCGGCCGCCCAGCAACGGAGGTAGACGTGGCGCGAAGCACCGTTCGCGTCGCGGTGGTTGCGCTCGCGCTCGTGCTGTGCGCGCGCGTCGCCGCGGCCGCGACCATCAGCTGGATGGTCGATGGCGTCGAGCGCTTCGCCATCATCTATGTTCCGAAGTCACCGCCGGCGGGCAAGCTGCCGCTGATTTTTTCCTTTCACGGCCATGGCGACAGCGCGGAGAACTTCCAGTTCGTCGGCCTCCAGGCGGCGTGGCCCGACGCCATCGTCGTCTACTTCGAGGGGCTGCCGAGCCGCGACGGCTATGCCGGGTGGCAGGTGGAGCCGGGCGAGTACGGTGACCGCGACCTGAAGCTGGTTGACGCCGCGCTGTCGGCGCTGAAGGCGAAATACAACGTCGACGAGAACCGCATCTACGCGACCGGGTTCTCCAACGGCGCGCACTTCACCTACCTGCTCTGGGCGGCGCGGCCGAACGTGTTCGCCGCGTTCGCGCCGGTTGCGGGGCGCATTCGCGCGTCCGCGATGCCGAAAGATCCACGGCCCATCCTCGTCATCGGCGGCGCGCGCGACGCGCAGGTCGCCTTCGCGGATCAGCGCCAGGCGATGGGCATCGCGATGCGGATCAACGGTGTCGAGGGCAACGGGAAGCCGTGCGGCGACGGGTGCACGCTGTACGGCGACGGGACGGCCACCCCGGTGATGACCTGGATTCACCAGGGCGGACACGAGTATCCGCGGCCGACCTCGGGCAGGATCGCCGCGTTTTTTCACGAACATGCGAAACGGACCGGGGGACACACGGACTAGGGGGAGCATTCCCAAGCCCGCGGGTCCTCTGTAGTATTAGCGCCGCGAGGGGGACACGTCATGCGCGTAACCGCGATTTTCGTCTCGGTGATGCTGTTGGTCGCCGGGACCGCAGCGGCCCAGGAATGGGAAGAGTTCGTCAGCAAGGAAGACGGCTTCAAGGTGGATTTTCCGGGCACGCCGAAAGTGGCCGATATCACCTGGAAATCGCAGATGGACTACATCCTTCCGGGCAAGGTGTACAGCGTCGACAAGGGCAAGGAGCGCTACTCGATGACGGTGGTCGACTACCGGCCGATCGAGCAGCAGGGGATCGAGCGCGCCAAGACGTGCGAGGAAGGCAACCAGCAGTGCCGTCAGAACGCGGGCATCATGGGCCCCGGCTACTGGAAGCATGACGAGCGCAGCGCCCTCATGTACGCCACCTTCAAGCTGATTCAGAAGGCCAAGCAGGTCACCAGCCTTGCGTGGGAATGGCAGGACATGGTCGAAGGCAACTTCCTCCAGCTGACCAACGCGGACGACTCGCGCACCTTCGCCTACGTCGCGATGCACGAGAACAAGCTGTATGTCCTCGAGGGGACGGTGCCGAAGGGGTATCCGCAGCCCGGCCTCTTCCAGCAGTCGATGGGATTCGTGGATGCCAACGGCAATGGTCTCCGCTACCAGGGGATCATCTACTCGAACGCGTACCATGGCATGGGCGTCTATCCCAAGCCCCAGGGACAGGGTCAGGGCGGCGGTGGCGGCCGCGGCCAGGGTGCCGGCAGGTAAGAGGAGCAACACCATGCGCGTGACCGTAATCGTCTTCGCGGCAGTGCTGTCGATCGCTGGCTCCGCGTCCGCGCAGGAGTGGGAGCAGTACACCAGCACGAAGGACGGCTTCAAAGCCGACTTCCCCGGTCCGCCGAAGGTCGCCGAGACGACGTGGAAGTCCGAGTACGGCTACTCGCTGCCCGCGCGCGTCTACACGGTGGACAAGGGGAAGGAGCACTACTCGATGACCGTTGTCGATTACAACGGCATCCAGAAACAGGGCCTCGAGCGTCAGGCCAATTGTCCGCCCGGCGCCGAACCGTGTCAGGGGCAGCGCGGCGGAGCGCTCTCGACGATCGGCCCCGGGTATTCGGTGCAGGACATCCGCGGCGCGCTCATCTATGCGTCGTTCCAGTTTCTCAAGCGCGACGCGACGATCACGCATTACCTCTATAACTGGCAGGATCTCGTCGAGGGGCACGAGATCCATCTGACGAACCGCGCCGACCAGTCGCGGACGATGGCGTTTGTCGCCATGCGCGAGAACAGGCTGTACATCCTCGAGGGGACGGTCCCGAAGGGATATCCGGAGCCCGGCCTGTTCTACCAGTCGCTCGGGTGGGTGGACAAGGACGGCAACGGCATCCGGTATCAGCAGATCTACGTCAACGAGATTTACGGGCTCGGCCTGTATCCGGAACCTGGCCATAACCAGGGCGGACAGTTCCAGGGCGGCGGACGCGGGGGGCCACAGTAAAATCCCAAAACCCAAAACCCAAATCCCAAATCCCAACACCCAACCAATTTCCACAGTCGCTTGGGATTTGCGATTTTCCCAGAGGGTCGCCATGAGAAAGAGCGTCGTACTCGTCATCGCGGCCACCGCGGTTCTCTCTCTCCACGCGGCCGCACAGCAGAATGCCGCGCCCGATGCGGGCGCCGTGATGAACGCGGTCACCACCGCGATGGGGACCGCGAAACTGCGCTCGGTGCAGTACACCGGCACCGGTTCGATTAATCCGACGGGCCAGGCGTACACGACCGGCGGTGCCTGGCCGCGATACACGGTCACGAAATACACGATGTCGGTGGACTACTCGGTGCCGGCGATGAGGCAGGAGCTGGTGCGCATCGACGATGCCAAGGTGCCGCGCGGCGGCGGGGCAGGCGGATACAACCCGCAGACCTTCCAGGGTGGCATCCGGCCGATTCCCGGCGACATCGTGCAGAACAACACGATCAACGGGCGCATGGAGAACGGTGCGATTCAGTTCTGGCTGACACCGCACGGCTTCCTCAAGGGCGCAGCCGCGAATGCGGCAACGCTGAAGACCGCGACGGTGCGCGGCAAGAAGACGCTGACGTTCACCGCCTTCGGCAAGTTTCCGATCACGGCCACCGTCGACGGCAACAACCTGATCGAAAAGGTCGAAGCGCTGGTGGACATCGGGTTCACGGGCGACACCGTGCTGGACGGGGCCTACACGAACTATCGCGACCTCGACGGCGTCCGTTTTCCGATGCACATCCTGATGCGTGAAGCCGGATGGCCGACGCTGGAGGTCAACGTCGCGCAGGTGAATCCGAATGCGCAGGCCGCGGTCGATACCGTCGCACGCGCGATGTCAGCGGCGCCGGCCGCGCCGCCTGCCGCCGCGGCCGCGCCTCCGCAGCCGGTGAAGCTCGCGGATGGCGTCTGGCAGCTCACGCCGAACGGCGAAGGCAGCATCCTCGTCGAGTTCAACGACTACGTCGTCATGGTGGAAGCGCCGGGCGGCGACGCGGTCACGATGGCGTCCATCGAGAAGGCGAAGCAGCTCGCGCCGGGCAAGCCCATCAAGTACGTCATCAACTCGCATCATCATGCGGACCACGCGGGCGGCATGCGTGCGTATGTCGCGGAAGGGATTCCGATCATCACGCACGAATCGCACAAGAAATATTACGAGGAGCAGATTTTCAAGAACCCGCACTCGCTCAATCCGGATCGTCTGGCGCGGATGCCGCGCGCGCCGATGCTCGAGTTCGTCAAGGACAAGCGCGTCTTGAGCGATAGCAGCCAGACGCTCGAGATCTACTTGATGAAAGATCAGCCGCACAGCGAAGGGCTGCTGATGGTGTACCTGCCGAAGTCGAAGCAGGTGATCCAGGCAGATGCGTACGTCCCGCGGCCGGGCGCACCGCCGCTGCCGATGCCGAGCCCGTATACGACGAACCTGGTGGACAACATCTCGCGCCTCAAGCTCGACGTCGCGCGCGTCGTGCAGATCCACGGAGGCGTCGTTCCGTACAGCGAGGTGCTCGCGGCCGCGGGGCGGCCGGTCTCGACGAATTAGCACGCGCGCAAAACGGCGGGTCCGCGAATGCATAGTTTTTCCGTGGCATTCGCGGGACCCGCCCCACGTACAACGGGTACCCGGGTCCCGGAAAACCGTGCAAACACCCGGGAGGATCGTCCTCCAGCCGCGCCTAAAGTCGCCATAATAGCGACCTTCCATTTCAACCAATCGCGCCGCCCGACGTGTACGACGGGCGGCGCATTTGCAGCAGCGCTCCGCCGCATATGAACCGTGCCCTTGTACTCGCGTTCGTCGGGTTGCTGTCGGCCTCGGGACTGGCGGCGTCGCCCGCGCCCGACGTCAACGTGCCGTTCGTCGCGTGGAATCAACCGGCTCCGCATTCGGCGGATGCGACCGCCTGTGTGACGGCGTCAGGCGCCGTTGCGAGCCGCGGCATCGCCGTGGGACCGGATCAGAATCCGGTGTTCGTCGGCGACATCGCCCGTTTTTCGACGACGCTGGTCGTCGCGAAGTACGACCGGCAGACCGGCGAGCGCCTGTGGTGCACCTCGTTCCAGGTGCGGGCCGTCGATGCCGCCGGCGCCGCGTTCACGGTGGCGTTTGCGCAGGCCGGCGGCGTCGCCATCGACTCGAACGGCACGATCTTCATCGCCGGCCACGGCGTCTCGACGCCGTTCCCCGTTCCGCTTCCGCCAGGACCAGGACCGGCGCCACCGCCCCCCGTCGTTCGTTATTTCGTGACGACCTGCTCGCCGTCGGGCGTGTGCGCGCCAAACGTCACGATCATCAATACGTCGATCTCGGGCCGGCACACCGACACCATTGGCGGCATCGCGATCGGACCGGATGGCAACCCGGTGTTGACGGGCGTCGCGACGTTCCCGGCGCCGCTGCCGTCGCAGCCAAGCACCTTCAAGTTGCTCACGGTGAAAGTCAGCCGATCCACCCTGACGCCTCTCGGCGTGACGCAGGGTGACTCCAGCGCGCCACGCGCGGGCTCGCGCGCGGTCGTCGCGGTGGACTCGTCGAACAACGTCGTGGTGACCGGCAGCGAGGCGTCCACGTCGAAATACGACGCGCTGCTGTCGCGCCGGATCTGGAACGCGCGCATCGCGGGCAGCGGCATCGCCATCACCACACGCCGCGGGGATGGGCATGATTCGTCCGGGCGCGGCAACGATCCGGAGGACGCGGTCGCCGTGGCGGGGGCGCCGGTTGGCGCCACCGGGAGCAGGCATTTCGCGATCACGATGCTCGACGGCGCCACGGGCGGCACCGTGCGGACCGCTCCGTACAACTCCGGCTTCGACGACGTCCCGCGCGACATCGCCGCGGACCAGGACGGCAACGTCATCGTTGCCGCGGACACCGGTGGCGCCATCGGCACGCCGGCGGTGGTGTTCCAGCGCGGCGTGCTCGTGAGCCTGAACCGGAGCGGACAGTTGAACTGGGTGGTCGTGATTCCGTCCACCATCGACGATCCGAGCCTGCATTCCGTCGCCGGCATCGCGGTCGGTCTCGACGGCGCTCCCGTCGTATCCGACGACTCTCGCGATCCTTCCAATCCATCCGCCGCCATCACCCATCAGATCATCCAGCTGGCGTTCGACGAGCACGGACGCGGCAGGGACGGTCGGGATGCGGACGAAGATGACGAGGCCAAGAAAGCGCGTGGGTCGCTCGCGTGGGATCAGCCGGTCAACGACACCGTCACCGGCTTCCTGGTCTGCATCGACGCGCAGCCGTTGTCAGGCTGCCAGGATGTCGGCAAGCCGGCAGCACTTGTCCTGCCGTCCACGACCGTCGGGACGGTCACATATAAGTTCGACCTGGAGAGCATCACCGCGCTGACCAAGGGCGTGCACACGCTCTCCGTCGTCGGGTATAACGCCGGCGTCACCGGCGGGGCGAGCGCCGGCTTGACCGTCAAGGTCGACAACGGGCGCCGCGGGCACGACGACGACGATCACGGCGACCGCGGACGCAGACAGGACTGACGTGACGCGCTAGACGCCCGCGGCGAAGCGCGTCCGCGCGGCGGCGACAATCTGGGCGTACTTCGCCTGCATCAGCTCCCACTCGGTCTCGAGCAGCGAGAGGCGCGCGTCGTTCAGCTCGGTCGACGTGATCACGCCGTTCTCGTACGACACTTCCGCGATTGTGAGCCCTTCGCGCGCCATCTCCACGGCCTTCTGCTCGGTTGCGACGATCTCGCGTGCCGCGTCGTGCTCCCTCGACGTCGACGCCACCTCGAGCCGCGCGTTGTCGAGCGCCGCGATCGCCGCATGCTGCGCCTGCCTGACGCGCGCCGTCGCGGCGCCCCGCCTGGCGGCCACGCTCGGCGCGTTGAACAGCGGGACGGTCATGCTCACACCGAACTGATAGCTGCGGTTCGTGCCCTGCAGCAGCGTGGACAGGCCGTCTTCCTGGTACTGGAAGTTGCCGTTGAAGGCGACCATCGGCTTCAGCTCGGCGTTGGCGAGCGACACCATGCGCTGCGCGGCCTCGCGCTGCTGGCCGATCGATCGAATGTCGGCGCGCGACGCCAGCGCCTGCTCGAGCGCCGCCGCCGCCGGCAGGCTCGGAATGTCGTCGAGCGATCCCGCCAGCCGCAACGGCTGTCCCTGCGGCAGTGAGAGGATGGTCCGAAGCGTCTGGTACGAGACGTCGGCGGCGCTGCGCGCGCGAATCAGCTTGGCCTTCGCGTTCGACAGCTCCACCTCGGCGCGCAGCACGTCGAGCCTCGCGGCTGAGCCGGCCTCGAACCGCGCCTTCGCGAGCTCGAGATGCTTCTGCGCAATGTTCACGCCCTCTTCGCTGACGCGGATGCCCTGGTCGTTCATGAGCGCCGAGTAGAACGCTTCGTAGACCTGCAGCGTCAGCGCCTGCCGCGACCGGTCCACGTCGAGACGGCTCGACTCCTCGGCCGCGGCCTGCGCGGCAAAGGCGTTGGCGAGGCGGCCGCCCGTGTAGATCGGCTGCGAGAGATCGAAGCGCATCACGTTCTCGCGCGTCAGCGTCGCGCGGAACGTCTGCTCGTTCGGGCCGAAGACGCCGGCTGGAATCCGCAGCAGCGGAGACGCCTGCGCGGGCGTGTACAGGACGTTCAGGTTCAGCGACGGCAGGAACGCGGCCCTCGCCTCCGACACGTGGGCCTCGCTCTCGTGCAGCCGCTCCTGGCTGACCTTCAGCGACTCGTTGCGGGTGACCGCCATCTCCACCGCACGGCTGATGGTCAGCGTGCCCGCTGGCGTGGCCGAAGCCGGCACAGGATTCTGGCCGGCGAAGGCCCGGGCAACGCTCAGGAACGCCCCGATCAGCGCGATGATCACCAGCACGCCGGTGACCCGCACCGCCGCGCGCGCCCACGCCGGCATCGGCGCCTCTTTCCACGCCTTGACGCGCACGAGCGCTCGGTCGAGCAGCAGGTACGCCACCGGCACGACGACCAGCGTCAGCAGCGTCGAGGTGAGCAGGCCGCCGATCGTCGCAATCGAGATTGGCGCCCGGAACTCGCTGCCGTCGCCGCTGCCGAAGGCCGACGGCATCATGCCGAGAATCATGGCGATGGTGGTCATGATGATCGGCCGGAGCCGCACGGGGCCGGCCTTGAGCAGCGCGTCCTTCACGGACAGGCCCTCCTTGCGGAGCTGGTTCGTGTAGTCCACGAGGAGAATCGCGTTCTTCGTGACCAGTCCCATCAGCATCACGACGCCGATCATCGCCGGCATGCCGATGTTCTTCCCCGTCGCGAGCAGCAGCAGCAGCGCGCCGACGATGGCGAGCGGCAGCGAGAGCATGATGATGAACGGCTCGATGAACGACTCGAACTGCGACGCGAGCACGATGTAGATGAACGCGACCGCGAGGATCAGTGCGAGGCCGAGCGCCGCCGCCGACTCCTGCATCATCTCGACGTCGCCGGCAAAGCCCCACTCGAAGTTCTGCGGCATCTGGACGGTCGCCATCGCCTTCTCGATGTTCTTCGTCACGTCCCCGAGCGCGTAGCCGGCCGCCAGGTCGACGCCGATCTTGGCCTGCCGCCGCCGCTGCTCGCGGTCGATGTTGCTCGGGCCGACGGCGGGCGCGAAGCGCGCGACGTCCCCCGCGCGCACGGCCGCGCCGGTCGGCGAGTAGAGCGGCGTGCGCAGCACGGCCGCCGGGTCGTTGCGGTATTCGGGCGCGAGACGCACGCGGATGTCGTACTCCCGGTCGCCTTCGCGCAGCTTCGTCGGAACGATCCCTTCGACCATGCCCCTCAGCTGCGTCCCGATGCTGCCGACGCTGAAGCCGAGATCCGCGGCGAGCGAACGGTCGACGCGCGCCACGACTTCGGGCTGGCCGCTCTCGAGATTGGTGCTGATGTCCACGGCGCCCGGCACCTGCCGCACCTTCGTTTCGATCTCGTTGGTGATGCGCTGCAGCTGCGCGAGGTCGTCGCCGCGCACGAACACGTTGATCGGCGGCTCGTACGGCGCGCCCTGCATGAACTCGGGATCGGCAACCTTGGCATCGACGAACGGCATGTCCGCGAGCGTCGTGCGCACCTCCGCCTTGATGGCCGCGAGCCCCCGCGTCCGCTGATCCTTCTTCGTGGTTCGCACGCGGATGGTGGAGGAGCGGACCTGTCCGTTGGTGCCGACGGTGCTGAACACCTGCCGCACGTCCGGAATCGCCTGGAGGTCGTGCTCGATCGTCGAGACCGCCGCGACGCTCTGGTCGAACGACGTGCCCGGCGGCAGATCGACGATCACCTGGAACTCGCCGCGATCCTCGACGGGGACGAACTCGGTCCCCATGAACGCCGTCGTGCCGAGGCTGGCGACGAACACCGCGCCCGCGGCCGCGAGCGTCTTCCACGGGTGGTGAAGCGCCCACCCGAGGACGGTGTGGTATTTCCGGTCGAGGGCGTCGTAGGCGCGTCCCCAGCGCTCGAACAGGCGCCCGGCGCGCGTGCGCGTCCGTTCCTCGGGAGAGACGTAGCGGACGAACCGCGACGAGAGCATCGGGTCGAGCGTGAACGCGACGAGCAGCGACATCGCCACCGCGAACGCAATCGTCAGCGCGAACGACTTGAAGAACTGGCCGACGATGCCGGTCATGAAGCCGACGGGCAGGAAGACCGCGAGGATGGTGAAGGTGGTCGCCATCACCGCGAGACCGACTTCCGCGGTGCCGCGGTGCGCGGCCGTCATCGGGTCCGCGCCATGCTCCATGTGGCGGTAGATGTTCTCGCGCACGACCACCGCGTCGTCGATGAGGATGCCGATGACGAGCGAGAGGCCCATCAGCGTCATCATGTTGAACGTGAAGCCGGCGATCCACATGAAGAAGAACGTTGAGATGACCGACGTCGGCAGCGCGAGCGCGCTGATGAGCGTCGAGCGCCAGTCGCGCATGAACAGGAAGATCACCAGCACGGCCATGATGCCGCCGAAGATGATGTGCTCGCGCACCTGCGCGATGTTCGCCTTGATGAACTCCGCGTCGTCGTGCACCGGACGGACCTGGAGCGCGGGGAAGTTCGGGGCCACGCGCGCCAGCAGCGCGTTCACGCGCTCGGAAATAGCGGCCGTGTTCGCGCCGCTCTGTTTCTTGATCGAGAACGACACCGCGTCGGCGCCGTTCAGGCGCGTCGTGGACGTGCGCTCCTCGTAGCCGTCGACGACGCGGCCCACGTCACGGACGCGAACGGTCGATCCGGCTTCGGACCGCAGGATGACGTTCTCGATCTCGGCGACGCTCTGAAACTCACCCTTCGTCCGCAGGGAAATCGTCTGGCCCTGGCGCGTCATCCGGCCACCGGGCACGTCGAGGTTCTCCGCGCCCAGCTTCTCGGCGACCACGTTGACCGGCAGGCCGAGCGCCTCGAGGCGGCCGGGGTCGAGGTCGACCTGGATTTCGCGCACGTCGCCGCCGTTGACCTCGACCGCGGCGACACCGTCGATCTGCTCGATGAGCGGCTTGAGGTCGTCTTCGATCTGGCGCCGCGTCACGTCCGACGCCTGCGAGGAGCCGACCGCGAACGTCATGATCGGCATCGCGGCGACGTCGAAGCGGACGATCGTCGGGTCCTCGACGTCTTTCGGCAGGCGGCCGCGGATGGCGGCGACCTTCTCGCGCACTTCAGCGGCGGCGTCCTGGGCCTTCACCTCGAGCCGAAGCTCCACGCCGACGGTCGAGAGCGAATCGGTGGAGCGCGACTGGACGCGCTTGACGCCGTTGATGCCGGCGAC
>Ga0070698_100005985_pt1 | contig 13259 bp, 10 predicted proteins | sample KBSK1502metaG_FD_65477 | JGI IMG/M metagenome (GOLD analysis project Ga0070698, IMG submission 65477) | Corn, switchgrass and miscanthus rhizosphere microbial communities from Kellogg Biological Station, Michigan, USA - KBS K1-50-2 metaG | ecosystem: Host-associated > Plants > Roots >... | reverse complement strand
AGCGTCGCGATCATGGTTTTTGCAACATCCGTCCGTGCGGTCGGCGAAGCAGAACTGTCACGGAAAGTAAGCATCCGCCGGATGCGGTGGCCAGACATACCCGACATATCGCCGACTCGGCGCGCGGGGCCGACGTGCAGTCATCGCCGTGGAGCGCACGCAGATTATTCGGCTCTGCGTCTGCGGCTGAGCCCGCGGAGACGCGGGAAGGGGCGAGTGGCGTCGCTGGTGCCGGGCCGTGGTGACAGTACCGCGGCGCGGCGGCGCGAGGTGGGTCTTGGCCTGGGGCAAAGGGCCCGGGCCGCCGTAGGCTTGGCAGGTGGGTGTGTGTCCTTCCTGCGGGCACGGGTACCCGGTGGGGGCGAAGTTCTGCGCCGAGTGCGGTGCCGCGCTGGCCGCGGCTGCGCCGCTGGCGGCGGCGGAGCGCAAGACCGTGACGGTGCTGTTCGCCGACCTGGTCGGGTTCACCTCCCGCGCCGAGCAGCTGGACCCGGAGGATGTCCGGGCGGTGCTGTCGCCGTATTATGCGCGGCTGCGCGCCGAGCTGGAGCGGTTCGGCGGGACGGTGGAGAAGTTCATCGGCGATGCGGTGATGGCGCTGTTCGGCGCGCCGGCCACGCACGAGGATGACCCGGAGCGGGCGGTGCGGGCCGCGCTGGCGATCCGTGACTGGGCGCGCGAGCAGGAGGGGCAGATCGAGGTCCGGCTGGGGGTGGCGACCGGCGAGACGCTGGTCACGCTCGGGGCGCGGCCGGAACACGGTGAGGGGATGGCCGCCGGGGACGTGGTGAACACCGCGGCCCGGTTGCAGGCGGCGGCGCCGGTGAACGGGGTGCTGGTCGGGGAGCGCACGTTCCGGGCGACGCGGACGGTAATCGACTATGTGTCGGCCGGGCCGGTGACGGCGAAGGGGAAGAGCGAGCCGGTGCCGGTGTGGGAGGCGGTGGCCGCACGGGCCCGGCTGGGCGTGGATGTGGCGCACCAGGCGCGGGCGGTGCTGGTGGGCCGGGACCGCGAACTGGCGGTGTTGCGGGATGCGCTGGTGCGGGTGCGGGCGGAGCGGGCCCCGCAGCTGGTGACGCTGGTGGGGGTGCCGGGGATCGGCAAGTCCCGGCTGCTGTTTGAGCTGCGGCAGCTCGTGGGGGCGGAGCCGGAGCTGATCGCCTGGCGGCAGGGCCGCTGCCTGCCGTACGGGGAGGGGGTGAGTTTTTGGGCGCTGGCGGAGATCGTGAAGGCGCAGGCGGGCATCCTGGAGAGCGACACCGTGGCCGAGGCGCAGGCCAAGCTGGCCCAGATGACGGCGGAGGTGATGGGCGGCGCACCGGAGGCCGACTGGGTGGCGCGGCACTTGGGCGCACTGGCCGGGGTCGGCGGCGGCGGCGGGGCTGGTGGCGACCGGAGCGAGGTGTTCGCGGCGTGGCGGCAGTTCGTGGAGGCGCTGGCCGAGTCCCGGCCGCTGGTTTTGGTGTTCGAGGACTTGCACTGGGCCGACGAGGGGCTGCTCGACTTTGTCGACTACTTGGCCGGCTGGGCCGGCCAGGTGCCGCTGCTGGTGCTCTGTACTGCGCGGCCGGAGCTGCTGGCGCGGCGGCCCGGCTGGGGCGGCGGCAAGCCCAACGCGGTCACCCTGTCGCTGGCGCCGCTGTCAGAACAGGACACAGCGCGGCTGATCGGTCTCCTGCTGGGCCGGGCGGTGTTCGAAGCAGGCCAACAGGCGGCGCTGCTGGCCCACGCCGGAGGTAACCCGCTGTACGCCGAGCAGTACGTGGCGATGCTGGCCGACCAGGCGGCGGCCGGCGCCGAGTTGGTGGTGCCGGAGTCGGTGCAGGCCATCATCGGCGCCCGGCTGGACCTGCTGGCCCCGCCGGAGAAACAGTTGCTGCACGACGCCGCGGTGATCGGGAAGGTGTTTTGGCCCGGTGCGGTGACCGCGCTCGGCGGCACGAGAAGCGGCGGCGGTGAGCTGGACAACGGTGCGCTGGAAGAGCAACTGCACGCGCTGGAGCGCAAGCAGTTCGTCCGCCGGGAGCGGGCCTCCTTGGTGGCGGGCCAGGCCCAGTACGCGTTTACCCACGTGCTGGTGCGCGACGTCGCCTACGGGCAGATCCCGCGCGCGGCCCGGGCAGAAAAGCACGCCCGCGCGGCCGGGTGGATCGTGTCGCTGGGCCGGCCCGAGGATCACGCCGAGATGATCGCCCACCACTACACCAGTGCGCTGGAGCTGGCCCGAGCCGCCGGCCAGGACACCACCGTCCTGGCGCCGAAGGCCCGGGCGGCGCTGCAGGCCGCGGGGGATCGCGCGTTTGCCCTGAACGCACTCGCCCCCGCCGCCGGGTACTACCGGGCCGCGCTCGCGCTGTGGCCGCACGACGCGCACAAACAGCGAGCCGGACTGCACCGGCTGCTGGGCACCGTACTGTACGAGACCGGCGACCTGGGCGGGGCGGAGGCGGTGCTGGCCGAAGGCGCCGAGGTTGCCGCGGGGGCGGGCCTGCCCGTCCTGCGGGCACGGATCCGCCTGAAGCTGGCCGAAATCCACAGCTCGCAGGGCCTAAGCATCGCCGAGACCCTGGCGGAATGCGAGGCGGCCACCGCCATCCTGGACTCGGCAGGTGACCTGGAGGGCCTGGCCGAGGCGTGGCTTCTTGCTGGCTGGCTGCGCTTCTGGGTTGGTGAATCGCCTGCCGACCAGCAGGCTTGTGAGCGTGCCCTGGCCTATGCCCGGCAAAGCGGCAACCATTGGGCCCGGGTGCGCGCCATTGGCTGTTTGGTGGAGATCCTACGGACGCTGCCCGTCCCAGCCGACGCCGCGATAGCCCGCGCCGGGCAGCTGCTCCAGGAAGCCGGCGGCGATCCCTATGCCGAGGCCGGGATAGTTGGCTCGCTTTCGGTGCTGTACGCCTACGCCGGGCGGTTCGCCGATGCCCGGGACGCATTCGCACGCGCCTGGTCAAGGTTTGCCGGCTTCGGCGCGAAAATCGAACGGGCAGGAGGTGCAAGCACCGGCGGCGAGATCGAGCTGATTGCTGGAGACCCCGTCGCGGCTGAGCGCTACCTGCGGGAGGGGTACGAGGCGTGCCGCGCGATGGGGGAACGGGGACTTCTCGGCAGCCTCGCCGGGGTGCTCGCGGAGGCGGTCTACCGGCAGGGACGCCTCGACGAAACCCAGCGGCTGTCCGAGGAAGCCCAGGCGGTCGCCGCATCTGACGACCTCGACGCGCAGGCCCGGTGGCGGGCCACCCGGGCCAAGGTGCTCGCCCGGCGCGGCCAGTTCCCGGCCGCCCGCCGGCTGGCCGCCGAGGCGGTGGCGCTGGTCGCACCGACCTCCTGGGCGGCGCTGCAGGCCGAGGCGCTGATCGCCCAAGCGGAGGTGAACCGGCTGGCTGGGGCGCGCGATCAGGCCGAGACGAGCCTGCGCGCGGCGCTGCGTATCTATGAGGACCGGCACGCGGTACCCCTCGCCGACCAGGCCCGGGCCGCCCTCGCCAGCCTCACCGCACAGCCGGGCACCAAGCCCGCCTGAACCCCCGCGCCCAAACTGCCGGTGGACGGGAACATGGGACTGGGCGGCATGCGCGAGCGCGACCGGCGAAGATGACGTCCTCCGGGCGTCAGCGAGCAACGTGACGAATCCTCGCCACGGCGCTGTGAAGCCCGCTCATCACCGAGACTGGAGCGTCTCAGGGGTAGCCACGGTGTTCCCCGATCGACTAGATCTGGGTGCCCCAGCTGATCAGCACCAAGAACCCGGTGCCCGTCCAGAACGGCGGCTCCGTGCACGCCCGCTGCCTCGCGAGCAGTCACAGGCGGTGAGCGGCTCGCGGCAGGCATCGGCGGTGTCGGCGGCGGGTGCGCCCGGCATCGCCGTCCGGGTGGCAGGCCGGATCCACCGCGGCCCACGCTGCCGCCAGCGATCGGGTTCCAGCACTGCCCGGCCGCCTGTGACCTGGAGATCTTGGCTGGCCGGTGATCGTCACGCCGCCCGCTTGTACTCGGTGATCAGCCTGCCGAGGATCTTGCGGCGTAGTTCCGCGGCACCGCATGGTGCCCGCCTGCGTCATATACGCATGACCCCTCGCCCGTGGATCACCGCAGGCTGGGTGTCTATCGCCGCCGCAGCCGGCCTCGCCATCGCCGGAATCGTCCAGGCGCTGGATGCCGTCACCCCCACGTGCGTTCAGCCGCTCGTGACCAACGGGCTCGTCCATTTCACCTGCCAGGGTGCCGGGGCTGAGTTCGTCCGCGGGCTCATCTGCGCGGTGCTCGCAGGAGTGGCGTTCTTCAGCGGTCTCGCCTGCTTCTTCTGGGCGGCGCATCTGCGTTCCCTGCAGCAGATGACGCGGGTCCGCCAGTCCCAGGTAGGGGCCCGGCACAGGCTACTCGGCTGACGCCCGTCTGCCAGCTGCCGCGTTGCCGTCGTTGAGACCGGCGGCGAGTTGCGCGTCTGGGAGGACCCACTGGACAGCGAGCGCCGCCGCCGCTGGTGGCACGAGCGGTACCTGCCGACGCTGCAGCGCCTGGCCGCCCTAAGGTCGAGCACATCCTCGTCACCCACGGCCGGCCCGTACTCGGCGAGGGAGCGGCGGCGCTACGCCACGCCTTCGAACGCGGCCCTTGGCAGCGCCCGAAGCGGCGGGGCTAGCTGGCCGGCCAGTAATTCGAGGGTTCGTCCACTTGATGTCGCGGCCGGCGATGCCGGGGGGTGATGGATGCCGACCTCGATGGTGATCTGGCAGGTGTCAGTCTGTGTGGTGACCTCAGCACGCAGATCGGCCTCATCTGTGCGGCACCGGCGGGGATGCCAACCCATGGACTGGCGCCATATCGGCGACTTGGCGCGCGCAGGTCGCCATTCGGCCGATCACGTTCTGTTCGCGTTCCCGCGTTATCCCGCGCCCTGGTTCAGGTTGGCGGGTTCGGCTGCCGTCGCGGGAATCGCGTTGCGGCGGTTTGGCTGGGTTTCCGATAATGGCCGGGTAGCCGCCCGCCTGCTTTCGTGTGGTCGGGTGACGGCGCGGGCCGGGATCCGCTGGCGCGCGGTCGGTATGCTGATGTCCGGGTTTGGTACCAGCCTGGGGGTTGATTACGTGCTGACCCTTAGGCGGCTGTCGCTGCGGGGCGGCTCTCTGGGATCGCGGTGAGCGCGGAGCCGGTCGGCCGCGGCGCGGAGCTCGCGGCGGTGCGCGAGTTGCTCGATGCGGTGCCCGGGGGTTCGGCCGGTCTCCTGTTTCGTGGGGCGGCAGGGGCTGGCAAGACCACGCTGTTGCGCTTCGGGACTGAGGAGGCCGAGCGGCGCGGGATGGCCGTCCTGTCGGCCCGGGCTGCGGAACCGGAGGCCGAGTCCTCGTTCGCCACTGTGGCTGACCTTCTGGATCTCGCTCTGGACGGCCTGCTGCCGCGCCTGCCGGGCCCGCAGGCGGAAGCTTTGGAGGTGGCCCTGTTGCGGCGCGCGCCTGGTGGGCCGACGACCGGCCGGGCCGTGGGGGCGGCGCTGCTGACCGCCATTCGGGAGCTCGCGCGGGACGGCCCGGCCGTGGTAGCCATTGACGACGTCCAGTGGGTGGATTCCGCATCCGCCTGGGTCCTTTCCTTCGCATTCCGCCGCCTCGACCGGGAGCGGGTCGGTGTTCTGGTGACCGAACGGTTGCCTCACCGCGGCGTTCGCAGCCGGGCTGGTTCCGGCCGCGGCCGGGCCGGCTCGATCGCGGATGCACTGGCGGCGGGGGAACGTTTTCGCCGCGTCGAGGTGGGGGGCCTTTCGGCCGGTGCGCTTCATTCGGTCCTGGCGGCCTCGTCCGGGCGTGACATCGCCCGGCCGCTTGTGCTGCGCATCCATCGGGCCACCGGGGGCAACCCGCTGTTCGCGCTGGAGCTGGCCCGGGCCATAGGTGGCCGGGCCGTCGGGCCGAGCGACCCCCTCCCGGCACCGGCAGATCTTCAGGAACTCATCCTTGGACGTGTCCGCGAACTTGCTCCGGAGGTCCGGGACGTCCTGCTGTTGGCAGCGGCGCTCCCCGCCCCGTCGCCTGCCGTGCTCGAGCTGGCGGGGGGCGATGACGCCGGGGCGTCGCTGGAAGCAGCGCAGGATGCGGGGATCATCCGCATCACGGGGGAGGCGATCGCGTTCGGTCACCCGCTCTTCGCATCGGTCGTGTACGCGGCTTCGGCGCCGGGGCGCCGCCGGGCGGTACACGCCCGGCTGGCCCGGGTGCTCACCGATCCTGAACAGCGGGCCCGGCACCTCGCGCTGGCGACCGCGGGGCCTGATGAAGCTGTGGCCGGAACGCTCGAAGAGGCCGCCCGTACCGCCCGGGCCAGGGGTGGCCGGGCCACGGCGGGCGAATTGTTCCAGATGGCTGCGGCGCTTACGCCCGAGAACACGCCGGGGGCCTGGGGGGGCCGCACGATCTCGGCGGCGCTTTGTCACCACGAGTCCGGCTCGGGGCAAGAAGCGCGCAGGCTCCTGCGGGGGGCTATCACCGCGCTTCCGGCAGGCCCGGGCAGGGCCGAGGCGCTCTGGGCGCTTGCCTACACGGAGACGGAATGGGAGCGGAACGGGGATCTGTGCCGGCAGGCCGCGAAGGAAGCCGGGGACGACGCACGGCTGCTTGCCCGGATCCACCTGGTGCTCGCCGAATGGCGGTGGATGGAGAGCGGGATCCGCCCGGCCATCCACGAAGCCGGCCGGGGAGTGGAGTTCGCGGAGGAAAGCGGCGACGCCGCGCTCTTGGCCCAGACCTTGGCGCTCGCGGGGCACGCACACGTCGCGGCCGGCCTTCCCGGCGGAGAGCGCATGCTCCGCCGGGCCCTCGCGACGCTGCCGCTCGATGCGGACATCCCGGCCTGGTACCGCCCGGCCCATTGGATGGGGTGCGCCCTGATGTGGGCCGACCGGCTGGAGGAGGCGCGGCCGCTGCTTGTGCAGGAGTACGAACGATCAGAGGTTACCGGCAACGACGCCGACCGGAGCGGACTGGCCTTTCATCTTTGCCAGCTGGAGTGCCGGGCGGGCCGGCTGGCCGCCGCCCGGGCCTATGGTGAGGTCGCCTCCCGGCTGGCGGCCTTGCACGGGGGCGAGCAAACCCTGGCCCTCGAGACCGCGGCGCTGGCCCTGGTGGAGGCCATCGAGGGTCGCCCCGAGGAGGCCAGGGCCATCTCGGGCCGGGCGCTGGAGACCGCCCGGCGGCTGGGCGATCGGCTGTCAGCGATGCATCACCGGGGGGCACTCGGATTCCTCGAGCTGAGCATCGGCGACCCCTCCGCTGCCCACGCTCAGCTCGACGGGATGGCCGGGGAACTGGAGGATCTCGGGATCGGAGAGCCTGGCCTCTATCCGTTCGTCCCGGAGGAGATCGAGGCGTTGCTCGGACTGGGTCTCGTCGACCGGGCCGATGCCCTCACGGAGGGCCTGGAGCGACGAGGCGGGGAGCTCGACCGCCCCCGGCTGCTGGCCACGGGCGCGCGGTGCCGGGCGTACCTCCTCGCGGCGACCGGAGACCCGGCGGACGCTCTGGCGTCGCTCGAGGCGGCACTCCGGCACCATGCGCGATTCGCCGTCCCGCTCGAGCTCGGGCGGACCCTGCTCGCGAAAGGCCAGGTCCTTCGGCGCCTCAAGCAGAAGCGGGCCGCCCGCGAGGCGCTTGAGGAAGCCACGCGGCTGTTCGATTCGCTCCCGGCGCCACTGTGGGCGGCGCGGGCCCGAGCCGAGACGGAGCGCATCGGCGGGAGGGCGCCTACGCCCGCCGGGCTCACCCCCACGGAGCGCAAGATCGCCGAGCAGGTGGCCGCCGGGCACACCAACCGGGAGGTCGCCCAGGCGCTGTTTGTGAGCGTGCACACCGTGGAGGACAACCTGTCAAGAATCTACGCCAAGCTCGGAGTTCGCTCCCGGACCGGGCTGGCCCGTGTGCTCGACCGCATCGACGCCGGGGAGTCAACCGAGACGTGACAGGTCAATCGCGGGGTTTTCCCGGATTCCTTCGACGCCTCGTGGTCGTACCGTTCGTTTCGAGGTCGGTGAACCGCGAAGGGAGCAGGACATGCCTCGCTACATGGTGGAGCGGCACTTGCCCGGCATCACACAGGATCAACTGCTCGCCGCGGCGGGCCGCGCCAAGCAGACGACCGCCCGGATGACCCAGGAAGGAACGCCCGTCCGGTACCTGCGGTCCACGTTCGTTCCAGCCGACGAGAAGTGCTACTGCCTGTTCGAGGGGAGCTCGAAGGAGGCCGTTGAGGCGGCGCAGACCCGCGCCGATATCCCCTTCGAGCGCATCGAGGAGGCCGCCTTCGTCACCGCCGGGGATCTGGCGTAGGTCCGCCTGGCGCCTGGGCCCGGCGATGGAGTGGGAGCGTGATCCGTGGGCAGATACCTCGCCGTCGTCTTTTCCGACCTCGAACGGCACTCGGTGGCGTGGGCCAGTGTGCCCCGCCACCGCATGGTGGCGATGATCGGCGAGTACCGCCAGCTGGCGGAGGATCTCTCCGCCCAGTATGGCGCGCGGTACATCGAGTGGGCCGGCGACGGCCACATGTTCCTGTTCGACAACGTCGACTCCGCTGCCAGGTTCTGTCTGAAACTCCTTGATGCGTGGGCGCGATCCTCGGCGGGAGGGAATGACCCGGCCGGGGCTTCCCACACACCGCTCCGGGTCGGATGTCACTTCGGGGAATGCTCGCCGTTCGAGGCTGGACCGGGGTGGATCGGCCGGGGAAACGCCGTCGCGAAGCGAGTCGAAACCCAGGCCGAGCCCAACGCGGTGTTCGTAACGGAGGCAATCCTCGACCTCATCGATCTGCCCCTGTACCGGTTCCGGGCCGCCGGAAAGAGGGCCCTGAAAGGCGACCCACTCCCCAGGCGCGCACTGTACTGCCTGGATGGGTTCGACGAAGAGGCCTTCCTCGCCAAGCCCGAACAGGAGCTCTCGGCGGAGGAGTGGTTCCTGAGGGCGGTGTCGTTCTTCGGGACGGACCGGGAGAACAGCCAGGAGGAGGCGGAGTGTTACCGGCGTGCCCTCGATCTCCGGCCGGATTACCCCGAAGCGCACAACAACTACGCGGTGCTCCTGCGCCGCCGCGGCGAAGATGCCGCGGCGGCGGAGCATTACCGGATGGCCCTCAGGGCGCGGAGAGACTACGCAGAGGCCCACGCCAACTACGCGGGGCTACTCGCGTGCTGGGGTAATGCGGCCGGCGCGATTCTTCACTACGAGGAGGCCCTGGCGATGCGCCCCGAGCACGCCGAGGCGCATCTGGGTCTCGCCAACATGCTCGCGATGTCGGGGCGCCTCGAGGAAGCGGAGTCGCACTATCGTGAAGTCCTCCGCCTTCGACCTCACTCCGCAGAGGCAAACCTCAACCTCGCTGTGCTGCTGGAGGACCTGGGGCGTCGTGAGGAGGCCGCCCAGCGATATGAGATCGCCTTGGCCATCCGCCCCGATCATCCCCAGGCCCATTACGACTACGCCTTGCTTCTGGAATCCACGGGGGACGCCCTTCGCGCGGAGGCCCATTACCGGGCCGCACTGGTGTCGTGGCCGGATTTCGGCGAAGCTCACAACAACCTGGCGGTCATGCTGCACACGGCCGGTCGCCTGGAGGAGGCTGCGTACCACTATCGGGCAGCGATCGCAGTCAGGCCGAACGACCCCGAGACCCACCACAACCTTGCGCTGCTGTTGCGGCAGGACGGACAGGCGCAAGAGGCCGATGAGGAAGCCCGGATTGCGGCCGAGCTCACCCCGAATTCGGCGAAGTTCCATTCCTCGATCGAGCATCCAACATGACCGGGAAAGCCGAGCATGATCGCCGGCGCGGACGCGGGTCCCGTGGCGGCGAGCCGTCGAGCGCAGGATGCGCGCCGGCTTTCATGGTCGAGCGATACCTCCCGGCAACAACGGGAGCGGCGCTCGCTGAGGCCGCCCGCCAGGCGCAACAGGCCGCCATCACCATGTCGGCCGAGGGCGTTCCGCTCCGTTATCTCCGTTCGATGTTCGCGCCATCGGATGAGTGGTGTTTCTGCCTGTTCTCCGCCGACTCCTCCGCCTCGGTCCGTCAGGCGCACGTGCGGCTGGGAATCCCCTTCGTCCGAGTCGTCGAGATCGTAATGCTGGAAGCGGAGGATTCTTGAGGTCGTACCGAACCCGCGGGACGCCGCGACGTCCCGGGGTGGGGCCGCGGAGCTGCGGTTCGCCCACCCCACCTGGCGTCCTCGTCACCGGCGACCGTCCTCCGCAGCGGTGGACAGGACTGAACTGAGAAGCCAGGCCTTTGAGAGATGCTGAAAGAACGAATCCCATTGAGCCGCGGTGCACGCGCTGCTGCACATCGACCCGAATCCCACGGCGGCGTCGAGACTGCGGTGCTCGCCGACCGGCTCGTCGCCTCCGTGGCAACCGACAGCGGCGCCCAGCACCGAGCGCTCGCTGCTCTCCGCGAGATCGGCACAGCCCACCTGCCACCCGCGGCCACAGACCGGCTGCGGCGCCTGGCCGGCCAAGACCAGCGGATCGTCCGCAGCGGCATCCTTGCCGACATCATCCGCAACGACGAAAGCCTCTGCACAGCTATACGCAGCTCCTCGGCGAACCAAGCTGAACCGTGGGAGCACGCCCGTCATTTCACGCGCATAACGATCCTTCGGGCCGTGATCGCCGCCACCAGAGCGCCCTCACCGACCCAAGCAGATCGGCGGGACTGCGCGCGTTCTCCAGGTGCTTGTAGCAGCTACCGTCAAGGCAGGCAGCGAAGGAGGATCCGTGTCACACGTCGCGATCGTCGCCTGTGTCACTGTCAAGGAGGGCAGGGGCGGCGAGTACGTCGCCGCGTTCGCGCTCTTGCTCGAACAGGCTAAGAAGGAGCCTGGCACTCTCCTTTATGCCCTCCACCGCTCTAAAGACGATCCGCACGTGTTCTGGACCACCGAGGTGTACGCCGACGATGATGCCTTCGCAGCCCACAGCGCGAGCGAAGTGCATGCCGCCGCCTCGCCGGTGTTTACCGAACTGATCGCCGCGTCCGACGTCATGATCGGCGAGACGCTGATCGCCACCGGCCTGGGCGGCTAACTACCCCCGATCAGCCTGCCGGGCAAGCATCAGCTTGCGCTTAGCGCCGTGGCGCAAGTTCCCGCCGAGCTGCTCATGCTGCAGGCGGGCTTCTGGCCGATGCGTGCGGGACCGACGCCGCCGGAAGATAGTTGTTGGCCATCGGTCGCAGGTCGCCGGCTGGTCTCGGTGAACAGGTGGACCAGGATGCTGAACAGCTTCACGTCGGGGCGCGGCCACCATGGCACGTGACCGGGGGCATCGATGGGCAGCGCGTTGATCGTCGCTTCCGAGTGTTCCCGTACGCGCCGGTAGAAGCCGGTGATCTGGTCGCGGGTTTCCTGCTCGGTGGCCCACAGGTCGGTGCCGGCCGCGGCCTGGTCGTCCCACCGGGGCAGCGGTTCGGGGAATGGGCGGTCAGCCCCATGATCTGATGCCGCGCCAGGTGCCGCACTTGGGCGAGGCCCGGCGGCAGGTCCGCGGCGGCGACGCCCTCGTGGCCGGTCTCGCCGGTGCCGGTAGCGGTCACTGGTACCTGCCGTAGAGCCAGGCGGTGAGCGGGGCGAACACCGCCAGCAGGGCCGCGGAGACGAGCGGCCCCAGGGTGATCTGCCCGGTGGGGGGTGGCCGGTCATCAGTCCCCGTTCGGCGTCCACCAGGTGGCTGACCGGGTTGGCGTGGACGAAGGCCGACCGCGACGAACTGCTGGCATTCGCCTGCGCCCTGTTGCCTCGCTTGCAAGAGCGGACAGTGGACGGCAGCAGTTTGGGTACGGATGCCCTGTACGGAATTCCACTCATGAGGCCCAAAGGCGGCACAAGGGAAAGGTGAGACAGATGCACCTGACTGGACCAAGAAGACGGGCTCGGCGTGGTTCAGTGCTCGGCGGCGTGGCCGTTGCCGCGAGCGTTATTTCCCTGGCCCTACCACTGACGGCAGTTGGCGCCGTCCCTGCCTGGGCCGATACGCCGGCTCCCCGGCCGCTATGCCAGGGGGCAGACGGCTCGGTCCTCGGGCCGAACGTCTGTGTGTTCAACGACAGCATGTCGCAGGGCACCATCCAGTCGGACCTCGATGCGATTGCTGCCCAGCAGGTGCCGAACCAGTTCGGCTCGCAGAGGTATGCGGTACTTTTCGAGCCAGGCACTTACGGCACCTCGGCGAACCCGCTCAACTTCCAGGTCGGCTATTACACCGAGGTCGCCGGCCTCGGGGTCACGCCAAACGATGTCGTCATCAACGGCTCCGTCGACGTCTACAACCAGTGCTTCGGACCAAACGACTGCATCGCGCTTGATAATTTCTGGCGGTCTGTCTCCAACCTGACGATCAACGTCGACACACCCAACTTCGGCTGTCGCAGCGGCGACTTCTGGGCGGTGTCCCAGGCCGCCCCGATGCGCCGGGTCGTCGTGAACGGTTTTATGACCCTCATGGACTACTGCACTGCACCTTCCTTCGCCAGCGGCGGCTTCATCGCCGACTCCGAGATGAACGGGGCGACGGTGGTCAACGGGTCGCAGCAGCAGTTCCTCGTCCGCAACAGCAACGTCGACGGGTGGAGCAACGGCGTTTGGAATCAAGTCTTTTCCGGCGATAACGGCGCGCCGGCCACCTGCTTCCCGGCCTCGTCGGCCTGCGGCGGGCCGTACACGACATTGGCGACGAGCCCGGTGACCCAGGAGCCGCCGTTCCTCACTGTTGGTTCGGGAGGCAGTTTCGGCGTCTCCGTGCCGAGCCTGCTCAATAACTCCGTCGGACCGGGCTGGGCCGGCGGTACCGACGCTGGCTACACACTGCCGCTCCAGAAGTTCCTTGTGGCTATGCCGGGCACGCCGGTGGCGCAGGTCAACCAGGCGCTTGCTCAGGGAAAGAACCTGATCCTCACGCCGGGCGTCTACGACCTCAGCGGCCCGATCGAGGTCAACAGGCCGAACACGACCGTGCTCGGCCTCGGCTTCGCGACGCTCGTCCCCCAAGCGGGGCAGCCTGCCCTAGTCGCCACGCCGAACAACGGCGTGAAGATCACCGGGCTCATCATCGACGCCGGCCCCGTCACCTCGCCGAGCCTCCTCTCGCTGGGTACGGCAGGCCCGACCGACAATGCGCCCGACAACCCCGACGTCGTGTCTGACGTGTTCTTCCGCGTCGGCGGCGCCGCCGCGGGCAGCGCCCAGGTCAGTTTTGTGGACAACGCCAGCAACTCGGTCCTAG
>Ga0070698_100005984_pt1 | contig 13259 bp, 10 predicted proteins | sample KBSK1502metaG_FD_65477 | JGI IMG/M metagenome (GOLD analysis project Ga0070698, IMG submission 65477) | Corn, switchgrass and miscanthus rhizosphere microbial communities from Kellogg Biological Station, Michigan, USA - KBS K1-50-2 metaG | ecosystem: Host-associated > Plants > Roots >... | reverse complement strand
ACCAGCAGCCCGAGCGTGCCGAGCGCCCCGCCACCCCAGGCCAGCGCGCCCGCGACGATCGTCAGAACGGCGCTCGTCAGCGCGAGCAGCTCCATCGGGCCCGCCACACTCGGCCGGACGCGCCGCGCAAGGAGAGCCACCACGGCCAGTACGCAGAACGCCAACAAGGCGGCGCGACGCGGCGCGTCCCAGCTCGCGTCGAGGGCCACCGGAGAGGTGCCGAGCGAGGCCGGCAACGCACCGTCGCTCAGCCATGCCAGCAGCCCGAAACCGACCGCGCAGGCTGTCGCGAATCCGAGGTAGCCGCGCGTCGCCATGGATCGCCGCCGGAGGAGGATCACCGCGGCGTAGGTGCCCACGGCGAGGCCCGTCAGGACGGTCCAGTTGATGAACGCCAGGTTCTGGGCGATCTGCACGGCGGCCACGGCGCGAGTGTAGCCGCGTCGCTAGCATCGACACGGACAGAGGAGGTAGCGCCATGGGACTGCCCGCGGGGACCACGATCACCTGGTATGGCCACAGCTGCATCCGGATGGATACGGCGGGCGGCAAGACCGTCCTCATCGACCCGTGGTTCAGCAATCCGTCGAGCCCGATGTCGGCCGATGCGGTGGAGCGCTGCGACCTCTTGCTCGTGACGCACGGCCACTTCGATCACATGGGCGACGCTGTCGCGCTGGCGAGCCGTCTGCGCCCCGCTTGGCCGTGCATGCACGAGATGAGCCTGTGGCTCGCGCGGCGGCTCCCCGGCGGCGGGGACGCGGTCGTCGGGATGAACAAAGGTGGGACCGTCGAGGCGGCGGGCCTGCGGGTGACGATGACTGGTGCCGATCACTCGGCTGGCGACTGGAACGCGGGCGGCGAGACGACCTTGTACCTCGGGGACCCGGCGAGCTTCGTGATCGAGCTCGAGGATGGGTATCGGGTGCTTCACGCCGGCGACACGCAGGTGTTCAGCGACATGTCGCTGATCCGCGACCTCCACCGACCCGACCTCGCGATGCTGCCCATCGGTGGACAGTTCACGATGGACCCGACCGCCGCCGCCCTGGCCGTCGAGCTGCTCGGGGTCAAGGACGTCGTCCCGCTCCATTACGGCACGTTCCCGATCCTGACCGGGACCCCGGATGCGCTCCGTGCGGCCATCGCGGCACGAGGCCTGGGCGACGTCACGGTCCACTCGCCGGCTCCGGGCGGAACGATCAGCCGCTGACCGGAGTCTCCCGGAGCGCGCGCTCGAGGTCCTCGCCACGCATGCGGCCGAGCGTGCGAAAGACGAACGTCAGCGATGAGCGCTTGTCGCGGCCCGCGATGATCACGCGGTCGTCCATCCCCGTCACGTCGAACGCGTCGATCGGCCCTTCGTGCCGGATGGTGATCTCGCCGGTGTCGACCGGCCCGAACACCCGGAGCCGCTCGCCGTGTGGTCCGGCGACCCGCGACAGTCCGTAGCGCGCGCCGATCTCCAGACCGGCGTTGCCCGAGATATAGACCCCGATCGACAGGATCTGACCGGTCCCCGAGTCCAGCCCCGATCCGATGGTGGCGAGTCCGGGCCCGGGTCGAAGCGGCTCGGCGCCGGCCGATCCGCCCGATGGGCTCCGAGGCGAGGAACGAACTGGCCCCTCGGACACGGCGGCGACGTTCGCCTCCGGGGCAGGAGTCCCGGAAGGGGTCGCCTCGGCAAGCACGGGATCCGTGGCTGCAAGCGAGCGCCCGCACCGTCGACACACGGACGGCCAGCCCTCGACCGTTGCCGCACACCACGGACACCGGCCGGGCGGGGCCAGGGCGAGGAGCGCCAGGGCGATGGGGCCGATGACCGCTCCCAGCAGGAGCCAGGTCACCGGACTGCGCGCGCGACGCATCGCGAACCACGCGCTGAGTGGTGCGAAGACAGCCGCCGCCAGCACGGCCGCAACGAGGAGGTTGGCGGGTCCGGACTGCACACTGACTCCGATGGTGACTGGCGTCGGGACATGCTACCCGACCGCAGAAAGCGGCTCACGCGGGACGCCGTCGGGCCGGCCCGGGCCGGTCGGAGCGCGGAGTGGTGCGGGCGCGCAACGGAAGATGTTCCAGAAGGTCATTAACGGCGTATTTGTGACGGGTTCGCAACGGTAAATGAGAGGTACGGGTACTAAAGTACGGTGGCGTGCAGGGCCTTTCATCGACCACCCGGCTCGCGCACTTATCGGGGAACCGGACTCGCCGGGAGCCCTTTGACCATTGCCGTTGGCACTCGTGCATTGGGGGAGAGATTCGTGCGTAGTCGCAGCTGTGCTCGCTGCGGCATCGGTGGGAACCAGGCATGCGCGTAGCCGTTGTCGGTCTCGGGTATGTCGGTCTGGTCACTGCTGCCTGCCTTGCTGAGTGGGATCACCTCGTGGTCGGCGTGGACGCCGACCCCAAGCGCCTGGGTGCGCTGCGTGAGGGCCGGATGCCCTTTCACGAGCCGCGCATGCCCGAACTGCTGGCCGATGGGGTCCGCAGCGGACGCCTGACCTTCACCGATGACCTGCCGGCGGCCGCCGCCGACGCGGACGTCGTCGTCGTCGCTGTCGGGACACACGACGGTAACGGCGGCTGGCAGACGGACACGGTTCGCGCCTGCCTCGCCCAGCTCGTCCCGGCGATGGCGGGTGGGTCCACGCTCGTCATCCGCTCGACGCTGCCACCCGACTTCATCCGGCAGCTGCCGACCCTCATCAGCGCCCACGCCGCCGCCGCGGAACGGACCCTGATCCCGGTGATGCTCAATCCCGAATTCACGCGCGAGGGCCGGGCCGTGCGCGACTTCCAGACACCGGACCGGGTCGTCCTGGGGATCGTCTCGGACCCCGACGGCCGAGGCGAGGCGATGGTCCGGCGGTTGTATGACCGGATCGAGGCGCCGATGGTGGTCATGGGCGCGATCGACGCCGCGATCACGAAGCTCGGCGCGAACCTGTTCCTCGCCACCAAGATCAGTTTCGCCAACGAGCTCGCCGAGATCTGCGATGCCTTCGGTGCCGACGTGTCGACCGTCGTCGACGGCATGTCCTACGACGCGCGGATCGGCGGGTCCTTCCTCAAGGCCGGCATCGGCTTCGGTGGTTCGTGCCTGCCCAATCAGGTCACGATGACGATCCGCACGGCGGGGCAGGCTGGCGTGTCCACCCCGCTACTCAGTGCGGTCGACGAGGTCAACCACCGCCGGCGGATCCAGGTCGTCGAGCGGGCGGCCGCCCTGCTCGACGGGACCGTACGGGGCCGGCGGGTCGCCCTGCTGGGCCTGACATTCAAGCCCGACACGGACGATCTGCGCGATGCCCCGGCGCTCACGATCGCCGGTACCTTCATCGAGGGCGGGGCATCCGTGGTGGCCTACGACCCGATGCCGACGGCGCGAGAGCGATCGGTCGTGATCGTGCCGGGTCTCGAGGTCGTCGACAACGCGCTCGATGCGGTCGAGGGCGCGGACATCGCCGTGCTCGTGACCGAGTGGCCGGAGTTCCTCGACCTCGAGTGGAACTCGGTCGGTGCGTTGATGCGCCGCCGGATCGTCATCGATGGGCGCAACGTGTTGCCCGGCGAGGAGCTCGCTTCGTCCGGCTTCCTCTACTCATCATTCGGTCGCGGTACGTTCCTTGGGGACGGCGCGGGTTCGTGGATCCCCTCCGCGGGGTTCGCCATGAGCCCGATGTTGCAGGTAGGCGAGGGGTGAGCCCCTTGCCAGGGCGGACGATCGCCGTCGCCGCGGTCGCCGCGTTGGTCGGCGGCGGCATCGGGCAGCAGGCCGGTATCGCCGGGCTGTGGCTCGCCCCGGCGGTCGGGCTATGGCTCGCGGCCGTCGGGCTCGTCGGGCTCGTCGCCTTGTTGCTGTGGCCAGCGAGCCCATCGACCGATCTGGCGGCGATCCCGGAGGACACGGGCTGGATCGAGTTCCGACGCGAGCTCCGGCGCGCTCGCCGCGGTGGTCGGCCGCTGACGATCCTCCGCATCGCGGGCGCTGAACTGCCTGGCGGCGGTGCCCGGGCGACTGACCTGGCCGCGCACGCGCGCGCGCTCGGCCACCGCCTCCGCATCGTGGACCGGGCGTGGGTCGACGACGACAGCATCTACGTGCTCCTGCCGGAGTCGTCCCGAGCAGCCGCAGAGGCACTCATCGCGCGGATCCGCGCCGACGCGCCGGACGAGCTACCGGAGCTCGTACGGATCGCGACCTTCCCGGAGAACGGCCTCACGAGCGGTGCGATCATCGCGACCCTCGAGGACGGGGTCGTCGAGCCTGTTCCCATCCCGATCCGACCGCTGGGCGGCGAGGGGGTCGTCGATGTCGTCCCGACCCCGATCCGGGCCATCGGTGGCGACGGCGCGGCATTCGCGCCGGGTGCCATGTTCGCACCAGACGAGGAACGGTCCGTCGGGGAGGCAGCCACGACGTGACGCGTTCGCGCGGCATGGTTCAGACACCATCCCATTACGCGCTCGCGAAGCGCACCCTCGATGTCCTGCTGTGTCTGGTCGCACTCCCGATCGTGCTGCCCGTCTTGCTGCTGTGCGCGCTCCTCATCCGCCTCGAATCTCCCGGGCCGATCGTCTTCGCGCAGATGCGGACCGGCCAACACGGCGTTCGATTCCCGATGTTCAAGTTCCGAACGATGGTCCAGAACGCTGAGGAGCTGAAGGCCTCCCTGCAGCATCTCAACATCCTGCCCGCGCCGGACTTCAAGATCCCGAATGACCCACGCATCACCCGCGTGGGGGCGTTCCTGCGCAAGACGAGCCTCGACGAGCTGCCCCAGATCCTCAATGTGCTCCGGGGTGAGATGACGATCGTCGGCCCGCGACCAACGTCATTCGCTGCGAGCACCTATGTCCTGTGGCACACGGAACGCCTCGAAGTCGTGCCCGGCATCACCGGCCTGTGGCAGATCAAGGGGCGCGGAACGATGACCTTCGACGAGCGGCTCCGTCTCGACATCGAGTACATCGAGCGTCGCTCGATCCTGCTCGACCTGCGGCTCATCCTGCTGACCGTGTTCGCCGTCTTCCGGGGCTCGGGAGCCTGACCGGCCGGTTGGCGTACGATGCCCGTCCACCGTGTCTGACATGACCTCGAACCTGGGCTCGGACGCCGTTCGCCGCCGGTTCAGTCCGGAGCGGGTGGGCACGCTCATCGCGTCCCTGCTGATCATCGTCGGGAGCCTCGGTGCCGTCTCCACCATCAGTGCGTCGGGCGCCGATTCCCCGCTGCCGAGCGTGGCGCCGCGGAGCGTGGCGCCAGCCGCGACCGCCCATCCATTCGCCTCGACCGCGAACCTGACCCTGCAGATCCACGAACGACTGGTCGAAGAACGCCGGACCCTCGAGGCCGAGGTTGCGAGGCCCCGACTCGACATGTCGGCGCTGATCGACACCGTGCGGCGCTTGAATACCACGGCCCGACTCGGCACGGATTTCGCCGATACCCTTAGCGGGATCGACGGCTCCCGCGAGGTCGGGACGGCGCTGGCGACCTTCTACGCGGCGGTTGCCAAGGCCGCCGACGAGGCTCTCCGGACGTCGTCCGCCGATCAAGCCAGTTACCGCGCGGCATCGAAGCGGCTGCTGGCCGCGCTGAAACCGGCCGACGCACTCCAGAAGCAGCTGGAGGCGCTCATCCGCTCGGTCGAGGCGACCCCGAACGGCGGCACGACCCCGACGGTCGACCCCGGCGCGAGCGCTGCGATCGCAAGCGCCAAGCCCCCGAAGAGCGCGTCCCCGACCGCGTCACCGACCCCGACGCCGGCTCCGACCCAAGAGCCGACGGCCGCCCCGACGGCGCGCGCGAGCACGGCTCCATCGAGCTCCCCGGCCGTCGCCGGTCGGATCAACAACCCGGGCTTCGAGGCGACCGGCCCGGCGCCATGGACGCTGGCCGTCGAGGCCCCGGCCGTGGCCAGCCTGACCGTCGACAGCGCGGCGAGCCCGTTCGAGGGCCAGCAGTCGGCCCGGATCGATATCAGCGTCCCATCAGACGCCCGGACCGGCGTTTCCCTTCGCCAAGCGGGGATCTCGATCTCGCAGACCAAGCGCTATCTGTGCCGCGTCGCGTTGCGCGCCGCCGCGGCTCGCGAGGTGCGCGTCCGGGTCGCCTCGGCGTCAGGCGAAACCTACGGCACCCGCGTGGTGACGATCGGGCCCGTTTGGCAGACAGTCGAATTCGAGTTCGGGTCGTTCGTCGAGGACCCGTCCGCGGTCGTCGCCGTCGACCTTGGGCGCTCGGCGGTCACCACGTGGGTCGACGCGGTCCAGATCACCGACCTGTCGGAGTCCGCGCCCTGAGGAACCAGCGGACCTGTTCGCGCAGACCCTCATCGGGATCCACCGTCGCCCGGTAGCCGAACGCCTCTCGGGCCCGGGTCGTGTCCGCTTCCGTGTGTCGCTGGTCGCCGCCGCGGCCCGGCGCGTGCTCGATCGTCGGCGTCACGCCGAGTTCGTCGGCGATCGTGGCGATCGCCTGGTTGAGGGTGATCCGGCGGCTGCCGGCGATGTTGTAGATCCCCCCGACGGCAGCTCCGTCGATCGCCGCGATCGTGCCGGCGACCGCATCCGAGACGAACGTGCTCGAGCGACTCTGCTCGCCGTCGCCGAAGACCGTGATGGGACGGCCCTCGCTGAGGGCCTCCGTGAAGATCTGGTACGCCATGTCCGGTCGCTGGCGCGGACCATAGATCGAGAAGAAGCGGAGGATGGCCGCCGGGAAGCCCAGAGTGCGCACGTACGCCATGACCAGGTGCTCGGCGGCGAGCTTCGTGACGCCATACGGCGAGACCGGGTTGGTTGGGACGTCCTCGTCGCCGACCGCGTCGAGGCCGTAGACGGACGAGGTCGAAACGTGGATCAACCGGGCGATCCCCCGCGCTCGGCACGCATCGAGCAGCCGGCCCGTGCCCACGATGTTGCACGTCGCGTATAGCTCGAGATCGGACCAGCTGCGATCGAGCCCCGGCATCGCCGCCAGGTGAACGACCGAATCGACACCGTCCAGGAGCGGCTCGATGGGCGCCGTCCGCAGGTCGATCTCGTGGAACCTGAACCCGGCCCGGTCGCGCAGGTCCTGGAGATTCCGCTCCTTGATCGGACGCGGGTAGTACGGGATGAACGCGTCGAGCCCGACGACGTCGTGGCCCTGTTCGACCAACGCCTCGGACAGATGCGACCCGATGAAGCCCGCCGCGCCGGTCACGAGGACACGCATCAGGCGGTCACCATCGGCGCGACATGAACGACGCACGCGAGCGTGGAGAGACGAGGCGACACGGTAGCTCCGATCAGGTGATACGCGATCGACGGGACACGATAGGCGAGCGATCGTCCGAACGACAACGTCAGCCGCCCGAGTCGAGAACGTCGAAGGCATCGATGGCCACGAACGGGCGGCCGGACGTGCCGACGACGCGCAGGCTGACCTGGTGATCACCGTCGCCAGGCCAGGCCTGCTCGAAGACGACGACCGACCCCACGAACCGGTTGGCCCCGAGATCCACGCGCTTGACGGCATGACCGTCGACCGTCACGTCGACCTGGCCGCGGGTCGGGCCGATGGCGGCCCGGACGGCGACCGCTCGTCCGTGGAACTCCATGCTCATGGTGGCCCCCGGCCTGGTCGAGTAGCGAACGCGCCCATCGGAATACGCCGAGGCGGAGGCAGAGGACCACGACCCCGTGGTCCGGATGGACGGGTGCCGATCCTCGAATCGCCGCAGCCGGACGATCAACTCGGCGCTCCAGGGCCCTGGGCCGGCCGCGACGGTGGAAGCCCGGAGCCGAACACGGCGCTCCGAGCCGATGGCCAGGGTCGTCTCGGCCAGGCGTCGCGACCCCTCCGCGAGTAGCCGGAAGCCGCCCTCACCGACGGCCGACTCCAGCCGGTATGACAGGGCCGAGCGGTCATCGGCGGCTCGCCACGCTCCGGGCCAGGACAAACGGACGCGGCCGCCGTCGGTTCCGACCGAGCCGCGCAGGAACTCGATCCCCGGCGTGTCGGCCACGGGTCCGGGTCGGGGGGTTGCGCTCGGCGTCGGGGTGGGAGTGGGCGTCGCCGGGGACGGGGTCGCCACCACGGCCACGGCGGATGGCGAGGCGGTGACCGCGGACAACCCGGACTCGAACAGGGTCGACCACCGAAGGGCGACCAGCCCGCTCCCTTCGCCCGACCGGTACTCCGTCAGCAATGGAGCGAACCGAGCCTCCGGCCAGAGGGCGTAGGCGATCTCCCACAGCGGGCCGGCGGGAGGGCGGCTCGTTCCTGGCCACGCCTCCGGGTCGGTCCAATCGGCGGCGAGGCGCTCGATGGCCGTGCGGATCGAAGCTCCGGAACTGCCGGTCGCGTCAAGGACGGCCCGCCCGTGGTCCTCGGCGATGCGGGCGGCAAGCAGGCGGTACGTCAGGGCCTCCTGGGTATCGGCGATGGGTGATTCGGCCGCCGCCGCTGGTGCCAACCTACCGTCCGCCTGGAGCGATCCCAGTCGTGACCGCCACTCCCCGACCGCGATGTCGAGCATCGTGGCGTCGGCCACGTACGCGCCGATGAGGACTCGCGCAAGGACGACCGCGTCTCCCTCGAAGGTGTCCGACCGGGGAGCTCCGGGGCGGATCGCGACCAGCCAATCGGCGAACGCGCGCGCCTGGGCGTCGGTCATCGTCGGCGAGCCACGGATGAGGTCCCCGGCGAACACCAGTGCCGGCAGGTCGCGTGCGATCCGCCACGCGCGGTCGCAATCGACGTCGACGCACGCGGGGTCCAGCGTGCCGTTCGCTGCCCAGGCGTCGAGATACTCCGCGGCGCCACGGCCGTATCGCGAGTCGCCGGTGACGACGAACGCGACCGCGAGCGCCAGCGCCGCCTTGCCGTCATCGCGGAGGTCTCCGACGGCGTCCGGTAGCGGTCCCGATCGTGGTTCACGTTGCAGCGCATGGCGCGCTTGCGAGAGGACGTCGTTCCGAAGGGACAGGAACGGCTCGGTGCCAAGCTGGCCCAGGAGCCCGTTGGCGACGAGCGTATCCACATCGATCAGGGTCGGATTCGCCCTCGTCGCCGGCGCGCTCGGCGAGGGGCGCGGCTGCGGCGCGACCGTCAGGACCAGGGCGATGCTGAGAGCCGCCAGGCCACCGACACCGAGCAGGATCGCCGCGATCGCCACGCCGCGCGGCATGGCGTCGAGGCCCGACCGGCCCCTCATCGCAGCCGCGTCGCGTCCTTGATCGTCACGAGGTCGGAGCGGCCGGTCGGTGACAGCGGTCGTATCCCATCGGTTTGCCTCGCGAGGATGCGGCGGTGCGCCATTGTATCGTCGCGCTGCCGGCCGGCCCGACGCGCCTGCCCGTCCACCCCACCGACCCAGGAGTGACCGTGCCGCCACCCGATCCGTCCGTCGCGAGCCCGATGACCTCCTCGGCTCGCCACGTCCGTGGTTCGAGCCTGCTCCTTCTCGGCCGGATCATCGCGATGGTCGTGAACTTCCTGGTCCAGGTCCTGATCGTCCGCTATCTCTCGACCGCGGCCTATGGAGCGTTCGCCTACGCCCTTTCCCTCGTGACACTGGGCGAGACGCTGGTGACCCTCGGGATCGATCGAGCGGTCGGCCGATTTCTGCCGATCTATCACGAGCGTGGGGAGTGGGCCAAGCTGTTCGGGACGATCGCCCTCGTCGGAGGCACGATCCTGTCGCTCGGGCTAGTGCTGATCATCCTGGTCGTCGGGCTCGCGGGCACGTTCGGCCGAACCCTGGTCCATGACGATCTGGCGGTCTCGCTGATCCTCATCCTGGTCCTCCTGGCACCACTGCAGGCGGCGGACACGATGTTCGCCAATGTCCTGGCCGTGTTCGCGAGTCCGCGAGCGATCTTCGTGCGTCGCTTCGTCCTTGCACCGGTCCTGCGCCTTGCCGTCGTCGGCCTGCTCGTGCTCGGACGGTTCGATGCGACCTTCCTCGCCGCGGGGTACGTCGTGACGGGGGCGATCGGCGTGGCGCTATATGCGTTCCTGCTGCTCCGGGTCATGGCCGAGCAGGGGATCCTCCGGCACCTCGACCCGCGCGGGCTCCACCTGCCGGCGCGGGAGATCCTGATCTACACCGTCCCGCTGGTCACGACGGACCTGGTGTACGTCCTGATGAACACGACGGATGCCGTCTTCCTGGGTGCCTTCCACGGCGTCGACGAGGTCGCCGCCTGGCGGGTCGTGCAGCCCCTCGCCGGACTCAATCAGCTCGTCCTGTCGAGCTTCACCCTGCTGTTCGTGCCGGCCGCGTCGCGCCTCTTCGCCAGGGGTGCCAACGACGAGATGCGCGACCTGTACTGGCAGACGGCGATCTGGATGGCCGTGTCGACCTTCCCGATCTTCATCGTGACATTCGCCCTCGCCGAACCGGTGACGGTGCTGCTCTATGAGCCGCGATACGCGTCGTCGGCCATCTTCCTCACGCTGCTGGCACTCGGGCGGTACGTCGATGTCGTGCTCGGGTTCAACGGCCTGACGCTGCGTGTCTTCGGCAACATGCGGGCGATCGTGGCGGTCAACCTGTTCGCAGCGGTCGTCAACCTGGGCCTCAACCTCCTGCTGATCCCGCGGTTCGGTGCGCTCGGGGCCGCGGTCGGCACCGCGTCGACCCTCGTCCTCTACAACATCGCCAAACAGGTCGCACTGGCCCGCGCGACGCCGCTGCCCGCATTCGAGCCGCGCTACCTGCGCGTCTACGGCGTCATCGCCGCATCCAGTCTGGGCTGCCTCGCGTTCCAGACGCTCGTGCGGCCTCCCCTGCCGATCGGGCTTGCGCTGGCGGCCCTCCTGTCGGTCGTCGTGGTCGTCGTGAGTCGCGATCAGCTCCGCATGGCCCAGACATTCCCCGAGCTGTTGCGCCTCCCCTTCGCACGCCTGCTCGTCGGAGGCGGCTCACCGACGCAACCTCCAAAGGCGAAGTAGCATCCCGCGATGTTGCGGCGTCGAAGACGGACCCTCGGCCTGATCCTGGTTGCCGCGGTCCTGGGGTTGGAGCTGACCGGCGATTCGGCCTGGCCGTACCGCCCGGCCGCGGAGGCGACGCCGACCCCGACGCCTCACCCGATCCCGCCCGTCGACGGACTCTGGATCTCGTCTGCGGACCTGGCCGCACTGCCGACCCACGGGCCGGCGTGGGAGGCGCTCTCGGCCATCGTCGAGGAGGGCATCGGTGACCCCGTCGACGTCAGTGACCAGGAGAGCCAGCACGGGCAGCGCACCTTCGCTGCGGCTCTCGTGGCAGCCCGGGTCGGGGGTTACGCGGTCGGCGAAGTGCGCGCTGCCATCGAGGGCATCATCGATACCGAGTTCGGCGACGACGGCGGCCATGGCGACGCGAACCGCGTGCTCGCCTGGGGACGGAACGTGGGCTCCTACGTCCTGGCCGCCGATCTCATCCACCTTGCGACCGTGGATCCCGCGCTCGATGGACGGTTTCGCACCTGGTTGCGGACGATGCTGACGGCCACGAGCGTCCCCGATTCCGCGGACCGCTATTCACTCCGTGGCGCCGACGCGACCGACCCCGGGAACTGGGGTGCGTGGAGCGGCGCCTCGCATACAGCGATCGCCGCGTACCTGCGCGACCCGGCCGAGCTGGAACTCGCCCGGATGTCCCTCGAACGGTTCCTGACGACCGGCGAGGGATTCCTGTACCGCGATGCATGGAGCATCTCGCGGGACGAGGATGGCTGGTCGACCGCCGCGGATCGCAGCGGACCGATCCCACCAGTGAACCCTCCGGGCGCCCGGATCGAGGGCCACGACGTGGATGGGATCGTCGTCGCGGACATGCGCCGCGGCAGCCCGCAGTTCCGTTGGCCGCCACGATTCACGACGTATCCGCGTGAGGCCCTGGCCGGTCGCGTCATCCAGGCAGAGATCCAGCGCCGCCTCGGGGCCGATTCGTTCGGCTGGGGGGAGGAGGCCTTGGGGCGCATCGCCGCCCGACTCGTGGATCTCGAGAGCGAGACGGGTAAGGACTGGTATGAGGCCGATCAGGCCCCGATGTGGATCCTTCGAGAGCGCTACCCCAGCGCCGGCCTCGAGGTCGCCGCCCCCGTTGTCGGCCGCATGGTCCTGGGCACCGACTGGACCCAGCCCGGCTCGCCTTGACGCTCGGGCGGGCGCGAAAAACGTGTTGCCTGCGCGCAACAGTTCGTGCCCTCTCACCGGTATCACCCGAACCTCACCGTCCCCGACCAGACCTCACACACGTACAATCGCCTGGCACTCGTATCGGTGGGGGACGGTTGTCGCCATGACCAGCAGTTCTACGTCGCTGGCCGGGAGTCTTCGGCTACGTCGCGAGGTTCGTCGTGTCGCTCTGACGGCGCTCCTGTCGATCGGGCTCCTCGTCGGCAGCCTGCCAGCCGCGGCGCCCGTCCTCGCGACCACGTTCAGCTTCACGTCGGTCGCGGATAGCTATACGAACTCCGCCCGACCCACCAGCAACTACGGGACCCAGACGTCGGTCCGGGTGCGCAACTCCTCGACGAGCCACCGCGCGTACCTGCGCTTCACCGTCGCCGGGCTCGACGGTGCCGTCCAGTCGGCAAAGTTGCGGCTGTTCGTGGTCGACGCATCCCCGCAGGGAGGGACGGTCCACCGCACGACTGGCGCCTGGACGGAGATGGGACTCAACTGGAACAACGCCCCGCCGCTCGATGCCACCGTCCTCGCCACGGCGGGCAAGGTCGTGGCGGGCACGTGGATCGAACTCGACGTCACGAGCGCGGTGACCGGCAACGGCGACGTCAACCTCGGGATCCAGACGACGAACTCCAATAGCACGCTCTACGCGAGCCGGGAAGCGGCCGAGGATCCGACGCTGGTGGTCACCACGGCGAGCGGACCGCCGCCCGCGCCCGTCGCCAACTTCAGCGGGACGCCGCTCAGCGGGGCGGCGCCGCTGCAGGTCGCCTTCAGCGATCTGTCGACGAACACGCCGACCTCGTGGGCGTGGGACTTCCAGAACGACGGGACCGTCGATTCGACGGTCAAGAACCCGACGTTCACGTACCCCAGCGCCGGGTCGTACGACGTCCGCCTCACGGTCACCAACGCCGGTGGCTCGGACAGCAAGCTGGTCACGGGCTACGTCGTTGCGTCGGCACCGCCTGCGCCCGTCGCCGACTTCAGCGGGACGCCGCTCAGCGGGGCGGCGCCGCTGCAGGTCGCCTTCAGCGATCTGTCGACGAACACGCCGACCTCGTGGGCGTGGGACTTCCAG
>Ga0070698_100005981_pt1 | contig 13263 bp, 10 predicted proteins | sample KBSK1502metaG_FD_65477 | JGI IMG/M metagenome (GOLD analysis project Ga0070698, IMG submission 65477) | Corn, switchgrass and miscanthus rhizosphere microbial communities from Kellogg Biological Station, Michigan, USA - KBS K1-50-2 metaG | ecosystem: Host-associated > Plants > Roots >... | reverse complement strand
GTGGCGGCCGCCACTCGGCACGGCGGCGCTGCAGCTCCGCGTCCGAGACCTCGACGCGCAGCACCCGGGCTTCGGCGTCGATGGTGATCGGATCGCCCTCGCGCACCAGGGCCAGCCCGCCGCCGACAGCCGCCTCGGGAGCGACGTGCCCGACGACCAGGCCGTGAGTCGCGCCCGAGAACCGTCCGTCGGTCACCAGGCCCACCTCGCCACCCAGGCCCATGCCGATGAGCGCAGAGGTGGGGGAGAGCATCTCGCGCATGCCGGGTCCGCCCTTGGGCCCCTCGTAGCGGATGACGGCGACGTCGCCCTTGCGGATGCGGCCGGCGAGGATCGCCTCCGCGCAGTCCTCCTCTCGCTCGAAGACGCGCGCCGGCCCCGTGATGCGGGTGGTCTTGAGGCCGGTGATCTTGGCGACCGCGCCCTCCTCGGCCAGGTTGCCGCGCAGGATCGCCAGATGGCCATGTGGGTAGAGGGGCCGCTCCCAGGGATGGATGACGTCCTGGCCGGCGCGCGGCTCCGCGGGCACGTCGGCGAGGTTCTCGGCAACCGTCCGGCCGGTGATCGTGAGCGCGTCGCCGTGGAGCACGCCGTGAGCGAGCAGGATCTTCATCACCTGCGGGATGCCCCCGGCCCGGTGCAGGTCGACGGTGACGTATCGGCCCGACGGCTTCAGATCGGCCAGCACGGGCGCGCGCGCGCGCATCGCCTCGAAGTCGTCGAGGGCGAGCTTCACGCCCGCGCAGTGGGCGATGGCGATCAGGTGCAGCACCGCGTTCGTCGAGCCGGCGACGGCCATCACCACCGCGATCGCGTTCTCGAACGCGGGTCGGGTCAGGATGCGCCGCGGGCGCAGATCCTCGGCGATCGCGTCCGCGAGCGCGCGGCCCGCCCGCTCGGCCGCATCCGCGGTCTCGGGGTCCTCGGCGGCCATGGTCGACGTGTAGGGCAGGCTCATGCCCAGCGCCTCGATGGCCGAGGACATGGTGTTGGCGGTGAACATCCCTCCGCATGATCCCGCGCCCGGGCAGGCGCGGCGCTCGATCTCGCGCAGGTCGCTTTCGGCGATGCGTCCCGCCTTGAGCTGGCCGACGGCCTCGAACACGCTGGCGATCGTGAGGTCCTGCCCGGCGTAGTGGCCGGGCTTGATCGTCCCGCCGTACACGAAGATCGAGGGCACGTCGAGCCGCGCCATCGCCATGAGGGCCCCCGGCATGTTCTTGTCGCAGCCCCCCACCGCGACGAGCCCGTCCATGTGCTCCGCGTTGACGACCGTTTCGATGGAGTCGGCGATCACCTCGCGCGAAACGAGGGAGTACTTCATGCCCTCCGTCCCCATCGAGATGGCGTCGCTGACGGTGATGGTGCCGAACATCTGCGGCATCGTCCCCGCGGCCTTGAGCGCCGCGTCGGCCCGCGCGGCCAGCGTCCCCAGGCCCAGGTTGCACGGGGTGATGTTGCTCTGACCGTTGGCCACGCCGACGATGGGCTTGGTGAAGTCGCCGTCCCGGAAACCCACCGCGCGCAGCATGGCGCGGTTCGGCGCGCGCTCTACGCCCTCGGTGGTGATGCGGCTGCGGCGTTTGTCGGTCATGAGCCCTCCGGGGAAGGCCAACATCATACCCGGAGGGGACTACTGCTTCTTCTCGTCGACCTCGACGATGTTCTTCTGGCCGCTGCTGGTCACGGCGATCATGATCCCGATGCCGATCGCGATCACGAGGCCGATGATCGTCCACGTCGCGCCGAGCTTCTCGAGGAGGCCGGCTTTCCACAGGGCGGCGATGACCCCGCCCACGAAGATCACGTACCCGAGGAGATAGATGCCCATCCACTTCATCCCAGGACCTCCTTGGTTCGCTGATTCCAGCGTAGCACCGGCGACAGGTGGCGTCCGGGTGGATGCTAGAATCCGCGCACCGTGCATTCCATCGCGATCCTGGGGGCGGGGGAGCTCGCCGCCACGCTCGCGCGCCGCCTCGCCGAGCAGGAGCTCGCGCGCCGGGTCGTCCTCGTCGACCCGGACGAGTCACGCGCGCGCGGCAAGGCCCTCGACATCGCGCAGTCGGGCCCGGTCGAGGGGTTCGACGTGCAGGTCGAAGCCGCGGCGAGCCTGGCCGCGGCGGGTGCGTTCGAGGCCCTCGTCGTCGCCGATCCCCCCGAGCTGGCCGACCCGCGCGTTCCTGCGGCGCGCGCCAGTGCGCTCGGCGAGTCGCTGGTGCCCATCGTGGGGAAGCGGCTGCTCCTCGTGGCCGCCGCCTCGGCGTCGACCGTGATCGAGGCGGCCGTCCGCAAAGGTATGGGCCGGCAGCTCGTGCTGGGGAGCGCCCCCGTGGCCTACGTGGGCGCCCTGTCGCGGCGACTGGCCTCGGAGATGCAGGCCGAGCCGCGCGGGGTTTCGGCGCTCCTCCTTGGCCTGCCTCCGGACCAATGGGTCATCCCCCGCGAGAGCGCCTGTGTCGGCGGCGTGCCGGTGGACCGGCTGTCTCCGGTCGCATTGCGGCGGGCCGCGGCCGGGCTGGCCGGCCGCACGCCCGGGCCCGTGGCCCTCGCCGCGGCCGCCGCCCGGGTGCTGCGCGCGCTGGGCGGGTCGCGGCCGTCGATCCTGAGCGTGCTCGTCTCGCTCCAGGGCGAATACGGCCACCGCGGCGTGGCCGTGGCCGTGCCGGCTCGGCTGGCGGCGGGCGGCGTCGATTCCGTGGTGGAGGTGCCCCTCGACCCGGTGGACCGCGTCGCTTTCGACCGCGCCGCCCAGCGGCGGCTCCAGGAAGCGTACTGGGCCTGACTCGAGCCGGCCCGAGGCCCGAGCGGCGCTGTAGAATGTCCGCTCATGGCGGCTGCCCTCACCGTCGCGGAAGCCTTCGCCCAATGCGAGGCGCGCGTCCGCAGCCACTACGAGAACTTCCCGGTCGGGCGGTGGGTCCCGAAGGACAAGCGTCCCTACGTGCACGCGCTCTATGCCTTCGCCCGGGCCGCCGACGACTTCGCCGACGAGCCGATCTACGAAGGCCTCCGCGAGGAGAAGCTGGACCAGTGGGAGCAGCGGCTCCACGCGGCGTATCGGGGTGAAGCCGAGGATCCGATCTTCATCGCCCTCGCCGAGACGGTGCGCCGGCTCGCGATCCCGAAGGATCTGCTGCGGGATCTCCTGTCCGCCTTCCGGCAGGACACCGTGAAGCAGCGCTACGAGACGTGGGACGAGCTGCTCGACTACTGCCGGCGGTCCGCCAACCCGGTGGGCCGGCTCGTGCTGATCGTCTTCGGCTATCGCGATCCTTCCCTGCTGCCGCCGTCCGACGCGTTCTGCACCGCGCTCCAGCTCGCCAACCACTGGCAGGACCTGGCGGTGGACCTGCGCCGGGGGCGGATCTACGTACCGCGGGAGCTGCTCGACCGCTTCTCCGTGAAGGAATGGGACCTCAACGCCTCGGTGGTGACCGACGGGTTTCGCGCGCTGATGGCCGAGCTCACCGCACGCACGCGAGAGCTGTTCGCGCGGGGCCGCCCGCTGTGCGAGCGCGTGGGCCGTGACCTCCGCTTCGAGCTGCGGCTCACGTGGCTCGGAGGCAGCGCGATCCTCGACCTCATCGAGGCCGCGGGCTACGACGTTTTCCGCCGCCGGCCCCGGCACGGCACGGCCGGCAAGCTGCGACTCGCGTGGCGGGCGTGGCGCTGGCGTCCCCTTCCGGCCTGACCATGTCGCTCTCCGCCCGCCTCACGCGGCAGAGCGGGACGAGCTTCTACTATGCCTTCCGGATCCTGCCGGTCCGCAAGCGGCGGGCCATCTACGCCCTCTACTCCTTCTGCCGCATGGTGGACGACTGCGTGGACGAACCGGGTGGCGAGGGAGAAGCGGGCCTGCGGCGCTGGGCAGAGGAGGTGCAGCGCTGCTACGAAGGGCGCCCGTCCACCGAGCTGGGGCGTGACCTCGCGGAGGCCCTGTTCGAGTTCCCGATCCCCCGCGGCTGCTTCCAGGACATCATCGCCGGGTGCGGGATGGACCTCACGACGACGCGCTATCCGACCTTCGCCGACCTGCGCGTCTACTGCGAGCGCGTCGCCTCGGCGGTGGGACTGGCCGCGATCGAAGTCTTCGAGTACACGGACCCGAGGACGAGGCAGTACGCGATGCAGCTCGGGGTGGCCCTGCAGCTCACCAACATCCTGCGCGACGTGGCCGACGACGCGGTCCGGGGCCGGATCTACCTGCCGCAGGAAGACCTCGCCCGCTTCGGGGTGAGCGAGGCCGTGCTGCTCGCCGCGGTGGAGAGGGGCGATGCGCCGCCGGCGGTGCGCGAGCTGCTCGCGTTCGAGGCCGCCCGCGCCCGCACCTACTACGACCTCGCGCGCGACCTGCTGCCGGCGGCGGACCGGAAGGCGATGACTCCGGCCGAGATCATGGCCGCGGTGTACGGCGCGCTGCTCGACGAGATGGGGCGCCGGGACTACCCTCTCGGCGCGCGGGTGAAGCTCTCCCGGCCGCGCAAGGCCTGGATCGCCCTGCGGACGCTCGTCCGCTCCCGCCGGCCATGAAGGTCGCCGTCATCGGGGCCGGCTTCGCCGGCCTCGCCTCCGCCGTCGACCTGCAGGAGCGACGCCATCAGGTGACGCTGCTGGAGCGGCGAGGCGTGCTCGGCGGCCGCGCGACATCCTACCGCGACGCGGTCTCGGGCGAGGACGTCGACAACGGCACGCACCTGATGGTCGGCGCCTACGCCGCCACCTTCGACCTCGTGCGGCGGGCCGGGGCCGAGGACCTGCTGATCTTCCAGGACGACCTTCACATCGATTACGTGGACGACCGCGGGTGGTCGTCGCTGGATTGTCCGCCCCTGGTGGCGCCGCTCCACGTGATGGCGGGGGTGATCGGCATGCGTCTGCCGTGGGCGGTGCGCTGGCAGGCGCTGCGTCTGTGGCTGGCCGCGCGTTTCGGCAAGCCGCCGCTCGGGCTGACCCTCGCGGAGTACTTTCGCCGCACTGGCCAGGGCGCGGACGCGCGTCGGCTCCTGTGGGATCCCCTGGCCACCGCCATCCTCAACGAGACGCCGGAGAGGGCGGCGGCCATCCTTTTCTATAACGTGTACCGCGAGGCCTTCCTGACTCGCCGCGACGCCTCGCGGCTCGTCTTTCTCCGCCGCGGCTACGCCGAGCTGCACGAGCGCGTGGCCCGCTACTTCCAGCACCGGGGCGGCATCCTGTGCCGGCGCGCCCTGGCGGAGGCGATCGCCGTGGAGGAGGGCCGCGCCACCGGCGTGCGCTACTCGCAGCGGGCCGAGACCCGGGACGAGATCCGGCGCGGTAAGGAAGCGGTGGAAAGCCTCGTGGAGGCCGACGCCGTCATCGCCGCGGTGCCGTGGAACGCCGCCGCGGCTCTCGTGCCCGAGCCGCTTCGGCACCAGCCGCCGTTCGCGGGCCTGGCCCGTCTCGGCGGATCGCCCATCGTGTCGGTCGAGATATGGCTCGACAAGGTCGTGGTCGACCATCCCATGGCGGGATTGCGCGATTCGGAGATGGAGTGGGTCTTCGACAAGGGCGCGATCTACGGCCGCTCGGGACCGCCCCAGCACCTGGCCTTCATCGTGAGCGCGGCCCGCCGCAGCTCGGCGCGCACGAACCAGGAGCTGGTGGCGTCGGCGGAGGCGTCCCTGCGCCGCTACTTCCCGGCCATGGCCGGCGCGGCCGTCACCCGCTTCCTCGTCCTGCGCGAGGCCGATGCCACGTTCGCTTCGGACCCCGAGGCGGAAGCACTGCGGCCCGGGCCCGTCACCCCCGTGCGCGGCTTGTACCTGGCCGGGGACTGGACGGCCACCGGCCTGCCCGCCACGATCGAGGGCGCGGTGCGCAGCGGCCTCGCGGCGGCGCGCGCGGCGGAGGCCGGTTGAGGGTGTTGCGGCCGGCCGCCGCTACCTGGCTCGTGCTCTTCATTGCCGTCTACGGCTGGGCTTACGGCGCGGCGAACTTCATCCGGCTCTGCGACGTCGCGGTGATCCTCACATGCCTCGGGATCATGTCCGGAAGCGCGCTCCTCGTCTCGAGCCAGGCCGTCTCTTCGCTGGTCGTCGACCTCGCCTGGGACCTCGACCTGATCGGACGATTGTTGTTCGGGCATCACCTCATCGGGGGCACGGAGTACATGTGGGACGGGCGCTATCCGCTGTGGGTGAGGCTCATGTCGCTCTTCCACGTGGCGTGGCCGCCGCTGGTCATCACGGTTCTACGGCGGCTCGGCTACGATTCCCGCGGCTTCCTGCTCCAGTGCGGCATCGCGGCCGCCGTGTTCGTCGCCTCGCGCTTCGTCGTACCCGGGGAGAACCTCAATTATGCGTACCGTGACCCGTTCTTCCATCGATCCTGGGGTCCCGCGCCGGTGCACCTGGGCCTGACGTTCGCGGTCCTGGTGGGCGCGGTCTACTGGCCGACGCATCGGCTCCTGAGGCGTCTCCCGGGCGCTAGAACCCGATCCGGCGCATGACGAAGCGGGGCAGCATTCGGATCGCGAGCATGATCCAGCGCCACATGGGCGGCGCATAGACCACCGGCTGCCCCCGGTCGATCGCCCCGAGGACGTCGCGCGCGACGTCGTCGGGATCGCCCGCGAAGGGCGGCGGGCGGAGGCCGTCGGTCATCGACGTCTTGACGAAGCCGGGCTTCACGCACACGGTGCGCAGTCCCTGGGCGCGGAACTTGTGGTCGAGGCCTTCGAGGTAGCGGCTCAACCCGGCCTTCGCGGCGCCGTAGAGGATCACCGGCTTGCGCCCTCTTTCCCCCGCGACGGAGCTGAAGACCGCCAGCGTCCCGCCTCCCCGCGCCAGCAGGCGCCGGCGGGCGTGCTCGCAGAACACCACCGTATTGGTGAAGTCCACCTCGAGCAACCGGCGGGCCCGCTCGACATCCCGCTCCAGCTCCTCCTGGCGAGCGAAGTCGCCCGCGGTCACCACGACCGCGTCGAGGCCCCCGAGGCGCGCCTCCGCCGCGTCGAGCGCGGCCGCGAAGCCGCCGGGCTTCTCGAGGTCGCAAGGGGCGGCGCCGACCGAGCCTCTTCCCGCCCGCGCCTCCAGGTCGCGCGCGCTGCGCTCCAGATCGGCGACGTCGCGCCCGAGCAGGAAGACGTCGTCGCCGCGCGCGGCCATCAGCCGGGAGAGCGACCGGCCCATGCCGCGCGTCGCGCCGAGGAAGGCGACCTTCATCTCGCGACCGGCCCCCTCAGGGGCGGTCTCCCAGCAGGCGCACGGATTGAGCGCTGCGCAGCCGGGCCTCGGGGTCCCACTTGCGCCGGATGCACGTCCACGCGGCCAGCCGTGGCTCCATGGCCCGGAAGTGCTCGGGCCGTGTGAGCTGGTCCTTCGCCAGGTAGACGCGGCCCCCCTCGGCGATGACCAGCTCGTTGAGGGCGTCGACGAGCGACTGCGTCTCGTCGTGGATCGGGATGTCGAGCGCGATCGAGATGCCCGGCCGGGGGAAGCTGAGCAGGCCGATCCCTTCCGGGCCGCAGTCCTTGATCACGCAGAGCATCGAGGCGCCGCCGCGGCGCGTGAGCAGCTCCAGGAAGCGGCGAGCCGCTCCTCGCCCCGCCGACTCGGGCAGCACGCACTGGTACTGCGTGAAGCCGCGCGGGCCGTACATGCGGTTCCAGTGGCCGATCGCGTCGAGCGGATAGAAGAAGGACTCGGGATGGACGACCGCGCGCCGGACGGCGGGAACGTGGCGGCGGTAGTAGACGGCGTTGAAGGCGCGCACGGTCCAGCGGTTCACGACCCAGCCCGGCAGGACGAAGGGCACCGACGGGCGGCGGCGCGGCACGGGCACGCCGCGAGGTGCCTCGTGCGGCTCCGCCCACCGCCCCTTCATGAGGATGCCGCGGCCCATGAGCGGGCCGCGCGAGAGGCAGTCGATCCAGCCCATCGTGTGGGGCCAGCGGGACCCGGCCTCCTTGAGGCCGTCGATGAAGCGGTCGATGTCGTGGATGCGCTCGGTCTCCGTGAGCACCCACGGCGAGGGAACGCGCACGAGCCGGCACTCCACCTCCAGGATGTGGCCGGTCAGGCCCATGCCGCCGAGGGTGGCGCGGAACAGCTCCGGTTCCCGATCGGGTGCGCATTCGACGATGCGGCCGTCCGCCACGCGCATGCGCAGCCGGGTGACGTGCGCCCCGAAGCAGCCGTCGCGGTGGTGATTCTTGCCGTGCACGTCCGCGGCCACCATGCCGCCCAGCGTGATCATCTGCGTGCCGGGCGTCACCGGAGAGTAGAAGCCGCGGGGCAGGAAGCTCCGGTTGAGGGCGCGCAGAGACAGCCCCGCTTCCGCGCGCAGGTTTCCCGTCGCGGGGACGAAGGCCAGGATGCGATCGGCCAGCGGAGTCGCGGCGACCACCGGGTGGCCGGGAGGCGGCAGCGAGGAATCGCCGTACGAGCGCCCCAGGCCGCGGCACAACACCGCGTCGCGGGTCAGCGCCTCGAGGTCCTCGGAGCGGACCTCGCGCCCGGGGACGGGGACGCGTCCCCAGCCGCTGAGCGTCCCCTCAGATCCGGCGTTCAACGTGGGGGAAGCTGCGCCACACCGGCACGCCGCAGAAGTGCTCGCCCTCGGTACAGGTGGGCGTGACCCGACCGGCGCGCAGCACGCACGGCGGCCCCATGTGCCGCGCCAGCCGCGGGTGGAGGGCGCGGAGCTGATCCAGCTCGTCCATCGACGCGCGGTAGATCTCCTCCTGCGCGTTGAAGCAGGTCCGCATGACCCACTTGTGCGCGAGGTAGAGAAGGCTTCCCGTCTCGTGGAAGCGCAGCGCCTTCGCGTTGGGGAGCAGGTAGAGCGCGGAGTCGAGGGGGACGCCCATGTCGAGCAGGCGGTTCTTGGCCGCCCACGCCTGCTCCATCGCCGCGACGTAGACCTCGTGGGCGCGGGGGTTGGCGGCGATGAGCGGAGGCGTCACGTAGTCGGGCCGGACGGTGTCGGCGAGGGTCATCAGGGGCCGCGACGCCGGCACCATCCGATGGCGCTGGTCCTGGCTGTCGGCGGTGTGGGAGAGGCGCTTCAAGAAGGTGTAGCTGGGGTGGTGCAGCGCGCGCGTGAGGGGAGAGTGAACGGAGAGCTGCAGAGTCTCCAGCCGATAGCGGTTCAGGCCCGGGTTCAGGACTCTTTCCAGGGCGTCGTCGTCGGGAAGCGTCTCCGGCGTGGCCCCGAGAACCATCCTCACGGCCTCGGCGGTCGTCTGCTCGCCGCGGGGCGTATAGTCCACGAGCAGCGACGTGCGGGAGCCGAGCCGGGCGTCGACGCGGGCCGCGAGCCCGTCGCCGCCCCCCGTGGACCTCGGAAGCCGCGACTCGACGACGTCGTCCTCCCCCAGCGGGGCGTCGCCGACCCGATCGAAGAACCCCGCGTCCACCTCCCTGACCTTCGCCACCATCGCCGACACCACCCGCACGCTCTCGGTGGGGGCGTCGCCCGTCCGCATCATCCGGTGGAGTCGGTGCAGAACGATGCCGGATATCGTGTGGACCATCGACGTGAAGGCCGCCACCGGGATCACGTACCGCGCCAGCTCGATCGCCTTCTTTTCCGCCTCCCGCGCCACCTTCTTCCGGCGCTTCTCGGAGGCGTTCGGTCCCAGGTGGCGGAGGTCCGACAAGATTTTGCTTGTATCCTCCTTCAGGATCTGTGAGAGACTCCGGTACGCCGCCCAGGCGGTGGCGATTCCCTCTTCGTAGACCTCGCGGGCAGGCGGTCCCAATCCCTCCGGCAGGAAGGCCGAAATCTCGTCCAGGCGCACGAAGCGCTGGCTGGACTGCTCCGAGTTGTAGAACGGATGGGAATGCAGGAACGACCACACGAACTGCCGGCTCACGTTCTCCAGGCCGAACTCGAAGTGCGCGTGCTGGTAGACCGTGTGATGGCCCGCGGCGAAGGTCAGCGGCCCGATGGAATCGCGCTGCCCGGGGGTCACCTCGTCCGCCGTCACCACCCGCGGCGAGTAGCACGTGCGGGCGGCGGCGATGGCCCCGTCGTAGGGACGGGCGAAGGCGTTTCTCAGGGTGACGACGGGAGGCCCGGTGCGGACGCTTTCGGCCATGAAGCGAGATAGCCTAGCCCACGGCCCCGGCGGCGGCAAGGTGTTCGCCGTCGGCATCGCCTACTGCCTCGTCTATCTCGTCGCGGTCGCCCTCCTTCCGCGGCCCGCTTCGGCGCTGCTTCGAGTCGCCTTCGGCCACCTGTTCCTGTTCACGCCGGCCGCCGTCGCCGCCGTGGCCACCGCCCGCGCCGCGCGCCGCACGCACGGATCCGGAAGGACGTTCTGGCTCCTGCTCTCGGGCGCCTCGAGCAGCTATGCCGCCGCCCAGGTCCTCTTCGCCCTCCACGAGGCCGTCTTCCGCGATGCGGGCGGCGTGCGCGCGGCGGCGCACCTGGGCTACTACACCTGCGTTGTCCTCCTGATGGTGGCCCTCCTCGTACGGCCGGACCGGCCGCGCGGCCCCCTCGGGGTGCGCTCGGCTCTCGTCGAGTGGGTCATGGCGGCGGTGGGAGGATATTTCCTCGTCATCTACTTTGCGATCCTGCCCCGCAGCGACGCCCGCTACCCCTGGTTCCTCGTCGTCACCGCGCAAGAGGCGCTGCCGGGGCTGTGGGCGCTTGCCCTCGCGCTGCGCGTGAAGGATCCGCCCTTCCACCGGGTCTACCGCCTGCTGGCCTTCGGCCTGTGCGCCGGGGCCGTCCTCAGCGTGTGGCCGACGTGGCTCTACTCGCAGGGCCGGTACCAGGTCTACGACCCGTGGGACCTGGCCTGGGTGCTGCCCTGGATCCCCATGGCCGCCGCCGCTCTCGGCCCGTCGGGGCCGGTGTGGGTGCGCTCGAGCTGGTCGCCGGCCGGCGACCGCCATCGCGCCCGCCTGGCCGTGCTCGCCCTGGCGGTCCCTCCGCTCATCGACATCGCGTGCCGGTTGGCCGGGCTGCAGCCGGCGCTGGCCGGGCAGCGGACCGAGCTGACGCTGGCCTGCTCTTCTACGCTGTCGCTTCTCATGGCTCTGCGGCTGCTCCAGGCCGAGCGGCCATCGGCGGCTCGCGACGCCACCGAGCTCTCCGAGTTGCGCGTCGGCACGAGCGAGCCGTCGGCATACCTCCAGTTCGCCGCCGGCGTCGCGCACGAGCTGAACAATCCGCTGATGGCCGTGGCGGGCTGGGCGGAGCTGGCCCGGCGCCGGGGTGCGCCCGAGCCGGCGCTGCAGCGTGTTCTGGACGCGACGGCGGCGGCCGCCGCGGCCGTGGCCCGGCTGCAGCAGCTCGTCCGCAGCGGCCGCGAGCCGGAGAGCAAGCGATGAGGCTCGAGGCGGGCGCGACCCGCTTGCTGGCCGCCGGATCCGTCGCTTTCGGCCTGCTCTACTACGCCGTGGCCGGCGCGGCGGCCGGCGAGCTGCGCTCCGACGTCCTCCTCCTGCTGCCCCCCGCGCTTTCCGTCGTCCTCCTCCTGCGCGCCAGCCGCGAGGGAGGACGAGCGAGGTGGTTCTGGCGGCTGCTCGCCCTCGGCCCCGGCCTCTGGATCGTCGCGGAGGTGCTCTGGACCCTCGCGGAGTACGAGGGGCGCGCGCCCAGGTTCCTCGACGACAGGGCCGGCGGGCTCACGATCGCCACCGACTTCTTCTTCATCAGCTTCCTGGTCCCGATGATCGGAGCGGTGGGCCTGCGTCCCCATCCGCGGCCGTTGCGCCGCGATCCGGTCGCGCTCGCCGACACCGCCCTCGTCCTCATCGCGCTCTCGCTGGTGTTCCTGCGCGTCGTCTTCCTGCCCCTGCGCGGCGTGGACGCCTCCACCGGCAGCCGCCGCCTCGTCCTCGGCGCCCTCGCCTTCGTCCTCGCCGCGTGGACGGCCGGCCTCTGGCGGCGGGTCGAGGACCCGGCATGGCGCCGAGCCTACGGCGCCGTCTCTCTCTTCGCGTTCTTCTACGGGACGCTGAGCGCGGTCGCCAACGGCATGGGCCAGCAGATGCTCGCGCTGGGAGGGCCCGCGGACGTCGTCTGGTTCCTTCCTTTCTTCGTGCTGGCCGCCGCCGCCACCAAGGCTCCATCCTCCTCCGCCCGCCGCGTCCCGAGTGCCGCCATCGTGCTCGTGGCGGGCCCCGGTCCGCTGCTGCTGGACCGCATCCTGGGGATCGTCCTTCCCGCTCTCGGCGTGGGCGCGGCCCTGGAGCCGGAGCCCATCCTGCTTCTCGCGACGTCGGCGCTGCTCGCCGTTGCGTGCGCGGCGCGCCTTCTGGTGGAGGATCGCGTCGACCAGGAGACGCGGGCGAGGGAGCGGGCGCTCTCCGAGGAGGGGCGCCGGGCCGGCCGCCTGGGCACGCTGGCCGCCCTCAGCGCGGGGCTGGTGCAGGACCTCGAGCGGGCGATGGACGAGGTAGCGCTCCGCGCGCGGTCCGCGGCGCCGTTCATGGGCTCGAAGGCCGATCGGGTCGTCGAGCAGGCCGAGCGGGCCCGGACGATCGTGCGCGACCTGGTGGCGTCGTTCCGTGTCGTGCCTCCGGGGGAACGCCAGCCCGTCGACGTGGGGCGGATCCTGGAAGAGACGGTGCGGAGCATGCTGGACGAGGGCCTGCCGCTGCGGGTGTCGGTGGAAGCGACCGGGCATCTGCCCGAGGTCCTCGGCGACCCGGGAGCGCTGGGCGCAGCCTTCCTCAACGTCGTGCGCAACGCCGCGCAGGCCTCGCCGGGTGGCGTGCTCAGCATCCGGGCCGTCACCGACGGCCGGGAGGTCGTGCTGCGTTTTCACGACGACGGGCCCGGGGTGCCGGCCAGCATCCGCGATCGCATCTTCGATCCGTTCTTCAGCACGCGGCGCGTGGGAGACGGCGTGGGCCTCGGCTTGACCCAGGCGCACTTCGTCGCTCGCGATCATCTCGGATCCGTCGTGCTCGAGCCCGCCCGCGACGGCGCGTGCTTCGCTTTCCGCCTCCCCGCCCGCGAGCGGCGGGCGGCGCGCCCCGTCCCGGACGCGTGGCCGCTCTCGGGCGCCGCCCTGCTCTCGGCCGCGGGGGCGACGGCCCTCGCCCTCCTGCCGGCGGGCGGCGAGCGCGCGTGGTCGGGGCTGCTCTTCCAGGTGGGCGCGGCCGCGCTGGCCGCGGTGGCCCTGGCCGGAGCGGGCCGGCCCCACCGCGGAAGGGCGCGGTGGTTCTGGTTCCTGCTGGCGGCGGGCCCGGGGCTGTGGGCGCTCACGCGGATCCTCCGCGCGCTCGAAGGAGGGGCGGAGGGCGCGCCGGGAAAGGGCGTGTGGCACTACGTGCT
>Ga0070698_100005980_pt1 | contig 13263 bp, 6 predicted proteins | sample KBSK1502metaG_FD_65477 | JGI IMG/M metagenome (GOLD analysis project Ga0070698, IMG submission 65477) | Corn, switchgrass and miscanthus rhizosphere microbial communities from Kellogg Biological Station, Michigan, USA - KBS K1-50-2 metaG | ecosystem: Host-associated > Plants > Roots >... | reverse complement strand
CTCGTACTTCGCCACCACGGGCCCGAGCTCGGGCTGGAGGCACGCGGCGAGATCGGCGTCGCAATCGTCGAGCAGGTGATCGAGCTGAGCCTTGGCCAGGTCGCGCTGCGCGAGGACTGTTGCTCGGAGAACGCCTCGCGCGAATTCCACGCGGTTCGCGCCCTTCCAGTGCCAGCCCGTCTTCTTGCTCTTCGCGAAGTCGCGCAGCTCCGCCTCGAGCGCGTCGTGATCGCGCCCGCGCACCGCCTCGCGCATGGCGTTCTCCGCGACGAAGCGCGCGATGATCGCGAGGTTCTTCGGCAGCCAGTCGTCCGGGTCCGCGGCGCGCTGGGCGACTTCGGCGAGCCGCTCGAGCTCGATCATCACGGCATCGATCGCGCGCTCGCGGTCGAACGGATCGCGGCGCCAGCGGGCCGTGTAGTCGCGGTGCTCCGCGAGTGAGCGCGCCGCGTCGAGCAGCGTCGCGCGCGCGCTGCGCGCGTCGAAACCGCGCGGTCGGCGCCGCAGCAGGCGCCGCACACCTTCGGGCGGATCGCCGAGCGCGGCCTGGAACCAGTCGTCGAACGCGCGCTCGAGCAGGCGCGCCGCCTCGTCGGGCGCGGCGATCGCGAACAGCGGATCCACGCCCGCCTCCACCGGCCGCTCCTGGAGCAGGTCGCCGCAGAACGAGTGGATCGTCGCGATCCGCGCGAGCTCCAGCTGCTCGAGCGCCGCGTCGAGCCGCGCGCGCTCCGCCCCACCCGACTCGGCCTTCGCGCGCGCCACCTCGAGCTCGGAGCGCAGGCGCAGCCGCATCTCGCCCGCGGCCTTGTCCGCGAACGTGAGCGCGACGATCTGCGAGAGCGCCGCGCGCCCGCTGCGCACGAGCGCCACGATCCGCCCGACCAACGCGGTGGTCTTGCCGGTGCCCGCTGCGGCCTCGACGAATAGCGTGGTGTCGAGGTGCTCGGTGATCTTCTCGCGCCCGTCCGCGTCGATCGTCACGTCTTTGCGGAGGCCCACCTCCGCTCGCCTTCGGCTCGCTGCGCGTCGGCCTTCGGCCTCCTTGCCGCTCACGGCAGCTCCCGCAGCTTCTTCAGCGCAGCGAGCCCGGGCTGGTGCTTGCGCGAGACGCGCAGCTCCTCATACGGACCGCACACCGGGCGATAGTCGCACCAGCGGCACGCGCCCTCGTCGGGTGCAGCGGGCAGGAACGGCTCTTCGAGCGCTGTGCGCAGCGCCTGGGTCACCTGCTCCGCCGCACTGCGCGCGGCGTCGTTCAGCGCCACCTCGTGCTCGGCGAAGCCCCCGGTGCCGGTGCAGTAGTAGAGCCTGCCCGAGTCGACCGGCGAGCCGGGGAAGAGCTTCTCGACCGCGAGCGCGTAGAGCACGGGCTGGAGCGTGCGCCCGCCGTCGATCACCTTGCCGGCTGCGAAGCGCTCCTTGCCGGTCTTGTGGTCGGTGACGCGGAGCCTTCCGTTCTCGGCGCGCTCGACCAGGTCGATCGAGCCGCGCAAGAGCAGGCCCGCGTCGAGCGGCACCGGATCCGGCTGCGACGCGGGATCCGCGTCGCGATCGCTCGGCAGGCCGAACGAGAGCTCGAAGCGCCACGGCACGAAGCCGGAGTCGTCCACGCTCGCGCGGCGCAGCCACTCGCGCAGGTCGGCGCGCACCGACTGCACGCCGTCGCGCCACACGCGGTCGATCGCGGGCGCGAGCGTGTCGGCGAAGTCGGCGGCGACCTTCTCGAGCACAACGTCGAGGTGGTCCCACGCTTCGGCGAGCCGCGCGGGCCTGACCGGCAGCAGCCCCGCGTCGCGCAGCGCGCCAAACAGCTCGAACTGCACCGCGTGGACCAGCGAGCCGCGCTGGAGCGGATCGAGCTCCTCGATCGCCTCGGGCTCCTCGCGCGGCGCGAGCTTCCACACCGCCTGGAGGAAGAACTTGTACGGACACGACGCGTAGTGCTGGAGCGCAGTCGGCGAATAGCTGCGCGCGCCGAGCGCGTGCGCCGCGAGCGCGCGGCGCCCGGCGTCGCTCGGCCGGACGAACCCGTCCGCGGTGGTCCAGCCGGGAACCTCCCAGCGCCGGCCACGGAAGCGCAGCGCGCGGGCGAGGTGCGGATTCGCGCCGAGCAGATAGCGCGCCGCGCCGCGGCTCGCCGCGTCGTCGCCGCCTAGCGCCGCGAGCCGCGCGAGGTCGAACTCGGCGGCGTCGATCGCATCCGCCGGGAGCGCGGGCGCGGGCCAGCCGAGCCGCGCCTGGCCGAACGTCTCCGCGCGCCGCGACAACTCGTCGAAGCCGGGCAGCACGCCCTCGGCCGCGCGCAGCGCCTCGAGCGCGTAGAACGAGGGCACGCGCGGGCGCGATCCGTCGATGTCGAGGCGCGGGTACGAGAGCACCACGCGCAAGCAGCCCGCGCCGACCGCCAGGCGCAGCGCCAGGCGCTCCTCCTCGAGCCGCTGCTCGTTCGTGGTGAGACCCGACCCGAGCTGCGCGCGCGCCGCGTCGAGCAGGATCGGCTCCTCGCCGATCTTGCGCGGGAACAGCTTCTCCGCGAGGCCGGGAACGAACACGACGTCGAAGTCGAGCCCGCGCGCCGCTTCGACCGGCGCGACGAATACCTTTCCATAGCGCGCGCCCGGCGGCGGGCTCGCGATCTGCAACAGGCGCGGCGCGAGCACGAGCTGCACCTCGCGCAATCCGACCGGGCCGACCTGCGCCATCGGCGCGAGCTCGGCGAGCACCGACTGCACGCGCTCGGGGCTGCGCAACGTGCGCGATGCGAGCGCGCCGAGCGCCTGCGTCCATTCGCCCCAGCGTGCCGCGCTGGGGAGCTTGGCGAGCTCGTCGACGAGCGGCAGCGCGAACGCCGACAGATGGGCGAGGTCCTCGCGATCGCGCCGCAGCCGCTCCGCGGTCGCGCCGTCGGGATCGTCGACCTCGGCGATCTTGCGCTCGAGCTCGCGCACATAACCGTCGATGCGCCGCCGCCAGCGGTCGCGCCCACCGATCACCGCGGCCTCGACGAGCAGCCGCTCCCAGCGCCGCGGCGCGGGAAGGCCGCCGCTGCCCTGCGCGGGGTCGGGCTCGGGGCCGGACTCGCTCTCGGGCTCGGCCTCGGCGATGCGCGGAGCGACGAGCTCCGCGTCGGGCGGCACCCAGCGCTCGTCGGGCGGCAGCGCGGCGGGCGGATCGCCGCCGGGAGCGCGCAGCGGGACCTCACCGAGCGAGAGATACTCCGCGAAGCGGCGCGCGGAGTAGTTCTCGGCGGCGCACGCGAGCAGCGCGAGCAGCGCGCGCCCGCTCGGATCCGGGCGCCGCGCGCCGCGCGCGAAGTGCGCGGGAACGCCCGCGCGGCGCAGCGCCTCGGCGAGGAACGGGCCGTAGGCGTCGGGCGCGCGCAAGAGCACTGCGATGCGGTCGAACGGAATCCCGTCGCGCGCCGCGGCGTGGATCCGGCGCGCGATCTCTACGCACTCGCGGCTCTCGCCGGGCGCGGAGAGCATCGCCACGGTCTCGTCGGGGACGCGTGGCTTTGGGGCGCTGTCGCGGAACAGGTGGCGCTGGAGCGCGCGCAGCGCCGTCGGCTCGTCGCCGCTATCTCCGCGCTCGGCCGCGACACCGAGCAGCTCTTCGAACGCGGCGATCGCGCGCGCATCGCCCTCCGGCAGCGTCGCGAGACACGCGGGCGCGCGCGCGACCAACGCCTCGAGCAGCGCGCGCAGCGCGGCACTCGGCGCGGGCAGGTCGAGCAGCACGGTCGGCAGATCGAACCACGGCGAGCGCCCTGCTTCGCGCGCCGCCTCGGCCGCGAGCCGCTCGACCGCCGCGCGATCGGCGAGCCCCGCGGCCGCGAGCGCTGCGCCGTAGGCCGAGAAGACCCGCGCGAGCTCGGGCGCGGCCGCCGCGATCTGTTCGGGCTCGAGCTCCTCGCCGCGCACCTCTTCCAGCACCGACGTCAGCGCGCGCGCCAGCCCGGGCCCGCGCCCGGTGCGCGCGAAGCGGCCGAGCTCGCCGTCCTGACCGAGCTCGTGCAGCACGCGCGCGACGACCGCCTCCGACACGAGTCGACCGACCGGCACGCGCCCGCTCGCAACGAGCGCGCGCGCCGCGAGCGCCGCCGCGAGGCGCGCGATCGCGGTGCGATGCCAGCCAAACGCGCCGCCCGCATCCTGCGCAGCGCGCCGCACCAGCTCCGCGGCAGCCGGGGCGTTCGCCCCGACCACGAGCACCTCTTCGCTCGGCCCGCGCTCGCACAGCCACGCGCGCGCCACGGCCAGCCGATCCGTCGCGCACGCGGAGACGATCAGCCGGCGTGCGCCCCCCTGCGAGGCTTGCATGGCAGCAGAGTACACCCTCGGTAGCATCCTCCCACGATGCGCCGCGACGAGATGATCGCCCGGCTCGACCGGGAGACCTTCGACATCATCGTGATCGGCGGCGGTGCGTCCGGGCTGGGCGTCGCCGTCGACGCGGCAAGCCGCGGCTACCGCACGCTGCTGCTCGAGGCGCACGACTTCGCGAAGGGAACGTCCTCGCGCAGCACCAAGCTCGTGCACGGCGGCGTGCGCTATCTCGAGCAGCTGAACTTCTCGCTCGTCACCGAGGCGCTGCGCGAGCGCGGGCTGCTCTACCGCAACGCGCCGCACCTGGTCTCGAACCTCGGTTTCGTCGTTCCGCGCTATCGCTGGTGGCAGGGACCATTCTACGGGATCGGTCTCAAGCTCTACGACGCACTCGCCGGCGATCTGAATCTGGCGAAGAGCCGCGGGCTCGACCGCGACGCGACGATCGCGGCGATCCCGAATGTCGAGCAGGAGGATCTGATTGGCGGCACGATGTACCACGACGCGCAGTTCGACGACGCACGCATGGCGATCCACCTGGCGCGCACCGCCGCGGATCACGGCGCCGCGCTGATCAACTACATGGAGGTGGTCGAGATCCTCAAGGCGGGCGGCGGCGACGGCCACACCTGCGGCGTGGTGGCGCGCGACGCCGAGAGCGGCGCGCTGCGCCGCATCCTGGCGCGCGTGGTGGTGAACGCGACCGGCATCTTCTCCGACACGTTGCGCTGGCTCGACTGCCCCGACGCCACCGCGATGACCGCGCCGAGCCAGGGGATCCACCTGGTGCTCGACGCCTCGTTCCAGCCCGGGCCCAACGCGATCATGGTCCCGCAGACCGACGACGGCCGCGTGCTGTTCCTGATCCCGTGGCACGGCCGCGTGCTGGTCGGAACCACCGACACGCCGATGCCGTCGGCGGAGATCGAGCCGCGCGCGCTGCCCGAGGAGATCGAGTTCGTGCTGCGCAACGCGGGCCGCTATCTGGCCAAGGACCCGGGCCGCGGCGACGTGCTGTCGGTGTTCGCGGGCCAGCGCCCGCTCGTGCGCGGCGGCAGCAATGGGGACACCAAGAACATCTCGCGCGAACACGCGGTGGTGGTGAGCAACTCCGGCCTGGTCACGATCGTGGGCGGGAAGTGGACCACCTATCGCAAGATGGCCGAGGACGCGCTCGTCGATGCGATCGCGGTCGGCGGGCTTCCGGCGCGGCCGTGCGTCACCGAGTCGCTGCGCCTGCACGGCGCGCTCGATCGCAACGACCCGGCGTTTCCGGCGGATTATGCGCGCCGCGTCTACGGCTCGGACCTCGCCGAGATCGACGCGATCGCGCGCGGGGATCCGAGCCTCGCGCTGCCGCTGCATCCGCGCCTGCCGTACACGGGCGCGCAGATCGTGTTCGGCGCGCGCTGCGAGATGGCGCGCACCCTCGAGGACGCGCTCGCGCGGCGCACACGCGCGCTGCTGCTCGACGCGCGCGCCGCGAGCGAGATCGCGCCACGCGCGGCTGAGCTGCTTGCGCGCGAGCTCGGGCGCGATGCGGCGTGGGTGGCCGATCAGGTCGGGGCGTTCCGTGCGCTCGCGCGCGGCTATCTGCTCGATGGCTGAGACGCGCACTCCGATCGATGCGCCGCTGCGCGTCGCGCGCGGTGATCTCTGGAGCGCGATCGAGCGCCGCTCGGCTTCGGCGCTCGCCAGCGGCGCGCTCGAGCCGATCGCGACCGAGGTGATCCCCGCGCGCGACGGCGGGATCCCGTTCGTGGTGCGCTTCGCGCACGATCTCGCGGCGCGTCGGCGCCGGCTCGCGTCGCGCAGCGACCGGCGCAACCCGTTCCTGCCCGCCGATCCCGAGCTGCTCGTGGGCGCGGTCGGCGAGTCCCACTTGTGCGTCTTGAACAAGTTCCCGGTGATCGAGAACCACTCGCTCCTCGTCACGCGCGACTTCGCGGACCAGGAGGCACCGCTCGAGCGCGGCGACTTCGAGGCGATCTGGACCTGCCTGCGCGAGGCCGGCGGGCTCGTCTTCTACAACGCGGGCGCCGCCGCGGGCGCGAGCGAGCGCCACCGCCATCTCCAGCTCGTGCCCACACCGATCGCCGATCCGCCGCTCGCCACGCCGTTCGACGCCGTGCAGGCCGACGCGCACTTCGAGGACGGGATCGGGCGCGTCGCGTCGCTGCCGTTCCTGCACGGAGTCGCTCGGCTGCGCGCAGTGGTGAACCAGCCGCCCGCGGAGGCCGCCGATGCGCTGCTCGGCCTGTATCGGCAGCTCGCGCGAGCGTTCGGCTGCCATCGCCACGGCCAGCCCTACAACCTGCTCGTCACGCGCGAGTGGATGCTGCTGGTTCCGCGCGCGCGCGGGCAGTGGCGCGGCATCCCGGTGAACGGACTCGGCTTCGCGGGCGCGCTGCTCGTGCCGGGCCGCGAGGAGCTCGACGTGGTGCGCCGCGAGGGGCCGCTGCGCGTGCTCGCGCACGTCGCGGTGGCGAAGGCACAATCCGTACCTTAATCCGCCCTACCGAGCTGCTGGATCAGCGCGTGGTAGCCGGGATCCTCGCGCAGCGCGTCGCGAGCGGCGTGGCGCAGCCGCGTGACGGCCTCCTCCGGCAGCGAGAGGCTCGTGGTCAGGCCGTTCAGATACTTTCGCTCGGCGGGATCCTTCACGTCCACGAAGCTCGTCTCGATCAACGTGAAGCGCTGCGGCGGATTCCACTTCTCCGTGCGCGTGTTCCAGAGCTTGAAGCGCTGCTTCAGGAGCTCGATCGTCTCCAGGTTGTAGCGGTTCACCTGCGCGCTCGTCGCAGCGTCGAGGATCACGGAGAGCGACGGCAGCAGATCGAACTTGTCCCACTGATCGTCGGGCGTGGTCTGCGCGTTCACGATCACGAGCACGACTTCGCGCGTGCGGCTGCCCTCCGGCCGGCGCTTCGGCGCGTCGACCGAAGACCACGTCTCGAACGGCCCGCGCACGCCGAGGTTGTCCGACACCACGCCGTCGATCAGGCGCACGTAGCGGCGCTTCTTGGCCAGATAGCCGCCGAGGTTGCGCGCGTTCACATAGCGGCGGTCGAGCTCGCCGCTCTCCTGCTGCGCCTCGGTCACCCAGCGCGGGGCCTCGAAGCCGCAGTTCGGATAGTTGCGCAGCGTGATCGGCGAGAGCACGATCGGCACCGCCGACGACGACGCCACCGCACGCGACACCGGATACGAGGACAAGTCCGAGCACAGGTAGTCGAACACGTCCTGCACGAACGCGAACGGGCTGCCCGTGGTGAGGTCGGTGGCGTGGATCGCGACGAACGGCGCGTCGGCGCGCGCGAGATCGCGAAAGCGCGCGCCGTCGAAGATCGTCTGGTCATAGTAGTCGGCGGCGAGGTCGCTGCGCGCCCAATAGGGCGAGAAGAGCTTGAGCCAGTTGATCGGCCATAGCAGGCGGATGAGCAGCGCAGATTGCACGTTGCGTTCGAGGAAGCGCTGTGGGAAGTCGCGGAACGCGTCGCGTCCGTGCAGGCCGAGATAGGCGGCCGTGAAGCTCCCGCCCGACACGCCGGAGACCTGGTCGACCTCGTCGATCAGGCTGCGCACGCGCCCGTCGAAGGCGACGTGGGTGACCGCGAGCTCCTCGAGCACGCCGTACGCAAACGCGGCAGCGCGCGTGCCGCCGCCCGAGAACGCGAGCAGGAGCTCGAGCTCCTGCGACGCCTGCGGGCGCTCGTGCAGCTCGGCGCGATACCCCCGCTCGGGGTTCCACGCCGCGAGCGGCTTGTTCACCCGGAAGTAGGTGCCGCAGCCGAGCGCGCCGGCCGCGGCGAGCGCAAGCGCGAGGGCCGCCCTACTCCTCGAGCGCGAGCAGCTCGGCAACCGTCTGCCTCCGCCGGATCTGCCTCACCGCGCCGCGCTCGAGCAGGAACTCGGGCGCGAGCGGACGCGTGTTGTAGTTGCTCGCCATCGAGGAGGCGTAGGCGCCCGCGTCGCGGATCACCACGAGATCGCCGACCGCGGCGTCGGGCAGGTCGCGCGGCACCACGACTCCGCCCTCCTCCTGCGTGAACACGTCGCCCGACTCGCACAGCGGCCCGGCGACCACGGCCGGCTGGGTCGGACCCGACACGAGCGCGCCCGCCGAGCCGATCACCTCGATCGCGTGATAGGCGCCGTACATCACCGGCCGCGCGAGGTCGTTGAAGCCCGCGTCGACGATCACGAAGCGGTTGGCGCCCTCGCGCTTGGTCGCGCGCACGCGCGTCACGAGCGCGCCGGACTGCGCCACCAGATAGCGGCCGGGCTCGATCTCGAGGCTCACCGGATGGCCGACGAGCTCTTCGACGCGGCGGCGCGCGTCGTCCCAGAGCGCGTGCAGCGCCGCGGTATCGAACGGCGTCTGGCCGGGGCGATAGGGGATCGGCAGCCCGCCGCCGCCGGAGATCGCGCGAACGTCGACGCCGAGCGCGCGCACCTGCGCGACCATCGCGTCGCACACGCGGCGCAGGTGCTCGAAGTCGGTGCCCGAGCCGATGTGCATGTGAAGGCCGACCAGGTCGAGGCGGTACTTCTCGACGTGGCGCAGCGCCTCGTCGAGATAGGCGTGCCAGATGCCGTGCTTGCTCCACTCGCCGCCGGTGTTGGTCTTGCGGCTGTGGCCGTGTCCGAAGCCCGGGTTCACGCGCAGCCACACGCGGTGGCCGGGGCGCCTTCGCCCGAGCTGCGCGAGCACGTCGGCGGAGCCCGCGTTGACGGGGATGTCGTGCGCGATGACGGTGTCGAGCGTCGCGTCGTCGATCAGGTCGGCGGTGTAGACGAGGCCCGCCGGCTCGCCGCGCCCGTCGTAGCCCGCGCGCAGCGCGCGCTCGATCTCACCGAGCGACACCGCGTCCACGAGCGCGCCCGCCTCGCGCAACAGGCGCAGCACGTGCACGTTCGAGCACGCCTTCTGGGCGTAGCGGACCACGTCGAACGCGCGCAGCGTCGCGAGCTGCCCGCGGATCGTCTGGGCGTCGTAGACGTAGTAGGGCGTGCCGTGGTCGGCGGCGAGCCGCAGCAGCAGGTCGGGGGAAAACGTCTGCATCGGCGCCATTGTATACGAGCCGGCCCGAATCTCAGCGGCGGCGGTCCCGGCCCGCGTAACCTCCCGGCATCGAAATGGAGGACCCCGAAATCGGAGGATGGTCATGAAGATCTCGAAGCGTGCGGCCGGCGACCGCGGAACCACCCGGTTCGACTGGCTCGACAGCCGCCACTCGTTCTCGTTCGGCGACTACTACGACCGCGCCAACATGGGATTCCGCGCGCTGCGCGTGATCAACGACGACTGGATCGAGCCCGGCCGGGGCTTCGGCCAGCACCCGCATCGCGACGCGGAGATCCTCTCCTACGTGCTCGACGGGCAGCTCCAGCACCGCGACTCGATGGGTAACGGCAGCGTGATCGCGGCGGGCGATCTCCAGTACATGAGCGCGGGCAACGGCGTCGTGCACAGCGAGTTCAACCCGTCGCGCGACGAGCGCGCGCATCTCCTGCAGATCTGGATCCTCCCGGACGGACACGGAGGCGCACCGCGCTATGCCGAGAAGGCGCTCGGTACGGCGGCGAAGCCGAACGCGCTCACCCTGCTCTTCTCGGGCAAGCCGCGCGACGGCGCGGTGGAGATCCGCGCGGACGCGGACGTCTACGTCGGCAAGCTCGACGCGGGCGAACGCGTGTCGCACCGGACCGCGCCGGGCCGCGGGGTCTGGTTGCATCAGATCGCGGGCAGCGTCGACGTGGGTGGCGAGACGCTCGGCCCGGGCGACGGTGCCGCGATCGAGGACGCCGACGCGATCGAGATCGCGAGCCGCAGCGACGCTGAGTTCCTGCTCTTCGATCTCAAATAACGCGCGCATGGTCCCGGTGGGCAAAACGTCCTCGTTTTGCCCACCAGCAGATCAAGCGCGCAGCAGGCCCAGGCGCAGCGGCTCGCCTTCGATCGTCGCCTCGTGCACGTGCGCGCCCGCGGGCGGCGGCGCGCCGATCTGGATCTCGACGGCGAGCGTCTCGCGGCCGAGTGCCTCGGCGCGCGGGCGCACCGCGGAGAGCAGGCGGTCGGCGCCGTCGAGCGTAAGACGGATGCGGCCGGTGTACTCGAGGTCGAGCTCCTTGCGGAACGTCTGCACGCGATTCAGCACCTCGCGGAACAGGCCCTCTTCGATCAGCGCGTCGGAGAGCGCCGTGTGCAGCACGACCACGCCCGCGGCGCCTGCGGCCGCGGCGAAGCCCTCGCGCGCTTCGAGGCTCACGGCGATCTCCTCGGGCCCGAGCTCGAGCGGCTCGCCGTCGATCGCGAGCGTCACGCGTCCGTTCGCCTCGAACTCGCGCAACAGCGCCGCGCCGTCGGCCGCGGCGAGCGCGGCTTTCAGCGCGGGCATGCGTTTGCCGACGCGCGGACCGAGCGCGCGGAAGTTCGGCTTCACCTGGTAGGTGACGTAGGCGCCCGCATCGCGCGCCAGGTGGAGCTCGTGCACGTTCAGCTCGTCGCGCACGAGCCCCTCGTGTGCGAGCACGCGCGGGGCCAGCTCGGGATCCGAGAGCACGACCTCGGCCGCCGCGAGCGGCTGGCGCACGCGCAGCTTGTTCGCCGTGCGCACCTGGAGTCCCAGCGACACGATCTCGCGCACCGCGCGCATCTCGCGCGAGAGCGGCTCGTCGATCGCGGCGACGTCCGGCTCCGGGTAGTCGGCGAAGTGCACGCTCTCGATCTCTGCGCCGCCGAACGGCCGCGCGACCAGGTTCTGCCACAGCTCCTCGGTGGCGAACGGCAGGAACGGCGCGAGCAGGCGCGCGAGGTCGCTGAGGCACTCGTAGAGGGTCCAGTGGGCGTCGAGCTTGTCGGGCCCGAGGCCTGGCGCCCAGAAGCGATCGCGCGACCGGCGCACGTACCAGTTCGAGAGCGCATCGACGAAGTCGGTGAGCACGCCGGTCGCCTCGTAGACGAGATAGGCGTCCATGTGCGCGCGCGCCGCGCGCGTGGCGAGCGCGAGCTCGGACAGGATCCAGCGGTCGATCAGCGCGCGCTCGCGCGCGGGGCGGCGTCCGGCGCGGCACGTGTCGCTCGACGGATCGAAGCCGTCGATCTCGGCGTAGATCGTGAAGAACGCGTACACGTTGCGCAGCTTGAGCGGCAGCTCGCGCTGCGCGGCGCGCACGCCCGCGAGCGAGTGGCGGGTCGGATTCCACGGCGGGTTCGACGAGTAGAAGAACCAGCGGAATGCGTCGGCGCCCGGCGCAGGCGAGGAGGGATCGTCGACCCACACCTTCGCCTCCGCGGCGAGGCCCGGCACCTCGCGCGGCAGGATCACCGCGTCGTGCGCCGCGGCGACCGCACCCAGCGCGGCGGCGTCTTCGGGCGCGAGATGGATCACGCGCCGCGGCAGCGCCGCGGGGCGCAGAGACACCTCGAGCGCGCGCTCGGGGCGGTCGCCGCGGTAGATGCGCACCTTTGCTGATTCGCCGGTGAGGTCGAGACCCTCGTAGTCCTCGCGCGCAATCGCCGCGGTGCCCGACGCGAGCTCGCCCGCTTCAGGCGCGATCGCGGCGAACTCGAGCCGCACGCGGTCGAGGATCACCTCGGGCGGGGTGTAGTTGCCCTTGCTCTTCGATTCCTTCTTGCCGTAGCGGTCGGCGACGTGGCCGAGGACGATGCAGGTCTTGTAGGGATGGGGCTGCGCGCGCTCGGGGAAGAGCAGCGTCGAGATCCAGAGCAGCGAATTGAACCAACCGCGCGTCTGGTCGATCGCCTCGGAGATGAAGTCGGCCGGAAAGCTCGCCTCGAACTCGGCGCGCCCGCGCTGCGGATAGCCCCACTGCGCGAACGGCATCGAGCCCGAGTCGAACCACGCGTCGATCACCTCGGGCACGCGGCGGTAGGTGCCCGGCTCGCCCGCGCGCGTCCAGGTGACGCCGTCGATCCACGGCTTGTGCACGAGCAGATGTGGCGAGATCGACGGATCGCTCGCGCGCGCGCGCTCGAACGCCGCAAACGCCTCGGGGTTGCGCTCGCGGATCTCCGCGACCGACGCGGGCGCCTCCATGCTCCCGGTCTGGTCGTTCACCCAGATGTTCAGCGGCGTGCCCCAGTAGCGCTCGCGCGACAGCGCCCAGTCGACGTTGTTGCGCAGGAAGTCGCCGAAGCGGCCCTCGCGGATGTGCTCGGGCAGCCACTGGATGCGCGCGTTGTTCTCTAGCGCGTCCTTCACGTGCGCGGTGGTGCGGATGTACCAGGCGGGCCGCGCGTACTGGATCAACGGATCGGAATCGGAGCGGACGCAGAACGGGTAGTCGTGGCGGATCTGCTCGGCGTGCCAGAGCACGCCGCGCTCGCGCAGCGCGCGCGTGAGGTCGCGGTCGGCGTCCTTCACCCAGCGCCCGGCGAACGCGGGCTCGGCGATCTCGGGATCGAACGTGCCGTCGGGCCGAACCGCGCAGAGCAGCGGCAGCAAGGGATCGCGCTGCTGCTCGCGGCGCAGGAGCTCGAAGTCGGCCTCGCCGAACGCGGGGGCTACGTGCACGATGCCGGTGCCCGCGTCGAGCTCGACGAAGTCGGCTGCGGCGACGCGCCACAGTGCCGCATCCGCATAGCGGGCGCGGAACCAGTCGAACGGCGGGAGATAGCGGCGCCCGACGAGCTCCGCCCCGCGCAGCGAACGTTCCACCGGCAGCTCGCGCCCCACCTTCTCTGCCAACGACTCGCGCAAGGCCGCCGCGACGACGATGCGCTGCTCGCCGTCGCGCACGACGACGTAGTCGAATTCGGGGTTCACCGCGGCGAAGCTGTTCGAGGGCAGCGTCCAGGGTGTGGTCGTCCAGACCAGGAGCGAAGTGCCCGGCTCGTCCGCGAGCGGGAAGCGCGCGTAGATCGATGGATCGTCGACCGTGCGATAGCCCTCGCCCACCTCGGCCGCCG
>Ga0070698_100005979_pt1 | contig 13266 bp, 14 predicted proteins | sample KBSK1502metaG_FD_65477 | JGI IMG/M metagenome (GOLD analysis project Ga0070698, IMG submission 65477) | Corn, switchgrass and miscanthus rhizosphere microbial communities from Kellogg Biological Station, Michigan, USA - KBS K1-50-2 metaG | ecosystem: Host-associated > Plants > Roots >... | reverse complement strand
AAGACACGCAAAACGTGTTGCCGGTGCTTATGACAAAAGCCAAATCATTGAGGAGCCGGATGCGTTAAAAGGCGCATGTCCGGTTTTGAAGACGAGTAGGAGGGGTGACCCTCCTGCTTAGTTTAACAACCAGAAAGATCAAGTGATGACAATCTTCAAGGTAGCTCTCGCGAACCTGGGCATGTGGGTGCGTGATCAGTATTTTCCGGCTTCATACGCTCATGCCACTTGGCATCGCTTGCAGCCTTTCTTTCAGTTGCCGGGGCGGATCTTCTGGAGGCAGGATCGCGTCGAGGTCGAACTCAAGCGGTTTAACGACCGCGCCCTCAATCGGGATTTGGAAACGCTGTGTGCAAAGGTTGCGGAAATCCAGCCAAGCTTACCAGATGGACGCCGTCTGATCTTCAGGAAGTGAGCCTTTTTGAGCATTGCACGTCTAGAATGAGATAAGCTCAAGAGTTATTGTCAGACGAAAGAAGACCGATGGTGACAGTCAGAGAGCCGCTTCGTGCCCATTTCAACAGCAATCGGCGCAAGCTAGCTACGTCTCACTCTACCTGCGTAATCCGGAAAAAGGCTCACTCCCTGTTCTTTCGTCTGCAAGATTCAGAGATTCTATCTCTAGATGCGCAAGAAAAAAGGGTGGCGTAAAATCCTGATAGTGTCGCTGGGAAAAACCTTGTTGCAGTTTTCCCAGTACTTGCAAGGCGTGCTCTCCATCATGGGAGTGATCATAAATATCAATGGTGGTGGAGCTGCGCCATCCCATGATTGTGTGGCCGAAGGCTTCTCGTTCGCGCCGGTACTGCTCTCTATCTATGCCGCCTTCTGTTCCGGCACCACATTCCTGCTTGAGGGTGATGAGAAACTCAGTAATGAAAAGATGCCGGATGTCATGCGGAGAAAACCGTACTGGACACAGATTCCGTAGCGGCTCATAGCACCGATACCAATGGTAGTAGAAACTCTTGAGAGAGTAGGGTGGGCCACGTTCCGTCAAAAAGAAAATTTCGTCGTTTTCTACATCAATCAAGCTCTTCCGCCGCTGCGGGTCGTGAAGTGGCCGTACCTGCTCAAGGTACGTCGTGAGCGCCTGCTCAACTTTTGGATTGTGTGCGAAGTAAATCGTCTTATTTTCGCGCCCATAGCTTCCTTTGTTCACCACGTATGCTTGTCCGGCGATGCCCTCATTTTTGAAGCCGCCTACCGTCATGAGTACGATTTCGTGCAGCCTGGCTCCCGTATTTTGGAGTAATTCGAGTACTGCTTTTTCTCGTATTGGAACCTGTTCACTATCGATCATAGCATCAAGCACCTTGTGCATCCCTTCTCGAACATCAGCCACTTCTTTGCGAAGTTCGGGTTCCCATGCTTTTCCGGTTGGGTATCGAACGAATGCAGTCGGAAGACGTCGAGATTGCTCGTGGGTTTCTTCGCGGATGCCAGCGTGATCAGGAGCCCCTCGATTTGCCAATGCTTGTACATGGATGCGTTTGAGCGCTATGAGCCCCTCCGAGGAGAGAGGATTCGCGAAGGCATACAGACCTTCTTCTCGCAAGACCAGGTAGAAATCACGCAGCGCAGCCCGAAAGACGCGGAGAGTGCTATCGCGAAGCGGCGTATCCCGCGTGGGAACAATTCCAATGCCCTCTCGATCCTTCTTTGGTTGGATCAAGCAGCCTAATCGATCTCGGTAAAACTCGACAAGTGCTGTTCGCAGTTGGTCTGGAGGAGCGTTCCAAGAGTAACTCCGTTCGATTAAGAACGTGAGGAATGGGAGTAAACAGGTGAGATAGGTCTCACGCGTCGTTACAGGCCCGTAGGAAGCGCGTAAGCGATACCACTCTGTGAGTGGTATGACGGGCTGACCATTCTGATCAACAAAGATAACCTCATAGCGATCTCCTGGTTGGCCATGTATGCGTTGTATACGAGTCAACGCAGCTAATCCAGATTCGTCGGGAGTAACGGAGGACATCCTTATTCTCCTTCCACAGTTCGCTCGTATATATGCTTTTGTGGCCACTATACGACTATGGGAAGGATGTTGTAAACAAACGAGGTAAAAGCCTGACAAATAGGCTATCTATTGTTTTCAGTGGTTATTGATGGTTTGCTCAAAAGACTAGCACTAATTTATCGGAGCCGATACCACTCCGTCAGAGCGACAATGAGGCGACCTGACTCCTCAACGAACAGAACTTCGTAACGGGTACCTGGCTGGCCTTTGATTCGTTGGATCTTTGTCATACATCCTCCATATTTCCACGTATTGCTCTGCTTGTTGAACGATCTCAAACCCAATGTTGTAAACAGAGGCGGGAAAAATACCTGAAATGGCTACTTTCCTGGATATCTGCCACAAGGAATTTCACTGGTATTATCTTACTCGACCAAGAGCGTCCCATACCGATGGCGCTTCTTCCAGCTCCAATCATCCACGCCCAGCACGCGCACCGCTCTTGCCACCGGAGGAGGAAGCTGCATCAGATGGCGTAACAGGGTGGGCGGGGTGGTGGCGATAGCGGATCGGTCGGCGAGTCGCGTGCCCAGTTGCCCACCGGCCCCCACCCCGAGAGCTTGCACAAGCGCGATCAGCCGGGTTGTCATCCGCGCATAGGACTGCACCAGCCCCGGGAGGCGTTCGGTGAAAATCCGGCGCGAACAGCCGGGCGTACTACAGACGAATTTGCGTACCGTGAGCGCCAGGAGCACGGTGCGACCTGCACACGGCAGATCGGCGACCGTTCGTTGGTAGTGTCCGTGAATGCGAAAAGACGGCTGATGGCACTGCGAACAGGGCATGCTGGGAGCGTCGCATGCGATACCAATCACGAGTTCGTTGGCGCCTGGATCAATGGAATCAATGGTGATTCCAGCGGGAAAGTGGAACACTGAGGAAAGCATCTCTTGAGAGCCCATCAACCTACCCCTCCTTACCACGTCGTATCAATCATAGTGATGAAATTCTATCACATTGCACGGTCCCTTTACAGCAAGCAGGCTCACTTATTTTGGGAATGGGCCTTCCTAATTATCGCTTAACACTAGGAGCACCTGATCGAAGCGCTCCGACTCCTCAAGTTGAGACGTGTACCCATTCCGTTTTCCTGGTGGTGCACTTCATTCCCAACCTCCTCGTGTTCCTGCTGGCCGTCACATGCCGCAGCGCTGCCTGCAGGGGGTCAAGAGGCCTTCGTGGCGTCCCCACGGAGTTGCTTGATGAGGCCGTCGGAATCCTGATAGGTCCAGCGCTCGCTAATCTTACCCTGTGCCACGCGCAAGATGGTGGTGCCGTGCCAGGAAACCCGCTGGTGCGTTGCTGGATAACCCAGATATGCTCCCTGGTGTGTCCCACTCACCAGCCAGTGCAGCACGACATGCTCACCTTGGGCGATGAGATGCTGATAGGCAACCGCCAGGTCAGGGAAGGCTGCCTTGAGCAGACGAAAGCGGGCTTTCAAGGCCTCCAGCCCTGGTATCCCTTCCCCGGAGGGAGCGTGGTCCACCACATCGGAAGCGAAGATGGCATCCAGATCGTCGAGGGTGCCCTGTTGCCACACTTCGCCCCAGCGCAGAGCAACTGCGGTACTTTCTTCGGTCAAGGACATCGAACCGCTCCTTCTCACAGAGGTACGCCTTCCACAATACTGAAAGTGGAAGGGGTTGATCTGACCCCCGCGAGGCGGAACCCGGAGGCGTGCAAGAGTTGCTCATACTCGTGTGGCGTCCGCTCTCGCCCTTCCAGCAGCGCTAGCATCTGCAGGTCGAAGAACGTGTTAACAACAGCGTTTGGGCCTGGCTGAATCACCCGCTCGAAGATCAGCAGATGCCCTTCGGGATGGATGGCCTGGCGGATAGTGCGCAGAATCTGCAGGCAATGTTCATCGTTCCAATCGTGCAGGATCTGCCGCAGGCAGTAGCAGTCGCCACCGGCTGGCAGCGCCTCGGCCTGAAAGAAGTTGCCGGAGACCAGCTGGCAGCGCATGCCGAGATCTGGGTCCTGGAAGAAGAGCGGGCGGGCCAGCTCGATCACCTCGGCTTGATCGAACAGCGTGCCGGCCAGGTGCGGATAGGTGCGCAGGATGCTCAGGAGCAGGGTGCCCTGTCCCCCGGCCACATCCACCACGTGCTCGAACGGTGAGAAATCGTAGGACTGGAGAATGGCCGCCTCGACTTGCTGATTGATCCAGGTCATCACGCGCTGGAAGAGATCCTGCTCGGTTGGATGCTCCCGCAGGTACTCCCAGAGATCCTTGCCGCTATGAAGCTGCATGCCCGGCTCCCCCGTCGCGATACTGCGCGCAAAAACGCTCCAGGACCCCTGGTGCCAGTCAGCATTGAGCATGCGAGCAAAGTCGCACATGGATTCTGGCAGATGGGGGACAAGCAGACGGGAGAGCTCGGTCTGGGCGAAGCGGACCTGGAGAGCGTCCGCTTCTTCTGGATTGACCGCCTGGAAGATCCGATACTTGCGAGCGCGCGCAGCAGGCGGAAGAGTGAGAAGGCATGGGTTCGGGTCTGTTCGGCCAATTCGGCCACGCTGAGGGGACCATGCGCTTCAATGATGCCAGCCAGGTTGTAGGTGGCGGCCACGCGAATGGCGTGAAAGGTGAGCATCCCAAAGTACATCAGGTTCACCATCTGTCCAACGGCAGGGCGCTGCTGCTGGAAGGGGTGGCTGTGTTCGTTCCGGGAGGCGGGATCGGCAGGTGGTTGTTGCATATAAATGTCCTCCTGTTCTTTCACGAGACGGATGTCTCTTTGGAGAAGATACTCCGCAGGATCTCATCCATGTGCTTCCTGGCCAGGGACAGGTGCCCCTCTCCTGGCATGAAGGTCGCCTGGCAGTTGGGGATGGCGCCAGCGATGGCACGCCCCATCGACACAGGAGCGTTGACATCGGCCTCGCCATGCCAGAGCAAGGTGGGCACCTGGATGTCTTCGAGTCGGAAGCCCCAGGGGCGTGCGCAGAGGACAAAATCCCAGGCCGCTCCACGGGTGCCATGGCGAAAGGCTTCTTGTGAACCGGCGAAAAGCATCTTCGAGAACTCATCATTCTCAAGCACGGCGATGTCAGCCGAGGGCAGGTGGCGGTTGCTCAGGGCGCGCTTTCGGGCTCGCTCTGGATCGTTCCTGCTGCGAGCCATACTCCGCATCATCACGTTGACAGCCCAGGGGGCGCGACGTGCCAGGCGGAAGAGCAGGTGGACGGCAGGAAGCATACCCGTGGTGACACCTGGAAAGGTGAGCGGGCATACTGACGAAACCAGGGCTAACTTCGTCACCCGTTGCGGCAGCTGGTAAGCCGTGGCTGCGGCATATGGTCCGCCGCCCGATATCCCCATCACCGCAAAGTGATCAAGGTGCAGGCGGTCGGCCAGGGCCTCCACATCGTGCGCCCAGTCGAGTATGGTGCGTTTTGGTTGAAAATCAGACAGTCCCTGCCCCGGTCGTTCCGGCGCCACCATGCGGACACCTGCGTCCCGGGCGGGAGCATCGAATCCCTTTAACTGGAGCCGTGACCCAGGAATGCCGTGAAAGAAGAGTAGCGGCCTCCCCTCGAGATCCCCGTATTCCGCGTAGCCCAGGTGCCGTCCATCGGACAAGCGCAGGGTCTTGTCGGTCATCGTTGTTTGCATCAGTTCACTTCCTTGGTTCCTGTGAACAGAATCGCTCACTCACCAGTGTTTCACTCAGTGCTCATCATTTCCGGTAAAGAGCCGCAGCAGCCCTCGGGAGAGGGCGGCAGGGAAGACCGTGAGGTGGTGCTCGTCGGGAAAGACGACGCTCTCAAGCGTGAGGCTCGCATAGCCCCGGCTGCCCAGACGGCCTATCAGCTCCTGCACGTTGCTGACCATGCGAGCCTGGTACATCGCCTCCTCCGTCATCATGTTGGGAGGCCACTGTCTGTCCGGCACCTCCTCCAGCTCGCCTACTGCGCAAAAGACGCGCGATGGCAGATCGGTGTGCTGCTCGGCCCAGGCCTGTTCATAGGAGAAGCAGATGGCGTTATCCCACCAGATCGCCGGACTGACCAGCAGGTAACGCGCAAATGCCTCGGGCTGATGGAAGAGCACATAGAGCCCGAATAATCCGCTCAGTGACACCCCGATGAGGGTGCGGTCCGTCGGATGGACACGGTAGCGGGCCTCGATGCCGGGTATCACCTCTTCAATCAGGCTGCGGAGGAACTGCGGCCCACCTCCTAGACCAAATGAGGTATCGACGGCCCCTTCTGGCACCCATGGTGGAAATGACGCGACTGTCGGGGTCAAATTCCGGTTCCGCCGCGCCATGCTTCCAGGGGCCAAGATGTAGCCAACTCCCACTACCAGGGTCTGTGGAAAGTGGCCTGCCGAGAGTGCTCCCAGCAGGCGGGAATAGCCGATGACCGTCGTGCCGCCCTCCAGGACGTAGAGCGCCGGCAGCGGTTCGGTCATTGTCTCATAAAAGAGGGGCGTCGCCACGGTGATCGCGAGGCGATCGCCCAGTATCTGCGAGTCGAATTCATAACCCACGATGCCAGTAACGAGGGAAGATGGTCCTTCAGTCCACTCGTTGTGCGTGCTCTGGGCCGTCATCTTTTCTCCTCCTTCTTTAGATGTACTCCATCAGAAAAACTCCCGCGAGCAGGTGAAGCCCTTCGAAGCCTCTTCCACCAGGAACTCGGCAGCCACACGCCACGCAGTTCCTGGCTTTGCAGATGGAAAGGGCTATAGAGGGACCTAACTGATTTGTCCTGGTGTAGGGATCACGCCAAGTTGTTGCATCATGCCGAGGAAGTCAAAGGAGATCCAGACTTCTACAGTCTTCCCGTTAACATCGTGGCGTGCGATGGCGATCCCTGTCCCCTGGAAGCGCTTCCCCGTCGCCGGGATGCCCAGGAGGTCCCCCTGCTGGGTGCCACTCTCGGTGAAGCGAATAACGGACTTATCCCCCTCCGCGATCTGGTCTTCAATGGTGATCTGGGTGTCGGGGAAGGCGGTGAAGCTCTGCAAGAGCCCTTGTTTGTAGGCTTCTAGCCCCTGTGTGGTCATAAGGGCACTGTGAACCACCACATCAGGGGCATACAACTCATCGAAGACGGACAAGTCTTGCTGATTCATGGCTTCAATCACACGACGACTTCTGACTTTGAGTTCTTCAGGTGACATAGAGATACTCCTTTCTCCTGGCGGTTTCAGTCAGGCAGTTGTACAACAGCTACCAGTACCGGGTCATTGCCCACGACACGGGCCGTGTGTCCCTTCCCCCACGTGTCCTCCAGCAGCACGACGCTGCCCGGGCCGAGGTGCTGCACCTTGCCATCACTGACCGCTCCTTCAATCTCGCCTGTCAGGATGAAGAGAAACTGTCGTCGTGGCACTGGATGCGGCGGACCATCCCATCCGGCAGAAAAGCCGAGGAAAGCAACCTGCGTGACTGGCATCAAGGGGGACAACTCTACTGGCGGGGCGGGTGGGGCGAAATTGGTCAGAGACATCTCGACTTTGACGTCTTCGAAGTGCGAGTCGCCATGCTGGTCGGCATAGACACGAACGTATTTCATTCTTCACCTCGTCTCTCGTCTAGAATGCTCTGTATAAATCTGCAATACTCACTAAACAGGCTTGGATAGCTGGTCATGGCTCGTTTGCCTCTTTTGTAAGGCGTTGAGCGTTCTCTCTTTATGCCGTACTCTCCAGAGAGGATGAGGGAGGTTTGGCAGCTGCGTTGGCGAACCGGGCGATGAGCAACCAGCCAATCCAGGCAATGGAGAGGTAGTAGAGGAGGTCGCTGATCGAAAGCAGAACGGTCCCCACGAGGTTGGGGAGGAAGAAGCCAACCCATCCAACGACCAGAGAAGCGATCAGGGTCCAGGCAAGCCAGAGAGGAAAGACGCGGGTGCGGATGATGGCGATGGCAAGGAAGATGAAACTGATCGTTTGCACGATGCCCACAGCCAGGATGGAGATGAGGACCGACGCGGGAAGCCCCTTTGTCGCCGAGGTGGCGATGCTGATGAGTAAAAAGCGCAGCGCGACCAGTAGCAGTTCGGTCATTCCCAGGGCGACTACTCCTACCAGCCCAATCCATCCGGTTTGTTTAGCCTGACAGGCATAGAAGGCGGGCAGACCACCGATGAGCAAGAGCGCACCAAGAATGCTGAGCACATTGATGGGCACGACCGGGACGCCTCCAGGCCCGCCGGGTCCAACAATGAGATACGGCAGAAGAATGGGGACTGCTGAGAGCAGGCCACCGATCAGAAGAAGCCAGCCACCGATACGAATAACAGTTGAAGACATTTGTTCCTCCATTTCCGTCATTGCTAATACAAGAGATGAGAGGGGAGCTCTCTATGAAATGAGGAGAGAGAAGCATTTTTGGACATGTCCTTTCTCCTGGGGTCTTGAAGGCATTCATGCGTCCTGCAAACTGGATCTACTCTCAACTTGCAGTTTCCTCTCGAAGTATACCGTGATGCAGGAGAGAAACACATCGCCAGAACAGGCTAATTCTTGCGGAAGAACGGATGCATGTGGGTAAAGCAGCTAGCCCAAAATGATTACCCTCCCTTGAAGGCGAAAGGAAACCTCTTCTCTGGAGAGTCCTTGCCCTCACACCAGCTTGTGTTCCAATGCGAACCGCGTCGCTGCACTGCGCGAGGTGATCCCCAGCTTGCTATGAATCGAACTGATATGGGCATGCACCGTATGGGGACTCAAGATCAGCCGCTCGGCAATCTGGGTATTGGTGAGGCCTTGCGCCACCAGCCGCAGCACCTGCACTTCGCGTTCGGTCAGTCCGGCGGGGTATCCAGGTGATTCGGTCGGGGCAGGAGGCGGCTGGGCCTGAGATCGTTCTGGAGCGGCGGATGGTGACGGGAGGATGCCTTCTTGAGCCAGGACGTGCTCCGGGGTCAGCGTCCGGCCCTTGGCCGACGCTGAAGTAAACGCTGCTTCGCCCAGTTGTGCCCGGACATGAGTGACAGCACGTTCGTAGGTCGGGCGTACAATGGCTGCCACCAAATCAAAGGTGGTTTCCTGCAAGGCGTCTGCTGCCCCCCACAGTTGTGCCGCCCATTCAAGGTGTCCCTGGGCGGCGGCCACCATGCCTAATCCTTGCAAGCAGGGAGCCATATACCATTGGGCACCTACCTCTCTGAGCGCCAGCAGGCAGCGTTCATACTCGCTGCGTGCAGCGGGGTAGTCACCGCGGTCGAAGGCCAACTGAGCGAGCAGTATGGACGGATGGCTGGCACTCACACGGTCTCCTGAGGCGGAAAACAGCGCCAGACTCTCTTCAGCCAGGGTGCGCGCTCTGCTGAGATCCCCATTGGCATGGGCCTCAGACGCCAAAATAAAGAGCACATGGGCCATGTTCCACTGATCTCCCAGCGCTCGCAGCAGCGGCAATGCCTCTTCACAGTAGGGATGGACCTGCTCGTAGTGTCCCTGCAGGTACGCGATGTTAGCCAAGCCAACGAGTATCCCTGCTGTGCTCGCGCTGTCGCCCATAGTTCGATACAGCGTTAAGCTCTCTTGAGCAAAGGCGGTGGCTTGCTTATATCTCCCGAGGTAGAAGGCCAGGGCTGCTCTACTGTGGAGCGCCTTCGCCCGCGCGCTGGCTGCTCCTGTTGCGCACAGGGGAAAGATCTGCTCCATCCAGCGCCATCCTTCATGGACATGCCCTCCTGTCAACCAGTAATACCACATGGCTCCACTCAACCGTGAAGCGACCTCCACCTCCCCAGTTTCGATCGACCACCGCAAGACGGCGCGTAGGTTATCCATCTCAGCTCTCAAGCGACGGACCCAGTGCAACTGTTCTGCCGCGTGCAGTTGGCGTTCCGCCTCTTCCATCAAGGTGACATAGTAGTCCGCGTGTGCCCGGCGAACCTGTTCGGCTTCTCCACAGTGCTCCAGGCATTCCTGCGCGTACTCGCGGATCGTCTCCAACATCACGAAGCGCGGCTCCTGCCCCTCGTGCTCCGTGAGGTGCAGCAAGCTCTTGTCGATGAGAGAGGCCACCCCATCCAGGACCTGTCCCGCTGCATGGTCCTCACCTAGAGCAGCCCATATCGCCTCGACTGCCGCAAGTTGGCAGCCACCGACGAAGACCGACAGGCAGCGGAAGAGCCGCTGTTCTTCTGAAGACAGGAGATCGTAGCTCCACCCGATGGCCTTGCGCAGCGTCTGGTGGCGCTCCGGCAGGCTCCAGGCCCCACGGGTGAGCAGGCCGAGCCGCGAGGAGAGCCGGGCGAGCAGGTCCTGCGGAGACATGACGCCCACGCGGGCGGCCGCTAGCTCGATGGCCAGTGGCAGTCCGTCCAGGCGCACGCAGATTTCGGCAAGGGCACGCGCGTTGGCCGAGGTGAGCTGGAAGTCTGGCCGGATCGCCTGTGCCCGCTGCACGAAGAGAGCGACCGAAGCCGTGCGGGTCAGAGTCTCCAGTTCGGGAGGCCGGGAGAGATCCGGCAGCGCGAGTGGGGCGACCGGGAACAAATATTCGGCCTGCACCCGTAAGGCGCTGCGGCTAGTGACGACGATCTTCAGGGAGGGACACGCTGCCAGCAGCGCTTCCACCTCGGAGGCGGCCGCCAGCAGGTGCTCGAAGTTGTCGAGCAGCAGGAGCAGGTGCTTATCGCTCAACGTCCCTTTCAGGTGTTCAGCAAGGGGCTGCGGCCCGTCCTCTCTGATCCCCAGCTCCCTGGCGAGAGTGGGAACCACCAGGCCAGGATCGCGCAGCGCTGCCAGCTCAACGAAGCAGACGCCATCCGCGAACGAGGAACGCAGCAACTGCGCCACCTCCAGGCTCAAACGGGTTTTGCCAATACCGGGCGCACCGAGCAGGGTCAGCAGGCGCGTCTCGGTCTCTGTGAGGAACGTCTTGATGGCTACGACCTCTCGTTCACGTCCAAGTAGCGGTGTGAAGGTGATGGGCACTTTCCATATCTCTTCAGAGAAGTGCGTATTCTCACCATGAGCCATCGCTATCCCTCCAGTTCTCTTTGAAGGAAGGAGCCAACAGCAGCATCCTCCTGAAGTATACCTGATCACCAGGATAGTTGTACAGATTCCATCGATTAAAATGGAGATTCGCCATGTGGCTATTACCCCGGTAGCTCCGTTGTGCCGGCGAGGCGATCGAAGATAGAACAGCAGTGGGTGTCGGCGTATCTGTGAACACGGGTGTTGGTGGATCGGTTGACGCCGGAGTCGACATGGGTGTATCTGTCGGCGTGGGAGTCGGTGTTAGCGTTTCTGTCGATGTAGGCGTGGGCGACGGCTGCGTGGATGGAGAGACCTCAGATGTTGGCTGATACGTTACAGTGGACTGGGGCGGGAAGGTGGGGGTGGGCGCGCTCCCTCCACAGGCCTTCATGGACACACTCCACAGGAGCAGGAGGACGACGTTCACCCCAAAGAAACGGCTGCGTTTCGCCATGTGGCACCCTCCTTTTGGTTGCTCAGGTGATGAAGCAGCGACACTACTCCTGAAAAGACTTGCCAGGCAGTACTGGCAGATCGCTCGTCGTATTCGATTCGCTACAGAACCATGTTACTGAGGCCAGCGATGACCAGGATCGCCAGCAGGACAATGCAGGCGATGACGCCCAGGCCAATCCAGGCAGAGCGGGTGCCGGCGCTTATGGAATCGACCATGTACAATGGAGCGGAACGTCCGAAGGGAATCTGCGCTTCTGATGGAAAGGCTTGTGCCCCTTGAGCCACGCACGGATGGGCTTCCAGCACGTCCTGCCACTAGACGTAAGGCTCATGCGTGTCCCGGTGGCAATCACAGCCCTTGCTCCAACGAGGAGGCAAGCAAGGTAAGAATCGTACTCATGCTCTTTTTCCCTTACGAATTTGGCAATGGCATACCTGACTAGCTCGCCTGCCACACCTGTACGTCATCAGCCACTGAAGCGATATGCTTTCCATTCGGGGACCAGGCTACGGAACCGACAATATCCTGGTGGCCGCGATAGGTCAGCAGAGGTAACCCCGTTGTCGCCTGCCACTGTACTGGCTACTTGGGATATCCGTTCTAAAGTAAGAGGGCAAAGAGCAATGTGGAAAAGATATGGGTGAAGCTGATCGTCAGCGCACAAGTATTGGAACGGATATCCCAAGTAGGATAGGCGGCTGGCGAGGTGCCGCTCTCGCAGCCCTTTTCCATCCGCCCTCCTCAGAACCGACCGTACGAGTTTCCAGGTAGTCGGCTCGCCAGTTTCCGCTTCTCTCCCTTTGGCCTCTCCGCATTACGCGTAGCCGTATCAGGTTCGAGCGGTTCCCCTGTCACCCTTCGCCCTACGACTGGTTTTCCCAGTCTTCCTGGCAGGTCGTGACTCCTGCGACATGAAGTAGACCGCCAGCGAGGTACTGATGCTGTTCCGACCTACCTGGTATGCCAGGTGGTATCCTGAACTCAGCCCTTTTCCAACGGTCCCTTCCCGAACCCAGCGGGCCACTTTCATGGCACTGTAGCTCTCCAGAACTCCTTGTCTCGTTGAACGAAGGTCTTCTGGCCCATCCAAGCCAACCTCTGCCGCTGAGACGAGTTCCTGTGACCCTTCGCCCTGTCTGTGTCTTTCTCACAGTCCCCGGCGGAGCGTAACTTCCGCGACTACTTCGGTCACTCTGTACCCCTACCTCTCGCGAGGGTTAGGGCAACCCCAAGTTGCCTCCAAGAACCTCAGTTCGTGCTCCAGGTGTCCTTTACGTCGTTTCCCGTTCCGTTCGGGTAGGCTTCGACAGAAGCTTTGTAAGGAAATAGTAGCGTTCCCCACAATGTCGAACACAGGCGATAGTATCGTTTCCTGTGGGCTGCCACACTTCCGCCTTGACTGGGCTTCAGACAATCAGTCTTCACCATACACGACTTACCTGATCGGCCTCTGGCCCCTGATACTGGGACTTCACCGACCTTGCTGACAACATGCTATCGTCCCCTCAGACCTTTCGGTTGAAGGTCAGTTGCTGGTTTATCCACTTCGCTTCAGTGGACTCACCCCGACGGGTGAGAGAGATTCTTGTGCCACATGGGCGCAATACTACGGTGACTCCGTCCCCATGAGGCTCGCGCCTGGGAGGGGATCCCATGTTCCGTCACGATGAGACGTACGAGCGCAACGTAGGTGCCTCACACATCACCTTGATGAAGTAGGTGGCCAGCGAGGTACCGCTTGCTGTTCTGACTTGTCTGGTAAGGCTATCCCTTCCAGGTAGTATCAAGAACACGGCCCTTTTCCAGCCACCTCTTCCCGAACCGTGCAGG
>Ga0070698_100005978_pt1 | contig 13268 bp, 15 predicted proteins | sample KBSK1502metaG_FD_65477 | JGI IMG/M metagenome (GOLD analysis project Ga0070698, IMG submission 65477) | Corn, switchgrass and miscanthus rhizosphere microbial communities from Kellogg Biological Station, Michigan, USA - KBS K1-50-2 metaG | ecosystem: Host-associated > Plants > Roots >... | reverse complement strand
CCGACGATCTCGGCGCGGATGAAGCCGCGGGCGATGTCGGAATGAATTGCTCCGGCGGCGTCCTGCGCGCGCGAGCCCTGCGGAATGGTCCAGGCGCGCGCTTCCTTCTCGCCGGCTGTCAGGAAGGACATCAAACCCAGAACGCGATAAGCGCTCTTGATCAGTTGATCGACACCGCTGCTATTGACACCGAGTGACTCGAGATATTCGATTCGCTCTGAAGCTGAAAGGTCGACCAGGTCGGCTTCGAGCTGCGCGCAAATCACCACGCACTCCGCGCCTTCGCCGGCGGCGATTTCGCGCATTGCCTTTACGTGATCATTTTCGTCGGGTGCACCCAGCGCGGCTTCGTTGACGTTGGCTGCATAAATCGTCGGCTTCATCGTCAGCAGGAAATAGTTGCGGGCGATGGTGAGTTGGTCGTCACTCAAGGATACTGTGCGCGCTGCTTTGAACTCTTCCAAAGTGGGTTGCAGTTTGTCCAGAACTTCCAGTTCGGCTTTCGCTGTCTTGTCCCCGCTCTTCGCAGTTTTCTGGACGCGTTCGCGCCGCCGCTCAACCGTGGACAAATCCGCGAGCGCCAGTTCGATTTGAATCGTCTCGACGTCCCGGCGCGGATCGATCGAGCCTTCAACGTGCATCACGGAATCGTCTTCGAAACAGCGTACGACGTGGATCATCGTGTCGGTTTCGCGGATGGCGTGCAGAAACTGGTTGCCCATTCCTTCGCCCTGCGACGAACCACGGACGAGGCCGGCGATGTCTACGAATTCAACGCTGGCAGGAACGATCACCTCAGTCTTTACCAGCTTGGCGAGCGGCGCGAGGCGTTCGTCGGGCACGGCCACGACGCCGACGTTGGGCTTGCTGGTTGAGAAGGCGTAGTTGGCGATGAGCGCGGATGACTGCGCCGTGACGGCGTTGAAAAGAGTCGTTTTGCCGACGTTGGGTAAACCCACCATGCCTGCGCGAAGCATAACTGTGAACAATTCCTCCTGAGTGCGAAACCAACATTTCTACACTGGCGATGAGTGTAACGCAAGCGGCGAGCAGGTGATGAGAATTGGCGCGGGGTTGAGGTCAGTACCACCTGCGTAAGCGGGTGGATCATAGAGTCAAGGAAGCTCTGATCAAGTTGTCAACACACTTTCTCTGCTGCGGCTCGCCTCGTAGAGGCGAAATATTCATAGCACCGGCTTAACCTCCATTCGCTCGCTCCGGAGGAGCGAAATAGTACATTGCGCTCCTCCGGAGCGCGGGAAACTAATTACCATCTGGAGCTATAGACATTTGGCTCCGCTGGAGCCAGGGAACGCTACCGCTCAATGTACTTGTTCAGGCCTGATTAGGTGAGCGTTGGACCCACCCGCTCACGCAGGTGGTACTGACCTCATCGCCGATCAGAGATCAATGTTCGATCTTCTGCATCGTAATTGTAGTTGTCGGCGTGTTCCCGGCGGTGCGGCTGTAAGAAACCCAATAGCCGGCTTTTGGATAGCGCAGCATTTTATACAACGAGCCATCGGTTCTCGCGTCCGCTTCGGTACCGAGCACTTCTTTAGCTGAGGGAATGCCATTGGCGCCGCTATAGAAATCGATCGAGATCGCGGTCACCGCGCCGGTCTTATCATAAAAAACTTGAACGGCCTGGGTGTCATTGAAGACATAAAGGTCCTGGTCGTCGCCTTTGTCATGCGGACTTCCCAACTTCTTGCGCGCCTCATCGGCCTTCATGCCGATGCGCACTCCTTTGAAGTCGCTGAAGGCGGGCCGACTTTCCGGCTCGTCGGGTGCAGACCTCGTGCGTTGCGCGAGCGCAGCGTTCGCCGTGCACGCGAATACAATCGTGCCGGCCACAAGTAAAATTAATCTGCTGGGCTGACCTTTAAAGAGTCTGGGGAACGCACAAAACATTTTGTTCTCCTCCGGTCATTGCCACGCTGGAATTACGTGGCGGAAGGGTTTGGGATCTGGCGCCTGCCATGCTTGCAGACGTACGACCACCTCGGATGCCGATGACAATATGCCAAGCCGGAATCACAAGTCAATGGTTTTGCAGGCCGGCGAATCATTCCGCCGCCCGTCTCGCGAGCTATTGACTCGCGACAGGATTTGGCATAGAAGCATTGTGGTTTACTAACTCAACAAAAGTCGTTTCGAATCAGTGCTTAAAAGGAGTGACGGGTAATGAAGAAATATCTCTCGGTGGTGGTTCTCCTGATGACAACAGCGCTCTTGGCGTTTTCTCAATTTGGCTGCGCCAGTCCGCAGAATACAAATCCCAATCCGGTCAGTGTGGCTACACCCGAGCCTACGCCCGACCGAGCGGCTATCGAAGCTGAACTTACAAAGATCGAGAATGACTGGCCGCGAATCATCAAAGAGCGCGATGGGGCCGCTGTTAGACGAATCGAGGCCGACGACATAATCATCATTTACCCGGACGGCTCGACCGGCAACAAAGAATCGGATGCCAAGGACATTGAAGCTGGCACGGTGACGGCTGATTCGTGGGAGATCTCCGACGTCAAAGTAAACGTGTTGGACAAAGACTCGGCGGCGGTCAATGTTCGCAATACAGTCAAGAACGGCAGGGTTAAATCCCCCGACGGTAAATCGATGGACATCAGCGGGCAATATCTTTCAATGGATACTTTTGCCCGGCGCAATGGTCAATGGCAATTGGTCGCCGCGGCTTCGGTGCAAATTAAGTCGCCGGCCGCCGCTGCTTCACCGACACCAAAAGCTTCACCATCGCCGGGAGCATCGCCGGCGATGAAGTCAACGCCTTCGCCGAAGGCTACGCCGAAAGCGACACCCGCATTGAAGGGAACACCCGTGCCAAAGCCTTCGCCGGCGATGAAGGCCGCGCCCACACCGGCGAAGACAAAGACGCCTTAAGGAGTTATCGAAGTGCGGACATCCTGTCCGCCTGAGCGCGAAGCCCGAACTCTGTTCTGAGATCTGTTGGGTTTGGTTGAGCGTGCTGCGCACGCCGGCGGACAGGATGTCCGCGCTCCGCTAAGACCAGATACCGGGAATGCTCTCGCCGCATGAAGGGCACTTGCCGGCGGGTGTGACTTTCATTTTCTTAATCAGGTAGCCGTAGCGCTCGACTAACAGTTCGTCGCAGTGCGGGCAGAAAGTATTTTCCCAGCGCCCGACTCGCCCGGGCAGATTCCCGGCATAGACATAATGCAAGCCGGCGGCGCGGCCGATTTCGCAAGCGCGGATCAACTGCTCGGCCGTCGTGTTCGCGTTGTCTTTCATCCGGTAGTCCTGATGAAACGCTGTCACGTGCCAGGGAATGTCCGGTGAAACTGAAGCAATGAAATCAGCCGCGCTTTTCAGCTCATCCTCAGAATCGTTAAATTCGGGAATCACGAGCGTGACGATCTCTTCCCAGAAGCCACGCTCATGGACCATCTTCACCGTCTCGAGAATGTTGTCCACGACACCGCCAAGCTGTCGATAGTTACGATCGCTCATCGACTTCAGATCGATCTTGTAGCAGTCAGTCCAGGGCCTCAGATAGTCGAGCACCTGCGGCGTCGCATTCCCGTTCGAGATAAAAGCAGTACGAAAACCCGCGGGCTTCGCCAGCTTGAAGACTTCAACGGCCCACTCGGCCGTTATCAAGGGTTCGTTGTAACTCGAACCAACCATCGAAGCGCCATAAGCCCGGGCCATGGCAATCAATCTTTCGGCACTGACCCTGTTTGGTGGCGATACGGCCTGGTCATCGCGCAGCGCCTGTGAGGTGAGCCAATTCTGGCAATAGGCACAGTGGAGATCGCAACCAAGCATTCCGAATGTCAGCGTGTCGGATCCCGGCAGCGCGTGAAAGAACGGCTTCTTCTCAGTCGGATCGCACTGCAAAGCCGCGACATAGTTCACCGGCACGCGCAGTTGGCCGTCTTCGTTGAAGCGAACTTTGCAGATGCCGCGCTTGCCTTCCTTAATCAAACAACGGCGCCCGCAGGCGAAGCAGCGCAGCGCGTTGTCGGCCAGGTGCTCGGTCAACTCAGGCGCGCCCTCGGCGGTCATCTCGTCGAGTACTTCAGCGAGTGAAGATGATGTGGCGCTCAGTGGCATGATGATTAATGCAGAAATTCCTTTGAGGAATTATACTCCTTTGGGTGCATGATGGTGGTTTCCGGCTGGCCGCGGATTAATGTTTCACTCGTGATAGAATAGCGTTCAGGTTAAGAGAATGAGCTTTGTTATTGAAGAAGAAGCGATTGAGCGCCTTCCTATCAGTATTGATCCGGAAGTTATGAGCGGCACGCCCGTTTTCGAAGGCACGCGCGTTCCGGTGGACGCACTGTTAAATAACCTTGCAGCCGGCGTTTCACTGGACGAATTTCTTGCCAACTTCCGAACGGTGCGCCGTGAACAGGCGTTGGCGGTTCTCAATTTTTCCAGCGAGACGCTGAAGAAACTAGGCCTCTCCAGGTGAGAATTCTCCTCGATGAGGGCGTGCCCGAAATCATTCAGCAACGTCTACCGGACTTTTCGATCTTTACAGTTGAACAGATGGGTTGGAGATCGCTAAAGAACGGAGACTTGCTTAATCGAATGATGGGCGAATTCCAAATCATCGTAACCACTGATAAGAATCTCCCATTTCAACAGAATCTGAAGAAGCGACAGATTTCCGCGATTATCCCGCCGACAAACGAAATTCCAGCAGTAATGAGCCTACTGCCACAGCTCACGATAGCAATTTCTACAATCGAGCAGGGAGATTTCAAAGAACTGAAAATGATTTAAAGAACATTTGATTTCAATGATCATCGAAGAAATCACCGTCACCGCGTTTCAACAACACACCCGCCTCGTCGGCTGTGAGAAGACGAAGCGCGCGATCTGCATCGATCCGGGTGACGCCTCAGATGCCATTGCCAGCGCCATCGATAAACATGGCTTTCAGCTACAGGCGATCGCCTGCACGCACGCGCATATGGATCACGTGGGTGGTGTGGCTGCACTCAAAAAGCTGAAGCCGGAGGCGAAGATCATTATTCACGCCGCCGATGAACCGTTGTATTTGGAGCTGCCCAATCAACCGTCATGGTTGGGCATCCCGCCTGCGCAGTGGACGGCGTACGGGTTTGATTATGAGCTGCCGCCAAAGGCCGATGAGTACTGGAGCGACGGCCAGGTCTACAAGGTTGGCGAGTTGAACTTCAAAGTGATTCATTGCCCCGGTCATACGCCGGGACACGTGGTGCTGTTCGAGCCGAGCGAAAGCAAAGTGTTTGTGGGTGATTGTCTGTTCGCGGGTTCGATTGGCCGGACCGATTTGCCCGGCGGCTCGACAGAGCAATTAATGGATTCGCTTTTCAACAAGATTCTGCCGCTTGGCGATGACGTGGAAGTTTTTTCAGGCCACGGCCCGTCGACGACCATCGGGAAAGAGCGGCAAACAAATCCGTTTCTTACCGGCGCCTACAGTTTGGGAGGCGGCAGGTTCTAACGGCTCTTTGGTACCGAACCGCTTGCGGTAGCAAGCGGGTCTTACGAGAGTCTACCCGCTCGCTATCGCGAGCAGTTCTGTACCAACAGAGGGCTTACTCGCCGCACTTCCTCCGTGCTTCATCCTTCACGACTAGCTATTTCTCGACGATGTCTTTCCGCAGGCTGGTAACGAATGCCAGCAGCTCATCTTTCTCTGCCTTGGGTACCTTGAACTTGTCGAGGGACTCGACCAGATGCGTTGCCGCTGCGTCCCAGTCATCGCCGGTAATGCCCAGCCCTTTGTGTGATGTCTTCATGTCGCGTCCGATGTAAAGACAGGGGCCGCCGGCCGCGTTGCAGAACTGATCGACGATGTGCTGGCGAATCTTCTTCAGTGAATCTTCGCTGTGACCGACAAAAAACTTTGCGAAGCGTTTGTCGGCTACCAGGCGGCTGATGAAATCGTCGACCACGGCGGCGACCGCGTCGTAACCACCGAGGCGGGTGTAAAGCGATTTCTTGTCCTGGCCCACGCCCGATGTGGCAGACATCGAAGCGTTCAATGGTTGCTGCGGTTGCTGCGCCGCCACGCTTACCGCCATCGCTGTCAGCAAGCAAAACATAATCAAAAGTCTTTTGGTCATTATTATCTCCTCGCTTGTTTCTGAAGTTGTTTAGAAAAGCCAAAGCGGCTTGGACGTTAAGAACCCAGCCGCCTTGATAGTTTTTCCAGACCGTCCGATTCAAATCGATTAGTTAGGCATTAGGACGGTAATAACCACATGGATAACGCCGTTCGATTGATAGACATCGCCGACAGTTACCGTCGAAGTACCACCCTTTTCGTCGCGTAGGACGATGTTACTACCATCCATCATCGCGATCAGAGTGCCACCGCTGATTGTCTTAAGTCGAGCTTTTCCACGGCCCTTCTTGATCAATTGCGCCAGGGTCTTTGAGTCGTACTTTCCCGAGATGACATGATAAGTCAGAACCTTTGTCAGCATCGCCTTGTTTTCCGGCTTGAGTAGCGTGTCAACCGTTCCGGCAGGCAATTGAGCGAAGGCGTCGTTGGTTGGGGCGAAGACCGTGAACGGGCCTTTGCTGTTAAGCGTGTCGACCAGGCCGGCGGCCTTAACGGCTGCGACCAGCGTCGTATGATCTGCCGAGTTCACGGCGTTGGCGACGATGGTCTTTGTCGGATACATCGCTGCGCCACCGACCATTGGATTCTCTCTCATCATCTGCGCGAAGGCTGCGGCGCTGCCGATCGTCAAAGCTGCCGCGGCCAACAAAATTGCGAAAGACTTTTTCATACGCTCTCTCCTGTTTTTGTGTGTTTGGAACTTCTGAACCATATACGCGGTGTCAGGCGAGAACGGATTTCCTCAGCGAGGTCCGAAACCGCCTGCGGTAGCGGGCGGGCCCTGGCGACGATAAAAGGTGTGCCCGCCCGCGACCGCGGGCGAGACGGACCTGTAAAGCTCGGCTTGATGATGGATTAGGAACTTGGGCTACTGAGGTAGATTGCTCCGGTAGGCACCGCCGATCCTTTTTTCGGTTCCAGCGTGATCGCTATGACCGCGTTCGCCATTGCTTCAGGCGGCATATTCTCGGGAAGCATGGCGTGACCGGAGGCGTCGACCGTGAAAATTCTTCCGGCCATCGGCGAATGACCCTTGGGGATGAACCATAATTCGTAAGCCTTGTCAGTAGGAGTTGCCGGCAATCCTTCCGCCATCAGTATTGCCCGGCCTGTCTTTTGGTCGTAGACGAAAGTGCCGCGTGCGGTCTGCGCCGTTTGCGTGCCGGCCAATTCCATCTTTTTTGCGTTCGGTGAATTCAATATCGCCAGAGCATCGCGCTGTCGCCCCAGCACATCACGATCGTGAACCAATTCGCGTTGCTGAGTGTTGACCTGTCGCGCGAGTTGCGCGATCTCCAGCCGCATTTTCATATCGCGCCGCCAGAGCACAATCACGCCCACCAGCAAGGCTACCAAAGCAATCGCTGCCGCCAGCCTAAGACCAATCATCCAGACGTTTCTTTCGGCGCGCGACTTCAGCGGAATCGCGCGGGCCGTTGACACGACCGGCTGACTTTGTTTGTCCGCGCTGATACCCGCCAGGATTCGGGACCGAACTTCAGGGCTCGGCCCTGCGGGGTCCGCCGCATGCGCCAGTAAACCTGCGGTGTCCCGCAGTTGGCCCAGTTCATCACGACACTCCGTACAGGTTTTGAGATGCGCTTCGAGCACGCGCGCCTCAGACACATCGAGTGCATCGAGCGCGTGTAACTCCAACAACTCCTGATAGTCCTGATGTTCCATTAAATTAAATCGCGCGACGGTCCCAGCAATTCCCGCAATTTGATCATCCCCGAACGCATGCGCGTTTTGACCGTGCACAGCGGATCGCCCAGCCTTGCAGCAATCTCAGTTTGAGTCAAACCTTCAAAGTAAGCCAGCAAGAGCGTCTTCCTCTGGTCTTCAGGGAGTTCGGCCAGCGCGGTTCTAACGATGAAGCCTTGCTCTGACTTCAGGGCGTCGAGCGCCGCGTCGCCAACTTCTGCACGGGGCATTTGCGCTGCCTGATCGCTGAGTCGTGTTCGCGATCCGGCAGCACGCAGGCGATCGAGCGCGCGGCTGCGGGCTATAGTTACCAACCACGTAAAGGCCCGTCCGCGGGCTTCGTCAAAATCGCCTGCGCGCCGCCAAACCTGTAAAAAGACTTCCTGCAAAACATCTTCCGCTTCCTGGCGGTCATGCAATATACGAAGGATGAGGCCAAAGAGGATTAGCCGGTAACGGTCGTAACAGGCCGCGAGGGCAAGTTCATCTCCGCGCGCCACCGCGTGCAGAAGATCGTTGTCGGAAATCTGTGAAGGTTCGGCTTGCATCAAAGGAACTGATTAGTCTTTCGGAAGTCCCTTAGGCGGTCACTGAATGGCTGCGGCGTTCCTCGCCTCGTAGAAGCGAGATGTTTATAGATGCGAACCCAAGTCCATATCCCGGCTCCGGAGGAGCGAAATAACTATGCGTTGCGCTCCAACGGAGCGCGGGAAGCAAACCCCACGGGAGCTATAAACATTCGGCTCCTACGGAGCGAGGAACGCGGCCCTCATTCAAAGGATCATCCTTTGTCCTTGTTCAAGGCTTCCTTCAGTTTGTCTATGATCCAAACTCTACTCAAGTTGAAGTGACAAACTAAATACTCAATGTGGCGCGGCCACGACGGGGCTGAGTCTGACGGAAGCTCCGTCGCGGTTGGCGCGCACGCGGATGCGGCGGTGACCTTTGCCATCCGAGCTGGACGCGTAGGTGATCGTGTAAGCGGTGCGCATCTGCGCGACTACGTCGTCATAGGCTTTCTGCAAATCTTCCAAACGCTTGATGGGATAAAACATGCCGCCGGAAACAGCGGCGAGCTTTGCTCCTTCTTCAGCCGCGCGGGTTGTGATCGTCAAATAGCGTGTGCGCATCGGATCGACAGTGATCGATGGCCGCGGGACGCTGGATTCGGGAATCAATCCCGACGGCACATAGAGCGGATAAATCAACGCGCCCGATTCGATCGTCGCTTCCAAAATCGCCGGGAAGGGAATGAATGATTTGTTGTCGTCACCGTCCGACAGGATCACCACCGCGGTGCGCTCACCCCGCAACGGTTTCAGAGTATAGACCAGGGTGTAACCGAGCGCGTCCCAAAGCGCGGTCGCCCCACCGGCATCGAGTTCGTCGAGTTTCCTTGAGAGCACGCCCCGGTCAGTCGAAAAGTCCGAAATGATCTTGATGTCGTCATGAAAGCTGATGATCGAGATTCGATCCTGCGGACTGGCGGTGTTCAGGAAGTCGCGAGCGGCCTTGCGAATGAAATCGATTCGCTCTTCCACGCTGCCGGAAACATCGAGCAGCAGGACCAGGTTGAAAGGTTCGCTTGAGGGCGTGACGTCGACAATCTTGCGCTCGCTGCCGTCTTCGTACACGGCAAAGTCAGCGTTGCGCATGCCGGGAATAGCGCGGCCGTTGCGATCGGTTACGCTGGCGTTTAACCGCATAAGTTGCGGCGAAATAGAGGTTGCGATTTCGCCTGGCGACGGCAGTTTGACCAGCGAAGGTTCGTTGCGTGGCGGCGGCAAAGTCCTGGCAAAATCACCGAACATGCGCGGGCTGACTTTGCGAATCGCGTCCATCAGCGGACCATCGCCGCTGCGAACTATGGCGCGCGCGGCTTCAGTCAGCGGCCGTTCGCGCAAATCGTTCGGCGCCATGGCCGGATCGACGTTGAGCAGGATCACGCCGCGCTGCGTGATGAAGTTCAACTGCACCAGCTCCTGTTTCTCCGGCGGCTTCTCAGTGTTGTCGTCGGGTTTGTTTGTGGCTTCGTTAGGTGCGCCTGCAGCAGTGTCGTCGGGCGCCGGCGCTGCTTTTTTCTTTTGCTTCTTTCGTTTCGCGTCCGGTCCCAGCGCGCCTGAAATTGAAAACGCACCAGCCCGGCCTTCCTTGATCGCCGGCAGTTCGACGTCGCTCAGAAATCGCGGGTGGCTGGATTGCCAGAGGAACTTGAATTTGAGAGCGTCCAGTGGCACGTCGGCATGAATCGTGCCCGTATTCGTCGTCACCTCGGCGGTTTCAAAGTCACCGATCACTTCGACCATTCCGGTTTCAGATTCGATTCTGACACGCGAACGCTTTGGCACATGCACAGTGAGATCGATCCGTTCGCGCCGTTCGCGCACGTTAACTTCGCTGCCAGAGACGTTGACGTCGCCAGGCTCAACCGGGCCGCCGGCCGAGGTCGCCTGCAAGCTGGCTTTGCTTTTTTCGTCATCGGAAGCGACCACCGAAACGCGGCCATTGCGATTTCTGATCGTCAAAAACGCCTTTCCACCGGCGGTCAATTCCTTTTCATAAACTTGTGCTTGCGCGCGGCTGTTTGAGTGGGAAGTGAAAGCAACCAATAAACAAGCCGCAAGCAAAAGGAGAAGGATGAGGCAGTGGCGGTAAATCCGCCTTGGAACTAAGGAGCCAAAAAACATAGCGGTTGATCTTGCCTGTGCCGCCAGCCGGTGGTCAAGTAAGAAGAGGAAGGCCGCAAGCGGCATGAGGTCAGTACCACCTGCGTGAGCGGGTGGGTCAGACACTCAAGCTTGGGCTGGAGATTATCGTCTTAATCCTTAAAATTGAGATGGCTAGTCCCACCCGCTCACGCAGGTGGTACTGACCTCATAACGGCGGCAAGCCTGCGGTTCCGATCATCTGCTAGAATGGCGACGAAAATTCAAGATGAGCAATCGTCAGTTCAAATCTTTTTCCGATTTCTGGCCGTATTACCTGGGCGAGCACAGCCAGCCGGCTACGCGCGTCTTGCATTGCCTCGGCACGCTCGGAGCAATTGGTCTTGTGGTTGTGCTGATTGTATACGGCAAGTGGTGGCTGTTTCCTTTGGCGCTCATTCCCGGCTATGCCTTCGCTTGGGCGGCGCATTTTTTCATCGAGAAGAATCGGCCGGCCACTTTCAGGCATCCGCTATGGTCGTTCATGGGTGACTGGAAAATGCTGGCGTTGATGTTGACGGGCAGGTTGCAGTAAGCGGGGCACCAGGCCGACCGTAAGGGACTTAGTCTCGGATTGAGCGCGCATCGCAGAGAATGCGGACGAGCCGTCCGCGCTCCCAGCAAGCAGATGAGAGAAACCAAGGAGCAACGCAAAGCGCGCACTGAACAGATTATCCGGCTGCTCAAGCGCGCGTATCCCAATGCGCATTGCGCGCTCAATCACTCGAACGCGTTCGAGCTTTTGATCGCCACCATCCTCTCGGCACAGTGTACTGACGAGCGGGTTAACATTGTCACCGCCAATCTCTTTCGCAAATATCGCAAGCCGGAAGATTACTTGAAAGTCCCGGCGACCGAGCTGCAACAGGACATTCACACTACCGGATTCTTTCGTAACAAAACGAAGTCAATTCAGGGCGCCTGCAAAATGCTCTCGGAAGAATTCGGTGGGCGGGTGCCGCAAACCATGGAAGAATTGTTGAAGCTTCCCGGCGTCGCGCGTAAGACGGCCAACGTCGTGCTGGGTGTCGCTTACGGCATTGCCGCGGGCATAGTTGTCGATACCCACGTCAGCCGTTTGTCGCAGCGGCTACGGCTGACAAAGCAGAAGGACCCCGGCAAGATCGAACAGGATTTAATCAAGCTGGTGCCGCGTAAGGACTGGATCATCTTTTCACACCTGCTAATCTGGCACGGCCGCAAGATCTGCAAAGCACGCCGGCCCTTGTGCGAAGAGTGCGTGGTTGAGAAGTTGTGCCCTTCGTCGATCCTTAAGACAGGGAAAGTTCCGAACTAGGGGAGAATCGTACGCTGCGGTTTTTTCCACGGCTCGAAGCTAATCAAGTCGACTTCCTCTATCGCGCGCCCGGGCGCGATTTTTCCTTTGACCTTCACCGTGAAGGAATACTTTTTCTTCAAGTCAAATTGCTCAGGCCTATCCGTAAAGATCCGCAGGCGTTGCACCAGCGCCGGATCCTTCTCGTCAAGGTTGTCGGTGATTACGATGTGATCGCCGATGCACGGCTTACAAATCGCGCGGGGCGGGCACGGTGGACATTTGTAAGTTTGAATCACAGAGCCAACGACGATGAACGTCCCTTTAATCGAATCGTTTCTTTTTAGATCAGTGAAAGTTAAGCGTGGAGGCGGCGATTCCTGAGTCTTATCCTGCGCAGTGGATAACGAGGAAGTTTGATAGAAGGGAAGCGCCGGCATCAGGCAGGCCGCGGTAAATAAAATAGTTAGAGCGTTCCTGAGCATAATTCGTCGCGCCTATCTTACGCCATCGGATCTGATTCGGCGCATACTTTCCTGGTCGGACAATGCCGCAGGGTGTCATATCCGGTCGGGCTTCCGGCACGCGGCATCAAAAACTGAGTCTTGCTCGAATCGTGATCTGCCGATTCCCACCAGAGCCGCCGCTGGCACCACCCGGTCCGGAGAAAAAGATCCCTGACGCTCCATTCGATCTTAGAAAATAAGGCGAGGCCATGTTCCCGCTGGGGTTCCCGCGGCTGAGGTGGTTCAGGGCGTTGCTCGCATAGATCCCAAACGAGAGCGAATAAGGCCTTTGGATTTGCGGCTTGGCAAGTGGTGTTTGGCTGCCGGTTACGGTCACCACGCCTGCGTTCGCGGCTGCGGGAGGTTTCTTGGGTTGAATCGCCGGCCCAAACTTAAAAGTCTTTGATAGTCCGATGTTGACTGACAGAAGTTTTGGTCCCTGCCCGAAGTTCTTGGGAATGATTCGCTGACCAGGAACAGGATTGGGATCGAAAGCACCGATGGGCGTTACGATCACGCCGGGCTTGTTCAGGTCCGTAGCAAATGCCGGACGTTCCGTGAAGAACGTATCGCCGTTTGTATCGTGTCCGGTGGTAATATTAAAAGGCGATCCGGAATTAGCGATGATGAAAGTGTTCACGCTAAACCCGGAGCGTGTTTGATAGTTGGCCCCGAAATTGACCCAATGCCGGACGTCGAAAGAAGCCCGGCCCCACTCCTGACTGAAGTCGTATGGATCGAAAGAAGAACCGCTGGTGCCGCTGTCGCCGCTCCGGCTCTTATTCAACGAATAGCCTGACCAGAAACTAACTTTGTGAATCGTGCCATTCAATCCCACGTTGATCGAGTCGTATGTCGATCTCCCGCTCGATAGAGTCTCGAGAATGTTCCCCGCGGCATTTCCCAGCGGGCGCACGCCGCTCGTTGGCTTGGTGGGATCATACGTACCCGCCAGCGGCGCATTGATATTT
>Ga0070698_100005977_pt1 | contig 13268 bp, 12 predicted proteins | sample KBSK1502metaG_FD_65477 | JGI IMG/M metagenome (GOLD analysis project Ga0070698, IMG submission 65477) | Corn, switchgrass and miscanthus rhizosphere microbial communities from Kellogg Biological Station, Michigan, USA - KBS K1-50-2 metaG | ecosystem: Host-associated > Plants > Roots >... | reverse complement strand
CACGATGGCGGGATGGCGGGCGAGGATGCCGCGGCAGAGCCCGATCAGCGCCGCGATCTGCGCCGCCGGATAGTCGTGGCGATCGCCGTGCAGGTTCACGATCTCGACGCCGATCGAGGTGGCGTTCAACGCCTCCCGGCCGCGCCAATGCGACCGGCCGGCATGCCAGGCGACGCGCTGTTCCGGCACCAGCCGGTACGGCGTGCCGTCCTCGGCAATCACGTAATGGGCGCTGACGCGATGCTCGCGCGCGCCGTCGCACAGGATGTCGAGCGACTCTTTCAGCGGCAGCTCGGTGTAGTGCAGCACCAGCAGATCGACGGCGGTCCCGGCCGGCCGCGGCGCCTGATTGGGCGACGGCAGATCGACGACGGTCATGGCCGGTCGGGCACGATCAGGCGGGAACCAGCCCGCGTTCGCGCCGCAGCCGGTCGTAGGCGTCGTTGATCAAGGCGACCTTGCGGTTGGCCATGGCGATCGCCTCCTCGGGCAGGCCCTGGGCGATCATGCGGTCGGGATGATGGGCGCGCACCTGGCGCAACCAGGCGTCGCGCACCTGTTCGTCGGTGGCCAGCGGGTCGATGCCGAGGATGATGCACGGCTCGCACTCGATGATGCCCAGCGCCGCCGCCTTGGCGCGCTCGAAGCGCTCGCTGCTGAGGCCGAAGATGCGCGCGACCTGGGCGAGATAGTCGGCCTCCCGGGCGTCGATCCGGCCGTCGGCCCGGGCAATGTCGAACAGGCCCTCGAGCACGTTCTCCAGAACCTCCGGCGCGTCGCGAAACAGCGCGGCCAACTGGCGCGCATAGCTCTCGAAGCCCGCGACGTCGCGCTTGGCCAGGTTGAAGAAGCGCTCGACGTTCTTTTCTTCGCCCGGCGGCACCTGGAAGAAGTTGCGGAACGCCTCGATCTCGATGTCCGACACCTCGCCGTCGGCGCCGGCCATCTTGGCGCCGAGCGCGATCACGCCGATGGTGAAGCCGATCTGGCGCAGTCCGGGATGCGCGACGTCGCCCGTGGCCGGCGCGCTCAGCCCGAGCAGCGCGCCGATCGACTCGCCACTGGCCAGGCGCGTCGCCCCCTCGACGATTTTGTCCCAGATCCTCATGTCTGCCCCGCTACGCGTTCCGGCTCACAGGATCAAGGCGCCGATCGCCACGCCGACCAGCAGCACGAGTGCAAGGCGGCGGTAGAAGCGCTCGCTGGCCAGCGGAAACAGCCGGCCGCCCAGCACGCCGCCCAGCATGACCACCGGCGCGAGCAGCAGCCCCAACACGCCGGTGCTCCAGTCGATCAGCCCGCGTGACGCGAAGGTGGCGATCGCCAGCAGATCGACGAACACGAAGTAGGTCGTGAGGTTGGCTCGCACGCGCGTCGTCGTCTCGTCGCCGGCGAGGTAATAGAAGGCGATCGGCGGGCCGGCCATGCCGGCAAGGCCGTTGAGAAAGCCGCTGCTGGCGCCTGCCGCCAGGGTCGTCGTCGTGCGCGGCCGGCCGACGAAACGCCAGCCGCTGGCCAGCAAAACGACGGCACCGAGCACGATGGCGGAAATCGCCCAGCGCATCGGTTCGGGCTCGCTGCGGGTCAGCACGAAGTTGCCCAACGGGACGCCGACGACGGCGGCGGCCAGCAGCAGGCCGATGCGCCGCCAGTCGACCAGGCGCACCACGGCCGGCACCAGCGGCAGGGCGACGGCGATCTCGAGCAGCAGGCAGAGCACCACCCCGACCGTGGGCCCATAGAGGGCGGAAAACACCGGAGTCATCAGCATGGCGGCGCCGAAGCCGGCAAAGCCCCGCACCATGCCTGCAATGCAGGCAACCACGGCGCAAATCAGGAAGGGAAGAGCGAGAAGATCGGGCATCGTCGGAGTCATTCCTCCCCATGCGGAGCATGGGGAGGTGGCCGGAGGCCGGAGGGGTCATGGCGGCTTGATGACGCTCATGACCCCTCCGCCCACTGCGCGGGCACCTCCCCACGCACAGCGTGGGGAGGAAAAGACCTCTAGCATTGCCGGAGCACGACCCCGGCATCATATAATGCAGGCCATGCCCTCAAAGAATCTCGCGGTTTCGACGGTCCCGCTCCTGATGCCGTACATCCAGCGGCGGCCGGAGACGGTCGGCGGCCGGCCGTTCAAGCTCCTGTCCGACTACAAGCCCGCGGGCGATCAGCCCGAGGCGATCCGCCAGCTCATCGAAGGCGTGTCGGCCGGCGAGCGCGACCAGGTCCTGCTGGGCGTCACCGGCTCGGGCAAGACCTTCACCATGGCCAACGTCATCGCCTCGCAGAACCGGCCGGCGCTGGTGCTGGCGCCGAACAAGACACTGGCGGCGCAGTTGTGGAGCGAGATGAGAACGTTCTTCCCGGACAACGCGGTCGAATATTTCGTGTCGTACTACGACTACTACCAGCCCGAAGCCTACGTGCCGCGCACCGACACCTACATCGAGAAGGATTCGTCGATCAACGAGCAGATCGACCGCATGCGCCACTCGGCGACGCGCGCGCTGATGGAGCGCGACGACGTGATCATCGTCGCCTCGGTGTCGTGCATCTACGGCATCGGCCCGCTGGAGAACTACCAGTCGATGACCTTCCGCCTGCACAAGGGCCAGAAGGTCGATCGCTCGACCCTGCTGCGCCGCTTCGTCGAGCAGCAGTACAAGCGCAACGACAACGCCTTCCAGCGCGGCACCTTCCGGGTGCGCGGCGACACCGTCGATTTGTTCCCGGCCCACTACGAGGACAAGGCGTGGCGCATCGAAATGTTCGGCGACGAGATCGAGTCGATCGTCGAGTTCGATCCGCTGACCGGTGAGAAGACGGCGACGCTTTCGGACATCGTGGTCTACGCCAACAGCCACTACGTGACGCCGCGGCCGACCATGCAGCACGCCATCCAGCAGATAAAGACCGACCTCAAGCAGCGGCTCGACGAGTTCAACCGCGCCGGCCGGCTCCTGGAGGCGCAGCGGCTCGAGCAGCGCACCCTGTTCGACATCGAAATGATGGAAACCACCGGCGCCTGCGCCGGCATCGAGAACTATTCGCGCTACCTGACCGGCCGCAAGCCGGGCGAGCCGCCGCCGACGCTGTTCGAGTACTTCCCCGAGAGATCGCTGCTGATCGTCGACGAGAGCCACGTCACGGTGCCGCAGATCGGCGGCATGTTCCGCGGCGACTTCAACCGCAAGAGCGTGTTGGCCGAGTTCGGCTTCCGCCTGCCATCGGCGATCGACAACCGGCCGCTGAAGTTCGAGGAGTGGGAAGCGCTGCGGCCACAGACGACGTTCGTCAGCGCCACGCCCGGCCCGTGGGAAATGGAGCGCACGCAGGGCATCTTCATCGAGCAGGTGATCCGGCCGACCGGCTTGATCGATCCGACGGTGATCATCCGGCCGGTCGAGAAACAGGTCGACGATCTGATCGCCGAGTGCCGGGACTGCGCGAAGAAGGCCGAGCGCGTGCTGGTCACGGTGCTGACCAAACGCATGGCCGAGGACCTCGTGGAGTACATGCACGAGGCCGGCATCCGCTGCCGCTACCTGCATTCCGACATCGACACGCTGGAGCGCATAGAAATCATCCGTGACCTCAGGCTGGGCGCGTTCGACGTGCTGGTCGGCATCAACCTCCTGCGCGAGGGTCTCGACATTCCGGAATGCGCCCTGGTCGCCATCCTCGACGCCGACAAGGAGGGCTTCCTGCGCTCGCCGACCTCGCTGGTGCAGACGATCGGCCGCGCCGCGCGCAACGTCGACGGCCGCGTCATCCTCTATGCCGACAAAATGACGGACTCGATCAAGTACGCCATCGCCGAGACCGACCGGCGCCGCAGCAAGCAGACGGCCTACAACGAGGCGCACGGCATCACGCCGGCCTCGATCAAGAAGAACATCAACGAAATCCTGCAGTCGACGGCCGAGCGCGACCACTACACGGTCGATACCGGCGTGTCGGGCGACGTGCACCTGATCGGCCACAATTTGCGCAGCCACATCGCCGAGCTGGAGAAGCGCATGCGCGACGCCGCCGCCAACCTCGAGTTCGAGGAGGCCGCGCGCGTGCGCGACGAGATTCGCCGGCTCGAGGCCAACGAGCTCGAGCTGCCCGGCCAGGCCGCCTCGGCCAATGTCGGCGTCCATCTCGGTCGCATGCAGAACAGCCGGGTGTTCCGCGGCGTTCGCACCGGCTCGGGCGGCCGGCCGACTCGGCGCAGCGGACGCTAGATCAGAACGAGCCCCGCCACAGGCAGTGGGAAGTGACGTTCTCGACCGAAACGAGTCTTGTTTTCAGGTTTCCCTTCACCAACAGCGTGAATTTGCTGTTCGAGGGGCTTGGAAAGCTTCTGGCAAAATCGCCGGCCTTGTCGGCCGCGAACGTCTGCCAGCCGCCTCGCAGCTGAAGGTCCAGCCTATTGGCAAAGACCCGGGAGATGTAGTTTGCGGTCGCCTGGCAGTTCTGCCCTCGTGCCAGATACAAGACGATTCTCTTGTTCTCTTCCAAGGGAACAATATCGGGATTGACGGGCACCTTTGCCGTTGCCGCCCTCTTCCTTTCCTCTTCGATCTTCTTCTGCTCGTCGTCGAACTTGGACACGGCCGGCGCCGCCTCCTGCAGTAGGGCTTGGTACTGCGGTTCGGTGAGAAATCCTGTCGCCGGATGGTTTCGCGCTTTCTGCCACGCGGTGATCAGCTCGCGCTGGCCCCGGTCGAGCGTGCCGTCCAATAGGCTCGGGCTGAAACCCAAGGCGACCAACGCAACCTGGATATGCTGGCGGTCGACCTTTCCCAATTGCAGCGCTGCTTCGGCCGCTTCGACGGCCTTGCGCTCGTCTTCCTCGGCTTTGCGCTTGGCCGCGGCCTCGGCATCGGCCTTCTGCTTGGCCTCCTCCTCGAGGCGCTTCTTCTCGGCGGTCTCGGCCGCGATCTGGCGCCGGATCTCCTCTTCGGCCTGGCGCTTGAGGGCCGCCTCCTGTTCGGCCTTTGCACGCGCCGCAGCTTCTGCCCGCAACCTGGCCAACTCGGCCTGCTCCTGCGCGACTTTCTCGGCACTCGCGGCAGGGACGCCGGCTACCGCAGGAGCCGACGGCTGCGAAGTGACGAAATAATAGCCGCCGCCGGCCAGCGCCAGGATGGCGGCTGCAGCCGTGCCGATCAGCAAACCGAGGCGGCCCTTCGGCGCCGTGCGTGTCGCCTGGGCGGGCGCCGAAGCGGGGCCGAGCATCGTGCGCCAGTCGGCGATCGATTGCGGGCGATCGCTTGCCTGCATCGCCAGCCCGGCATCGATGCTGCTCAGAAGACGCGATGAAAAACCCGGCGGCGAAAGCTTCGTCAGGGGTTCGTAGGTATCGTTCACCATGCGATCGAAGGCGCTGGGCGGCGGACGACCGATGATGGCGTGGTAGAGCGCGGCGCAGAGGCCATATATGTCGGTCCACGGCCCCTGGTTGGCCGAGGTGAATTGTTCGGCCGGGGCATAACCCGGCGTGAAGATCGCGGTCATCGCCGTGGTGCGGCCGGCCAGCGCCGCGCGCGAGGCGCCGAAGTCGATGAGCGTCGGAGCACCCCTGGCATCGAGCATGATGTTGTCCGGCTTGATGTCGCGATGCAGGAAGCCCGTCGCATGGACCGCCTCGAGGCCATCGAGCAGGGGATAGAGAATGCTTTCGACGGCCGGCTGCGACAGCGGCCCGTCGCGCTTGAGACGCTGCTCGAGCGGCTCACCGTCCAGCAACGCCATCACCATGTAGGCGGTGCCGTTGGCCTCGAGAAAATCGAAGACGCGGACGATCGCCGGCGCGCCATCGAGCCTGGCGAGGATACGCGCCTCTTCGAGGAAGCGATCGCGACCCCAATGGAATTCCTCGGCCAAAGCGGTCGACCGCGGCAGCACCGTGGTGCCGTCTTCCCGCACCGCGACCGACGTCGGCAGATATTCCTTGATCGCGACGTCACGGCCGAGCGTCGTATCGCGTGCCCGGTAGGTGACTCCGAACCCGCCATGCCCAAGAACGGCGCGGATTTCGTAGCCGCGCAGCCGCGACCCCGCGGGCAGTGCGCCTCGCAGATCCTTGCCTACTGCAACCGTCGGTTCGGATCCGGACTCGGACACGCCGGCATCCTACCTTGGCGCTCACGCTGTTGGGAACAGCCCGGCGTCGCCGGTCGCGCGAGGTTGCAGGCCGCTAAGGCGCTCGGTATTGCTGACGATCATGTGCCTTGCGCTCAAATCGCCGCTCGTGGCCGTACTTGCATGTCTCGTCTCCTGGTCGACCGCCGCGCAGCCGCCGGTACCGCAGGGCACCGCACAAGCTGCACAGCGCGAAGAGACCGTACGCATTCCGGCGCCGGGGGCGACGATGGTCGCCACCGTGATGCGGCCGCCGGGCGAGGACAGGCGCCCGCTCGTCGTCATCAATCACGGCTCGCCGGTCGATGGCTCGCAGCGCCTCACCATGGCCCGGCCGCGCTATCCTGTGCTGTCTTCGTGGTTCGTCGAGCGGGGTTATGTCGTCGTCCTGCCGCAACGCCGCGGCTACGGCCAGACCGGCGGCTCGTGGGCGGAGACTTACGACTCTTGCGAATCGCCCGACTACTATGGCGCGGGACTGGAAAGTGCGTCGGACATCGAGGCCGCCATTGCCTTCATGCGCAACCAGCCCTTCGTCGCCGCCGATCGCACGATCGTGGTCGGCGAGTCGGCGGGCGGCTGGGCGACGATTGCGCTATCGAGCCTCAATCCGCGGGGCGTGGCGGGGATGGTGAACTTCGCCGGTGGCCGCGGCGGACAGCAGATGCTGCCGAGCGGCGACATCGGCAATTGCGCGCCCGATGCCCTGGTGAAGGCGGCAGCCCGGTACGGCGCGACGGCGCGCGTGCCCATGCTCTGGATCTACACCAAGAACGACAGTTTCTTCGCACCCGCGCTGGCGCGCCGCATGGTCGACGCCTACGACGCCGCGGGCGGCCACGCCAGCCTTCACGCCCTCGCCGCTTTCGGCAGCGACGGCCATATGCTGGTTTCCAGCAACAGCGGCGTGGCGATGTGGTCGCGCGCTCTGGCGGATTTTCTCGGCGGTCTCAAATAGCCGCGCCTCAACGCTCCGGCGCGAGCGCGCTTTCGTGCCAGTGTCGCAGCAACAGGTGGCTGAGCAGGCTGAGCAGCAGGAAGATCGCGATGCCGGTCGCCGAGATCAGCGCCAGGGCGGCGAACATGCGCGGGATTTTCAGCTGATAGCCCGATTCCAGGATGCGCCAGGCAAGGCCCGAAGCCTGGCCGCCGGTGCCGGACAGAATGGGAAAGAAAGCCACCAGCCAGGCGCAGATCAGCAGCGAAAGATCGACGTCGTTGGCCCACACGATGATCAAGGGCGCGATCGCCACGATCGCGCGTGGTCCCAGTAGGCGACGTCGACGGCCGCGACCGTATGCCGCTCGTCGTTTGCCGCATTGTTGATCAGTACCGCGACGGGGCCCAGCCGCGCGCGCGTGTCGTCGATCGACTGGCGCAGCGCATCGATGTCGGTGACGTCCGCCCGAATGAACACCACCTCACGCCGGCCATCGCCCAGCTCATGCGCGAGCCGCTTCCCCGATACCTCGTCGACGTCGATGAAGGCGATGCGGCAGTCGTTGCGCGCAAAGGCGCGGACGATCTCGGCGCCGATGCCAGTCGCGCCGCCGCTGACGAACACCACTCGCCCGGCGAGGCTCGGATAGGTGGCGAAGGTCACACCCGGCCATCCGCAATGAGCAGCTGCGTCTGCGGATCGAACAGGCAGGCGTGGGCCATGTCGATCCCGAGCGCCAGCGTCTCGCCGGGCTGCGGCGCGCTGTCGGGATCGAAGCGGCCGACGATGTCGCGTTCGCCGAGCTTCAGCACCACGATGGTTTCGGCGCCGGTCGGCTCGACCAGCTCGGCGGTCGCGCTGAGCTGCACGACCGTCGGCTTTCGCGCCTCGAGGTCCTTGTCGTAGCGATAGACGTGCTCGGGTCGGATGCCCAGCACGACCTTGCCGTCGCCGGGTGCATTGGCAAGCGGGCGGGCGAGCGCCATGGCGACGGAGCCGCCGTCCGCCGCCGGGATCTCGACGCAGACGGCGCCGTCGCGCGAGCCGAGGGTCGCGGGCAGGAAGTTCATGGTGGGCGAGCCCATGAAGCCCGCCACGAACATGTTGGCCGGCCGCGCGTAGACCCGCTGCGGCACGTCGAACTGCTGCACGCTGCCGCCGTGCATGACGGCGATGCGCGAAGCGAGCGTCATCGCCTCGACCTGGTCGTGCGTGACATAGACCGTCGTCTTGCCGACCCGTTGATGCAGCTTCTTGATCTCGGTGCGCATGTCGACGCGCAGCTTGGCGTCGAGGTTCGACAGCGGCTCGTCGAACAGGAACAGCTTGGGATCGCGCACCAGGGCACGCCCCATCGCCACGCGCTGGCGCTGGCCGCCGGAGAGCTGGCCGGGCTTGCGCCCCAGCAAGGGCTCGATCTGCAGCAGCTGGGCGACCCGCCGGACCGCCTCGTCGCGCTCGGCCTTCGGCACGCCGCGGCTTTCCATGCCGAAGGTGATGTTCTGGCGCGCCGTCATGGTGGGATAGAGGGCGTAGGACTGGAACACCATGGCGATATCGCGGTCCTTGGGCGCGACGGAATTGACCAGGCGATCGTCGATCCAGATCTGCCCCGACGTCACCGTCTCCAGCCCCGCGACCATCGCCAGCAGGGTGGACTTGCCGCAGCCTGAGGGGCCGACCAGGGCGATGAACTCGCCGTCGCGCGCCTCGATATCGATGCCTTTCAGCACCTCGACCGGGCCGAAGCGCTTGTGCAGGTCCTTGATCGTCAGTGTCGCCATGGCCTACTTGATCGCGCCCTGGGTGAGCCCGCGCACGAAATACTTGCCGCCCAGGAAGTAGATCAGCAGCGGGGGCAGTGCGGCGATCAGCACGGCGCTGCTTGCGACGTCGAAGTGACGCGCCGTCTGGCCGCTGGTGGCGAGCGCCACCAGCGCAGCGGTGATGGGCTGCTCGCGGCCGCTGGTGAACACCGTGCCGAACAGGTACTCGTTCCAGATGCCGGTGAACTGCCAGATCACGGTGACGATCAGGATGGGCGGCGACAGCGGCAGGATGATGCGGTGGAAGATGCGCCAGAAGCCGGCACCGTCGATGCGCGCCGCCTTGATGAGATCGTCGGGAATGTTGACGTAGTAGTTGCGGCAGAACAGCGTGGTGAAGGCCAGCCCCTGCACGACGTGGATCAGCACCAGGCCATAGACCGAGTTGGTGAGCCCGAGCGTGCCCAGGATGTAGGCCCACGGCAGCAGGGCGATCTGCCCCGGCATGAAGACGCCGAGCGTCATGCAGGCAAACAGCGTCTGCGATCCCGGGAAGCGCCACTTGGAAAGGATGTAGCCGTTCAGCGCACCCAGCACGGTCGAGATGATCGTCGCCGGGATGGTCATCAGGAGCGAGTTGTAGAAGTTGCGGCGCACGCCGGCGCAGGTTCCGGCGACGCAGTGGGTCGACCAGGCATCGGCCCACGCCTCGAAGGAAAAGCTTTGCGGCAGGGAGATCAACCCGTACTGGGTGATCTCGGGCAGCGGGCGGAAGGAGTTGGCGATGACGACGAACAGCGGCAGCAGGTAGAGCAGCGCGAACAGCGCCAGGAAGGTGTAGATGAAGGCGCGATTCGCCAGGCGGCTGCGCGCAGCGCTGCGCGCTTCGGCGTCCAGCGGCACCGCCACGGCCGAAGACGTCATTGTGCGGCCTCCCGGCGCGCCCGCCAGGTGCTCCAGAGGGCGTACGGCACCAGCACGATCGCCAGCGCGGCGAGAATCGTGATCGCGCCCGCCGCGCCGATGGCGATCTGTCCGCGCTGGAACATGAAGTCGTAGACGAACATGGCGGGAAACGTGGTCGATATGCCGGGCCCGCCGCCCGTCAACGCCACGGCAAGATCGAAGGTCTTGATCGCGAACTGCAGCAGCACGACCGCCACCGCCACGAAGATCGGCGCGAGCTGCGGCAGGATCACCCGGCGGTAGATGCGCGCCGGGCTCGCCCCGTCGATCGCCGCCGCCTTGAGGATGTCGCCGTCGATCGAACGCAGGCCGGCGAGAAACAGGGCCATCGCGAAGCCCGACGAATGCCAGATGCCGGTGGCAATGATGGCATAGAGCGCCGTCTCGCGGTGCGTCGTCAGCCGGAAATCGAAATCCGTCCAACCCAACCGGCGCACCAGGAACTCGATGCCGGCGTCCGGGCTGTAGAGCCAGCTCCACACGGTGCCGGTGACGACGAACGACACGGCCAGCGGATAGAGGAAGATCGTGCGCCATCCGGACTCGGCCTGGATGCGCTGGTCGATGGCGATCGCCAGCGCCAGGCCGAGCGCCATCGAGACCAACACGTAGACCACGCTGTAGCTCAAGAGATTGCCGTAGGCGATCTTCCAGCGCTGATGGTTCCAAAGATCGATATAGGCGTTGAAGCCGACGAAGTCGTACTGCGGCAGAAGCGTGCTGCTCGAGACCGAGATCCAGCAGGTCCACAGCGTGAAGCCGAAGACGTAGATCAGGCTGGCGCCGAGCGAGGGCGCCAGCAGCAGCACGGGCGCCCATGCCGTGAGGCGCTCCCGCCAGGGTCGCGCCGGCGACGCAGAAACGTCTGCCGTCATGGAGACGCGCAGGCCAGTCTCACTTCTGCGCCTCGACCGTGTCGGCCATCTGCTCGGCCGCCTGCTTGGCGGTCGTCTTGGGATTGTTGGTGAACTGCGTGACCACTTCCAGGATGGCGCCGCGGTATTTCTGCAGAACCGTCATGTTGTGCGCCATGGTCCGCACCAGCGTGCCGTCCTTGATCGAAGCCTGCAGCGCCTTCTGCGCCATCTGCTGGCAGGGATTGAAGTCGGCGAGATCGATGTCGAGCCGCGCCGGGATGGAACCCTTGGCCTTGTTGAAGATCGTCTGGAAGGCAGGCGACAGGATCAGGCTGGCCAGCAACTTCTGCCCGGCGACATAGTCGGGGTCCTTCTGCTTGAAGAACACCACCGAGTCCGAGTTGAGGATGAAGCCCGGCTTGCCCCAGTCGGTCGGCGCCTGGCCGCACACGTAATCGTCGCCCTGCTTCATGCCCGAGCGCGTCATCACGCCGATGTTCCAGTCGCCGGTGATCATGAACACGGCCTCGCCTTTGGAGAGCATGCTGACCGCCGTCGGGTAATCACGGCTGGCAATCGCCGGATCCATGTACTTCTGCACCATCTGGCGATACTGCTCGAACGCCTTGACCATGCCGGGCGAGCGCATCGCCTCGGTATTGCCTTCGACGAACGCCTTACGGAACAAGTCGATGTTCTGGCCGTAGACCACGACCTCGAAGGTGGTGGCGTCCGTCCAGTCACGGCTGTAGTGAGCGATGCACACCAGCTTGGCGGCGACCGCCTTGTCGCACGCCGCGTTGAACTCGGCCCAGGTCTTGGGCAGCTCGGTGATGCCCGCCGCCTTCATCGCCTTGGGCGAAGCCCACAGCCAGTTGACGCGGTGGATGTTCATTGGGGCTGCCACCCACTTGCCGGCCGGCTTCATCACGGGCAAGAGCTCGGGCGCCACGACCTTGTCCCATCCCTCCTTCGCCGCCAGCTCGTCGAGGTTGGCCGTCATGCCGGTGGCGTTCCATTCGGCGATCTCCGGCCCCTTGAGCTGGACGGCAGGCGGTGCGTCGCCGGCGACGACGTTGGCACGCAGCTTCGCCAGCGTGTTGGCGGTGTGCCCGGCAATCGATGTCTGCTCCCACTTGCCGCCCGCCGCGGTGAACATCTCGCCGAGCTTGGCGATCGCTTCCGCATCCGAGCCCGATGCCCATTGATGCAGCATGTTCGTCTTCGGCTCCGCCGATGCGGTGCCCGCCAAGGCGCAAAGGAACGCGATCAGAACGCCGGTTCGCTTGAACATGGTCTCCTCCTTGGCGACGCGGCACTCTCGGCCGCTTGCCCACAACAGGTCGTCTCTTGATCAGCCTATTTCTCTACTATGAAAGAATTAGCGTGCTCAAGCGCGCGGAGCTCAGCCCCTCGCAGCGCATACGGATCATACCGGCACACGTCCTGGAGGACAGCTCCTGATGGGCGCGGTCGCCCTGGTGCTGCGCCGGCATGGGCCAAGCCTGACGACAGAGCAAGATCAGGGCTCGGGCGCGAGCGCGCTTTCGTGCCAGTGCCGCAGCAACAGGTGGCTGAGCAGGCTGAGCAGCAGGAAGATCGCGATGCCGGTCGCCGACACCAGCGCGAGGGCGGCGAACATGCGCGGGATTTTCAGCTGATAGCCCGATTCCAGGATGCGCCAGGCAAGCCCCGAAGCCTGGCCGCCGGTGCCGGCCACGAACTCCGCGACCACGGCGCCGATCAGCGCCAGGCCGCCGGAGATGCGCAAGCCGCCCAGGAAATAGGGCAACGCGGCGGGCAGACGGAGATGGATCAAGGTGCGCCAGCGCCCGGCCCCGTAGAGTTCGAACAGGCTCAAAAGGTTGGTGTCGACCGAGCGCAGGCCGAGGATGGTGTTGGACAGGATGGGAAAGAACGCCACCAGCCAGGCGCAGATCAACAGCGAAAGATCGACGTCGTTGGCCCACACGATGATCAGGGGCGCGATCGCCACGATCGGCGTCACCTGCAGGATGATGGCGTAGGGGAAGAGCGACAGCTCGACCCAGCGCGACAGCGAGAACAGCACCGCCAGCAGCCCGCCTCCCAGCACGGCGGCGGCCAGCGCCGCCACGGTGATCTCGATCGTGACGACAAGCGAGGGCGCGAGCGTGCCCCAGTCGGCAACCAGCGTTTTGGCCACCAGGATCGGGCCCGGCAGGATATAGGGCGGGATGGCCGCGGCGCGCACCGCTCCCTCCCACAGACCGAGCATGAGAATGCCGAGAACGGCCGGCGCGATGAGCTTTGCCGTCATGCCGCCATGGCATCGCCGAGCCGCGCCGAGGTTTGCCGGCAATAGGCGGCGTACTCGGCCGAGGTGCGGAAGGCCGCGTCGCGCGGATAGGGCACGGCGATCGATAGCTGCGAGGCGATCCGACCCGGCCGCGCCGTCATGAGCGCGATGCGCTGCGACAGGAACACCGATTCGAACACCGAGTGCGTGACGAACACCACCGTGACGCCTGTGCGCTGCCACAGCTCCAGCAGGTCGGCGTTCAGCCGGTGCCGCGTAATCTCGTCGAGCGCGGCGAACGGCTCGTCCATCAGCAGGAGCTTGGG
>Ga0070698_100005974_pt1 | contig 13272 bp, 9 predicted proteins | sample KBSK1502metaG_FD_65477 | JGI IMG/M metagenome (GOLD analysis project Ga0070698, IMG submission 65477) | Corn, switchgrass and miscanthus rhizosphere microbial communities from Kellogg Biological Station, Michigan, USA - KBS K1-50-2 metaG | ecosystem: Host-associated > Plants > Roots >... | reverse complement strand
AGGTTGTTCTGAATGAGAGACTCCTGCAACCCGGCGAGATTGAACGAACCGGCGCCTCCCTTTCCATTTTCGTTGACCACGTTGTCCTCAATGATGAAGTTCAGCCCGCGGCCATCGGGAAAATTGTTCGGACCAAACTTCTCCGTTGCCAGCTTAATGAGGCCCAGGGCCCAGGCTCGCGTCGGCTCTTCTTTGGGGTAATTACGGAGCTCCGGGTTTTTCAGCAACTCGTGAAACGAGCTGACGGAGTCGATGTTGCACTGCAGCCCGCTGGCTCGGCTGCCAAAGAAAATGTTCCGCCGAATGACGTAATTGTCGGACCCGTCCGAAGCATATGCGGAATGCTCGAGCGCGGATAACGCGAAAAGATTGTCCTGAATTAGGACCGTGTGCGTGTCGGTAGAATGGAGTCCCCACTTGAGGTGATTGTGAGAGAAGTTGCCGACAATCACGATGTGATGCGCCTGTTTTCCACTGCGTCCGAAATCGCCGTCAAGCATGATCCCTGCGCGTGGCCCAGCCGGCTTCATCCCCGGTCCAGTAGCGCCCGCAATATTGAACCCCTCAACGATGACGTGATGCGCCGCCTGCAGCAGTACCATCCAATCGGGATCGCGTGAGGAAGCACGGTTGATAATGCAGTCGCCTGGCTTACCCAGCGCTTTGAAATGAATGTAACGGCCGTCACCGGCGTCAGGTTTATCACCCATCACGAAGCCGGCGTACGTCCCCGGCATCACCGCGATAAGATCGCCACCACGCGCGGCGTCGGCTGCCTCCTGCAGTGATTTGTAAACTTCTTTGACCGGGTAGAACACTTCAGCTCTCGGTCGCTTATCGTTTCGTTCGTTGAGCTCTAATGCCTTAACGCGAACGCTCTTTGGCCGGTCGGCAGCGCCGTCCACCAGCAACACGCGACTATACCTCCGCTGGATGTGTAGCGTCTTTCGCACCCACTCGTCGGAGTTTTGAGTCTTGTAGAAGACAGGCGATGGCGGCGCCTTTGCCGCGGTGTGAAGGGCCAGACAGGCGAAGCCCGCCACCACTAAAAGGAGTTTGTAGAATTGGTGCATCTGGTGTCCGATCTCTAGAATCTCCTAACAGAAACTGCTCGCGTTTTTCTTCGGTCCCAGCGGGACCAAATGTTTATAGAGCCAAGTCCCTGAGGAACTCTTAAGCTCCTTAGGAGCGATAGTGGCTTCGCCAAGATGAACATTGCGCTCCTAAAGGAGCTTTAAATCTTTTACGGAACCGAATCTATAAACATTTCGCCGCTCTGCGGCGAGGCAAGTTAGTAGCCCCGCCCGTCAGGGCGGGGACGCTGTCTCCCCAGGCTAAAGGCCCGAAGGGGCCGGCAGAAAAGGTGGCGCACCTTCGGCGCTCATGCAATTGGGCCTTCGTTTACCCGCCCTCACGGACGGGGCTACTAACTTGCGGTCCTTCGGACCTTAATAAAGTTCTCGCGCCTTATTCTATTAGGGAGCGCCGGCACCGCTCGCGGTGACTCGTGAACCGCCTCTAAGTTCCGCCAACTGCAAGCGCGCCAACTCGCTCTGAGGATCCATTTTCAAAGCGCGCTCCAGCGCAGTGCGCGCCTCAGCCTGACGCCCAAGCGCTTTCAGCGCTGAACCCGCCAGCGCAAACCGAATGGCCCCTGTCGGCGGCCAGGGTTCGGCGTCGAGCATTCGCTGTTCGTCGTTCAAGCGCGCAAGGCGTTCGTAGAGAGCGCGCGCCTCGGCCTTGCGTCCCACGTGTTCGAGGGCTACGGCTTTATAGAAATAGTGTTCCGACCAGGGCTCTTCCGGCTGGGTTGGTGGATTGAGTGCCTCCGTCGCTGCGCGGTCCCACCAGACTTGTGATTCCTCGCGCTTGCCTGCGAGCCCATATTCACGCGCGGCCGCAACATACTCCCTGGCCTGCGACTGCATCGCCGGGCGGCCGACACCGAAGTTGCGCGGGTACTCAGTCGCGGCTGCAAATTCAGTTGCCGCCTTGAGATGTTCTCCGGCCAGCTGATAATTGCGCGCAAGCCCGAGGTGGGCTTTGCGGTAGAGGCCAAGGGCTGCATCCTCCCCTTCACCAGAAGTGAAAGTGTTATTCGTCAGCAACGTGACAGCGTCAGCGAACCGCTTCGTGTCAACGTAGGCAGCCGCGAGCGCCTGGATGAAGGGTGTACGCTTCCGCGTGGATGGCGGTGCGCTCTCCAGAACCTTGACCCGCCGGTCTTGCGCGCCCATCTCGGCGAACAAGTTTCCGATCTCGACGTATAGTTGAAAATCTTCCGGCGCAGCGGCAATGGCTTGCTGATATTGATTTACCGCTTCTTCTTTCTTATCTGTTACCCAAAGCGCACGCCCAAGATTACGGCGCGCGATGGTGTTTGAAGGATCCAGTCTGACCGCCTCGCGCCACGCTGCCAGTGCTTCCTGATCTCGATTCTTTGAAGCGAGTACGTTGCCCAAATAGTAAGCGGCGTGTCCATCATTCGGGTTGGCTGCCATAGCCCGGCGTAAGACGACGATTTCTTCCACGCGGTGCGGGAAGACAAACGCGGTATCGCCTTTGGCGCCTTTTGTATATTCCGAAGTGGCGTGGGCACGGTCGCCATCCAGTTCATACAAGTAGCCGAGCGTGTAGTGGACCATTGGGTAGTCGCGCGTCGTATCAGCGGTTCTCGTCGGATCCTGTTCGTGCCTTATAGCTCCTTCAAGAATCCGTCGCGCCTCGCCTCGCCTTCCCACTGCGGCGTAATCAAATGCAACTTCGAGAGCCGAGTCAGGTTCGCGTGACAGCAGTCGCCACAGCTCGGCCCAGCCATTGTTCGCCTTATCCTCATGTCCAAGAGCCTTGTAAATTTCGTACTGCTCATGCCGAGCGAGGTAATCGATGGGAATCTCCCGCACCACTGCGTCAATGCGCTGCTGCGCAAGCTCGAGTCTACCGTTGAGCCGCTCAGCCAGGGCGAGCATGGTTCGAGCCTTGAGGTCTCTTGGATCGAGCATCACAGCCTGCCCGAGATTCTCGAGGGCCTCAAGATTACGACCATCCGCTAACGCCATCTCGCCCAGTACGTATCGCGATACTGATTCGCGATGCCCCGAACGCACCGCCCATATCAAATGCTCGACTGCTTCCGCGTTCCGTCCCCGCGCCCGTTCAACCAGCGCGAGATAGTAGTGAGCGTCAGCGGCGTCCTTATTTCGCGTCAGGGCTCGGTTGAGATGAGTGGCGGCACTGTCATATTCACCGCTTCGATAGTATGAGAGACCCAGAGCAACGTGTGCGGGCGCAAAGCCGGGATCGCGTTTCAGCGCTTCCTGATAAGCGGCACGCGCCTCGCGCTCCTTGCTCTTCTTGTCGAAGGCCAGGCCTTCCACGTAAGCCTGTTCGGCGCTGGTAGAAACCTTCGGATCGGGAATGGGGCGCGTTGCCGGCTTGAAGTCAGGATTGCCGTCGATAGGTGTATCCGTGCGGTATTTAATAAGCTCGCGCCCATCCTTGCTTTTCAAAGTCACGGTAAGCGGTCGCCCTACCGCGGCTGCGGGCACGTCAATCGTAGCGTTGAAAGTTTTCGCTGGATCAAGCTTGACTCGTTCTTTGCGCAGGACGGTTCCGCCACTCTCGACGATGAACTCCGCATCATTGAAACGTGAGTTAACGTTTGCAGTAACAATCGCGCGGCTGCCTTGAAGGTTGATGCGCAGCGCCGCATCGTGTGTAGCCTCGTCCCATGCGCCGCCAAGATTGTTCACGGGAAACCAGTGTTCGACGATGTGCTCAACGCGATGGGGGGCGATGAACTGGTGTTCCATCTGTGTCTCGAATCGCCCGCCCTGAAACTCAACGTACTGGTGGCCGCCATCCGTCAACTTATCAACCCAAATATCGCCGTTGTCGTCGGTGCCCCAAGTCCAGGTTTTCTTGCCCGGCATCTCGCGGTGATCAGCGACGTGAACGACGCCCCAGTCAGACTTGTCGTAATAAACACCGAAGTAGTCGCGAGTCGAGTTACGGGCGAAAAGCGAGAGAAAGTTCGGCACGTCGCTAAACTTGCTCAGGTCTACACCCTTTTCTTTCGGAAAGGAGAAAACGGGCCAGAACGCATGCGGGTAGTCTTCACGCATGGGATAGACAAAGCGCATGTCATCGGCGGCAGTAGCCCCGGCGGTGGACCAGAACCAGTAACGACCGGGCACTTCGCGTCGATTGTTGAGAGTGACCTCTGTCTCCACGGCCCTTTGTCCGGGACGCAGACGGATGACGACCTGCCACTGCATTCCCTGCACGCGCTCCGTGTCGCCGACGGCGACTGCAGCACTCCCGTCCGGTTCCATTTTCATCGCGTAGTCGATTGGAGAAACAGTCGTCAAGGTATGGCCGTCCGGAAAGTTCCACTCGATGCCGCCCGACACCCACGCGCCGCGGATGGCAACCATCGCGTACTTGATCACCGGGTTCGAATAAAGAACATCGCGCTTGTTGGTCTTGTCGAAGATTTCGTAGATGTGACCGCCAAGTTCCGGCAAGACGGAAACGCGCAAGTATTCGTTCTCCAGGTAGACTGCTTTGTACGTCTTGTCGGTGCGTTTGTTAGTTAACGAATCAAGGAACGGATAGGGGTAGACGGGACGCCATTTGCGACGTTGCCAGTCGAGCAGAGCGGGATACGGATTTGGCGGGCCAAGCTCATAGGTTGGGATCGTCAGCGGCGCTTCCCAGACGCGAGGTGAGTCCTGGGCCTGAGCGCTGTTTGAGAATGCAAGCGCAAGAAAGATGGCGCAACAAAGGCTTAACAGGGTGTGTGAAAATAAGTTTGAAGATTTAACTGTCATGAAATTATTCCTTTGGGGTCGACTGCTTTCACTCCGTTAGGAGTGAGATGTTTATAGTTTCCGCACCGACTCCCATCCGAGTGCCGTTCGGAGGAGCGGAACTCAAGCAGACGGGTACCATGGTAGAAACATTCCGCTCCTCCGAACGGCGGATGCACGTTTTTGCATTTTGGGTTCTATAAACATCTCACCCCTAACGGGGTGAAACCCAAAAACTCACCTTGCAAATGTCGCAGCATCAACACAGTAACGCTCCACCTTTTCGCGCACTACGTTGTACCCCGTGCCCGGCCCACCAGGTAGTTCTATGTAACCACGCGCGTCAATTTCGATTAGCGGTGCGATCACATCGTCAACGTACCATCGTCTCGAAGCCTCAATGTCTGTCGGGTAGGTGAACCCCTCCAGCGTCGCGAAGTGCAAACCCTGGGCTGAGGCCACACCTAATTCGGGCATCGTCCCTACCCAACACTCGAGTCCGGCTGCGCGCGCTGCATCCAGCATCAACCGCGCTTCACTCAAGCCACCTACGCGTTGCACCTTGATGTTGATAATCCTCGCGGCCTTGTTTTCGATAAGCGAAGCAAGCGCCTGCATCGATTCGGCCGACTCGTCAGCACAGAGCGGCGTGTGCAACTCGCGCTGCAGCTCTCCTGCTTCTGCGTATGCGTCGCGCGCCAGCGGCTGCTCAATCATCATGAGCCCCTGACCATCCAGCTGGCGAAACACCTCTCGGTCTGCGAGCGAATATGCGGCGTTGGCATCAACCATCAACGGCAAGTCCGGGAAGCTCGCTCGCACAGCGGCAACCGGCTCAAGGTCCCAGCCCGGCTGAATCTTAATCTTCACGCGCTGGTAACCCTGTGTGGTATAGCGAGCCACTCTTTCAAGCAAGTCTTCAAGGTGATCGTAAATGCCAATGGCAACGCCCGAAGGTACAGGACGCGCGCGCGCTCCCAGGAGCTCGCCGAATGGAACCTTCAGCGTGTTTGCGTAAGCATCCCAGAGCGCGCCCTCAATACCTGCCTTGGCGAAGGCATCGCCCGGATGCTTTCGCATCTGTTCGTAAAAACGTGACACATCGATCTCACCAACACTAAGCGCGGCCGGGATCAAAGAACCGCTGAGCGCAGACCAGGCGCTCTCCGGCGTGTCTGACGAATAAAACCCACCCGACATCGGCGATGACTCGCCCCAACCAACAACATCATTTTCAGTTTTTACCTCAACTAGAATCGCGTCTTTCTCACTTATGACACCATTGCTGATGCGAAAAGGTTCAACCAGGGGCACGCGAACGTGATGTAACGCGATGCTCTTGATGGTGATCTTCTGGGCCTTGTTGCTAAGACTAGCTGTCAATGTTCACACTTCCCCAAAGAGTTTGTCTGCGACCAACTTCCGTCCCGGAGGGACGTAATATTTATAGAACGCCTGGCCGCCAAAAGAATCCTCCTCGCTCCGAAGGAGCGAAACATAAGTCGAACGTGCAAGCCATTGCCGGAACATCGCGCTCCTCTGGAGCGCAGATGGCTGTAGTGGTTCTTGTGTCTATAAACATTCGGCTCCTACGGAGCTAAGCGCCCGACGTCCTTCATTTACGTCATCGTCGCCAACATCTCTGGCGTTACAACATTCTCCAGTGGCTCGCCTTTACAGAAACGCACCACTTCTTCAACGGCCACCGCGCCGATAGCTTGACGCATCTCGATGCCGCCCGCCGCGATGTGTGGCGTAAGCAGCACATTTGGAAGTTGGCGAAGTTCATGATCGGGTGGCAGTGGCTCTAACGGATCCGTCACGTCGAGTGCAACCGTGAGTCGCCCTTTACGCAACTCAGCTAACAGTGCATTCATGTCAATGAGTCCACCACGCGCAACATTAATGAGGTAGGCGCCATGAGGCATTAGGCTGAGCCGGCGCTCGTCCAATAGGTTCTTCGTCTCTGGTATCAAGCCCGCGGCCAGAACAACAACCGAGCAGGAACTCAGGAGTTCATCCAAACCCAGCATCTTTCCCTTATACTCAGCTACAGTTTCGGCAGCGCAGTAAGGATCGTTAACGAGCAGTTCGACGCCCAATCGTTCCACCAGCCGTGCGAAAGCTTTACCGATACGACCTAAACCGATCAGGCCGACCTTCCGGCCGCGCACGGTTTCCCCACGGCTGATGTATTCATTCGTTAGCACCACTCCGGCGCGCATCTCGGCGGCATAGTCGGGAAGTCTGCGTACCAGTGTCAGCATCAAAGCCAGCGCCATCTCGGCCACCGGTAACGCCATCGGCTCAGCTGCGTTCGTCACCGTAACGCGATCGAATACCGCTTCCTCCATTCGTGATTTGACTTCACCGCCACAATGCGCGATGAGACGCACGCGCGGCTGCGGCCCCAACATTTCCAGTCGCAGGAATGGAGAATGCCAGGTCGTCATCAGCACGTCGGCCTGTGCGATCTCGGCGCGCAGCTGTGCTGAATCGTCGCGCCCGGGATGTTGAGACCACTCGGCGACCTCGCTCAAACGAGAGCGCGCACTTTCGGGAAAGAAGTGCGAGAAGAGTACGTCGCTGGCGAGCACCAACACGCGCGGTCGCTCCGGCCCGGGTGCCTTCGTGCTTGAGCTTTCCGCTTCGTTGTTCATCATCGCTGCTTCAATAATGTCGCAGTGTCATGAAGTCAGTACCACCACGCGGTAGCGGGTGGGTTTCTTGATTGCCTATCTCCGATTGCAAGCGGCAGACCCACCCGCTACCGCGTGGTGGTACTGACCTCATGGGGCGACAGCATCTGATGCCCCACCTTGCAGGATTGCCTTCATCGCCTTAACGAAATCCGGCAACGCAACTTCCGGTTCCTCTATCTCCGGGTGCCAGTATTTCTCCCACTCAAAACTGACGTAGCCGTCGTATTGCAAACTACGCAGTGCGTTGACCGCATCATCAAAGGAAACGCCGCCCCGCCCGGCCAACACCGGCAACCAGTGCTCCTGGCCCTCGACCTCGCGGGCGTCGCGGAGATGGACGTGCGCGAGGTATGGCGCCACTTCGCCGGCTGCTTCTGCAATCGAATCTCCCGCCGCCAGCGAATTGGCCACGTCCCAGATAAGGACCACCTTGGGATGATCGGCAAGCCTTATGATCTCGCCCGCGGCCTGACCACGCGCGAAGTCGCCGTGCGTTTCAAGACCGATCCGAACGCCGTCGGGTGCTCGCTGGGCCACGGCACGCAGACACGCAGCGATGTTGTCACGAGTCTCAGTGCGCGTCGCACCCGGCTGGATCTTGTCGGGAAAGATGCGGATCAGCGACGCGCCGAGAGCGGCGGCGACTTCAGCGTGTCTAAGAGCCACCTCGATCTGTTCACTTCGCTCACCCGCGTCTCGAGAGTCAAACGTACATGAACTATCAACGCAACAAATTGCCAGGCTTTGGTCAGCCAGCCAAAGTCGGGTCGCATCGATTGCACCAGGTTGAAACTCGGGCCGCTTGAGCAGATCGAGATCGCCGCCGATTGCGCGCAACTCGACAGCCTGATAGCCGTAGGCGCGGGCGGCGTTTGCGATCTGCTCCAGTTCCCAGTATGGGCAACCCAGCGTCGAGAAGGCTAACTTCATTCTTAAGTCTTATCGGGCCGAATGCTTCACTCCGTAGGAGTGAGATGTTTATAGAACAGAACAACAAGAACCATGCGCCGTTCGGAGGAGCGGAACTCAACTGGAGCCGTACTCGTCGAGACACCTTCCGCTCCTCCGAACGGCGCCACCATGGATGTCGCTGGCGAGCTATAAACATTTCACTCCTACGGAGTGAAACCTGGTAAGTCAATAAACCGTGGCTCGTTCTGGGTCCGCACAACCCCGAGAATTCACGGTGTCCATTCATACGCACCGATGTCGATTCCACCGAAGACCGGTCGCGAACTCGCCGTTCCCACCGCCAGCGCTGTATGCAATGGCGGAATGAAAGCAGGCGGGAACAACGGGCTGATAAAAGGATGTCCCGGAGGACTCGCGGGCGCATTGTTACCCGCATTGACTAGCGGGCTGGTCGAAATAGGACGCACATCGTAAGTGCTGATGTCCGTGAAGCCGGGGTTAGTGCCGATGATCGTTGCTGTCCAGGCAGTCGGAACCATTGCAGAACCGGTTGGGATCCAGTTGTTCGAACCGGTGCTCACGCGCCCTGCAACCCACCTGGTGCGAGTCTCAAGCACCATCTTATCAATCGGCGCTCCGCCGACGCGGAAGAAGACGTTGTTATGCATCTCCAGGCTTTCGATTCCTTCGAAGGTCTCAACGGCAGGACTGACTTGTCCCTGTCGCAGGATGAAAGTGTTGTTGACGAAGCGGTAGCGACCCTTTGTCTCTCCCGTGCCATCACTGCCCACCCGCGCCATGCGTGTACCTTGCGTAGCGATATGCTGGAAAACGTTGCCGACTACATCAGAATCTTCGCGCGCCGTGTCGGTACTAACCTTCTTGTTGCCATGAGGGTCGGGACCGATCAACTCAATCTCGCCGTAGAAGCCGCCCGAGACCCAGTTGTAATAAATCTCATTGCGCTCAGCTCGACTCTTGATGTTGTTGCCGCCATTCTGATCATGCAGGTAGCAATACTGCATGCGGAACACCGAGCCAGGATGCGCGAATTCATCGGTAGCCATATAGAGGGGATGCTGGCCCGTACCATTGCCGCAGTGATAAATCTCGACATACTCCAGCGTCAGCGAACCAGAGTCGGTGTCAGCACCGAGAATGCCATGGGCCGGACAGTCATGAACGACCGTATCGCGAATGGTGATGTCATCGGCGTGATGGTAAATGCCGCGGAAACTGCCGCCAGTAACATCGAAGCTTTCAAAGACGTAATGGTCAGACAAACGAAATTCGATGGTGTTGGTCCCGCCCGAGAGAATTGGACGCAGCCCATTTACTCGAATGCCGCGAATGGTAATCTTGTTAACGACTGTGCCCGGTCTGGTGAGGATAATATTGCCAGGATAGGTTGCATTTCCGTCAACCTCTACAAGGTCGCCCGGGTTAAGCAGCCCCGCCACGTCCTGCAGTGTGTGAAACGTTCTGGTCGGTCCCACTTGATAAGTAACCGCGGATGCGCTGCTGCCGCAGACGACCACGATGAACAGAGTAACGATGAGGCGATTCATGAGTATTTCTCCTTCCCGCTGAGCGGTGTTACTGACGGTGTTCGGCGTCGGGAGCCTTTTCCAGGGGGTTACTTTTTGCTAGTGCCTAATTTGGTTTTGTAACGCAAACTGTTAGTTTGCGTGTGCGTTGAATGCCATTCATTCATCGCAAACCCCGACTGGTCGGGGTTTGCTTTACAAAATAGGGCACTACCTACTTTTTTCGATTCTTCTGTTGCGCGATTGCCCGCGCCAGGCTGTAACGCGCGCGCTCAAATTCATTGCCGGTTTCGGCGAAGCCCACCGTGTCCCTGGCATCGGAGAAGACCCGCGGAACAATCGCCTGCAGTTGATCATTAATCAGCGAGTTCAAGCCCAGCCGGCGGGCGAGCGTCAGATACAGATGGTCCTGCAGGCCGCGCCGGAAATTTGCCAGCTGAATGGTATTGACTGGTCCGGCGATACCCCGGTCTTGTTCGGGATGTAGTTTTTCTTCGCCTGGGTAAATGAGTACGCCGTCGCCGTTAATGTAGCCTTGATCATCTACGGGCTTGTTCGGCTGCCCGCGATTGTCGAACGTGATTGGGTTGGCCCACACATCCTGCCGGCGCTCGCCCGTCTTCTGTCGATTGTGTTGCCAGTGAACACCGTGCCAGAAGAAGTAGTTGTCGACGCCATGCTTGAAGCAAGCCCAGATGGTGGCGCGCGGATCGGTCGCCGGGGCGTCGATAACGATGGCGCCGGCGGCGGGGCGTCCACCGTTATAGATCCAATACTTGTGACCGCTTGACCGCTCCGCCCAGGCGCGCTCGATGTCGTAGCCAAGCGGTCCGGTATCCCAGATGTCGATCGTACCGTCGAGCTCTTTCACGTAATGCTTGGTTACGAATGTCCGCAGGGCTTTTCCCGGTCCTGGATTGGAGTGAAGGTTGTCGGCTAGTTTGCGAATGTAAGCATACTCCGAACGTCCGGGCTCGTCCGGCAGGTAAAGAAAAGTCACCGTTCCGGGAAAATTCTTGCCTATGAGGGTCATCCACTCGTCGGCGTGACGCCAGGCGGTAGTGCGTTCATCGAAGTCGGTGCCTGGTCCGTAGAAGCTGCGAGGGATTATCCGGTTGCCGACCCGTTCGCCGGGCCCTTCATAGCCGCGTGCCTTTGTGAAGTCCTGACCGTTAAAAAGCCCCATCGCTGCCGCTGCTGTTTTAAGGTTGTAGGCATGAACAAGTTCGATTCGCTGGCGATGTGCGAAGCGGTTGTATTCGGTATCGAGGTTGCGGCCCTGATACATGGCAGGCTGCAAGCTTTCGTAGTAGACCATCGCGTCCATGCTGTTCTGATCAGGCAGGGTAAAATCAAAGAGCTCAAACTCAATCGGAATCGTCTGCTTCTTACCATCTGCGTTAACACTGACTCGCCCACGGTAAATGCCTGCCTGAAGAGTTCGGTTCGTATAGATTTCGATCCAAACCTCCTGGTTCTGCGACGGCGCGACTTGCAACGGAAACCCGCCACGACCAACCTTTGCGTTTTCGGGAACCAGCTGCACCGGCTTCCACCCGGTCGGATCTTTCGGCGCCGCCAAAGACCCAGGTTTGAAGACCCACTCAGCGTGGGAGGCAGTCTCCACGTTCATGTAGTTGACGGAGAATAGTTGAATCGGCCGGCCGACATAGTTTGTCGGATCGAGCGCTGGTGGCGCGTATGTAATCCTGGCCCTGCCGCTTTCCTGACGAAGTTCTGGCAACGACACAGTCAACCGCTTTATTCCGTCCAATCCCGCTTCGACGATCAACTGGAAGGCGATGATTTCGTTGCGCGCCCCGAAGATTTTTATCTGGTGGCCATCCCAGGCGGAGTTGGAATTTTTGTTGGGGTTATTTAGATCGTCTCTCTCTATCTTCTCACCATCGTTAACCGCCCAGACGTGTGCTACAGAAGCCGACGTGGTTACCGGGCAAAGCAATAGTGTAATAAGGAGCAGCGCCGACAGGGTTCTGGTCTTCCCGAGGTTCATCAACACGAATCTCCAGGTGTCATGGTGAATAACGCTGAAAGCGTTCGCCAATTGCAGCCCAGGGTTGCGCTTTTGCAACCCTGGGACGACGCAGCTCATTTCTCGAAGGCGCAACCCCTTCAGGGTTGCGAACAATCTCGTCTCGCATTTTTGAACCCAGGGTTTCAAAGCCAACCCTGGGCTGACATTAGCCAACGCTTTCACCGTTACTCGAATTTTGAACGCGACCATAGTCCTCGACTTCTTGTGCTAAGCCTTCATTCCACTTCAAACTCCGGCTCAGTTTCTGGGGATACGGGCACCGGAGGTTGCGGCACACGACCAGCGGCGACGAAGGCCAAGCCCACAAGCGTTGTGATAACGGCGTAGATAGCTGTGATCATCCGGTCACGTCCCGGCGAACTCGCGATCACAATCGCGAAACACGCAAGCCCCATCCCGGTCGTAACTTTGCCAACCAGAGCCAGCTGTCCACGACCGGAAAATCCTGTTGCTCCCAACTCAGTTGCCGTATCGATCGGCGTGTCGAGTTTCTTGAAGAAGGCACTGACGCGCTCAGCTTGCTCGCCGGCCGGTTTGAACAGCAGCACCGGGACAAAGAACGCAACGGTCGTCGTGATCGCAGGGATGCCAATTAGGTAAGTCTCGTTTAGCCCCATACCAAGATAGCGGTTGAGATAGAGGTTAACGATTAGTGAAGTAATTGCTCCGACCACGTAGGCACACACCGCGGTCCACCAGGGCCCGCGCTTGACCAGGAAACCATAGAGCAGCGGGAGGCCGAGTGGAATCAGGAACATCGATTCGAGTATGAAAAGCAGCGTGAAGATTCCGGTCGCGCCCTGGGCAAACAGCAGTGCGACACCAATCATTACGATGCCGACACCAAACGAAGTGAGCCGGCTGGCCGTCAACATGTGGCGGTCGGATGCATCCTTACGCAGATACCCCTGGTACAGATCCTTCGCGAAGATGCCGGTGATGATGTGGTTGTGTGCAGATAACGAAGCCATCGAGGAAGCCAGCATCGCGGCCAGCAGCACCCCGATCATTCCCGGCGGCAGTACGCGCATGCCCATGGCGATGTAAGCGGCTTCCGACGGCTGTTTCAAGCCATTGGCGGCGGTACCGAGTTCGGGTAATGCCACTCGCGCGATAAGTGGCGGCAGATAAAAAATGACACTGCCGATGGTGAAGAGAATCATGCAAAGGATGGCGATCCTCTTTGCTGACTGCTCGGTGTCGGCGCAGAAATACCTTTGCGCGTTACCAAAATTGTTGTAGCC
>Ga0070698_100005973_pt1 | contig 13272 bp, 8 predicted proteins | sample KBSK1502metaG_FD_65477 | JGI IMG/M metagenome (GOLD analysis project Ga0070698, IMG submission 65477) | Corn, switchgrass and miscanthus rhizosphere microbial communities from Kellogg Biological Station, Michigan, USA - KBS K1-50-2 metaG | ecosystem: Host-associated > Plants > Roots >... | reverse complement strand
CCTGCCGGGATTCGCAACGAGCGCCCTGCCAAGCAGCTCTTCGCTGTGGCCGTCGCCGTAGGCCCACGCGGTGTCAAAGAAATTGCAACCCAGCTCGATTGCGCGCTCAAGCGATCGAAGCGATTCTTGGTCCTGGGAGCCGGTCCATCCCGCCATGCCCCACATGCCGTAACCGATTTCGCTGACCTGCCACCCGGTGCGTCCAAAACGCCGAAATTTCATTCGCTCTTCTCCCTGTCGTTTCTGCGTGCACCCTATATATACCGCGGAATGGATGCGCGCTTATGACTGTTGCGCTTCAACTGTACCTTGGTACAGGCAGCGGGAGGGAATGCGCCTGTTAGCATCGGGAAATAGCGCCGGGGTGTGCCGGCCAGGAGACGCTTTCCGATGAAGCGCGGGCTCAGCCTTCTCGCCATGGTGGCTTTCGGTTGTACCGCGGGGCAATTGCGCGCACAACAGGATCTGGCGCCCTCCGCAAGCGGGAAGTCCGCTCAGAGGAATCCCGTCGAGCAAATGCGGCTGACCACGAAATCAGCTCACGCAGGCGAACTATTTGCTCAGGCAATTCTCTTGAGCGGGAACTACAGGCTGGACGAATGCCTGAAGGATCTGCGCACGGCGGTCAGTGAAGATCCGCATTTTGCCGCCGGCTGGAGTCTGCTTGCCTATTTGGCAACGGATTCGCGCGAAGCCGCCGATGCGTTGGAGCGCGCGCAGAGTCTGGTCGGAAAAAGTTCACCGAGCGAAATGCTTTTCATCCGCTGGGTCGCTGCGTTAAAGCAAAACGATCAGCTTGCGGCGATTTCCAACTTGAACGACCTGGTGAAGCGCGCGTCCGGCGACAAATTTGTCCTGTATCTGGCGGGACGCTGGTTTGTCGACCAGCACGATCAGCAGCGCGCGATTCTCTTGTTTGAAAAGGTTCTCTCACTCGATCCGCAGTTCACTCCGGTGCTGAATCGTCTCGGATACGCTTATGCGGCGCTCGGGGACATGCCGCGTGCAGAATCGCTGATGCAGCGCTACATTACGGCCATGCCGGCGGACCCCAACCCTGAAGACTCTTACGGAGATATTCTTTTCAAGGCGGGCCGTTACGACGAAGCGCGCGCGCACTTTGAATCCGCGCTCGAAAAGGATCCTGCCTTCGGCCCGTCACAGCATGAATTGGGAGACGTGTTCGCGCTCGAGGGAAAACAGGACGAGGCGCGTGAAGCGTACCGGAAATCCGCGCTGAAAGCTGCGAATCCGCGTCGCAGCCTCGAGTACCGGTCGTCGATCGCCTTGATGTATGTCCGCCAGAATCAGTTCCTGCTGGCCGACATGGAATATCTGACGCTGGCAGCCGAAGCCAAATCGAAGAAATTCACGGACCTTGAAGCTTCTTTTCACGAGGCCATGGCCCTCTACCAGCCGGACGACCTTGAGGCCATGAAACATCTGGACGCCGCAGAAGATGCAATCCGAAGCGACCTGGATCTGGCCACGGTGACGCGCGATGAGCACATGGCGGTGATCCGGCGCTGGCGCGGGGTGCGCTCGCTCTATGCCGGAAATCCCGCGATGGCCGATGTTTGTATCCGCGTGATGCGGCAGAAATACGAATCTACCGAGAACGACTTTATCGGAAGTCAGCTGCACGCATTGCGCGGCGCGTGGCTCGTCGAACAACACAAATACCGGGAAGCGATCCCGGAGCTTGAACAGGCGGGCGAGGACGCGTTTTCGCTCGATTTGCTCGTGCGGGCAAAACGCGAATCAGGCGATGCCCCCGGAGCGGACGCAACACTGCGACAGCTCTTCTCAATTCACGCTTCCACCATGGATGCCGTGCTTGTGGTGGAGCCCCGACGACAAAAATCCGCGGTATCCGAAACCGTATCGAGCAGCCGCTAGCCCGAACAGGGCTTTAGCGAAGATTCTAGGAAGTTGCTTTGGAGGGCGGCGCGACTATTCCTTGAGCTTGAGTTTGCCTTCGGCTTTCTGTTCCTCGAGGAAGGCTTTGAGTTCGGGAGCGGCTCCCAGCAGGCGGGTCCACTGTTCGTAATAGAGCGTGACCGGGAAGCGGCCGAGGCCATAGACGCTGACACCGCCTTTTTCGCCGACACGAAAATCGAGAGCCCCGCTTCTCTTCGAGCCGGACTGTTTTTGAAGCTGCGCGAGTTGCGCTTTCAGCTCTTCATAGGTTGGTTCGGACATAGCGTCATTCCTCCGCGGTCAAGCAATACGAAAAATCTAACACAGACGACAGGAGAGAGCACAGAGGCGTGCGCGAGTGGCCGACGCGGACCTTCGCATGCGCTCAGGAAGTCTTCCACAACAAAGGGAGCAGTGGCGGATTCCCCCTGCGATGCGCTACGGCCGGTCAGCGGGGACGCCTTCTCCGTTGAGTTCGCGCTGGGCGGCGTGAGCGCCGGCGAGCGAAGTGTGATTGCGGTGATGAACAATCAAATGCATCAGGAACATTAGGATGAGCACGGCGCCGAAGGTGACCACAATGGTTGCGCCGGTCGGCGTGTCAAGTTGCACGCTGAGCCAGCAGCCCAGCGCCGAGACGATGGTGCCCATGGTCCAGCCGATGGCCAGACGCGGGCCGATGCGATCCGCGAAAAGCATCGCGCCGACGCTTGGAACAATCAGGTAGCAGAAAACAAGCAGCACACCGGCAATGGCCACGGAAGAAGTAACGACAAAGCCGAACGAGGCGTAGAAAAGAAAATCCCAGAAACGCACATTCAGGCCAAGGCCCTCCGCCTTTTCGTGGTTCATGGAAATGAGCAGGAACTTTTTTCGAAAAATGAAGTGAAAAGCTCCGACCGCGGAATAGAGAACAGCGGTCTTGACCACTTCGGCTTTGGAGACCGCGAGAATGTTACCGACGAGCATGTCTTTCAGGTGCTCGGTTTCGCCGGTAGCCTTGCTCATGAGCAGGATGGCGGTGGCGGATGCGACGGCGTAGGCGATACCGATAAATGCCTCCTGCGGAATGTGCCCACGGCTGGTCCGCGCAATGGCGAAAATGGCCGCGCCGAGAAACGTGAAGCCGAGGCCGATCCAGTAGGCCGCGCGCCCGTGCGGGTCCATGCCGGCAACGACCGCGACGGTGGCGCCAAGCGCGGCAATCTGCGCAAGCGCGAGGTCCACGAAGATAACGCCGCGCTCCACGACGTGCACGCCAAGGTAGGAGTGGATGCCGGTGAGGATCAGACTTGCGATGAACGGCAAAATCAGGAATGCCAGAATTTCCATGGGTTGACTTCCCCCTGACTGAGCTTCTTGAATCAAAAATTGAGATCCTTCGACGAACCCCGCCCGGGACAGAATTACCGGTTCATCTCAGGATGGCACCGCGTTTTCAGAGCCTCGCCCCCTGGCTAGAGCCGCTTCGCGATCCGTCATGCCGGACCTGCAGGTCCGACCCGAGTTCGTCGCGGTGCAAGAGGGAACACTCACTTAGTGGCGTCCAGAGCCTGCTTGAGTTTGGCGATGTCGTAGTCGAACAGCTTGAAATAGTCGGTGATCTCCTTTTCGCCGCCGACGCTGGGCATGAGCACGACAACTTGTCCGCCGGTGTCGCGCGCGATGGCGTTCGGCGTTTTCAAGTCGAAGTACGGTTCGACAACGATGACTCTTACTCCCTCGCGTTTCATTTGCCCGATGAGTTCGACGGTGTGCTGCGGACTGGGAGGAATTCCCGGGCGCGGTTCGACGTAGCCGACGACGTTCAAGCCGAAATGCTCCGCGAAGTTGGGCCACGAGCGGTGATAGGTGACGATTTTTCGGCCGGCGTAGGGCTTCATCTGCGCAAGCCATTGCTGATCAGCTTGCTTGAGATGTTGCTCAAAGCCGGCGTAGCGTTGCGCGAAATACGCGGCGTCGCCAGGACGCATTTCGCTGAACTTATCCGCGATGCCCTTGGCAATGCGCAAGCCGTTTTCCGGATCGAGCCAATAGTGCGGATTTCCGAGCGGGTGGACGTCACCTTCGGCGCGGGTGACCTGGCCAGTGGGGATTTCAAGAATTCTGGCGTAGCGCGAGGCATCGAGATAGCCGGGAGCGCCGATCTGAATTCTCGGATTGGTGGACTGGGTGATAAGCGGAGGGAGCCAGCCGATCTCGAGTTCGAGGCCGACGACAATGAGCAGGTCCGCTTTGCGCAGCTTCAAGAGAAAGCTGGGCTTGGCTTCAACGAAATGCGGGTCCTGATAACCGCGGGCGATGGATTCGACGTCCACTTTGTCGCCGCCAATCTGCTGCGCGAGGCCCGCGAGGTCAGTAGTGGCCGTCATGACGTTGAGCTTGCCCGCGGCTGCCGACGGAGGCGGACAGAAAGAAAAAACGAAAGCCACGGCGGCCAGCAAGGCGAAAAAGCGAGTGTGCGGTTTTGCGGCGGTCACGAGGGTCTCCAGATGCTCAGAATGGATGGGCGCCATGGGCACCCATCACGAAAAGAAATTGAAACAGGAATTCGTTGGCGTTGTCGTAACGCGAGGTCGCGGGATCCAGTAAATGGCCGTAGCGATACTGTCCTCGGATCTGGCTGAACTCGCTCGGCCAGTAGGTCAGGATACCCGAAAAACCGGTGTCGGTGAGACTGGCATGGTCCGCGTGGCCGCTGCGATCAAAGCGGCCGCCGATGGTCCAGCGACGGTTGAGGCGGTATTCGGCGTGCGTGTACATGCCGAATGCGTGCTGCGTTTCGAAAATCGCGGCGGACGCTAGCTGATCGCGCGCGCTCCAGAAGAGCTCAGTGCGGAAGAGGAATGAGTGGTAGATGGCGCGGCGCAGCGGTTTCCAGCGGATGGTCGCATCCGCCGCGTAAAGATTGGTGAGAAACGCGGATGGATCGGAAGTGAACTCTCCGGAATTGTTATGCCCACGGGCGTAGGAGGCGCCAAGATCGAGATTGGTGGATTCGCTGAGGTCACGGTATGCGCGCAGATGGCCGACGACGCTCAGATCCTGACGACGCTCTGCGGTGAAGACATGGTCGGAATCGCCACGGAAAACCTGAGCGGTGCCTTCGGCAAACCAGCCCTTGGGAGCCGGAAGGAACCGCGTGAGCGATAGGCCGGCATCATCAATGCCGTCTTCACCGCCGACGAGATTGTTGGTTACAAGCGGCCGGTCAATATACTGAAGAGCGTGATTGTGAATGGTATTAACCTTGCCAAACTCGGCGCGCATTTTGCCGACTTTAAGAAGAAGTCCCGCGGGGAGCGAAGTGAAGGTGACGTAGGCCTCTTCAACGTTCACGCCACTCTCGCCAAACGAGAGAAACGCGTCGGCGCGGGCATACGGATCAATGATGGCCTGCAAGCCAACCTCTGATTCGTGCAGTTCAAGCGATTTGCCCGGCGCGACATTGTTGTGTCCTGCCGTGCCGATGAAATCGCCGATCAAGCTGATGTCAGGATTGAGGAGCTTGGCGTTCGACGTAGCGCCGCCGTAAATCTGCGTCTGGGTAACTTGCGCGCGCACCGGGACAACTGGTTCTGCAGCAGGACCAGGTTGCGTGGTGGACGGAACGACGTCGACAGGAGTGGCCGATGCCATGCCCGGTTCAACGTGTGCCGCGGCAAGCAAAACCTCATGGGTGGCGGGCGCGGCGGCACCTTGAGTTCGGCGCATGGTCTGCAATTCGGCGCGGAGCAAGGCAACCTGATCGGCGAGGGTGCGCAGTTGCTCCTCGAGGGTTTGGATGCGGGCTTCACCGGGAGAAGTTTGTTGGGCGCGAGCGGAGAATGAGGGAAACAGGATCAGAATCAGCAGTGGAACGACACGTTTCATACATGCACTCCTTCAAAAACAGATAGAAAAAGATTGGATAGACGAGACGAAGGGATGATTTCGAAAGACCTAAAGCGCGGGAGGTGCGCGAGGAGAGATTCTCCTGAAGCTATTTAGCAGGGGAGCCGGAGCTGGGTCGAGGAGGAGAATTCCGCTGAGTACAGAAAGAGGACTGAGGACAGGAGAAAACAAAGTGATGGCCGAGTTCAACGAGGAACAAGCGGGACAGAGGTGCCGACTGGATGCGTCGAAGCTCATGCCCTCGCAGAAGTGGAATTGCGCGAAGAGAAAGAGAAGAGCGAGGAGCAAGCCGGTGAGACAGGCTCCACTGCGATTTTCAGGCATATGGGTGACGGAATCGAGCTTAGGAAAGAAGGAACTGCGGGTCAAGAGCGATGGAAGTTGGGTTGCCTGACGCGCAACGAAATGAGGGTTTGCGCCGTCTAAGCGGCAGGGATTAGTGTAATCTTTATAGATGCACAGATGAAGAAGTTCAGTCCACGATCGGCGGGACCAAAGCTGCGGCATATCGGCGTCGGGTTGATTTGCCTAGCTTTGCTGTACTTTGCGGCGGGCGGCAGCTTCCTGCACCAACATAATGGTGGACCGGACGCCGTTTGCCATGTCTGCCAGTCACTGCATGCTCCGGCACTCACGGTAACTCTCAGCGGAATCGTTTCCGCTCCCCAGATTTCCGGCTGGCACGATTCACGCCCCGCTTTTACGGCTGCACTCAACGAGTTCTCGCTACTCCGCTCTGGCCGCGCACCACCGTCTGTTTAACACCATTCCTCTGACGAATCTCGTGTTGTCTTCCGAACGGGCCGCATGCCGCGGAAGGCCAGCCGCTTCATTTAGCGGCCTTGATCCACCTATTAGAGCCATCGCCCATCGGGCACGGAGAAATCATGTTGAAAAGCTTGCGAAGCATTACATCTTTTGCCTTTCTATCGGCGGCATTCATTTTGAGTTTGTGTTTTGTGGCGATTCCGGCGCGCGCGCAGTTGGGCAATTCGGGATCGATCGAGGGCGTGGTGAAGGACTCGTCCGGAGGCGTTCTTGCGGGGGCCAGGGTTGAGATCTCGAATCCTGTGAGCCACTTTACCCGCGAGACGGTGACCGGCAGTGACGGAAGCTTTCGGTTCACAAACGTACCCTTTAATCCCTATCACCTGGTGGTAAGCGCGCCGCAATTTGAGTCCTACACACAGGACGTAGAGGTCCGCTCGACGGTTCCTACCACGTTGCAGATCGGTTTGAAGGTCGGAGCCGCATCGACGAGCATTACGGTTGAAGCGGCCGGCTCGGACTTGCTTGAGAACGATCCGACGCCTCACACGGACATTGACCGCGGGCTTTTTGAGAAGCTACCTCTTGAAAGCCCCTCCTCTTCGGTCAGCTCACTCGTGACGCTTGGATCGCCTGGCGTGGTGGCGGATTCGAACGGCCTGTTCCACGGGCTCGGCGATCACGCGGAAAATTCATTTTCCGTGGATGGGCAGCCCATCACAGATCAACAGAGCAAGGTTTTCTCGAACCAGATTCCAGTGGAGTCGATTCAATCGCTCGAAGTGATTTCTGGAGCGCCGCCCGCCGAATTCGGCGACAAGACGAGCCTGGTGATCAAGGTCACCACACGCTCCGGCTTGGGGCAAACCAGGCCCACCGGCAGCGTACGGGCGTCCTATGGATCCTTTGGCACCACGACGGCAGGTTTCGACGTCGCTTTCGGCGGCCAGAAATGGGGCAACTTCGTCGCCGCCAGCGGCCTCGAGACCAGCCGATTTCTTGATCCGCCGGAATTTCAGATCATGCACTCGAAAGGCAATCAGGAAAACATTTTTGACCGCGTGGATTTTCAGGTGAGTCAAGCGGACACCATCCATTTTAATGCGGGCTACACGCGTTCGTGGTTTCAGAATCCCAATTCGTTCGACGCGCAGCTTCACCTCTGTCCGCCGGGACTTGGGTTCGATTGCGACCCCACGGGTACGGTCCTCGTGAATCCTGTGAACGGCGCTCCTCTGGGGCCCAGCGATCAGCGCTCACAGATCAAGACCTTCAACCTGGCTCCCACCTGGACGCATCTGTTCGGCTCGACCACTCTCTTTACCTTTGGGGTCTTCGGTCGGCGCGATCATTACAACTATTACCCGAGCGCGAATCCTTTCAACGATTTTAGCCCGCTGCTGCAGAGCGAGACGATTGCGCAAGACCGCACGTTGAGCAACGTGGGTGCGCGCTCCGACGTTTCTTACGTGAAAGGGCGCCACAACATAAAGGCAGGCGTCACGTTCCAACATACGTTCTTAACGGAGAAGGACAGTCTCGGGATTGTGGATTCGACGTTTATTCCTTCCTTGACCGATGCAAACGGCGCTCCCTGCTTTGCTGGCGGCGTGGCACTGGCCGCCCCGTGCTCCACGCTGCTCCCGTTTGACTTGACGCGGAGCGGAAGTCTTTTTAATTTTCGCGGACATGGCGACGTCAAGGAAGTGGGGCTGTATCTTCAAGACACCATCACGGCGGGAAACTGGTCGTTTAACCTGGGCTTGCGCGGGGATATTTACCGCGGCATCGGCAGCAACGACAACCAGGTCGAACCCCGGTTAGGCGTCGCTTACAACATCAAGCCCACCAACACCGTTCTTCGGGTTTCCTACGCTCGCGTTATGGAGACCCCTTTTAACGAAAACCTGGTGGTCGGAAGTCTCGGCGACTCGGCCGGAGTCTTCTCGAGCGTTCTTGGCCAACCGGGTCCGATCCGCCCCGGACAGCGGAATGAGTTTCACGCCGGGTTCCAGCAAGCCTTGGGGCGCCATCTGGTCATTGACGGCGATTATCTTTGGAAATACACGCACAATGCCTTTGACTTTGGCGTGCTTTTCAATACCCCGATCGCGTTTCCCATCGCCTGGCACAATTCGAAAATCAGCGGGTTTTCGATCCGCGCGAGCGTGCCGGATTATCATGGCCTGACGGCGTTCGTGGTGATGAGCGGCGTGAACGCGCGCTTCTTTAATCCGCAAGTAGGGGGGTTAGGCACGGACTTCACGACGCAAGGCGTGTTCAGAATCGACCACGACCAGAAGTTTCAGCAGACGACGCACCTGCAATACCAGCCCAAGAAGGCATGGCCGTGGCTCGCCTTCAACTGGCGTTATGACAACGGACTGGTCGCCGGCGCTGTGCCGGTGGCGGACGCAGGGGTTCCTGTGGACTTGACAGGACTTACTGCCGATCAACAGATTCAGGCCGGACTCGTCTGCGGAACACAGGTTCCGACGCTGACCGCACCGCTCACCAGCTGCGACCCGGCTTTGTATCGATCGACGCGCATCAGCCTTCCGGCTCCCGGAACCGCAAATGCCGACCACAATCCTTCCCGCGTCGCGCCGCGCCACCTGTTTGATGTCAGCGTCGGCCACGACAACTTGCTCCGTGGGGACCGTTACAGATGGAGCTTGCGGTTCACGGTGATCAACCTGACGAACACGGTCGCACTCTACAACTTTCTGTCGACCTTCAGCGGCACGCACTTTGTGACGCCGCGCACGTATACGGCTGAGGTGGGCTTCCACTTTTAGTCGTTCCCGACCCTTTCGACGGACCTACCCGGGGCTGCCTTCGGGCAGCCCTTCCTTGTTTCCGGCTTCAGGCGGCGCAGGAGCATTGTCGCGCGAGCTAGCAGCCGGGCTCCTCCGATCGACACGGTGTTTCAAGCGGCCGGTCGAATCAAGAGGGCGAAGGAATGGAGAAGCAGGCGAGGAACGTGGTTTGGCGGCGCGACAGGGGAGGGAATACAATTGAGCTGGAGCGGTACTTCAAAGCAGGTGAGAGTGCGAAAGCCGTTTGAACCGTAATGAATCTCTGGGGTGCTGCGGACAGACAGCCTGTGTGCACGGCCTGTCCCGTTGGCTCGTCGGTCGGCTGTGGAATCTCCTGCGGACGACGCGGCGCGCGAGCGGGGCAGGAAAGCCTAATGGTTGGCTCGTGGTGCCCACCTAATTCGGAGGTTCACGGCCTAGCTCTCCACGGCCCAGCAGTCCGCTCCTTTTCTCTTTCTCCGAGTGGAGAGAGTCAGCGGCCTGCAATCCGTTTCACCAAAGAAGCTTGCTCGGAACGCAGCTCTTGGTATGCTGCTTGGTGCGTTCTTTAAAACGAAAATATCTGTGACCAGCATTTCATCCGCCTCCTGTTTCACTGAAAACTGAGAACTGATTACTGCCTCTATGCGGGTACTCTTCATCGGAGACATCGTGGGATCGCCGGGGCGCGAGATTGTTCGCGACCGGCTCTCGGACCTGGTCTCTCAAACGCAGATTGACCTGGTGATCGCGAACGGAGAGAACACCGCTTCGGGTTTCGGGATCACTCCGCGCATCGTGGAGGAATTGCTGAAGTGCGGAGTGGAAGTGATCAGCGGAGGAAATCACAGCTGGGACCGGCGGGAAATCATGGACTTTATGCCGCATGAAGCGCGCCTGCTGCGCCCGGCAAACTTTCCGGAGGGGAATCCGGGAAGCGGGATGTACGTGGGGACAGCGAAGAACGGCGTGAAATATGCCGTGATAAACCTGCAGGGCCGCGTTTTTCTGCCGGCGATCGACGATCCGTTCCGCAAAGTGGATGAACTGCTGGCCAGCTTGTTCGCCGACGTGGCTTTCGTGCTGGTCGACATGCACGCGGAGACTACGAGCGAGAAGATTGCCATGGGCTGGTATCTGGACGGCCGGGCGACAGCTGTCGTGGGCACACACACGCATGTGGCGACCGCGGACGAACGAGTCTTGCCGCAGGGCACAGCCTACATCACGGACGTAGGAATGACCGGGCCGCACGGCGGCGTGATTGGCATGGACCGCTCGGCCATCATCAAGAGGTTTCTCGATGCGCTGCCGGCGCGGTTTGAGGTAGCGCAAGGCGACGTGCAGATGAATGCGGTGCTGATCGATAGCGATGACGATGGGCCGAGGAACCAGGCGGGACGGCTAAAGGCGCGCAGCATCGAACGCTTGCGGCTTCGTATCGATTGATTCTTTTCGATCCTCGCTCCGGACCCGGCCTTCGCTGGCGGGCTTGCGCGAAATCGCGCGGTAGTTCTTCCCGAAGACACCCGGGCTTCAACGGCAAGCAACCTAAAGGCTTATCAAGACAGTCTCACAGAGACGCGAAGGGACAGGAGCAGACCCGGCCTTGAAGACTCTTAGGGTGGTGTGTTTATGGTTGATTCTACCGTTTGGCTTATCCGGCGTTGCGACGGCGCAGGTGGACGCCGACCTCGTGGCGAAACGCCGGCTGTTCGCACCGCTGGGACCCGGACTCAAACAGATTCGCGAAGGGGCGGACGGAAAGATTTATGTGCTGGCATCGCCCTCGCCCGGCCTGGTGGTGTATTCGCCTGAAGCGAGACGCCTGCTGACGATGAGGGAAGCTTCGGGCCTGCCTGCGGCGGCGCTCGCTGAAGCGAAGGCTTCCGGGGAAATTCTGGTGGAGTTCGGCGAAGATTGCGACGTGGATGCCGATGGCACGATTTACATCGCCGACCGCGCGGCAAACAACATTCAAGTCTATTCAAAAGAGGGCCGGCACTTGCGCGCGGTCTCCATTCCTGCGCCGGTTGCCGTGGCGGCCATGCCAGAGGGCGAAGTGGCGGTCGGGACCATGCAGCAGGAAGCTCTGGTGACGGTGTTTGACAAGAATGGCCGGCTGGTGCGCGAATTTGGGAATCCGGAGACGCTGACGGAGCGGAGGGATCTGAACCGTTTTCTGAATCTCGGCGAGCTCTCGAGCGATGCGCTGGGGCATTTGTACTACGGATTCAAGTATTTCCCGGAGCCCATGGTGCGGCAGTTCGATCGCTTCGGCTACGCCGGCGAAGACCTGCGCTACACGGCGCTCGACGCTTTGCCGGAAGCTGCGGCCGTGCGGCGGGAGATTGAACGGCAGGAACGGCGAGGTGGCACGCCGCGATTCAAGCAAGTGATGACCGCCATGGCCGTCGACAAACAGAGCGGCGAAGTGTGGATCGCGATGGGAAACACGCTTTTGCGGTTCGATAAGGAGGGCAACCGGCGAGCCACGTTCCGGCTCTACACGCCTCAAAATGCCCGACTGGAGGCGGTGGCGATGGTCGTCGAAAAGGACCGGCTGATCATCGGCGGCGACCCGATTGGAATTTATGAGTTTGAGCGCCTGGACGTGAAACAGAAATAAAGTTTTCGAAGGTGATTTCGGGAAAAGAATAAACGGGCGCAGGTTCCTCCGGCAGAAATCTGAAAAGTGATGCGAAAAATAAATCTCCCGGGCGCTTTGTTTTTCCACAGCATGCGCGATGAATTTTTCTACCTTTTCCCCGGAAATTTCCTGCTGCTGCTGCTGCGCTGCTGATTTTTCCTCAGTGAATGCATGGGGTTGCAGGGCCGAGCGTCGTGCGTTTGCCGTTTTTGGCGCCTGTGGAAAACTTGTGTATGCTGTGTGAACGCGGGCACGTGCTCTGCCATACTTTTCACTTGCCCCCTTCGCTTCAATCGGAGACAATCCCGCGCTGACACACAGAGGCGGTTCGGCGGTCGAGACAAAGGGACGTGCGCGAAATCAAGGGGCAAGCCAGCGTTCGCGTTCGGACAGCCTTCCCGCAGGAAAACGTAACTCAAGAGGGCCGGTATTCACGGTAAGAAGGTCTTTCCACAGGATTTACACATCTGTGGAAATAGCGAGGATTTAGATTTTTGCTCAAATGACAACGGCTATCCAACTTGGCAGGGAGCGCGAAACGACGAATCTGTGGGACAAGTTTCTGGAGCGCGTAAAATCCCGAGTCAGCATCAATACATTTAACACCTGGTTCCTGCCCACCCGGCTGAACCGCGCCGAAGCCGAGGTCGTGTACGTTCAGATTCCCACCATGGTGTTCCGCCAGGTGCTTACACGCACCTACGGGGAAATCGTGAAGGCGGTTTTTCACGAGCTTGGCGTGCCGGCCATGCGCGTGCAGTACGTGTGCACGGAAGAAGAGCCGGCAAGTGCCGCACCAGCCGCGGCCCTCGCGGCTATCAAGCAATCGAAACTCGATTTTGAAAGCAGCGATCACCAACTCAACACGCGATACACGTTTGACACCTTTGTGGTCGGCAAGTCGAACGAATTTGCGCACGCGGCTTCACGGGCGGTCGCCGAACAGCCGTCGAAAGCATACAACCCGCTGTTTCTGTACGGCGGCGTGGGAATGGGCAAGACGCACTTGATGCATGCGATCGGGCACACCATCAAGCAGCGGAATCCGGCCGCGCGGCTGAGCTATGTGAGCGCGGAAAAGTTCACCATTGAAGTGATCAATTCGCTGCGCTTCGACAAGATGTTCAGCTTCCGCGAACGGTTTCACACCGTGGATGTGCTGCTGGTGGACGATATCCAGTTCATCGCCGGAAAAGAGCGCACCCAGGAAGAATTTTTTCACACCTTCAACGCGCTGTATGA